>Ga0307981_1003553_pt1 | contig 11621 bp, 12 predicted proteins | sample OrgLakmetagen987_FD_201849 | JGI IMG/M metagenome (GOLD analysis project Ga0307981, IMG submission 201849) | Saline water microbial communities from Organic Lake, Antarctica - #987 | ecosystem: Environmental > Aquatic > Non-marine Saline and Alkaline > Saline | place: Antarctica: Organic Lake... | reverse complement strand
CTCTGACCCCCCCCGCAAAGCCAGTCAGGGCTCCGATATTTGAGGTCTACACCCTGTCAGGCTTTGCTACCGTGAGAGCCCGTGGTGACACTTCTGCATTGCAGAACCTGTGACATTTCTGAATGGCGTTTACAAAACCTGTAGCCGCGGCACATTCTATACTGGGTTGCAAAATTTCCCCTATCTTGCTGGAAAGCAAGGAGAATGAATGATGGCGCATACAGAGCTTAATCTGCGTGAACGGCGCACGATAGAAGATATGCTGGGTACGCCCTATCGGGACTGGATCGAAACCTACGCCGATGCGGGATATCAAAGCGTCATGGCGTCTGTCGGGCAAATGATTGATGCGGCTGCTTTGCGTCGCCTTGGGCCAGACTTTGGCAGATCGGCGCGCTGGCCGCATTTGCAAGCCCGCTTTACCACCGCAACCCGGCTAGCGGTTGGATTTTGGGATAGGGGATTGCGCGGCGGATAAGGCAGACTGGCAGCCAGACGGCGTTCCCAGATGAGATTCATCCCTGCAACAGGGCGATAATTTTTGCGCATCGGGGCGATTTCAAGCCTGGCACTTCCAATCACGCGCCCGCCATGCGATCAGTTTGCCCAGCCCCTACAAGCTAACACCCGACGCCTTGGCGCGTTCCGGGCCGGACAAGGTAACCCCGATGCCAGACCGCATTTCCCCATTGCTGCTGTTTCGCAACCAAACCTTCCGCTCGCTTTGGGTCGCCGCCTTGGCGTCCAATTTCGGCGGGCTTGTCCAGGCTGTGGCGGCGGCATGGCTGATGACATCGCTGTCAAGTTCGCAAAGCATGGTCGCCTTGGTGCAGGGATCCGTCACTCTGCCAATCATGATTTTTTCGCTTCTGGCGGGTGTGTTTGCAGATAATTTCGACCGTCGCCGGGTGATGCTGATCGCCCAGGCGTTCATGTTCGTGGTGTCGGTCGCACTGACCTTCATGGCGTTCGAGGGATGGCTGACGCCCTGGTCGCTGCTGGGGTTCACGTTCCTGATCGGTTGCGGCACGGCACTGCACAACCCGTCTTGGCAAGCGACCATGGGCGACATCGTCAGCCGCGAAGAGCTGCCAACGGCTGTCTCGCTGAACTCCATGGGGTTCAACCTGATGCGCAGCGTGGGCCCGGCGGCAGGCGGCGCGATTGTGGCGATTGCCGGGGCAGCAGCGGCCTTTGCGGTCAACGCCTTCAGCTATGTCGCCATCATCCTCGCCCTTCTGCGCTGGAAGGCCCCTGCCCGCGACACGCATCTGCCGCGCGAACCGATGGGCAGCGCCTTTGCCGCAGGTCTGCGCTATGTCGCGATGTCGCCCAACCTGTTGCGGGTGATCCTGCGCGGGTTCTGGTTCGGTCTGTCCGCCATCGCACTTCTGGCGCTGCTGCCCGTGCTGGTCCGCGAGACGTTGCAGGGCACGGCCTTTGTCTATGGCGTGCTGCTGGGTTGTTTCGGCACGGGCGCGGTGGCGGGCGCGCTGGCCAACGCCCGGCTGCGCGAACGCTTCCGCAACGAGATCATCGCGCGCGGATCATTCGTAGGCTTCGGAATCAGCTGCGGGGTGCTGGCGCTTGGGGGCAGCGCAGTCGTCGCGGCCTTGGCGCTCCTGATAACGGGGGCGTGTTGGGTGCTAGCGCTGTCGATGTTCAACGTGACGATCCAACTTTCGACGCCGCGATGGGTCGTGGGCCGGGCGCTGGCGCTGTACCAGACGGGCACGTTCGGCGGCATGGCGGTGGGCAGCCTGATCTGGGGTGCCGTGGCCGAACGCAGCGGCGCGCCGACTGCACTGACGGTCGCAGCCGTCCTGCTGATCATCGGGGCGCTGATCGGTCTGAAGCTGCCCCTGCCCGAATTTGCGGGCCTCGACCTTGCCCCGCTGAACCGTTTCAAGGAGCCCGACACGCAGTTCCATCTGAACTACCGCAGTGGCCCAGTGATGGTGATGGTGGATTACGAAATCGCCCAAGCGGATGTGCCTGCCTTTCTTGCCGCGATGCGGCAGCGGCGGCGGATCCGGATCCGGGACGGGGCGCAGCAATGGGTACTGCTGCGCGACCTCGAATTTCCCGACCACTGGAGCGAAAGTTACCACGTCCCGACATGGGGCGAATATGTGCGCCACAATGAGCGCCGCACAAATGCGGATGCCGCGCTGTCCAATCAACTGCGTGGTTTGCACTGCGGCGAGGGGCCGCCGAAGGTGCACCGGATGATCGAACGTCAAACCGTTCCGCTGCGCGATGATCTAGCGCTCAAGGAACAGGGCGTTTAAGCGATTAGGCCTCACCGCTTGCTTCTGACTTGCCGCCACACACCACCGCCTCGGCCTCGATCTCGATCCGGAAATCGCCGACCAGACCGCCCGCATAGAACGTTGTATTCGCGGGCGGGGTCCGGCCAAAGAAGCGGCCGTGGGCCAGTGACGCGCCCATGATGTCCTCTTCGCCGCGTACGTACATCCGCGTGCGCAGGATATCCGACGGCTTGCCGCCCAACGCCGTTACCGCGCTGGCGATCTTGTCCAGAATATAGGTCGCCTGCGCCTGTGCCGAACCGGGTGCTACCGTATGATCCAGCCCATGCGTCGCGGTCGTGCCGGATACCAGAATGCGGTCGCCGTCCCGTATCGCGCGGCAATAGCCGGCGATGGGCTCCCATTTCGAGCCGGTGAAGGCGCGGCGGCGGTCGGCCACCTCAGCGTCCTGCACGACCTCCAGCGTGGTCGGAATCTCTGACAGATGATGGCTCAGATCGCCCGAAGCTGTGAGGAAAGGCGGCTGGCGGTATTCGTCGCCACAATCGCCGGGAATCCGGGTGGTCTTGGCAAAGGCGGTCTCCAACCGGGCCTTGTCCTCGGCATCCAGCGCGAACGAGAACAGCTGCGCATTATCTGCGCGATGTTCGTTCTCGCCCAGCCTTGCACCGACGATAACACCCGCGACGCTGGCATGTTCCAGCACCCAGCGTGAAGCGACATTCGACAGCGAGACGCCATGTTTTTTCGCAATCCGCGAAGCCGCGGTCAGCACAGCCTGAAACGTATCCCAGCCCCCGGCAGTGTCGATGAAGCGCAGGTATTTCGACCCGCTCCAGTCCGCAACAACGGCGGGGCGCGGTTTATCCAGCCACCGCTCGGACAGAAACCCGCCAAGCAGCGTGCCATAGGCCAAAAGCCTGACGTTGCGTTCGGTGCAAAGCTTGGTCAGATCGCCTGCCGCGCGACGGTCGATCAGCGAAAAGGACACCTGATTGGAGACGACGGGAATGTCTTCCTCCAACGCCAGCAACAGATGCGCTGCATCAAAATTCGTCACGCCGATCTCGCCGATCAACCCTTCTGCGCGCAGTTTGGTCAATTCGTGCAGCGCGTCGAGCCACGCAGGGTGTTCGAACGTCCACCAGTGAAATTGCAGCAGATCGACACAGTCGACGCCAAGCCGGTCCAGCCGGTCCTGAACACCCGCGCGCACGATTTCGGGGGTCATTGGTCCAGGTTCCGGACACCACTTGGTAAAGGCACGTGCGGAGGGCGCTTTCTTTAACGCGCGCCCTGCGATCAGTTCCGCGCTGCCATAGTGGTCGGCCATGTCGAATGTATCGAATCCGGCGTCTGCATAGGCGACCAGCGCTTCAGCCGCGGCATCCAGATCGCTCGCATCACCGTCTTTCTCCTGATCCGCCACCTGCCAGAGGCCCGTCAGCACGCGGGAAATATTGAGGGTCGGCGTCAGGTCGTAACGGTCGGGTGTCATGGTTTTGGTCCTTTATCAGATCGCTTGCCAAGATGGCGCGAGGAGGTTCGTGCTTCGGGCAAAATTCCCTGGGGTCGCCACAGCAGGATCAGGCAAAGCATCACGCCGATAACGACGATCTGCAAAGAGGCGGCGCGCGCCTGCTGATCGGCGGGGAAAACCTCAGAGATGATGCTGCCCGACAAGGCCCAGATCGCCCAAACCAGCACCGCGCCAAGGATCGCCCCCCAATTGTTGCCCGACCCGCCGACAATCAGCATGGCCCAGACCTGAAACGTCATCATCGGCAAGTAATTTGCAGGTGCGATGAAGCCGATGAAATGTGCCTGTACCGCCCCCGCCAGCCCCATGATCGCGCCGCCCAGCACAAAGGCCTGAAGGCGCAGCGATACCGGGTTCTTGCCCATCGACTGCGCTGCTGTCTCGTCCTCGCGCACCGCGCGCAAAACACGGCCCCAAGGGCTGCGCATCAGGTGTTGCAACAGCAGGTAGACGGCAAACACCATTGCAGCCGAAAGCGCGAGGTTCGACATGTTGAACGCGATTGCGCGCCCTTGCAATTCGCCGAAAGCGCGGGGAATGAAACTCATGCCGAACACGCCACCCGTCAGCCATTCGAGGTTTTGAAACGCCAGTTGCAGCGTGATCGCGATGCCGAAAGTCGTGATCGCCAGATAGTCCGTTCGCATCCGTATGGTCAGCGCACCGACAAGGAACGACAGCACCCCGCCCACCAGCGCGGCGGCGATCCAGCCAATCCAAATCGGCAGGTCGAACCCGCCAAGGCGATCCACAACGGCAGGTGTGGTGAACAGACCCGACGTATAGGCCCCCGCCCCGACAAAGGCGGCCACGCCCACATTGAAAAGCCCGGTCTGACCCCATTGCACGTTCAGCCCCAGACAGATCAGCGCATAGGTCATCGCGATCGTCAGGAAGAATGCACCGTAGGCTAGGTATTCCATCTGCTACACCCTTCGCCCGAACAAGCCTGAAGGACGCAGGATCAGCACAAGCACCAGCACGACAAAAGCGACGCCGGCGCGCCATTCGGCCCCGACGACTTGCACTGTCACCGCCTCGGCCAGACCGATGATCAGCCCCCCCAGCATCGCACCAGGGATCGAGCCGATCCCCCCCAGAATGGCCGCTGCGAAAAGTGGCAGCAGCAAATCGAACCCCATGTAGGGCCGGATCTGCACCAGCAGCCCCGACATCACCCCGGCGAAGCAGGCCAGGCCCGCGCCGATGATCCAGGTCACCCGGATTACCTTTTGCACATCAAGGCCATAGACACCCGCCAGACCCGGGTTTTCACTTACCGCGCGCATGGCGCGGCCCGTTGAACTGCGCGTAACGAAGACATGCAAGACGATCACCAGCACCGCCGTCAGCCCGACCGTCAACATCTGGTCCGGCGTGGCGCGCATGCCCATGCCAATCTTCTGCGCAATCTGCAATTCGCGGGTGAAATAGGCGGGGTTGGCGGTAAAGATGAACTCCAACAGCGACCGCAGCGCCATTGACGCGCCAAAGCTGGCCATGACGATGATGATCGCATCCGCCCCGCGCCGCCGCAGCCTGCCAAACAGCACCTTGTCCAAACCAAGCGTCAAAAGCACCGTCAGCGCCATCCCCGCGAGCAGCGACAAAGGCAGGCCCCAGCCAAAGCTGAACGGCCCCAGCGGATCACCGATGCCAAGGCCCGCCAGCAGACCGCCCAGAAATCCCGAGACGGTCAGCGTCATGTACGCCCCCCAAGCCAGGAAATCACCGTGGGTGAAGTTGGCGAAGCGCAAGATCGCGTAGGTCAGCGTCAGGCCGATCGCGCCAAGGCCGATAGTCGATCCGGCAATGATGCCGTCGATCAGGACTTGCGGGCTCATACCTCCTCCTCCGCATGGCGCGAACCCAAAAACAATTCACCCAAAAGCTTGCCATCGCGCAGCGCGCCTGTCGGCCCATCATGGGCCAGCCTGCCATCCACCAGCACCAGCGCCCGCTCTGTCAGATCAAGTGCTGCACGCACGTTTTGTTCCACCAGCACCAGCGTGACCCCGGCAGCGCGAATCTGGCGCAAGGTCTCGAACACCTGACCCACCAGCTTGGGCGACAGCCCGGCAGACGGCTCGTCGAGGATCAGCACCTCCGGCTCCGTCAGCAACGCCCGCGCCGCCGCAAGCATCTGCCGCTGCCCCCCCGACAGCGCACCTGCCAGCGTGTTGGGCCGCGCCTTGAGGTCGGGGAACATGTCGAACAGCCGCTGCATCTGCCCTGCCCGCCGCGCCTTGGGCAACAGTTCGGCGGCGATCTGCATGTTTTCGCGGATCGTCATTTGGGTAAAGATGTTCTCGGTCTGCGGCACAAAGCCCAGACCCCGACGCGCCAGCGCATGACTGGGCGCGTGGGTGATGTCGTCATCGGCCAGATAAACCGACCCGCCAAGACAGCGCACCTGCCCCGCAATCGCCTTGATCAAGGTCGATTTCCCGGCACCATTGGGGCCAAGAATACACACCGCCTCGCCCTGCGAGATGTCCATGTCGACGTGTTTGACGATCGGTAAATCGGTCTCGTATCCGGCAGAAAAGTCGCGGACCCGCAGCAGGCTCATGCGGGGGCCCCGTCAAGATAAACGTCAATCACATCGGCGCGGCGCGTGACTTCCTGAGGGGTGCCTTCGGCAAGTAACTTGCCCGCTGCCATCACGATCACACGGGGACACAGGCGCGCAATCATCTCCATATTGTGTTCGATCAGCAAGACAGCGATGCCTTGCGCATGGATCTGCGCGATGCGGTCGATGATAAGATCCAGAAGCGCCGGATTGACGCCTGCAGCCGGTTCATCCAGCAAGATCACACGGGGCTGCGTCATCAAAACCCGCGCCAGTTCCAGCAGCTTGCGCTGTCCGCCCGACAGGACCGACGCAGGCTGGTCCTCCAGATGACCAAGGCTGACGAAGTCGATCAAATCCCGCGCCCTTGCCACATTCGCACGCTCCTGCCTGGCCACCCTGCGGGGCTGGATCATGGCGCGCAGCACATTTTCGCCCGCCTGATTTTGCGCGGCAGTCATGACGTTTTCAAGAACCGTCATGCGCGAAAACGGCTTGGGGATCTGGAAACTCCGGCTTAACCCCAAGCGGCAGCGCCCTTGTTGCGACGTCCGCGTGACATCGATTCCCGACAAATGGATCGCGCCCGCATCACAGGCCAGCGTTCCGGCCAGAAGATTGAACATCGTCGTTTTTCCCGCGCCGTTTGGCCCGATCAACCCAAGCATCTCCCCCGAACCAAGCGCCAGCGACATGCCATCCACCACACGATTCCCGCCGAACGATTTCTGCAAATCGCACGCGGCCAACGGGCCTTGGGAAACGGTTGGATTTTTCATTTCGGTCATGGAAACTCTAAAGTTGATCAAGTATCACTTATCAGGTATAGAGCATAGTGAGGTGGCTGCGTAAACCCATTTGCCGCACCGCATCATACGAAGGGACCCGCATTGAACCAGTCTACCACAATTCTGGAAGGTCTAGAGGGCTTGGCCCCCATTCGACGCGAGACCTCGCAGGACCGTGTCTATAGCCAGCTGCGCACCGCCCTGATCCGTGGTGCCTTTGACGCGGGCGCATTGTTTATCGTGGGTGACGTCGCAAAACGCATGTCCGTCAGTTCAATGCCCGTACGCGAGGCGCTGGCCCGGCTGGTGTCTGAACGCGCACTGGAAGCGATGGAGAACCGCCGCGTTCGCGTGCCGCTGCTGTCGCGCGACAATGCGCGCGGCATCAACCACGCGCGCACCCTGATCGAGGGCGAGCTGGCCGTTCAGGCCCTGCCCCACCTCACCGCCAGCGATCTTGCCCGGCTGAATGAGACCATCGAGGAATATGAAACCGCGCAGGACGCGGGTGCCGTAGCATGCGCCAATCAGGCGTTTCATTTCTGCATATACCAGCGCGCTGCCAATGCCGTCTTGCTGCCTTTCGTGGAAAGCCTTTGGATGCAGGCTGGCCCTTACATCAGGGCGGCCGCGCGGCTCCATCAACCGGGAATGCCGTCCTCGGGTGCCGAACACCACAGGGGCATCCTGCAAGCGATCCGTGCGGGTGACGCAAACACGCTCAAGACAGAGCTGACCGCCGACATCAGCCGCGTCTTTGCCATTCTCGAAAACGCGGGCAACGCCTTTTGGGACGACACGGGAGACAATGCCAATGGCTGAGCCAAGCACCTTCGAACTTTGGGACCTGCGGGTCGAAGTCACAGCCCCGCCCGGTGCGAAAATATGGTGCGGTGCGACTGTCGGCGACTATTTCGAATTGCGCGGCGAGATGCTGCACCTGCCGCCCGGGCAAGGCATCTCGATCTATTCGCTCGCTTCTGTCCTGCCGCTGCTGGCCGCCAAACAGCGCCCGACAGATGCAGCCGACTGGATGACCACCGACGCAGAAATCGCTTGCCCCGATCCCAATTGCCCTTCGCGGCTGAAAATCACGCGCACCAAGCTGCGCCACTTCAACCACAGTGACACGACCGCCGTGCCTCTGCCCTCCGGAGACCCGACATGAAATACATCGACCTTGCCCCCGGCCACCGGATCTCGCGCGTGATCAAGGGCGGCTGGCAGCTGTCGGAAGGCCACAGTCAGGTAGATCTGAGCACCAGCGTTGAGGACATGATCGCCTTTTGCGATGCAGACATCACCGCCTTCGATTGCGCGGACATCTATACCGGCGTCGAGGAAATGATCGGCGCCTTTCGCAAAACCTACGCCGACCAGCGCGGGGCCGAGGCACTGGCGCGGATCAAGGTTCATACCAAATGCGTTCCCGATCTGGAAAAGCTTGCGCATTTCACGCGCGCCGATCTGGTCGCGGGCATCGATACCTCGCTGAAACGGCTCAAGGCGGATACGCTGGATCTGGTGCAGTTCCACTGGTGGGACTACGAGGTCGACCGCTATGTCGAGGTCGCAGGCTGGCTGACCGACCTGCGCGCCGAAGGCAAGATCACCAACATCGGTGCGACCAATTTCAACACCGACACGATGATGGCGCTGGTCAAGGCGGGCATTCCGCTGGTGTCAATGCAGGTGCAGTATTCGTTGCTTGATGACCGCCCCGCCCGCGCGATGGCCGACGCTGCGCAGAAAGCCGGGATCGGTCTGCTCTGCTACGGGTCGGTCAGCGGAGGATTGCTCAGCGAACGCTGGCTGGGTGTGCCGGAACCGGTGGGCGATTTTGAAAACCGCTCGCTTATCAAGTACAAGCTGATCGTGGACGAATTTGGCGGCTGGGACTTGTTCCAGACCCTTTTGCAGACCCTTGCCCGCGTTGCGGCACGCCACGGCACCGACATTGCCTCTATCGCAAGCCGCATCATGCTGGACCGCCCCGGCGTTGCCGCCGTGATCGTGGGCGCGCGCAATGCCTCGCATATCCCAAGCAATGCGGCCCTGACGGAAATTGCCCTGACCGACGCGGACAAGGCCGAGGTCGCCGCCGTCACGGCAAAGGCGAACCCGGTCCCCGGCGATGTCTTTGACGTGGAACGCGACCGAAACGGGCGGCACGGGTCGATCATGAAATACAACCTCAACAAGACCCCCGCATGACCTCGCCCCTTGAAATCCGGGCTTGGGACGAAGTCGTCGCCCGCCATGCCTTCTTTGTGGATTGGTTCACCGGCACAGGGCCCCAGACCGCGATGGAGGAAACTGCGCGCTGCTTCGCGCCCGATTTTCATATGGTCGCCCCTGATGGTGGCCAGCTTGACCGCGAGGCGGTGCTGTCGATGTTGCGCAACGCGCGCGCCAGCAGGGCCAGTGGCCGCTTTGCGATCGAGGTCGAAATGCGCCGGACAATCCAGCCGGGAAGTGTTCTGGCCCTGGTCGTCTACGACGAACTGCAACGCACCGACGCGGGCAAAACCAAAAGGCGCAGCACCGCGCTGTTCAGCACTGAACCGCATGCTCCGGGGGGCGTGGTTTGGCGACACCTGCACGAAACCTGGATCACGACAGACCAAAACCAATAATAAACCCAATAAACCCCAACAAGGAGACCACCATGAAAATGCTGAAAACACTCTCACTTGCCAGCGCCGTCACGGCCTTATCCGCAGCAGGCGCATTGGCGCAAGATTGCGACGTCACCGTCGGCCTTGTGCTTGAACTGACCGGCCCCGCGGGTGCCTACGGTCAGGCCGGTGCGAAATCCATTGAAATGGCGTTCCGCGACCTTAACGAGGCCGGTGGTGTGCTGGGCTGCAAGCTGGTGACTGACACCCGCGACAGCCAAAGCCAAGGCAACGTCGCAGTCGATCAGGCAACCCAGCTTGTGAACATCAAGGGCGTGCCGGTCGTGATCGGCGGCATCATCTCCTCCGTCTCCGTACCGGTGCTGACGTCGGTAACCGCGCCGGCCGGTGTCGTTCAGGTCTCGCCCGCGTCGTCCTCCCCCACGCTTACCGCACTTGGGCGCGAGGGCAAGACCGGCGGCTATTTCTTCCGCACCATCACATCTGACGCGCTGCAAGGCGTCGCGGCAGCGAAATACGCCCGTGATCAGGGCCTCGACAACATGGCGCTGATCCACGTGAACAACGACTTCGGCGTCAACCTGATGCGCGAATTCAGCGCGGCCTTCACCGCGATGGGTGGCACGATTACCTCGACCACCCCCTATAACGAGAACCAACCGAACTACGCCTCCGAAGTCACCTCTGCCATGGGCGGCGATCCGGAGACCCTCTACCTGATCTCCTACCCAGTGGACGGTGCCACCATCGCGCGCGCATGGATCAGCCAAGGCGGACCGCAGAAATTCCTGCTTAATGACGGCATGAATTCCAGCGACTTCATCGAGGCCGTCGGCGCACAATATCTTGAAGGTGCATTCGGCACGTCCTCCGGCACAACCGAGACGCAATCGACAACCTATTTCTACGACAACTACGCCAACTTCTCGGGCGGTATCGAACCCTCCGCTCCTGCGGCGGACCGGTCCTATGATGCCGGTGCCATCGTCGGTCTGGCCATCGCCAAGGCGGGTGTCGCGGAATCCGACGCGATCCGCGATTCCATCCGCGCCGTTGTCGATCCTGCCGGCACCCCGATCTACGCCGGACCCGAAGAGTTCAAGAAGGCGCTGGACCTGATCGCGGCGGGCGAGCCAATCAAGTACGAAGGCGTCATTGGCCCTGTGACCTTCGATGACGTTGGTGACATCTCTGGCCCATTCCGCCTGTGGCAGATCGAAGGCGGCGAGGTCGTGACCACCGGCCAGATGTCCGCCGAAGCGGTTGCCGAAACCATGGCGCAGATCAAGTAAGCCACGCCCGGTGGACACCCGCCGGGCCAACCAGACATGATCAGAAACCGGGGTGTCGGAATGCGGCACCCCGGTTTTCCTTTATGGGTGGGATTGTCCACCCGATGCACCGGTTGCCGACCTGAATTATTCCCTCATGGCTTAAGATGTCCGGCTTTTGTTTCAGGTCGGTCTTTTGACAGTGATCGGCCTGACCGGCAAAAACGCAAAAGCAAGAAAAAACCTTAAGCCGCAAACTGCGGACCCGAAAAGAGACGTTGCCTTTGGCGGCGTTCTTGCATCATTCTATAAATAATCAACATTATCAGAAACGAAAACATGTGCAGCCCGACTGCCTAGAGGCGCGAACGGGGTCTTGAACCAAACGCAAAACAGCCGCAAATAGGGCCGTCGGATATTCTCATCGTAACAATGCCACCTAACCCGAATTATGCATGAGGTGTTGGTGAGGGTGGCGTAACGTTCTGAAAAGCTGTAATTTTATGGTGTCGAAGCCAAAAAAGCAGATTTTCAG
>Ga0307981_1003548_pt1 | contig 11629 bp, 12 predicted proteins | sample OrgLakmetagen987_FD_201849 | JGI IMG/M metagenome (GOLD analysis project Ga0307981, IMG submission 201849) | Saline water microbial communities from Organic Lake, Antarctica - #987 | ecosystem: Environmental > Aquatic > Non-marine Saline and Alkaline > Saline | place: Antarctica: Organic Lake... | reverse complement strand
GCCCGCCTTGCCGCCAGTCATCATCATGCCTCCCTTTCCCCTGCCATTGGAGGTCTGCAAGACACGAAGATCCAGCACTCCGCGATGCTCCTATTTAAAAAAGAGATTATGATCGTGAGTAAACAAACTCTTCAAAGAGAGAACAGAGGCAGAGCAGCATCAGTCAGCAACCCAGTGCAACATTGTAACTCTCCGGATACAATCATACGCACCGAGCTTTCTTTGTCGGCACTCGCAAGCGAGAGTACTGGACCCAGAAGTAGCAGTAACAAGACTGCAAGCTTCATTGCTGCGTCGTTTACGAGTATTGCGTAGCTTGATAGTCTTAAAAAGTTTAATGTGGCGTGACGACCTGGTTGTATTGTGTTTCTTGTCACACAAAAAAAGGCAAAAAGTGAACGAGAATGAGTGTCCCAAGGTCGGCGTGCGTTGTTCGTTAGATATAAGTTTCGCGCGTAAATTAAGTTTGCTAAATAATCGCTATATGCATTTATACAATACTCAATAAAACTTTGCGCGAAAACTGACAAAAACGGCGCTTGCTCTTCACCTTCACGGTATGATACAGGCAGGTCGGTCTCGCTGCATCAACGCTGCAGATAGTACTGTAATAGAGCTTTCTACTCTGCCAGTGTAGCTGGTTAGTACTGTAGAGCTACCATACCGTACAGTAGCGAAGCTAGTAGGAGAACACTAATAGCTATTATTAGCTGCTTGGTCTTTTGAGCAAACTGCCGATTTAGGCAAATTGAACTGATGTGTTGCCTGTTGATCAAATTGCTAGCTAGACTAGAGTTGATCAAATTGCTAGCTAGACTAGAGTCAGTCTGAGGATATGGGCAGGATCAATCAGGGATCATAACACCATTATGTTTCTCTCTGTCTCTATTTCTATAACGGACCCTCCTTGTAATAGTACATATATAGTAGGCTTGGCAGTAGAACTGTAAAAGCGTGAGACTAAGTAAAATCTAGTTTATGGATTGGCGCAAGGTGCACTGCACTGTAATTGCCTGTCTCCCATGAATCGACATGCTTAATGGCGATACTCTTATACACCACATCGTTACATGCCAATGGTAACGAGCGTTCTTTTAATTCGAATGGGACTCCACCCTGACTACTTGCTTTTTTTCGACAGGACCTCTGCAATCTTGAACATGATACCATTGTTGGCCAGAAAGCCGAGACTGTCAAGTGTAATACCTTCAATGGTAACGGGAGGTGTGTCAATGGTAACGGTAACCCCAGCGAGAGTCTCGTATTCGCCTGGTGTGAATCTGGCCACGGTGAAGATGCCAACCAAGACGTGCAACTCCAGAAAACCTGTTGCCGCCTCCGGATCGGCAGTAATGGAAGCCAGCGCGCTCTGCGGTAGAGATATGAAAGCTGTATTTGTTGGAGCTAGCAATGTAAAGGCGCCCGATACCGAAAGATCAAGGCTTGCCATTTCCATGAGGCCAAAAAGATCACTGAGTTGAGCGTCGTCTTGCACCCGATCAAAGAGCGACGTTGTGATCCAGCTTGGAGTAAGCGTTTCTGCGAGAACATGAACAACACCGTTGAAAGCATCAATGTTGGCTTCGATAACTCGAACATCATCCACACGGAGAGGAACTTGCTTGACGATGAGCTTGTCTGCGTTCAATGTGGAGAGCTGCAGGTTGGGTCTAAAATCCAATCTTTTGAACTCGCCTTGAACGATGTGATGCAAGAGAAAGTCTCGCAGATGAGGGAGAAAATCGTCGTTGACGAGTAGCTGCTCTTGAAGATTTGTTGAGAATAGGCCAAAAGCCATATCAGAAGGAGCAAATAGAGTGAAAGGACCAGGTCGACCCAATACCTCACCAAGATTGGCACGAAGTACAGCGGTCTCTAGAATCGATAAGGTTGGAATGACTTCAACGAGTTCCATTATTGACTCGGTTGTAGTTGCAGCCACGATGGGAGCTGGTGTGGGTTCCAGTGTGGGCTCCTGTGTGGGTTCCTGTGTGGGTTCCTGTGTGGGTTCCAGTGTGGGCTCCTGTGTGGGTTCCTGTGTGGGTTCCTGTGTGGGTTCCTGTGTTGCTTCTTGCTTGCTGTTGTCGGGAAACTCCAACACGGCATCAATCTTGAACAGGACACCATTGTTCCCGAGAATATCCACTGTGACAATGTTTGCGTTGTTGAACGTGCCACCTCCAGCGTCGACAAGCGTGAACACAATTTCTCGTCCCTCGAGGGTCTGCAATGTGTCCGCCGAGTTGAGCTCTGCGGCAACAAACACTCCAAAGACAATGTGATACTCTAGAATCGCCGTCAATGCATCCACATTGGCCGGGTCTCCCAAGAATAGAAGTGCACCTTCTCCCAGGGCAATGAAAGCTGCGTCTGTTGGTGCCAGCAACGTAAGTTCATCTCCAATCACGTCCAGCCTATCACCAAGGTCGGCGCGAATAAGCAGATCGAGGAAGAGAGCCAGGTCAGGGTCGTTGAACACTCGACTCACCAAGGTGTTGAAAATCCAAGAAGGCGCCAACACGCCGTCGATGGTGTGTGTAACTCCATTGGTGTTGTTAGTATCGGGTGTGACAATGGGAATACCATTGACCCTGAAAGGGTTTTGTCCGATTTGGACACGCTCCGAGTTGAACGTTTCAAGAATCTCACGCTCGGGCAAGGTCTCAGAGAAACGCTCTCCTGGTACAATATGGTAGAGCAGCAAGTTCTGCAAGTGGGGAATGAACTCGTCACGAGTAAACAAAGGCTCAATTAACTCGATCGGGATCAAGCCAAAGGCCGCGTTCGTCGGAGCGAATAAAGTAAACTCGCCCGGTCCAGACAAGGCTCCCAAAAAGTTGGCTCTTTCCAACGCATCGAGAAGAATCGATGTTTCTGGATCGCTTGAAATCAAGGAGCCAATGGATTGCTCATCGGCCGGAGAACGTGTCGGGGCACTGGTCTGAACATCCGTTGTAGATGGCGTTGGGGCTGGCAGTAGAGGGGCGGGTACACCCGTTGGCTGCGGAGTGGTAGGAAACTCCAAGACGGCATCAATCTTGAACAGGACACCATTGTTCGCGAGAATGTCCACGGCGACAATGTTAGCGGTATTAAACGTGCCAATTCCAGTGTCGAACGTAACATCTCGACCTTCGAATGTTGCAAACTGCGCGAATTGCTCTTGTGTGGAGAAAAGGTTCTCAACCAACACGACTCCCAGAAGAACGTGATACGCCAAAATCGCCTTCAACGTGTCCACATTGGCTGGGTTTTGCAACGATACCAAAGCATCCGCACCGAGATCAGTAAACGCTGAGTTGGTCGGTGCCAACAAGGTCAGTTCGTCGCCAAACACGTTGAGCGCATCCACTAGATCAGCGAGAACGACAAACTCCAACAAGAGAGTCAGATCGGGATCGTTCGTGACGCGGCCCGCCAATGTACTCGCGACCCAACTCGGCGTCAACACTCGATCAATTGAGTGCGCAATTCCGCTGGTGGTTAGACTGTCTGCATCGACAATCGGAATGCCATTGATTCGAAATGGATTCTGGGTAATGAAGACAGTCTCCGACTGGGTGGTAAATGTGAAAACTTCCTCTCCATTTTCAAAGTCAGACGCAAAACGATCGGGACCCGACAAGTGATAGAGCAACAAGTCTTGCAAATGGAAGAGGAATGGATCGCGGTTCAACAGGAGGTCCAAGAGCTCTGGGGAAAGGTTGCCAAACCCCGTATTGGTCGGAGTAAAGAATGTGATACCAAGGGCGGATTGACCCAAGGGTTCATCAAAGCCAACTCGTTCCAGTGCCGTCAAGAGAATCGATGTTTCTGGGGCGGATGCAATCAAGGTAGTCATGGACTGCCTTTGAGATTGCGTCGGAGACGGCGAAGTGGTGGAAACGTTGCCTAATCCGAATCCATTGCCGTCCCCCACGGAACCGTAGCCTCCAGCAGCACCACCAGAAGCGAGTCCACCACCACCTGTGGTATTACCAAATCCTACGCCAGCTATTACTGTTGGTCCGTGAGTCGGGGATTTTATGGGCTCTGGAGTCGGCGTCGACGAGGGCGATGGAGTTTTCATGGCCGGTGTGGTGTTGGCAGGAAGAGGAGTAGGTTGCTTTTCTTGCTTTGACTTTTTACCCTTTTTCGACTCCATCATGCCGCCTTTACCGCTCTTGGGTGACTTTGAGCTACCTCCTTTACCCTTGCCTCCCGATTTCATTGCGGACATCATCATCTTTGCATTACCCTTTCCTTTTGAAACTTTCTGTAGTAGACGCGCTTTCAATGCGGCTTTGTTCCCCTGTTATGCAAAGGAGAGAAAGACATTAGTGAGTGCAGGATGTTAATAGTACGGGTATCCTAACAAGGAGACTTGTTAATCCTGGAGGGAGAAAGGACGAAGTATTTTTCGCTGCTACAGGGTAATTCATCGTTTGCGCAGCTCTCTCGGCCGAACAAAGTAAAAAGAAACGTACCGACAATTCGACAACATTGGCTCTCGCCAATGAGAGCACGGGAAGCAGGAGCTGTAGTAGTAGGATAAGCTTCATGGTTGTTACACTGTGCAACACGATAGTTGTTGGTACGAATGGAGGGGAGCAGCACGTTGTGTTGGTGGCGCAATGTCATCAGGAGCAAAGCTTGACGTTTTGACGGTCCTCGATCGAGCAAACCTGGAAAATGTGAACGTTTGATCATGTCGGCGTGCGCTCTCTTCTATAAATAAGTTGTCTATGTGACATTTTACTCTTTAAATAATGTGTGAGCATTCAATTACTCGTAGTGCAATAAAAAATACCGCGAAAAACCGTCACTGGAGGAGGGAGGCCAAAGGACTGGCCAAAAGGCTAATAAGCCCCCGCCGAGGAGACTAAGTCTATGACTACGACTAGGTATCGTATGCAGTAGCTATACCTGGTCCTGGTAGTCTACTTCTAGCCCTCTACTAGTAGGTAGTCTAGTCTTTAGGCAGGTAGACTTCTACTACTGGTAGTGGACTAACGATTGACTGGTTACCGTTTGCATAGTAAATGTACGTCTAGTACTAGTAGTAGGAGGTCTCCACCTCCACCCACAATCGCGCACCACATGATAGACTACTAGTAGCTAGTAGAAGCTAGTACTACTACAGTGCTACTAGCTAGTAGAGAGCTAGCTAGCTGCTACTTTAGTACTAGCTAGTAGTAGAGTAGATACTACTACCTCTTAGTAGTAGTTGTAAAACTAGCCAGTAGAGTAGCGTCTCAATCGAGGCTAACTCTGGTAGACTAGTTCGGGAAACTCCACATTGCAGCCTAGCTAGTAGTAGTCTATCATGCATATCATATTTGTAGCCTACGGTAGAGTGTTGTGCAGAGTTTGTTTTGTTTACATTAACGTCCGTCGAGAGGATCCAAGACGGCATCAATCTTGTGCAAGACACCATTGTTGGCCAAAACATCAATTTCGACCGCTTCGGCTTGATTGAATCGAAGGGGATTCAATTGGACAGTGACAACGCCACTTTCCAATGTCAAGATTTGTTGATTGGCTGACAGTTCGGGCGAAGTAAAGATATTAATGACAACGTGGTACAACAAGATACGCGTCAAAGTTGCTCGGTTCTCTTCAAGTCGTAGAGCGTCCAACGTTTCATTACCCAAGGCATTGAAAGCTTCGTTCGTAGGACCCAAAAGGGTTAGCTCGTCACCAAACACGTTGAGTGCAGCACCGAGCTCGGCAATCACAAGGAACTCCAACAACAAGGTGAGCTCGGGATCGTTGGCGACACGGCCCGCCAAGGTATTAAAAACCCACGAAGGCGCCAAGACACCAGCAATGGTATGAACAATACCATTGGTCGCATCATTGTCGGGACTGGCAATGGGAATACCATTGACGCGAAAGAGATCCTGCAGGACACGAACGCGCTCAAAGTTGAAGGTTGTAATCACCTCTTCGTTGGGGAACTCGGACTGCATGCGTTCACCGGGTAGAATGTGGTAGAGGAGCAGGTTTTGCAAGTGGGGAATGAATTCGTCTTGCAAAAACAAGAGATCCACTAGATTTTGCGGAATCAAGCCCCAGCCCGCGTTGGTGGGAGCAAAGAGTGTAAAGTTTCCTGGTCCGTTCAGGGCTCCAAAAAAATTGGCTCGCTGCAAGGCGTTAAAGGTGATGGTGGTGTTGGGGTTAGTCTCGACAAACTGGGAAATTGTAACGCCACCAGCTGCCACGGGAAAGTTGGTGGGAGAGTCCGTGGGGTTGAAAGTTGGCGCACGAGTGGGGGCTGCCGTGGGAGCACGAGTAGGAGCTTCTGTCGGCCTACGAGTTGGAGCTTCGGTCGGGGTACGAGTCACATTCGGAGCACCGCCTCCCTTGCCTTTTCCCTTGCCTTTTCCCTTGCCTTTTCCCTTGCCTTTTCCCTTGCCTTTTCCCTTGCCTCTCTTTTTGGAGTGCTTCTTGCCTTTCATGCCCTTCTTGGCACTCTTGGCTTTCATGCCTTTGGAAGACTTTGAGCTCTTGGAAGACTTTGAGCTCTTGGAAGACTTTGAGCTCTTGGAGCTTTTGGATGCCTTGGAGCTCTTGGATGCCTTGGAGCTCTTGGATGCCTTGGAGCTACCCATCATGCCTTTGCCCTTGCCCTTACCGCCTCCTTTGCTTGCACCACCAGTAAACATCATACCTCCGCCCTTGCCCTTGCCGCCACCTTTGTTTGCACCACCAGTAAACATCATTTGGTTGCCTCCAACAAACATCATTTGGTTGCCGCCGCCTCCACCGCCGGTAGCAGCCTTGGGGGATTTGAGAGCTTTGCTTCCCTTGCTGCCTCCTTTGCTGCTTCCTTTGCTGCTTCCTTTGCTGCCTCCTTTGCCGCCTCCTTTGCCGCCTCCTTTGCCGCCTCCTTTGCCGCCTCCTTTGCCGCCTCCTTTGCCGCCTCCTTTGCTGCTTCCTTTGCTGCTTCCTTTATCACTCTTGGAGAGGGCCGCAGACTAGAAACAACACGAGAGAGATAGAGATAGAGAGAGAAGAGAGAGCGTGAGACAAACGTTCTGCTACACAGGTCCATCACCATGGACTTCATGAACGTACCATAACGACTGCATCTTGCAAACTACGAACGCTGCGTTGTTGCTGTTTCTTTTCGGGCACGATGGAACGTGCGCTCGCGAGCGCTGTTAGCGCAAGGAGCAGCAACACTTTCTTCATCATGGTTTTGTTGGCTCTTCAATTTGTCGTTCCGACGATAAAAATGAGTGAATGAATGAGGGAAAAAGCTGTTCTCTGGCGGTTTTTGCGCAAACCACCAACGGTTAGCGAGGAGAAAGTGGCCGGCGTTATAACGACATTTAAGTCTTGTAAATGGGTTGGCGTGAAAGGAATATAAATTATTAAGTCTTGAAGAATCTATAAAATAAATACTTATATATATGTACTTTACACTTTCGACAGTGAGCCTGCCGCACCAAAAGGCTCATTTTTGCGATCGCCTTTCTCATTTTAGCCCTTCTCGTCACTTTTTCTATCAACCTCCACCACCACCAAGACTCTCAACCGACACCCACAATGATTACTGATCATCTTGCAGCTACACTCGCAGCCATCTTCCAGCCCACCACTCGGTATGCAGATAGGCTTCAAGCCACGCTGGGCCATGACAAGCCGGCGTCTTCGTCTTTGTCGTCGTCATATCTCCCATCCAACTTTTGCGAAGTACGACTGCTTCCTGGAGTATCCATGGATCAAGTTCTCGCCGTAGTAGGGTGGAAGGTCTTTTGTTTAGTGTACAGTGGTATGGCCGTTTGGATCACGGACGATTCTTACCTGTTTCTGGGTGACAGCTGGACCGGTCTCCCCACCTGCGATACGGATTCTTGGGAACTTGCCGTCAAGTGTGACAGCCAAAGCCACATTCAAGTCTATGCACCAACTGCCGATCAAGCGACTGCAACGTTCGAGTTTCTCTTTTCATTATTGACGACTTGTCAAGTACAACGTATCTCGATTGACGGCACCGAGACTCGAAAGGGATGGCTTCCAGTATCCGGAACCACGCTGTCCCATTTTTTTACGACGGCTACCAGCCTGCAACGCTTCACGTGGAAACATGCTGAGCTAAATCAAGAGCAGTGTCAAGCCTTGGCAACCGTTTCGAGAGAAAATTTGGAAATCAAGCTCAAGTATTGCACGTTGGCCAATGATGCAGCCTGTCGGGACGCTTTTGTCGAGTGCTTGCAGGCGGATGCCGGTCCGACGGAACTGTACAAGTGTGTGATCAACTTTACCATTCTCGCGGCTTCTCTGGCTGGTAACCGTCGCGTTACTCTACTTTCCATTCCATCGTATTTCGTTTTTACAGACGACTTTTTTCGGGCTCTTGGAGCAAACATTGGCCTCGTTGAAATGGATCTGAGTGGGCAAGAGATTAGTACGGAGCAGTGGAAGACGCTGTGCCAGTCTCTGGCACAGCATCCGGCCCTGACGGAGCTCAACCTACACCACACAGCTCGCGGACGTCCATTGCATGGTCCTACGTTATGTGATTCTCAAAAGAAGCAAAAAACACGCACCATTGCCAACATGATGCGAATGAATACCGTCTTACATAATGTCGAACTCTCAGAACTAGAGCGAGACGAGCTAATATACAAGCAAGAGATTGCTCCGTATCTGGAGACGAATCTACACCGATCTCGCTTGCTCACAATGAAGAAATCCAAGTGCGAGACCCTTCGTCGAAAGCTGCTTGGACGCTCCTTTGCTCGTATCAATGACAATTCGAATCTTATATGGATGTTTCTGTCAGGAAATGCTGACGTTGCCCTTCCTTCCAAGGAGGAATTATTGGCCAAGAGAAAACGGCATGAAAATGCTTAACAAGTAGACCAACATAATACACTATTTGCATAACACAAACTCCGAACGGAATACATGTAACTTTCTGCACCTGCTTGTCGCTAGAGTCACCTTCATAGTATATTGTACCATGTTTGCGGTTCTACCATTTCTTGCCCCTCATTGTTAAAATTGCCGCTTGTAGTACCCTTAGACGAAAAATATGGGTCAGTATAGTCGCCCACAGTGCGCCCCCCCCTCACTACTTGCATTACTAGAGCTACTATAGCACCTGATCCAACACAACCAGCTGCACCGAATATGCTGACAGCAGACGCCTCATCAAAGTTCGTTACCAACACAATGTTGTCTAATAAAAAGGATCAAATTGCATCGCTTCTCCCGAGATAGCCGCCGCTGTATTGAACGCTCCAGCACCAGAGCCCGAACCACCAGTAGAACTCCAAAGAGTCAGGCAAAAGACAGCCTCAAAGTCTCCGCTTCCAATCGAGCCAACAGAACCCGCGAAATTGGCAGTACTGTTGGCTTTCTTTGCATGAAAGATCCACCATTAGAAGTCCAAAGACCGCTTCCAATCGAGCCAACAGAACCCGCGAAATTGGCAGAACTGTTGGCTTTCTTTGCATGAAAGATCCAGTAGTCTAGCTCTCCACCGCTACTAACGTAGAGACGAGGACACCAGATGCTCATTCCATTCTGGATAGGTGTAGTCTTGCGGACAGTGACAGCTGTCGAGACTTATTCAAAGAGCCTCGGAACTGAAACGGTGCGAAATCACCTCTCAAATCTTGGCCGCAAGTCTCACTGTAGAGGAGCGTCGTATATTGAATGCCTTACTGTGGGCAAGAAACGCGACCGACACCAAACACTTGTCGCTAAGCTACAGTATAAGATGCCAAGACCAGCTACAAGCTACCATCATCATGTTGCAATAAAAAAAGAAACAGGTTACAACATGCATTTCAGTACTGTAATCCACATGTTCCTGGTTCCTAGACGACTAACTCGCTCGACGCAGTCCAGTATATTGTTGTACCTGCTAACTAGCTAGACTACGCTGGTCCATATTCATCCGTACGCAACTTTTTGAAATCCTAAAATAATGCAGCGGCACGACGTGAATAGTCCCTTTCTCTGTCTCTCTCTTTCTCTCTCTCTCCATCGTTGTTGCTTTGTCCTTATTCGCACGAAACTATGACCAAGAGAGATGTGATCTATACTGTACTGTACTACTGTAGTATATCATTTAAGCACTATTGTGTCCCTGATACCGTTGCTTCTGGGCCTTGTCAGCCATACCAGCTTGTTCTTGCCAGACAACAAACACATTGGCTGCCAACAAGACACCCAAGAAGGTCCATCCCGCCGCACCCATGACTTTTTCGTCCTTGTCTCCTGATTCAGGCCCCGAGGACGATGACGACGATGACGACGATTCTGTTTTAGACGATTTCGTCGTGACAGAACGGTGCAACAGATTACGCTGGGGAATGAATGATACCCGGGGAGTCGTCATGGCACGCGAGGGTATAGAACGTGCAACGCGAGACAACAACGACACGCTCATGTTCATGGTCGTACAGTATACAGTATCCGTTTCCAGCAACCCTGTACCGGTATCCTGCAATCAACCCGCAGAAAAGAGAATGAAACGAAATTGGAAATTGAACCACAAAGATACTGTCGATTGACATTTCGGGGGAAGCTGAGTACCGTATGCTTTGGCATTCAACATTCAACGGATATTCATACTGTAAAAGTACGTCAGTACCACGAATTTGCGCAATCAACGCACTTGGTTGCGTTTTCCGGATGACAAGCAACAAGTCAAGTACGAACGGTCCAAAATGCGGATCTGCTTCCGGCATCGGCCATGGCCAATAACAGGATCTCACTTTTTCGGAGACTCACTCGATTAAAGTACCGGTACAGTAGGACGCAGTACAAGATGAAGAACCTGTACCTCGCTCTCGTGGCCATCACCTTGTTCACGTCGGAGGCGTTTGTCGCTCCAGGACTAGCATCGCGACACTTGCACTCGCATGCCTTCCACATCATGGCCGCATCGGATAAGCCTCTCACCGAGCTCTGCGAAATCACCAAGGAGGCCTGCGATGCGGTCGCCCCCATGCTGAATCGTAAGTGCAAGATAGATACAGGCTTTGCCGTTCGTTGCAACTTGCAACTTGCGCGCAAAATAAACGTACCTAACTGATTTACCTGGTCCATATTCGCAGAACTGTACTCGCAGATCAAAATCGGAACCGGTACTTCAGATACGGCGGCTTTCAAGAGCGATGCGACCTTCTTTACCATTGCTGACGGTATTGTGCAGCACATGTTCATTGAGTACCTCTTCGCGGGCAACAAGTTCCACGAGATTGTCGGCGAGGAGGATGATTCCGTCGTGAATATTATCGAGACACCCTACATGGTGGACGATCTCGTTGTCCCGGAGGAGTTTGAAGAACTCGTCACCTCCACGCTCGAAAAGGTGAAGGCCCTCGCGAGTCGCATCGACCAGAATGCTTACAAGGACATGACCGTCTTTGTGGATCCCATTGATGGCACGCGGGAGTTTGCCACTGGTAAAGGGGACAAGGTCACCATCCTTGTTGGCTATAATGATGCTGAAGGTATTCCACAAGCTGGTATTATCTACCGTCCCCTCACCGAGCCAAAAACCTGGGCGTCAGGTGCCAAAAGTGAGGGTTTCAAGGACGGCCTACTGGACGTGGTCGACAAGCCCAACCCCAAGGGCGTGTTGATTACTGATGGCAAGGTGTCCCCATTCATCAAGAGCACC
>Ga0307981_1003545_pt1 | contig 11642 bp, 6 predicted proteins | sample OrgLakmetagen987_FD_201849 | JGI IMG/M metagenome (GOLD analysis project Ga0307981, IMG submission 201849) | Saline water microbial communities from Organic Lake, Antarctica - #987 | ecosystem: Environmental > Aquatic > Non-marine Saline and Alkaline > Saline | place: Antarctica: Organic Lake... | reverse complement strand
TCGACTGGCTGTCGAGGAGTACCCAGGAAGATGGGATGAGCTCGTGACGCGAGGGCAACCGTGTGAAAATGAAAACAGAAACAGGGTTTATGTTGTCAGACGCAATGATGGCCTCGGTGTGAGAGAGTTGGAGGAGCGTCACGGCGGCAGCGGCTTCAGTTTGGAGGAGAGTGGCGTTGGGACCGTCGGGGCACTTGTCGGCGTAATGTCCTTTATGCTCGCAACGGAAACAAGTGACATGAGTGTGTGTGACGCCGTCAGCGCCTGCAAACACTCCGCCAGCTTGCATAAAAGTAATGCCGTCTTCTTCTTCCACTGCAGGCTCCTGACTGCGCGGATTCCGACGTGGTTTGTCCCGTTTGGGAGGCTTGAAGTTGACCAACAGACTATAGGCTGCGGTCAAATCAGTCGGATACTGATCGTTGCCTCGGGAGAACTGGTTCTCGAGATCGGCCCAAAGGGTGCCGAAACGACAACGGTCGGCACGCTTGAGGAAGGCCAGAGCAAGAGTGCGGTCACGCGCAATCTTGAGGTGCTTCGTCGCATTTTCTGCGCCGGCCGAGACAGCAGCACTGGCATCTAGTAAGCCTGGGTCTTCGCCAATGGGACCGCCATAGTGCTCCAGGACCTCGACAAGAGAACGGAAATGCTCGAGATAGGAGGAAATTGAGTCTTCGGCGCCTTGGGTGTAGGCGTAGTAGGTGGTGCGCGCGTTGTCAAGGAAGAGGTAGATGTAGCGCTGACCCTCGAAACGATACGTGATGCCCTTGATTTCCTTCAGAATCCAAATGCAACCACTTTCGTGACTCTTCGTCTCGAAATCATCAAGAGAAGTGAGGTTCGCTTTCATCGCCTCGCTACACTGGCCCCAGATGACCGCGTAAGCGGTCTTCAAATTACTATCGAGATAGTCAGTGCGCGTGCAATAAGCAGACATCTTCTTTTCCCAGATAGCGATAACAAGTCTGTTCGTTTCAGAAACTTCGAGTTCCGTGGGCTTCGGAATTTCGGGTCTGACGAAGTCTTTTGTGAGGGAAGCCATGTCTCCCGGGTACTTGAGCTTCTTGGCAATGTATTCTCCGAGGGCTTCTACAGTCTTGGAGAACTGCTTCTTGTCTTCGCATTTGTTGAAACACTGGAAAACGTGACCGTTCATCTCTTCGGTATTGCCCTTAAAAGTAGAGCAAACACGGGGTATAGGAGTTGCGCGGCTGCCGTGACGGTTTCCCCAACCGCGGCTACCGCTTCGTCCGCGTCCTCGTCCGCCACCACGTCCACTAGCAGTGCTGTTGCTTGGGACAATAGAAGGAGATGCGACAGTCTCACTCATGGTGGAGTATCTTAGGTTCAGAAAAGTGGATCAGAAAAGAACGCTGTTTTCGACGAGCGTTGAGAAAACGGAGTAGTATTCTTTTTGATTAATGTTGATTCTAGGAGAATCTGATCACGCCTCGACCCTTCAATTCTCAGCTGTAGTGTATCAGGACTCTCGATAGTCTATCTATAAGAAAAGTCAATCAAACTGTTCTTACGATGGGATTAATCAAAAAGAATGAACCTTTTTGAGAATTGTCGCGTGCGTGGGAGCAGATGCGACCTCCATCTGTTCGGACACTTTATTTTTGGCTGGTAACGCGAACGTCTGTCCGGTAGCTCCAGATCGAACTTTCTCCAATATCGGATTCTCAACAGCAGCTAGCCCGCTAGCCCCTTTGACGAGCGAAGACTACACCTACCTTGATCGTTCCCACGGTGTGCCAAATAGAACACTACTTTGAATAGATTTGCGCGAGCTGTATGCGTCAACGAAACAGCGGAGTGGGGGCTGTGTCCCTTAATTGGGCCGCTTAGCTTACGTAGTAGAGCGCGGCTTGTTACCCCCCATTCCGAGGCGGGGACTCCTTCCGCGAGTGCGGACGGCCACGTCCAGCTTGGACCGGTGAGCGCGGACTACAGAGTTACTGACACGAGGAGAGATTCTTTCAGATGGCACGGCAACTCTGTCACCACAAATACGATCTGTATGACCATCGAATACATGGATGCAGGAAGGGACAAGGAGAAGCAAATATTAGCGGCTAGTGTCAAACAGCACCAGAAGGCTACCTGGTCATGGAGGAAACTGTTCTTTATGGCTATGCTCCTACCATAGTAGCCTTTCACATTGGCGTTGGCTGGACCAGAGCGAAGGCGACAGAGGAGCAGAAACCGACCATGGTACATCGTTTCAGCCGAAATAGTGACCAGTACCAGATGTATCCTCTGGCCTCTGGCGAAAGATAAAGGATCGGCTGAACTGCGTTGGTGGTTCAGGGTCCTCGGAAGTACGAGCCGTAGTAGCTACCGGTAAACCACGAAATACTTTGTGCAAACTACAACTTTAGAGGCGTCAACCGATACTGTCAGTTTGTTGTCGGCTCATTCATCACATCATGGCCACCATGGGAGTATTCCTGACCACGCGAATGAGGAGCTCTGTGCTCTACTCGACGTGAGCGACGTGTCGTATTGATTATTATACGTGCTGGCTAACAGTAATCGTAGTTCGTATCAATGCGATCACGTATTCATATTGGTCCATGCTAAAGTACATTTGTTAATATTAGATTCCCGAATCATCAAACTCGTTTTCTCGGAGGAGAATCAGCGACGAGAACTGGTAGAGGTATTCAGCCACTCTCTCGGAGCACGTGGCGTGTCGAAACGAGGCTAGCTTTACTGGTGTTAAACCTGCCCTGCAACTCACGTGCAAGGCCTGAGGAGAAGCTTGTACAAGTTGCCGAATGACAATCAACTCGGAAGAGTGGGAGATGGCAACGTGCAAGGGAACTTGACCGCGAGCGTCCAGCTGCAGGGCAAGAGGAAACGATTGTTTGGCAGCCACCATAAGAAATCTCTGGACAAGCACGGCCGCGTCGGGACGGCTTTGGCGAAGCAAAATGTGAAGTGAACTTTCCTTTTGAATGCCGTCGGTACGAGACAAGATGGTTCGATCAGCCTGGAGGAGGAAAAATAGAACCTCTTTACTGGCATTGTTGTGAATGGCAAGATTGAGTGGATAATGGAATGGCTCCTGCCTTCTCATCCCCACGAGTTGTTTTGGGTCAGTATGGACGACAACCACGGCAGCCTGTTGAATGGCACTTGGATCGGACTGTAGAATGACTCGCAACTGTGTCACAGTTACGGCTGGCCGACAGCAGAAGCGGTGCAAGAGAGGCGTCGGTTTGGTTAAGGGTCCTCTCTTGTTGATAGGAGTGACAGATTTGCGCTCTTGAAGGGCAATAGAGTGCTCTCCTTGTTGTTGTGGTGGTAGACCGGGGTGCCTCGCAAAGGCGACACTAGTAGACTGGACACTCTCGCTTCGCTGTCTTTTCTCGGGACGGTCGCCATGCTGACCTTTCTTGAGTGAAGATTCCATGCCAAAGCCTTTATCCCATGACTTTTTGATGGTTACACGTCCTAAGCCTCTGTGCGTGGTGACTGTAACTGGGCTGGTGTTGCTAGTAGCATGCTGCACTTGTACTACTATCTTGTGGTTGTTGCTCTCTTCCTGCTCCTCGTCGTCGGATTCGTTATCGCTATCATCGAAGATATTCTCGCACCAAGATCCGACAAAGGACTCGTCATCCTCTTGGCTCAACGGTTCGGGCATCTCATGGAGGAGTTGCTGGCTCATGGTGCTTCTTGACGTTATAGTTGTAATACTGTAGACTACCGACCGTTTCAGCTGGAACATTTGCAAGTTTGCAAGAACGTTTGCGTGTTTTTGGTAGCGAAAAAATTGTGTCAGGAAAAACTACGAAATCATCCCAGAGAAACGGGTCCGAGGCAGTGAATCGACGGAGAAAACACGAAAAATAGACATTTCGTTTACGAATAATGTCTGGTCATAAATCTGGTCATTAGAACTGTTGAACTTGGATTAACACATAGGGGCAGGACATTCTGTTCTGGATTGGTACTGTAGTCTATAGTAGTAGTCTACGTACCTGCTGCTATTGGTATCGCGGTACTTACAAGGGAGTACCCGGATTGTACTATGCTCTGAATTGTAAAATTCATACAGTCTACAGTAGACTAGTTAAGTAAGGATTCCACAGTCGTCTACAGTAGTCTACGATTTAGATACTGTACAGTACTATATTTCTAACCCACTAATTTCTATGTTTCTGGGTGTCACGGGTACGGCTAAGGGACTGTACGGGTATGGCTGGGATCGCTGCGGGATTATGCACAGCGCAGTAAAACTGTAGTAAATAGTAATAAAGTAAAAAATACAAAATCAATGACCAATTATTACACTATTACTTATTACTGCATTTATTTGGTCTTTTGTCTTTCATCTTCAACCCCCTATAATTGATAGTTTACTGAAGACAAGCAGAACATAAGAGGGAATTCTGACGTGGCGCTATCAATTACTTATACTTTAATATACATTACCTGAAGTACTTAACGGTATAGCCATTACAGAAATACGTGCTGTATCCTAGTCGTACTGTACGACGTACATACAGGTACCAGAATTTCTCGTTTCTGGTCCAGAAACAAGTAGAATTATCATCGAAAAGAACGCTACAGTAGTACCAGGTACGGTACGTCATAAAGTACGTACTTGTCAAATATTACAGTAAATTATCATATATTAATAAAACTGATACCGGACTCCGGCTCACCTTTCACGTCTGTCGAGCGACCGGCGCGGTAGGTAGTTCAAGCAACCGCCCGTTCTTCGGCCGTTTCGCAACGATGACTTACTTTACAAAAAGATCAGCGAACAGCGCGCTTTACGATCGACAATACTCGCGCGTACCGGTACCGGTACCGGTAGACGTACCCCTTGTGTGCACGCTACAGCCGACTGCATCCGCTGACCCTACCATTACCATAGACTAGACTGCTCGTAGATCGCATCGCATTGCATCGCATCGCAACGTACCTCCTCGACTCATATTGCTATTAAAGAGAATCCAGCAATCATGTCGGACCAAGAAGACGATCTCTTTGCGGACTCTGATTCGGACGATACGGCCGATCTCATCCAAACTTCCAAGGCAACCAAGACTGCCGCTGTCACCAAGAAACGCTTGCAAAAGAAAGTACCGGCAGCCAAAAAGGCACCCGTTGAATCAGATAGTGACGATGGCAAGGGTCTCTTTGACTCGGACAGCGAAGACGATGACGATAAAAAGCCGGCTGCCAAAAAGGCTCCTCCAAAAGTCCTTACGAAAAAAGAACGCCTCGAGGCTCTCGCCAACAGGCATCGAGCCAAGGATGCGCCGGCTCCTAGTGAGCGCCGCAAGAAAGACAAGTCGGATGGCGGTGAAAAGCCGGACGGTTACATTTCGGGGGATTCGTACGATTCCACCGACATTCAACGCACCAAGGAAGACGATGACTTTTTGGATACCACGGGCGAAGACGCCGAGGCTGTCAACGAACTGTACGCCGATCAACACTTTGACGATGAACGTCCCGATCGTGACGATGAGCCCAAGAAGAAAAAACGCCGCCACGCCGCTGACGAAGGAGACGAAGCTGTCGACGGAGAGCTGGATAATCCAATCATGGCCGCGGTACACCGCATGAAGAAAAAGAAGCGTCAGAAAAAGACATTTTCGGAAATGGAAGAGGAAGCCAAGTTGTTCTTGGGACGCATGGAGATTGCCTGGGAAGAAGACGAACAATCCATCGTGGATCGTCGTCCCGCTGTCAAGAAATTGGCCATGCTCAGCGATGTCTTGGAAATGTTGACCCGCCGTGACATTCAGCGTGTCTTGCTGGATTTGGACTTGCTGTCTGTCTGCAAACGATGGGTGCAACCATTGAAGAATGGAACACTAGGAAATCTCACGGTGCGTCAGCGCTTGTTGGCGGCCATTGCCAATATGACGGGTGAGACTGGAACTACCGCAGCCGATCTCAAGCGCTCCGAGTTCGGCAAGGTTGTCATGAGTCTCGCCATGCACAAGTCGGAAACGCCCGCCATGAAGCGGCAGCTCAAATCTCTCATTGAGCAGTGGAGCCGTCCCATTTTTCAAAAGTCGGGCAACATGCGTGATTTGGAGCGTGTGCACGGTTCTCGCGGTGAAGGAGGATTGGCCGCCTTGTCACGACAGCAGATGCATGCCACCAAAATGACGCAAGCCGCCAAAGCACGCAGCCAAGGCGAGAGGCAGGATATCCAGTCATTGATTACAACGGGCAAAAAAGGTGGCGGTGAGTCCGGGATTACCCGAGTACGTGTGCCTTTTAGTAAAGGGTTTAGCTACTCGGTTCGTCCGGCATCCCAGAGTACCATGGAGAATCCAGCGGACAAGCGTCGTGGCGGGCCTGCCAAGGACAATCGCGGTAAATTGAGCAAGCGCATGGTTGAAAAGGGGCGCGTCGTTTCCAAAAACCAAAGAAGTGCCAATATCAGCGTCGAAGGACGCCCGACCAAGGGCTAAAGGCTTGATGCCTAGAGTATGAATACACGAGCTAAACGAAAGAAAAGAGTACACATCAAGTAAACATTATTGATTCTATCTTAAAAATCGATACTAGCCGCGATTAGAAAGAATGAAACGAACCAAATCACAAAGAAGACCGACGCGAGAATGATCTGAACACAGCCAATGAGTTCGAACCGCTTCATGGCGACTGCAATCCGAGCAGAGCGTTCGTCTCGGTCGCCGCCCTTGACGAGCTCGCCGTCCTCGTTGATCTGGGTCCGGAACCTTATTCCGTCCGGACGCAGACTGCGCCACCGGAGATGCTTGACGCCATTAAACGCCAGTGTGGTACAGAGGTTAACCATAATGGCATGATACAAGGCCAACATGACCAGGAGGCCGCACTTGATGATATATATTTCCACTTGACAGTCTGCTTCAATAGACAGGAAACGGATGAGATCAGAATCCACGCCGGTGCAAGGTGATACTTGACACGTTTCCTGTAGGACGTCGCAGTCAAAGCGAGAGTCTTCGACGACCCACTCAGTCACATCCGCCTGACAGGAAGGCTCCGACAGATATTCCCCAAGCGGACGAAACGACGAAGCTGGGACGGTAGAGTTGTCGATGGGACAGAGAGTCGTATTCTGAGCAGCATCGCACTCTGAAGCATACCCTTCGAGTCCACAGCAGTCGATCTCAAACTGGTTGTCCAAAAAGTCTGTTTCAATGCACCGGTCAAACACCCCTAAATTGTCGGTGGACTGATTGTAACGATATGTGGCCGAGAAGAGCGACGCCAGTTCACTGCGATGAAGGGTATCCGACTCGGCAAACATGACATCGCAAACACGGCGTTGATTCCCCTGACACTCAAGCTCCTTGCTTGAGTAGTAGGCGTTTCCTGGAATGTTGGCCTCGTTGATTAGCAGGGGGCTCATGATATTACGAGCCACAAAAGTACCATTCCGAGAGTCGATGCAATTCGTCTTGACATGCGGGAACCAAATTGTGACGGTAATGATCGAGAATGGTAGTAGAATCAAGGCTAGTGCCATCCAGGGAGTCATGAAATGCTTAAGGAACGATATGTGAAGAAACGACAGAGTCGTGGACACTTTTGGATTCTCAGCCTCGTCGGAGCCGTAGTCGAGCTCTGGGAGATCTGGCGTCGCGTCTTTTTCGTACTTTCTCTTGAGCCGCCACAACCGCAAGAGCTGTACCACAACTTCAATGATCCACTGGTACGCAAAGATCCAAAGAAAAAAGGCTTCAATCACTTCAGGGATTGAAAAGGCAGGAAAGCTGGGCTTGAGATAGTCAAAAGATGTCGAGCTGCCGTTCAAAGAAATATTGCGAAAGTCCAGATCTGGAAGAGAAGGACCCTGACTAAAGACAATCGGTTCAAATTCTGGAACTTGTTGCAGTGCATTCAGCGTACTCAGTCGAGCAAGTTCCCCAAGATCGTAGAGAAAGTCCAGCTCGTCAAAGATGCTGCCAATACCAGGCCGAGAACCAACAAACTGGGGCGGTTTATAGTCCTCCAATGTCAAGAGTTCCCGCAACTGCTCATCCAGCTCTTGTAGCACATCCAGCAGCTGTTCAGAGGCCTTCTCAGCCAACTGAGCGAAGATATCGGTAAGAATATCCAGCACTCGTCGAATAAAGTCATCCACCAACGTGTCCACGTCCAAGATATCCCCAGGAAAGCTGGGCAGAGCAAAGGTAGGCGGTAGTAAAAAGTCGGCTAGAAGAACATCGCTCAAGTCCAACTCCGTCGGAAGGGAGACACCCGCTGGCAAAAAGTCGCGAATGAAAAGACCCACGCGTTCCAATCGACCGTACAGATCCAAGTAGCTGTCGTAAAAATCTTGCAGACTGACTTGAAACTCGACGATGCGTGCCGTCAAGAGATCGACGCGTATCTGGCTTTCCGCCAGAGCATCCAAAATCGCTTGCAGCGCATCACGGAGCGTTTGCATCAATGCCATCTGGTCCAACGAGAGGGAAATATCGGGCACGTCCAACAAACTGGCATCTAGTAATTGCAAGACTGCCTCTAACTTCAAGCCGACGAAATACTCGTAATCGTAAGCTGATCGCGTTTCAGCGTAGTCGGCCATTCCGAGCAAGGCGCCAGAACTGGAATCAATGTATGTCGTGAGGAACCGCGAAACTCGGCCTTCCACCAAGGCCGCGTTGGGACCCAAGAGGGCCGTGAGATTGGCACGATCGGTCGCGGCACACTGCAACGCACTTGGCGGAGCCAACCAGACTGGCTCAATAGAAGTAGGAACAGCCGTGGTGTTTTCATTGCTGTTGCTAATATTGACAACAGTGTCGCGACGCCATACCTGTTGCAAGGCACGGCGGGCCGTGGTTTCCGTGGCGACACAGGTGTCGGTTTGCTCCGTAAGCGCCAACAAGACTTGCATGTTTTGCGTTCGCACTTGAGCGGTCCGAGTCCATTCCGCCGAAGCAGTTTCGTTCCACAGGTCCGCCAAGCTATCAAAAGTGTCGCGCACGCATTCGCGATACAAATCCGCTTCCGTCGTGACGGCTGCTCGCAAGTCCGATAAAGGCTGTCGGACGGCTTGGCTGGCAACCGGCAGTGAAATGGAACGACTCGCCAGTAAAAGAAATATGGATATCGACCAACGGGGATAGGTCATCATAAAGTGGACAACAGTCATGAATGTGCGATTCCGTTGGATTTCTTCTTCCGTCAGAGGCGAGTTGAGCGGAGTGACAGGCGCCGTGCCTCTGATACGAGGAGTTGTCACATCCAAGTCGGTCGAGGACACATCCGTGTTGTCTTGCGAGGGAACCATACGGCGATCGTGTGATGCTTAGATGTGTCCACGACCAGCGATCAAGATAAAGAGCGTCTTGTACGATTCGACGAGATTGTGTGCCGTGTGAAGGGATACATCATTCTCTATACCAGACACCAGACGCACATCAGTAAAACCGGCTTGCAATGGTTATAAAACCGGCCCTCATACTAATACCGCTTCTCAGCTCTAGTTAGCTAGCCAATCATCCAAACACGTAGCACCTGACAAAGTGCGGTTGTAGTTGCGTTTTAATCTCTTGTAGAGGAATCCAGCAGCTTGCCAAGCAGGTTGCCAAGCAGGTTGCCAAGCAGGCGCTCGTGCGGTTGCTCTCCGCCATGGTGGTTCGTGTTGATATCTCGATATCGTCGCGGTGTACCGGTATGTACCGCCAAGATGGCCAGATTCTGTCGCATTTATGCTAATATAGTGGTACAGTGTGCGACGACGGTGATGGCGACGGCGACGGCACGACTGATGATGATTCCATGGTCGCTCTTGACGCGGCCCTCCGACTGCTTTATACGTCGTAGGCCATGAACAAAGAAAAAAGCACCTGTTGTTCTCGAGATGCGATGATGAGATGAAAGAAAACGGCGCGTTTTTCGTCGGCGACTGAGGATCCGGGGTACTTTGGCGATCGCGAGTCAAATCAAAAAAAGTAGTGAGGCACAAAAGCACGAACACGTTTGCATTGGACCAGGGAATTGGACAGCAGGCACGATCCTTGAACTGATAAAAGACGCCACCATGGACCCTCTCGCGGACGACTCTAGTATAGAGCAACACAAGGATTCAGAAAATGAAGATGAAGCAGGAGAAACGGAAAAGTACTGAAGCTAATGCTGGAGGATCGCCGGTGCGCTCTAATCGTAGTACTGCCGACAATTGGGCAGAGCGATTTTCGAAGAGACGGTAACCACTCATTCTAATTCAGTCTTGCGAAGTATTGTCAATAGTGTGCCATACACAAAGGAGCGCTGTAAGGACGACTACGAGGCGGTTGTTTCCTATGAGAAGCTGCTTGCTACCAGTAAGAGAACATTTGAGGACATGGACAAGGCCACCATTGCTAAGGGTAATATAGTGAAACATCTATGTTATGACGTAAGAGAGAAAATCAATCTTGTACACACGCAGTTTCTCATGGTATCTGCTTGAAATCAGGCTGATCCGAAAAGCATGTGGTCGAGCAAGAGCGGCAAAGGAAAAAATCCTGATTCCTGTTATTCTGATCGTGACCATGTAAAAGACCGCAAAAATCTTCCGCAGGCGCTGGAACCAGACCAGCATGGTAATCTAGGACTCCCGGAGGAACTCAAGAGCTTTGGCGAGCACTGCCAGTGCCTTATCGGCAACATGGATGCCGTGAAAGGAAGTCACCGGGTTGCTCTGCAGCGTTTCAGCGATTCGTTGCAAGCTTGCGTCCGCCGCGCAGAAATCTTCGAGAAAAAGCCAGATAAGGACAAATACAAAACAGCCCTCTGCGATCTCCACAACGCTCTGGGCATGAGCAGTGGCCCTCTTGCCGGCCAAGGCCAGCTACTCGTTCCAGGCCCTCAGGCGGCGGAGGAGGCATGTGTGCAACCCTATTTGATTGCGATCCTTCAGTCTCTCTTGGATTGGCCTTGGACACTATCACCATTGATCCCTCCAAAGGCCCGCCCTCGAGTTTGTTCACGGCCGAGGTTACTCTCACAGTTATGTATCTCCGAAGAACATTATGATCAACTCATCCACAGGAGAAGGGTTCCTTATCGATTTTGGTCTAGCATCATCGTTTTTGGAGACGAGCAAGGGCTTTCGCGGGACAGCGCACTATACCCACCAATATGTCCTTCGAAAGTATTTGCGAGCGGAATGGAAGGCAAAGCCAGAATTAGACAAGTCAAGCCTCGCTTTCAGAAGGTTGCCATGCATCCTGCATTGCAGAGCTGACTGATGGACACTAGCAAATCAGAAATGCCAGGAAAGACATGGGCGATACGGGCTGCAGCTGGCAATGATGGAATATTCAGCTCGCCAATATGGCTGGAGTGAATGATTTTATCATTGAAGCCTTTCACGGCAATGCGGGTGCTAGGCGTGACTGGGCGGACGTTAATCAACAGAGCACTGGAGTGGGAAAAATGACCAGTGGCGGCGGAGTCGGCAAGCACAGTTTTATTGGTAGGCGGGGAGGAACCGGTTGGGACAATACTACTAGTTGAGTCAGATGTTTGTAAAGCAAATGAGTTCACTAGTGGTTTAGGTTTGTCTTGGGCCGGCGTCCCTCTTTGATAGCGGGGAGGATTTGCTACAAACACTGCTGGTTCGTGCTGGGGGCGAAGAATGGTGTTGCTGCCTCCCATCATCTTGTGAAGTGTTG
>Ga0307981_1003542_pt1 | contig 11655 bp, 11 predicted proteins | sample OrgLakmetagen987_FD_201849 | JGI IMG/M metagenome (GOLD analysis project Ga0307981, IMG submission 201849) | Saline water microbial communities from Organic Lake, Antarctica - #987 | ecosystem: Environmental > Aquatic > Non-marine Saline and Alkaline > Saline | place: Antarctica: Organic Lake... | reverse complement strand
CTGGGTGTTGCACTTGAAACTTGAGTCTAAGCTGCCATCAATAGCCTCCCAAACTCTGCGGCCAATGAATCAGCTTATTCTGCAAAAGAAAATCCCAGAGTCAGATCTTAAGGCCGTTGGTATCACACCGCCACTTTCAGTTCTTTCCATGCTCTGACTGTCCATTGCCTGGCAGTTGAATGCAACGCATTCAATGAGAAGGGATCACACCCGCCGATGGGCCCGGTGCGCGCCACCGCAACGAGCTGGCTGTTCAATTCCCTCAATAGGCCATTATCACGCCAGTCATAAAAGTAGCGTCGCACTGTCGAGACGGGCGGAAAGTCATTGGGCAGCATGCGCCACCGGCACCCGGTCGTCGCGATGTAGAGGACCGCATTAAACACCTCGCGCAGATCGGTCGTCCGGGGCCGGCCGATCCGTCTGACCGCCGGCATCAGCGGCGCTATCAGGGCCCATTCTGCGTCAGTCGCATCGCTTGCATATTTACCGCCACTGCACCCCTATCGACGACGGGTGAATTCGGTCCAGGCCATTGTGATCTCCGTTCAGCTTCGCTACCGAACAGAATCATAACCTACTGAATTCACTCAACCAGTTTCAGATCGGCCTCTCAGGGGTCAGCTGGCCTCACCCTGGCGCGGGCACCGATGTCAGTGGTAGCGAAACTCGCCCACGACCTGCCGCCATTCGCCCGGCGAAATCATCTTGCGGTGGGTGAAGCGCACCGAATGGAGCGGCCCCTCGATGGTGTCGTGCCAATATTCGATGAACTGAAAGAGACGCGCATGGTCCGGCGCCAGATCATACTCCTGCCAGACGAAGGTGTTCAGCACATGGGTGTAATCGGGCATCCGGTAGAACATCTCTGCCGTGGTCAGCCCGTAGCCCCTGAGCATCAATTCGGTTTCGGATTCCTGCATTTTGAGACCTTTGCGGTTTGGTGTTCTGCAACCTTGGCACAAAAGATTTACTTTTCAATGAAAACAAACTGTTGGCAGATATGTCTGCTGGCTGCCAACGGAAACCTGCATAGATTAATTGCACGCTATATCCTGTCGGTGGTAAGGTGTAACCCAACAACATATAGCCCAGCCAGAGACCGGATAAATTGTGAACGACACGCCAGAACCCCCTGATAACGCAGACGATTCTGCGCCAGACCCGGTGCCCGAGCGGTCGGCCTATACAGGTCCGTCGATTTCGATCACGCAGGAAATGAAGACCAGCTACCTCGATTACGCAATGAGCGTGATCGTGTCGCGCGCCATTCCCGATCTGCGCGACGGGCTCAAACCGGTGCACCGCCGCATCCTCTATGCGATGCACGAGGCCGGCAATACCCACGACAAACCCTACCGCAAATCCGCCCGTGCCGTGGGCGACGTGATGGGCAAATACCATCCGCACGGCGATAGCGCGATCTACGACGCGCTGGCGCGGATGGCGCAGGATTTCTCGATGTCGCTGCCGCTGCTCGACGGTCAGGGCAACTTCGGCTCGATGGACGGCGATAACCCCGCCGCCATGCGCTATACCGAAGTGCGCATGGACAAGCCTGCGGCCTACATGCTGATGGATATCGACAAGGATACAGTCGATTTTCAGGACAATTATGACGGCAAGGACCGCGAGCCCACGGTGTTGCCATCGCGCTTTCCCAACATGCTGGTCAACGGCGCGGGTGGTATCGCCGTCGGCATGGCGACCAATATTCCGCCGCATAATCTGGGCGAAGTGGTCGACGCCTGTCTGGCGCTGATCGAAGACCCCGATCTGAGCACCGAACAGCTGATCGACTACGTCCCTGCCCCCGATTTCCCCACAGGCGCGATGATTCTGGGCCGCGCCGGCGCGCGCAAAGCTTATCTCGAGGGGCGCGGCAGCGTGATCATGCGCGCGCACACGCGCGTCGAGGAAATCCGCAAGGACCGCTATGCCATCATCGTCGAGGATATTCCCTATCAGGTGAACAAGGCCTCGATGATCGAAAAAATCGCCGAGGGCGTGCGCGACAAGCGCATCGAAGGTGTGTCCCATGTGCAGGACGAATCCGGCCGCGAAGGTGTGCGCGTGGTGGTCGAGCTGAAACGCGATGCCACGGCCGAGGTCGTTCTCAACCAGCTCTACCGCTATTCGCCGATGCAGACCTCGTTTCCGTGCAACATGCTGGCGCTGAACGGCGGTCGTCCCGAAACGCTGACGCTGCGCGGGTTCCTTACCGCTTTCATCGACTTCCGCGAAGACGTGGTCGCCCGCCGCACAGCTTACCTCTTGCGCCGCGCCCGCGAACGCTCTCATATCCTGTGCGGTCTGGCCGTGGCTGTCAGCAACGTCGACGAGGTCGTCGCCACGATCCGCCGCTCCGCCGATGCGGCCACTGCGCGTGCGGCCCTGATGGAGCGTCGCTGGCCCGCGCATGATATCGTCGAATACATCAAGCTGATCGACGATCCGACCCACACGGTCAACGACGACGGCACCTATTACCTGTCCGAAATCCAGGCCCGCGCCATCCTCGACCTGCGCCTGCAACGCCTGACCCAGATCGGCGTCAAAGAGGTGACGGACGAGCTCAAGGAACTGGCCGGCAAGATCCGCGAATACCTCGAAATCCTGGGCAGCCGCGAACGCATCATGGCGATCATCTCGGAAGAATTGCACGAAGTTCGCGAATTGTTCGCCGTGCCCCGCCGCACCGAGATCGTCGACTGGTCCGGCGACATGGACGACGAAGACCTGATCGACCGCGAAGACATGGTCGTGACCGTCACCCAGACCGGCTATATCAAACGCACAGCCCTGTCCGATTTCCGTTCGCAGCGTCGCGGCGGCAAGGGTCTGTCAGGCATGTCCACCAAGGACGACGACGTGGTCACGACGCTTTTCGTGGCCAATACCCATACGCAACTGCTGTTCTTCACGACCGACGGCATGGTCTACAAACTGAAGACATGGCGCCTTCCCCAGGGCGGCCGCACGTCCAAGGGCAAGGCCATCGTCAACATCCTGCCGATCCCGCCGGGTGTGTCGATCGCCGCGATCATGCCGGTCGACCGCGACGAGGCCGATTGGGACGATCTTCAGGTCGTCTTCGCCACCTCCGCAGGCACTGTCAGACGCAACAAATTGTCGGATTTCACCAACGTCATGCGCAACGGCAAGATCGCGATGAAATTCGAGGACGAGCACGTCAAGACGACCCTGATCAACGCGCGGATAGCCTCCAGGGACGACGATGTGATGCTGGTCACGAACTCGGGCCGCGCCATCCGCTTTCCGGCCACCGATGTGCGGGTCTTCAACTCGCGCGCCTCGGTCGGTGTGCGCGGCATCCGGCTCTCGGGTGCGGACACGGTGGTCTCGATGTCGATCATCCGCCACTTCGACGCGACGGCGGACGAACGCAGTGCCTATCTGAAAATGCGCAGGGCTGTCGCGGGCTTGGCGGACGATGTTGATGCATCGGATGAAGAGGTCAACGCCAACGCGACCATCGACCCTGCGCGTTACGCCGAAATGTCGGCATCCGAAAACCTGATCCTGACAATCACTGCCAAAGGCCTCGGCAAACTCAGTTCCAGCCACGATTACCCCGTGCGTGGACGCGGCGGCATGGGCGTCAACGCCATCGACAAGGCCATGCGCGGCGGCGTGATCGTCGCCTCCTTCCCGGTGGAAATGGACGACCAGATCATGCTCGCCACCTCGCGCGGCCAGTCGATCCGCGTTCCGGTCGAAGGCATTTCCTTCCGCTCGCGCAGCGCAGGCGGGGTCAAGGTCTTCGACACCGGCAAAGGCGAAGAGGTCGTCAGCGTCGCCTGGATCGCAGATCAGGGTGAAGAAGTCGCCGCATCCGATGAAAGCGCCGCAGAAGGTCGCACAGAAGGTCCCGCAGAAAGCTAACCCTTTCTCAACCCATCGCTGTCACTCTCCGCGCAACATACCCCTGCGCGGAGACGCTGACATGAACCTCTACACTTGTTCCATCGACCTGCGTCACGAGGCCAAGGCGCTGGCCTTTGCCCATGCCCTCGACCAATGGATGTCGCATCTCAAGACCGAAGGGGTGATTGGCGACTGGCGACTCTTCCGGCGCAAACTGGGTCTGGCATCGGATCATCAACGCGACTTCCTGCTGGAGATCGAAGTCGCCGATCTGGCGCAGCTCGACCAGGCCTTTCGCCTGTTGGGCCGCCACGATGAACAGGTCGAAGGCCTTTATGGTGCGGTCAACGCCCATGTCGCCGCCGCAGATTTCGGCCTCTACCGCCCCTACCCCGATGCCGAACGCGCCGAACGCATGGCGCTTATCTGAGCAGGCACTTCTTCGAACAGCGCAGCCTTGCGCGCAAACCGCGCCACGCTCCCCCCTTCATCTTGCCAAATAAACCTCGGGGTCTGGGGCAGCGCCCCAGTCCCGAACGCACAACCAACGCACAACCGACGCAACGCCCAAATTCAAAGCCCGTAGATCGCCCCGAATTTCGCCTGCAAATACGCCAGCAAGGGCGCCTCCGACGGGGCCTCGCCCGTCGCCTGTGCAATCACGTCACGCGGCTCCATAAGCCCGCCATGCCGCTGCACCTTGTCGCGCAGCCATGTGGTGGCCACGGAAGTCTCGCCAGCCGCCAAATGATCATCCAGATCCGGCACATCGCGCCGCAGCGCCGCGTGCAGGCAGCCGGCATAGACATTTCCCAGCGTATAGGTCGGGAAATACCCCATCAGCCCCACCGGCCAATGCACGTCCTGCAATACCCCGTTGCTGGGTCTGTCCACCGGATAGCCGAAATCCGCCTCGAACCGGTCGTTCCACGCGGCCTCCAGATCGCCTACCAAAAGATCGCCCGAGATCAACGCGCGCTCCAGATCGAACCGCAGCAAAACGTGCAGGTTATACTGCACCTCATCTGCCTCGGTGCGGATGAACCCGCGCCGCACCGCATTGACGGCGGCATAAAACCTCGCCGCATCCTCGGGCACCTGACCGGGGAACAGCGTCTTCATCCGGCGGTGCAGCCAGCCGCAGAACGCCTCTGACCGGCCCAGCTGGTTCTCGAATATGCGGGACTGGCTTTCATGCACGCCCATCGACACGCCCGACCCCAGCGGGGTCAGCAGATAATCAGCGTCGATCCCCTGTTCATAGCAGGCATGCCCGACCTCGTGCACGGTGGAATAAAGGCAGTTGAAGGGATCCGTAGCGGACGTCCGCGTGGTGATCCGCACATCGAGGCCAGAGCCAGAGGCGAACGGATGCACCGCCTTGTCGATCCGGCCATGCGCAGGGTCATAGCCAAAGACCCGCGCCAGCTCGGCGCTCAGTGCGATCTGCACATTCTCGTCGAAATCACCGGTCACGAATGCAGGCGCGGGCCGCTCCAGCACCGCCGCGCGCAAGGCCACAAGACCGGGACGCAACGTGCCGAACATGGCCGCGATCTGGCGCCCGCTGGCCCCCGGCTCGTAATCTTGCAGGAGCGCGTCATAGAGATCGCCTCCATCCGCCAGCGCCGCCGCTTCTTCGCGCCGCAGACGCAGCACCTCCTCCTGGACCGGCAAAAAGCCGGCCACGTCCTCGGCCTTGCGCGCTTCGGCCCACAACCCCTGCGACCGGCTGGTCACCCGAGCGATCTCGGACGCGAGCCGCGCGGGCACTTTGGTGTTGCGCGCGTGATCGCGGCGGATGTGGCGCATCTGCGCCTGCCCCACGTTATTCAAACCGGAATCGTCAACAGCAGCGAGCCAATCCGACAGTTCCGGCGCAGTGCGCCGCGCATGCAAGACGGATTCCATCGCCGCCATTTCCTCGGCCCGTTGCGGCGCGGCCCCGCGCGGCATCATAGTCTCCTGATCCCAACCCAGCCGCCCGGCGATCTGAGCCAGCGCCTGTGTCTCGCGAGTATAGCTCATAAGATCGTCATAAGCGCTCATGCGGCATTTCCTCTCAGGGATGACGGGGCAGGATAGGCCGCTGCAAATCGCGCCCTCAGGATCAGCACCCAGAGAACCACGGCACCGAACTGATGCACGATCGCGATATGCGCGGGGGCTGCATAAAGCACGGTCACGATGCCCACACCCATCTGCACCAGCAACATCGCCAGCACCGCGTTGAAGGCAAAGCGGGTCGCCCCATTGGGCGATCGCCGCGCACCGCGCCAGACGATGAACCCGTAAATCAGCAGCACATAGCCCAGCATCCGGTGGGTGAATTGCACCAGCCCCTCGTCCTCGAAGAAATTCCGCCACCAGGGCTCCAGATCAAAGATATTGGTCGGCACGAACGCGCCCGCCATCAGAGGCCAATCGGTATAGGTGCGTCCCGCGTCGATTCCCGCCACCAGCGCGCCGACCAGAATTTGCAGAAACACCAGATGCATCAGCCCGGTGGCTTTCGTCACCAGCCTGCCTTCCCGAGCGCGGCGCATCTGCATCAGCTCGCGTTCCGAGCGGCCCAGCTCGAACATATACCACGCCAGAAGGCCCAGAATGACGAACGCCAGCCCAAGGTGCAGCGCCAGCCTGTAGCTGGCCACATCCAGCATCGTGCCTGTCAGGCCGGACGCCACCATCCACCAGCCAACGGCGCCCTGAATACCGCCCAGAACGCCGGGAATGAGCAGGCGCAAGGTCCAATCCGGCGGGATGGAGCGCGTGACCAGAAAGCCAAGGAAACCAAGCGCCCAGACCACCCCGATGACCCGGCCCAGCTGTCTGTGGCCCCATTCCCACCAATAGATGACCTTGAACTCGGGCAGGCTCATCCCCTTGTTCTGCAATTGATATTCCGGAATGGCGCGGTATTTGTCAAACTCCGATTGCCATTCGGCGGCGCTCAGCGGTGGCAGCGCGCCTGTCACAGGCCGCCACTCGGTGATGCTGAGGCCCGAGTCCGTCAGCCGCGTCAGACCGCCCACCGCGATCATCACCACCACAAGCGCAAAGAGCACCATCAGCCACAGCCGCACAGCGCGGCGCGCCCCGGTGCGGGCGGCGCGGTCGATCACACCGGTCTGCGGCTCTTTTGTGGCGCGGGCATCCCCCCCCACCTCTTCGAATATACTGCGTTTGACTGCCATCTGCTCTCTCCTGCCCGCACCATTGTAACCCGGCGCGCGGCGGCTTCAATCCCTGCGCACAGCCCGCCGGACCATCTGCCGCAGCACCCCGTGCAACATCTGCACATCCAGCCGCGTCAGGGCCATCCGGCTCCACAGATTGCGCAGATTGCGTTTCATGACCGGGGCCTTGTGGTCGGGAAAAAAGAACCCGGCCTCGTCGAGCGCGCTTTCGTAATGCTCCGCCAGCTTTTCGACCTCGATCATCTCCGCCCAGTCGCTGCCGGCCATCATCATCGTCTCGTGCTGCACCTCTTCGGTGGCGCGCCGCCATTCATAGCCCATCAAGAGCACGCATTGCGCCAGATTGAGCGACGGAAAATCCGGGTTCACCGGCACCGACACGATGGCATTGGCCTGCGCGATATCCTCATTCTCCATACCAGCCCGCTCCGGCCCAAACAGCACCGAAACCCGCTGGCCTTGCGCGATCTTCTCCGCCGCGATCTGCATCGCCCGCTCGGGGGTCAGAACCGGCTTGATCATGTCGCGGGGCCGCGCGGTCGTGGCCAGCACATATTGCGCCCCGCCTGCCGCCTCGGCCACATCCGCCGCCAGTCGCGCCTCGTCCAGCAACCGCCCCGCGCCCGACGCCATCGCATTGGCCGCGGCATTGGGCCAGCCGTCGCGCGGGGCGACGATGACCATCCGGTCGAGGCCGAAATTCCACATCGCGCGCGCCGCCGCCCCGATGTTTTCACCCATCTGGGGCCGCACAAGCACGAAGTCGGGCTGCATGTCGGGTGGGGGTCTGTCGCTGGCCATCGGTTCCTGTCCAAAATCCGCCAATCCCTATCGCTCAAGGTCGTGCCTTGCAATGCCGCGAGCCATGGTCAAACCGCACAACCCGCGTTAAACCCCCACAAAAGCCAACGAGGACCAAGATCATGGCCGAGCCAGAGCATCCGCAAACCTATCTCATCACGCCCCCGGTGTTCGAGCTGAGCCCGTTCCTGACCGCACTTTCAGAGGTGCTCGACACCTGCCCCGTGGCCTGCCTGCGCCTTGCCATGGCCAGCCATGACGAAGACGCGATCAGCCGCGCCGCCGACGCTCTGCGCGAGGTGGCCCATGCCCGCGACGTGGCGCTGGTCATCGACACCCATGTGGTGCTGGCGCAGCGTCTGGGCCTTGACGGCGTGCACCTGCTCGACGGCGCCAGAACCGTGCGATACGCCCGCAAACTGCTCGAAGAAGACGCCATCGTCGGCGCCTTTTGCGGCATTACCCGCCACGACGGCATGAGCGCCGCCGAGGCCGGTGCCGATTACGTCGCCTTCGGCCCAGCAGGCGTCACCCCGCTGGGCGACGGCGCGCATGTCGATTTCGAGACGTTTCAATGGTGGTCCGAGATGATCGAAATCCCCGTGGTCGCCGAAGGCGCGCTCGATCTGGCGCAAATCCGCACACTCGCCCCGCATGTGGATTTCTTTGGCCTGGGCGAGGAAATCTGGTCAACCGACAACGCGGCTCAGACCCTCAAGACCCTGCAAAGCGCCATGCTCCCCTGACCACAGGCACAAAGCACGAAGAGCAAAACGGAAAATCCACGTCCCTCCTTCATCTTGCCAAATAAACCTCGGGGTCTGGGGCAGCGCCCCAGTCCTGTCCCCTCAACCAGTCCTGTCCCCTCAACCAGTCCGGTCCGCTCAACCAGTCCTGTCCCCTCAGCCAGTTCTGAATCCTCAACCAGTCCCGCCGCCGCCAACCTCACTCCGCCCCTGCGGATGCGCCCCCCGCACCACAGCCTCCAATGCGCGGGCAAGCGTCTTGCGGTTGGGAAAGCCGTCCACCGGCAGCGGCCGATGCCAGATCACCTCGACCCGCCCCTGACGGCCCCGCGCCAGCACGCCCAGAAGATGGCCGCCAAACGACATGTCGCCCCACCAGCCATAGGTCCGCACGTCCTCTCCGGGTGGCGGGTGATAGATCAGTGTCACCGGCTGCACCTGCATGTTGTGGCGCAGCGCGTCGTCGAAGAACGCCTCGAACAGCGTCGTCTTGAAGGCCAGCACCCGCTGCCCGTCGGTCGAGGTGCCTTCGGGAAAAAAGAGCAACCTGTGCCCCGCCATCAGCCGGTCGCGAAACAGCGCCGCCTGCGCCTTTGCCGCCGATCTGTCGCGCGCGACAAAGAGCGTGCCGGTGGCCCGCGCCAGCCACCCGATAAGAGGCCAGCCCGCCACCTCGGCCTTCGCGATAAAATACACACGGTCGCCTGAATTCAGCGCAAAGACATCCAGCCAGGACGCGTGATTGGCCACGATCGCCCCAGGCCCGGTCATGCGCGCACCACGGTGCGAGACCGGCAGCCGCAAGATCACAAAGGCCAGACGGCACACGCCCTGGGTGATCCAGGGGCTGACCGGGCGACCGGGTGCAGCCAAAGGCGCCTCGACGACCCGCACCAAAAGCAGCAGCAGCAGCCCCGTGATCACGACCAGACCCAGCACCAGACCGCGCAGCACCAGACGCAGCAGGCCCAGCGGCCCCGGCTTTGGCTCCACGGGGTGTGCCGCGTCAGAGGACCAGATGGTCACCGCGCAGCACTTTCGGCCTGCTCAAGGCCTGCCTGATCGCGGTTGTAGATCGCGCTCTGACGGGCGTTCATCCGCGCCGTGTCCAGAACCAGACAGACATCGGTGGTGTTGAACGCGTGATCGACAAAGGCTCCGTCGCCGACAAACCCGCCCAGCCGCAGATAGGCCTTGATCAGGGCCGGTGTGTCCAGCATCGCGGCCCGCCGGTCGATCTGCGCGGGCGTCAGTTGATCCATCGGCTGATGCTCCCGCGACCGCACGCGCAGGTCGGGCGGGGCCAGATGGTTGGCATGCAAGAGCGACAGCGGCTGCGCCAGCACCGCCGCATCGGTGCCGTGAAAGCTGGCCACGCCGAAAAGCACCTCGATCCCGTGACCGCGCACATAAGCGGCCAGCGCCGTCCACAGATGATACATCGCCGTGCCACCACGATATTCGGGATGCACGCAGGACCGGCCAAGCTCCAGCAATTTGCGGCCCGAGGCGCGCAGCAGGGTCAGATCGTATTCACCCTCGGAATAAAACTGCCCCGCCGCCTGCGCCTGATCCCCGCGCAGCAATCTGTAGACCCCGATGACCTCACCGGGGCGGGCGGTATCCTCGAGGATCAGATGGTCGAAAAACGGATCAAACCTGTCGCGCTCATGACCGCCCGCATGATCGACCAGCGGTCCGTCGCCGCCCAGTTCCTGCACGAACACCGCATAGCGCAGGCGTTGCGCCGCGCGCAGATCGTCTGCGGTCCGGGCGAGGCGGGTCGTCAGGCCAGAGCCGTGTGTCAAAGGGGCGTTCAAGGGACCAGCGCGCTCCCGCAGGGTGAAACCGACATGACCAAGATTTAGGCACGTGTCGCACAATTGGCAACCGCCCGCCCCGTCCAGCCCCGCGCATGGCGGGTCAGCCAGGCTCACAGGCGGCTGCATCTCGCTTCTGTGCGCAAAGGCGCGCAGGCATTAACGAATGCGAAACCTTCCCGTGACATTCCGGTATTACTCGACATGCAGGATCAGAAAGATATGTAGGCCATCTATGACTACCTTGCCTTCTTCGCGAAAATTCACTGTTATCCGCCCGTCGATATTGGATTGCACCTGCCCGATCCCCCATTCGGGGCAATCGGGGTGGCGGACGAGCATTCCGGGCTCCAGCATCGCGTTCAGGTCGGTCATGGCGGGTTTGTCCGTTTCATTCAGTCACACAAGGGGGCACGATGGGCCATAATTCACTCAATATCGCGTCTTTGATCGGGTCACGCATCTGTCACGATCTAATTAGCCCGATCGGTGCGATCAACAACGGTATCGAATTGATGGGCATGAGCCAACCCGGCCCGATGAGCCCAGAAATGGCGTTGATCGCCGAAAGCTGCGACAACGCGGCCGCCCGCATTCGCTATTTCCGCGTGGCCTTCGGCTCTGCCGGATCCAAGCAACGGATTGGCGCAGCCGAGATCGAGGGGATTCTGGCCGACGTTCTGCGCGGTGGCCGGTTGCGGGTCGATTGGCAAACCGCCGGGGACCAGCCCCGGAGCGAGGTGCAATTGGCGTTTCTGGCGCTGATGTGCTTCGAGACGGCCCTGCCCTACGGCGGCGATGTGGCCATCGCATTTCGCGACGAACACTGGGTGATCACGGGCGCGGCGCCGCGCATGTCGTTGAACGACGCGCTCTGGCAGGGGCTGGGTGCGGCCCCTTCCGACGAGACCGGCGCCGAGATCACGCCCGCTTTGGTGCAATTCGCGCTGCTGCCGGTGCTGGTGGCGGACTTTGGCCGCAAGATCGAAACGCAGATCGAAGAGAGCCGTCTGACGATGCGTATCTGATGCGGATCCGGGGTCGATTGCTCGGGCGGGCGCGGCTCAGGCCCGCGTTGCCCCCTCAGCCGTGACCACATATTTGAAGCTGGTCAGCTGTTCCGCCCCCACAGGGCCGCGCGCATGCAACCGGCCCGTGGCGATCCCGATTTCGGCGCCCATGCCGAACTCGCCCGCATCG
>Ga0307981_1003541_pt1 | contig 11656 bp, 7 predicted proteins | sample OrgLakmetagen987_FD_201849 | JGI IMG/M metagenome (GOLD analysis project Ga0307981, IMG submission 201849) | Saline water microbial communities from Organic Lake, Antarctica - #987 | ecosystem: Environmental > Aquatic > Non-marine Saline and Alkaline > Saline | place: Antarctica: Organic Lake... | reverse complement strand
ACGTGTGGATGCACTCTGAGATGAAAGATTCCTGCAGGTATTTTGTGTCTCACAATCTCTATTCGGTTTTATTGTGTTCCCTAGGCTGTCGATCGTGGCACGCGAGACCTACAAGTCAAGACGCATTCTTCGTTTGCATCGTACACCCCCTTTGTCGAGCGCACGGTAGAAACACGAAACAAGGCCAAGAGAACCCCCCGAAACAACACCAACGGGTCTCTGGACTCGTCTTCCGGTGACTTGAATATCTCCAGCAACTCTTCTCCTTTTAAAGGCAAACGAGCCACGACATCGAACAGTCCACCGACGGGTAACAGTCGCTCCAACCCGACTCTTTTGGAGCTAAGTCGCCTGAAAGGTGGAGCAACCAAGTCAAAACGACGCGTCCTCGTTGCGACTGGACGAGAAGAGGATAACGTGTACGAAGAAAACGAAGATTGTGTGGAGGAGAAGCTCCGAGAGGCCAAGTGCCTGGACCAGGCTCGTAAGCTTGGATCGGGTCGAAGCAAATCGACTCTTTGCACGTTCAGCTCCATTGGGGGTGCTCAGTTCGTTGCCAAGGAGCTCGTCCAGTGCTTTTCGTCCTCGGCCATGGATCACGACACCCGATTCGAATACTTTTTGCACATGGTCGCTCCCTTTTGTGTAACATTTGGGGTGAGCTACGACGAAGCCTTGTTGGAGTGCACGCTTGAATTGTGTCGTGGCAAGAACGTTTCGGAACGCGCCATCCAAGAGTCGTCGTCTATTGCGCGATGCTGCTCTTCAGTCATTATCAAATGCCAAGCCACGCTCGCAGTCCTCCGATCAGCTTTGCTTTGTGGGTATTCTCCGTCATGGCTGTCCAAGCTGTCTCGTAATGCGATCTCGTGGGCTTCGTGCGACTCTGGGCTTCAGTCAGAGCTGGAGGAAGCCTCGAGGTTGCTTCTCGTAAGTGGTATTGTTTCCAAGTACTGCGGATCTGGTGCTCGGGACCTATTTCGGGTGGACAATCCTCGCCACGCGATTCGCTTGCTTGAGTTTGTCACAAAACACGTGAAGAAAGAGTCTGTCATTTCGGATGCCCTTTCACTTTGCGATGCGTTCACCAACTTGTTGAAGTGCACAGCATCTGCTTGGCTCTTGCAGCAAGCTCTACTTGGCAATGACCCAGAGCTCTGCACAGAGTTGATTCGGAAGCTTTATGAAAGGGATAACTCCCTTGCGTTAGGCGCACTTGTGAAAGCCGTCGCCTACTCGGACCAAGTTCTCGGGGAATGCTCACGGGAAATAGAAACATCGAATGTTTCTGGGCGCGTAATTAGCTGCGAGCAACAAGCAGCAAACACGATCCGCAATATCACTGCGTTCCTTGCCGTGGCCCTGGAACATTCGCGTTCTGTTCCTCGTTATGTTGCAGCCGAGATCGAGTTCCTCTTCGAAGAATTTTCCCTGGAAAGAATGAAGGAAACGTTCTCGCGCCTTGAAGAGCTCCAAAACCACCACAATGTTTTTCTATCGCTGTCTGATCTCTCTTCGTCAAAGACCCTTCTTCAAGTTACGCTGAGACTTCTGAATCCGGTTCTGAAGGCCCATGTTACCAACGACTCTCACCTTCTAAACACAAAGGTCACGGTTGCAAAGAGAGCGTACTCTCTCATGGTGGGACATTCTGGAGGCAGCCACGATGGTATCTGGGTCGCAGCTTGTGCCACTGCTGCCAATGGTCTTATCCGTGAAGGGCACGACGAGAGAGTCATTGACTTTATGGCTCAAGTTGGCCTGCAGACCAAGTCACATGACGACGTCGCAGTGCGAGCGCATCTGTCAGTCGCACTCACACTTTGCTCTCAAGCATCCAACAACATAGATATGGATGCCTCGGAAGAAGGAATGAAGCGAGTCTTGAGAGCGGCATCGCTCCTCCGCGATCAATCATTGGCGATTTCTCCGAACAGGGTGCTCCCAAGCCTTGTCTCTTTCGGGTCGCTCTTGGAGACAGTTGGAGAGGTCTTCACCCGAGCAGACGAAGGAAAGGGCGAAATCATGGACGCATTTCGCCAAGAGTTACAGACAAGTGTCTGGAAACAGAGACTCTCCAGTGATGAGGTTCTTAGCAAGAACCTATTGTGCGTGACACCGGTGCACAGACCGGCTCTGCATCCCACCTGGTATATCGGAGATGGGCTGCTCCTTCCGCCGACGGAGGTGCTTGTACAGAGCATCGATTATTGTCGAAAGACGCTTGGGGGGCATTCTAAAGTGGAGGATCCAGCCATGGAACTCTATCGTTTCGTGGCTGACAGAGGAGCACGTTCTTTGGCGCTCCGACTCTTGTGCGCTTCCGTCATCATGCACACAAATCGACCCGACTCTCAATTGCAAAGTCAATGGGATTCAAGTTGCGACGATGTCGTCGATGGTATGGGTGATACCGTTAGAGCTCTGGCGGAGCGGAGTATTGGAGGAACGGGTACGGGAATAACAAGCGGTCTTGTCGATTCCCAGCTTGCAGCGTCGTTTCTCCTCTCGTTACCAGTTAAGGTGGCGTTCCACGTCTTCAAGTCGTCTCTACCCACGGCGATCAAAACTCACGATTTCACAAGAGTGTCCACACTTGCCAGCGTCGGAAAGATCGTCAGCTCGCAAAGCCATTCGAATCAGGAGGCGCTTGGCTTCTGTGCTGTCGGTTGGTATAACCAGAACAAGTTTTCCGAACAATGTCACCGTCTTGCGGAAAGAGCCAAGTGGTGGATAATTCTTCGTGAGAACGGAGTCGACTTTGATCCTCAACAGTTTAGTGGTGGTGAAGCCATCAAGCTAACTGGTTTTGATGAGGCTGTGGGGGGTGAGACAAAGTATGCCGCATCGATCATACCGGCATTGGTTGCTGGTCTTTCCCGGGTGCTTAGCACATTCGAAGTTGTTCGCTTGGCGTCTTCGTTTGCGGAGACGTTTAAACTCCAGGGAGATTATGTGATTCAATGCTACATTGAATTCTTACTATCAACTCCGACAGGAATCAGGGATGATGGGAACGCTCGCTCGCTTGACGTACGATTTGACCTCGACCAGTGTGAGCGAACTGCGAAGGCTTTGCTTCGACGGCTGCAGCCTGCCATGAAGCGGTCGGCTGTCCTACGTCGATGCCTTGTGACACTTGAACACTCTCCCAGCTTCGATAGAGACTATGAGCGCTTTTCACTTGTCCTTTCGCTCTACCACGAGGCTCTCATTCACGTTGTCGATGGAGATATCACGGCATCGAATCTCAATGCTGCACCTTTTCAAGCGGAGCTCGAATTGATTGATAGACGCCGTGACGCCCTTGCGATCCTATCGTCCTTCTTTCAGCTTGAGAAGGTTTCGGTCCGGCCAAGCTTCACACGTTTCTTTCCTCTCCTCTCAAAATCATTTAATCACGATAACGAAGCTGACCAACCTCCTCCTCCTTCATGTGGGATTCTGGGAACTGGGCCTTCGAATGGTCGAGCATACTTCGATCCTTTGCGGCCACTGCAAGAGGAGCTGTCATCTTCCCTCGATTTGGGTACAGCAACCGCGCTCGCCCCATTATGTCTTCCCCTAGGTCTACCACAAGGATATATCCATGCACGTGTACTGATGGAACGGTTCAAGAACTCGGCTGTTCGGTCCATGGCCTTTCCGTCTTTCGAGAATGACGTGACTCCTGTATTCAATCGAATTTGTCTTTCGCGTGAAAAGGTGGTACTGGCGGAATGGTGCGCAGATCATTACGTCGATAATGACAACGAGAAACTGAAGTGCTTGGATCTCGCTTTACACTCTTCAATTCAGGCTTCTACCGAAGTGGAGCAACAACGTCATCTCTGCTCTCGCGGGGATGAGAACAGGATTGACGACCTTGAAAATGCTCTTGGGACAGTGAAGCGGATCACGTCTATCAAAGAAGCCCTTAAAGACAGGCTTCGGGTAAAAGCGATAATTCGCTCCTCTGACTCGACGAGTCAAGGTGCTGTCACGGTGGTAACTGAAGAGCTGATTCGCTTATTGGAACTAGAGGTGAAGGAGTCTTTGGAAATGTCACCAGAGCGGCTCGTTGACTTTTTGTTCTCAACCGGATCACGTTTAGCCGCGAAGGCAAGTCTTGATGGCGGAACTGCGTTCTCGACAAGTCAATTCAGACGCTGTGCCGTCGCAGTCCACGCAGCTTGCAACGAAATCGCCGAAGAGCATTCTCATATCCACTGCAGTCAGCGAGCGAATCGCTTCGCCCGTACCTGGCTTTTTTATGGGGACGGCAACGCAAACCTTTCTACGACTACCGACAAGCCCTCTATCGTCCAACCTGTTCAGCCGACTGGTCTAATGGACATTCAGGAGGAAGTCGAAGACACTACTGTTGATTTTGTTATGGATATGAGCGATCTTCAAGGGGGGAGCGACGGCTGGGTTGGGAATGCAGAGTCCAGGTCGGTCACTGGTCCGCTGGACAAAGAGCGATACACATCAGAGGAAGAGCCCTCTGCTCTGAAAGAGGGTGCATCGCGAGAGATTTCCGAGTATTTCAGTCAACGTGCAGCTCTTCGTATCGCCTTTGTCATGGGCTTCTGTATCGACGACGATGAGACGCCAGAGGACGAGAACTCGAGTACTCCGTCGAATCGTCCCCAAGCGAACAACAGCGCGAAAAATAGGGGCGGGTTGCTGTCTCGGGTTATCACAAAGCGAGACACTCCTCAAGACAAGAAGGTGCTAGGTATCAGTCGTGAGTTACTCCGAATTGTTTTCGCCAAGCCTGGGGTCTCATCCAGCCACATTTGTCGTTCAAGTTCCTTTGAAATGAACACGTCTATCATGGGTCATCGCAGCTTGGAAGGCCCAAAGACAATCACTTTCGCTATGCGACACCGAGCTCTTCGCGCAGCCTCGATATTGTGTCCCCAGGAAGCGTTGGAGCAAGTAACCAGAGAGGAAGGTTTCCTTCAATCAAGTGCGGGTCGGCCACAGTGCTCACTCCGACAGTGTACCTTTGGCGTCTTTGTCTCCAAAGAGATAGAGGAAATGGGTCTACCTCTCCCTCATTCCGACCTTGGTCAGCTCAGTTCGATGCACTTCCTGTCGTACGCTCGTGCTCTCTGGCGTCACCACCGTGATGGAGATATCAAGGGATCCAAAGGAAGGCTTTTACTGCTGCTTCTTGAGATGAGTTTGAAGGACACCGTGATTGATACTGCCTTTTTGGACTCCTTGCTGAATGAGATGACTCAGATTCATCTACCTCGGACTCTACTCTTGGCAGTCGAGCGAATCTTGCCTTTTGTTGCAAACAAAAAGGCATCGGTCACCCTTTCATCGTTGACTCCGGCACTCGAGACGGCAGCCAAAGCCATTTTGTCTGAGCTTCGTCGTATGAGCATCTCTGAGGATGAAGCTGAGCCAAAAGACATCTTGAGTACCTTGCTGACCGTCCGGCGACTGGGCAACGTCGTTGTTTCCTTGAGCGAGTCTACCGAGGGCAAGCAGCAGCTGCAGCACTTAGTAAGTGCTTTGGACGACATTACTGTAGCTTCAACCAACAAAATACTGATCGCCGGTCTCTCCAAGGTCCAATCACATGCAAGCCGGCAAATGTCATTGTCTCTCTTACCCGATGCGTCCGAAAAGGTCTCTACCGAGGTGGAGACGGGAGTTTAGGTGTAATATCAATGGCAATGATTTCCAAATAGTATACTTGCATCTTTCGTATTCGCGCCCACCTACTATAGTAAAAGATACAGTTGTCTTCCAATGAAGGTCGTTCGGAGCGTTCTCCGTACTTTCAATATTAAGGCGTGTATACTAAACAGGGGTATATTTTGACTCCTCGACTCGCTCGCCCCCTTCCAGATAGATCCAGCGAGACTTCTATGAAGCTATCACGAGGGTTGTCTATAGTCTCTCAAGTAAAGAGGTAATATCAGTAGACATCAGATAGAGCCTTCTGGCGTGTTTACATGTACTACTAGACTAGTAGAGAGCGTGACCGTGGCTTTAGAACCATTTCTTCTTCTTGGGAGGCTCTAATGGTTCCGGAGCTTTCTGTCCAAAGAATCGGTCGCTCGAGTCGTCGTCCCGCACATACCAAAAGTACTGTGCCATGGGAATAATGAAACTTCCCATGATTAGAACAGCAATGAGAGCCGTGTACTTGCCTGGATAAAAAGGAGGAGGAAAAACAGTATGCGTGAGAGGTTACGTCTGCCTCTGGCTCGGAAAGAATCTTGTCTGCTTCCGGTACTGTAAACTATACGCACCTTTTTTGGACTTGGTTTCCTTGGCGGGCTTAAAAGTCGAACGGGCATCGTCACGCTGCTGGATGAGATCGACTTCGTACTCGCCGTACATACCCTCACGGACCACCTTTTCCGCAACCATGTTGCTGGACGAGAAGATGGGTGTGTTGATGGCATCGGCAGGAGGAGCCGTCAAGACGCTACTAGCAATAGTAAAGGCAGCAAAGGCCCCAGTAGCGGCCTTTTTAAGGTCCACGACGGGCTTCTTGGGGGCATCTGTAGCAACGCACGTGTATAGAAACGAACAACTAACAGTGAGAAATAAGGTAAAGGCGATGGGCGATGACTTTTTGCGTCATCGAAAAGAAAACAGAATGGTACGATCTTTACTCCAGAAACGTACTCGGCGCGAAAGCGTCGACGCCGCAAACGGCAAGGAAGACTACGATAAGGATAGTTGGGGACTTCATTGCTCAAGTTACGATTCGTGAGATTGGCAACTTGTAAACAAATAAACAGAATAACATCATGGTTGTCTTCGACCTTCGCTCGAGTTGAAGGTCCGTATCCGCATCCTACGTCAGTGAACTCGACTCAATCGAATCAAACACGAAAAAGCTATGTAGTCTACAAGAAGCGACAAGCTTGCAGCTGTAGTTTCAACATCCTCGTTCTGTCTAGTTTTAGGCTCAACACTCAAAAAGATGCCACTTCCTCGTCCATATCTGGCTCGTCCAACTTGTCCATGGCCGACTTGATCAGCTGGTTTTCCTTCGGATCAAGGTCCATGGCTGTAAGGAAGCACTTCATTGCGGATTCCGTCTTTCCGAGTCGCTTGTACACCTTACCCAGGGCAAAGTGAACTGTCGCTTCACGAGGTGCCGCATCTCGGACCTTGATGAGTTCCTGCAAGGCATCTTGTGGTCGGTGCAGGGCTGAGTAAATCGTTGCGCGTTGAAAGCGGGCTTGGGGATTGCGAGGGTCCAATCGAAAGGCTTCCGACAAGGTATCCAAGGCTTGGTATGCCTTGCCATTGGCGTACTGAGCGATACCCAAGTTGCATTTCAGGACACTACTGGCGGGATGAATCTTGGCAGCCTTTTCAAAGTGAACTTCAGCCAAGTCAAACTTTTCTTGCCGGTGGTAAATGGCCCCCAAGCCGTACCAGGCATTGTAGTGACGAGGATCGGATTTCAAGGCTTGTCGAAAGCAGTTAATGGCCTTGTCAAAGTCTTCGTTGGCCATGTATTCGTATCCCGACAAAGTGTGCGTGTAGGTGAAGTCTGGATCTAGTTGTAGAGATCGACCAAAAAAGACGAGCGCCGTCTCGTGGTCCTTTTGCAAGGAAAAGCAGTTTCCCACCACACACCAAGCTTCAGGTGACAAACGATCCCAGTCCACAACTTTTCGGGCCAAATGAGCCAATTCGACTTCCCTTTTCAGCTGCCAATAGACTGTCGAAAGAAGTTCGACGCCTTCCATACGACCGGGGTCGTGAACTCGCATCGCTTCAAGACACCGTCGGGCCGACGAAAAGTCATTGAGTTCCAAGAACGCCTTGCCCTGCTGGTGCAAGACCCAACCCGTGGTCAACTGACAAACAGGCAACGCTTGGAGGCTCTGTAAGGCATCACGACAGCGGTATCGACAGAGGCGATTGTACGAGAATCCAAAAAGACACAAGAGTTCCAAAATATCTTGTACGCCAGGGGTTTCTGCATCTGGCTTTTCCAAACCATCATCCGTAGTCATCGCTGGAGGTGCTATCATTGTGCTGGGTGGAGGAAGGACAGTGCGATTGGAGGTATGATTTTCCGAACTGCCCGTCGTAAATAGGGAGCGACCCATGCCGTCCGTAGGCCGGGACATGCTGCTTGCGCCCGTGTCAGCGCCAAGTCCGCGAAGATAGCGCATGGACCGCGTCACGCACGTCAAGGACGGCGTCTCCGGTGACGGCGGATAATACAGTCGGGAGGCAACTTCACGGGCGCGGCGCAGGACCACTGGATGTTCGGGGGGCGCTCCACTACCAGCGGCTCTATTCATTTGGGCGGGTGATGGCGTTTCTGCCGGTAGCATGCTAGCATTGACCGGAATGGGCGTGAGACCAGGCGTTTCAAAGTGTACACTCCGGTGGCGCAAGACCGACTGCGACTGTGCAGTACGATAAAAGGACGACGCAGCTGGAGTTTCCATCATCATGGGTTGGAGCGGTGTCTTGGCAGATGCAGCCACCCCCATGGAGGGATTGCCGCCCTGCAAGGCTGCCGGATGCACGCCAAAAACAGTGGGAGCGTCCATATTGACGACCCCCATTTCGGACAAGGCGGTGTAGCTGGTAAACAAAAACGGATCGAGCTGCAATGACATGCGAAAATAGCGCTCAGCGTGCTCTGCACGTTTGACTTGACGACAAATCTTTCCCAACAAGGCTAGTCCAGCCGCACCATTGGGAATCGGACAGGGCTTTGTGAAGAGAGAAAGGGAAATTTGGTTAGAAACGCAAAATGGCGTTGCGGACACAACGCGTCGATATTGATGAGACACCGCGCTTCATCATAATGCAAGCAAGTTCTTAATCCACTTTTGCTGATAGAGTACTCACAGTGGTGGCAAGAATCCAGTCGTCCATACTGGCAATACTCCCATCCTGCGACGGTCGATTCTGTTGCTTGTACGTAACTCGAGCCTGCTTGAGCAGGGCTTCTTCGGCGCGGGCGTAATCCTTCAAGTCAAACGCACAGATGGCAAGCAGATACTGCTGTGCCGCATTCGGCGTAGCTGCCTGTCTACCCAAGAGAACTTGCTGGGCACGGGCCGGTGCATTGGCGCGGTAGTGACAGAGCGCCAGCAAATAGAGGGCCTCTTGGCTGTTATGGTATTGCGCGACGCAGCGTTCGGCCAAGAAGATGGCATTGTCCACCATAAATACCGACAAGTGCTGCTGAATGAGTGAGAGGTACGTAGTTAGACTACCGTTGTCCTGGTTGCTGTTGACAGCAAAGGGTTTTAAAAGAGGGTCGTCGGTGGCCGACTCGTCCGTTTGTGCGAGAGGAGCGCCCATGATTCACTCGTTAAACGCTTTTCAAAGACAAGGACGATATTAGGAGTCTCTGGTAAGGTGTGATAGACAACAAGACGGTCTGATATAGGGAGGTATCTAGGAGGCGTGCAAACACGAGGTTTTATCGCGGCAGTGCCATTGTGGACTCTGGCCTTTTCACTCCGCTTAATACAGTACTTAGCGAACCATCCTTAAGTATAAAACGTGTATGACGTCATAACTCGGTACAAAGTCACTTAAAAGAATTATAATACCGGACTACGTCGTAGAAATGAAACGGCTATGTACGGAATACTCCTAACTTTTTGGCGATCCGCCGTTTCATTCTTATTTACAGTACTTCTTAACCATAATAACCGAACCTCTCTGTTTCAACTTCAATTTGATTGAAGCTACAAGAGCGTTTCTTTAACTCAATCGTACGAACGACACTCTGCAATGGCCAATAATCCCTGCTTCGCTCTGCTCTGGTTGATCCTCCTCGTCTTTGTGGCTTGGCCATTGGCTGGTTTCGCTTGCGGTCTCTGGATCTTTCTTCAGCCGTTGGAAGCCTGTTTTGGATTCATCAAGGACGCCAACACGTGCCTGGAGCAGTACATTACTTGGCCGCGCAAAGTAGGTGAGGCGATTTCCAGCTGCACCTCGGCTTGTCCGAAACCCTAAGAACAACGTCCATGGCACGGCAGTACTAGACGCGCGAAGAGGAGTAAAGAGACGCGGTCGGCTGGCATTCATCCATACAACAAGAGCATACATTAATAATCATCTATTAAAAAAATATTTTATCACCATCGATCATGTAGCTGTAGGATAGTATCTCCTCTAATCTCTAATATTTACAGTACATCAATAAACACTGGTGGTTATCGGTGCAATCACAATCATTCGTGTCTTGGGCTAGCTAGTAGTCTAGTCTATTCGCCCTTTCTGCTGCGGCAGGCTACACTCTTGTGCGCCCAAAGTGGCTGGCTTTGTCTACTACTCTTTGATAAAATGGTTACCACGTGCTGTAAATGTCAGCATCGGTGGTCGGTGGGTACAAGGACTATGTTTTGTCTACTTGCTTGTTCGTACTGTAGGCGAGCTCTACAGTCTGTAGAGCTCCGACTGTAGTACTACTAGCAGAGAAAGAAATGCCAACAACTACTGACGCGTGGGGCTGAAGTGTGTTTGTGTCTGAGTCCGTGTCCGTGTCTCTGTAAAGGCTGTTATTGTGTGTCCATCATCATCATCATCATGGTGGTGCTCTTCAGATACCGCCGTTGCTTATCGATGTGATGCGGTTGTTGAACCTGCCGCGTAACCACTTCCGGGTTACACTCAGATCCCGACCACAGACAAGCCGTATCGCCTAGCTCTCATCTCAACCAACGATCTCACACGACTACAAAGACTACGACCATCTGCCAACGCATCTTGCAGCAGCTTTCAGTGATCTTTCCACCACTTACCCATAAACTAAGTAGTTCATCTTTAGGATTGACATCGTTTCATCAATAGAACTACTTAGTCCCCCCAAGCTTTTCAACCTCCATCACTTCTCGGTGCCGCCGTTACCGCTCTTCAGCTAACCTGCACAGGCCATCGCCGCCACCTCTTCACCGCTCTTCAGCATTACACCAACCATGACCGCTCACAACATCACCTCGGCGTTCCCTCATCCATCTTTGACACCATCAGCGTCGCGCCCCAGTTACGCCACGCTAACTGTCTGGCAGAAGGAACTGAGCGGCAACGCAGCCTCAGTGAGCTCGCACTTGGGCAACGGACGGCAAGGCCACCTTGCTCTGACCATCTCTGAAGCCAAATACCTTGCCATTACCAACAACGTCGCGTTTGTCCCTCCTCTCAATCCTCCGCTGCAGCCAGAACAAGCAACCGGCGCAACCGGACCACAAATCACGGAGGCGAACCGTCTGCACTTGGAATTGAAGCAAACCTTCAACACTTACCAAGCCGTTGATCAAGCGTTGCGCAACCTCCTCTTAGCCGCTGTTCCGCACGTATATGTCAACTCTCTCAGCCACGACATCACCGGGTTTGGAAATGTGTCAGAACTGACAATCATGACCTCACTTTGGGAACGGTACGGCACGATCACGCAGGCCGAACTCGCCGAGAATCTTACCCGCATGAGCTCACCCTGGAATCTGCCTCAGCCAATCGAGGATCTTTTCCTTCAGCTCACCCGCGGAAGCCAGTTTGCCTCCGATGGCTCAGAGCCCATTGCGCTTTCCTAAAATCTTCGCATCGGCTACACGCTTATCGCGAACACCGGACTTTTTGCCGAAGCATGCCGCGAATGGCGCAAAATCCGCGACATCGACAAAAACATGGACACATTTCAAGTACTCTT
>Ga0307981_1003539_pt1 | contig 11658 bp, 4 predicted proteins | sample OrgLakmetagen987_FD_201849 | JGI IMG/M metagenome (GOLD analysis project Ga0307981, IMG submission 201849) | Saline water microbial communities from Organic Lake, Antarctica - #987 | ecosystem: Environmental > Aquatic > Non-marine Saline and Alkaline > Saline | place: Antarctica: Organic Lake... | reverse complement strand
CTTGCCATATATATATGTATTGGGCGAGAGGTTAACGACTTCTAACGGAGAAAGTGGAGTCTTGCACTCATGATGCGGACATACGACAACAAGGCCCGTTGTCTTCGATTGCGCGCAATCCGAGATGTATTCGCCAAGGCATTCCGCGCAAAAGGAGTGTTTACAGCCTTCAAGACTCCTCCAGTCACTTGAATCCGCCTCGAAGATATCACAGCAAATGAGACAGCAGGTCTTTTGCAAAACCGTCGGGGGAGCAAGCCCGTCCGTCTCCGTCGGAACGGGTATCCCAGCCTCTTTAAAAGCTTCCACAGGGTCGAGAAAGAATTTCAGTAGCACAGCCCGAACATCCCAGTGGTGAAACGTAAGGAAGAGTTCGACGTGTGACTTGTTTAGTCGGCCCATTGCAATCACCTCCTTATCTTTACCCTTCACTGCTTCTTCCTTTGCAACTTTGTCCTCGTCTTCGCCGGTAGTTTTGGGTCCAGCGACTGATTCAGCAGCGTCATTCTCTTCCTCCTCTGTGGTTTCAGCACCAGTTACTGGCTCGCTAGCCTCATTATGTTCTATCCTTGGACATGTATCTGGTTCATTGCCATCGCCATCGTCATCGCCACTATCTTCTCCGTTGGTTTTGGGTCCTGCTTTTGATTTCTTTTCCTTTTTCAAAGCCACTTCGTCCCTTGGACGTAGCTTGGGGTCCTTGCCGTCTATAACTCGCAAAAACATCAGCTTCCGTGCGTTCTCTTCTTCTTCTCGAATGTCGGCAATCGCCTTCATCTTTCGCAATGTCTGATCGACACGACGATTGCGCTCTTTCTGAACTGCGTCCATGCTCCATGTATCAAACCAAGAAAAGGGTGGCGCCAACACGTTGCGCAAAAAGCCATTCTCATCAGCCATGACAGCTGCTAGTAATTCATCGTCAACGCCATATGGGTCCATGTATAGCAAAGCACGAGCCTCCAACTGTGCCGCCAAGTTATCGTGCTTTCCAGCCGAGGCCAACTCACAAGGTGTCTGCGCGCCGTCGTCCACAATCGTCAACATGGTTCCAAATGACGACAGCAACTGCATACAAATATCGGATCGTCCCAATTCTGCCGCACAATGTAAAGCTGTACGGCCTACACGGTCGACCGCGTTCATCGATGCACCTTCTCCGGCTTCGGGGGTGCCATCGTTTGGATGGTACCACGACATAATGGCGAGAGCAGCATCCCGCCGGCTCCGAATCAGAGCTTCCCAACGATCTTCACGCACTGCAATATGCTTTGGAGTCTCTATTGTGACAGCAGGATCAGCAAATCCTCGTTGTTGGTTGCCTGATCGCGAATTATCGCCCATCAAGATTCGTCCAAGGGCGCGCACCCCCATTTTGTTTTGGAGTGCGCCAGCGTCCGACGGACCCGTATCCGATACCATGGGAAGTGGCTTTCGCAAACCCACAGCGTGTGCATCCGTATTCGCGCGCTGCACAGCCAATCGACATGATTCCTCGTGCGTCACACCTCCAGCCACCATGTGCAGAGCTGTCCGGCCTCCACCATTACGAATGTTTGGGTCGGCCCTGTCGTGCTGCAAAAAGAGACGAACCAAATCAGCATCTCCCAATCGCGCTGCTTCATGCAAGGGTGAAGTCATGCGTGCGTCTGTCGAAGGATCCAATTCATCCATGAATTCTTCGACACGCTGAGCGGATCGTCCCCAGAAAGCGATTGCAAGACGGGCTTGCTTTTGACGGAGTTTGTGTCGGATTCCCTGCTTGGAGACTACCGTGCTGCTTGTTGTGGAGGGGCCGGCCTCGGGTTCGTCATAACTAGCAGTGGGACTCTTGTAGTCATCCAAGCCGAACGGATCTGATGGATCGCTGTAGCAAAGCAGCAACTGGATTGATACGTCACTGGAATCCGCCGAAGACGAAGGGGACGTCGGGATGGATTGCAAATCGACATTATTAGCGGCCATCTCTTTGGAACTACCGCGATCTAATTTCTTCTTCTTGATGCGATTCAATAGCGATGGGCGTTGCTTGCGTTGTTCTTCTTCTTCTTTTTTGCGCGCTTGCTCCTCTTCCTGGCGAACCCAACCTTCCCAGTCGATTCGCGTCGCTTGGTATATTCTCATGGCAGCATGACCATCTTCTCGTTGAAACGCTTGCCATAAGCGACGGCGAAGCGACCGAACCACAATGGATCTGGGCGTGGTGGCAGCCGAGCACTTTTGGACTGGAACGTTGTTGCTGTGCTTTATCATGTTGCCGCGCGACTTTCTCAGATTTCCAAGAGAACACCGAAGCGCTGTTTTCGTGAGATGGTGTCAGTATGCTGATGTGTGTATATGCGTTCGCTTCTACCCTTTCGCACTCTTCACAGGATTAGTAGGTTTCCGTTTCCAGGTTCACGCTTCACAAGTTCACAGTTGTTGTCAACCCAAGAACCTCGGCCGTCGAAGGATCTCACAACTCTTGCCCGTCGATCGCCAGATCTTTACCAACACGACTGCTCTGTCGATGGCAACACCGAAAAACGGAGGTTTTGATGAAGAAAGAAGAAATTTTCGTGTCGACATTTTTCGCGGGAGCTCCTCGACGGTTTGAGTCGAATGAACGGAGAAACACCATTGGGCCTTTTGTTTTAAGTCAGCTTTTATCAAAGTCATAAATGACTCCCCTTCAACAAATCACGCAAGACCAAAGAGACATTGCAAGTCGCCATTCACCTCAGATCACATTGTCATCTTCTTCCCATCTTTACCTTTGCAACCCGCTGAGCATCTTGTCGCCAAATTGAACAGTAGGTATGTAGCTGACCATGTCACCAGAGGTATCTCAGTATTTAGAAAGAAAGAGCAGGCTAAGTTTCGTAAAGGAGCGACTACCTGTGAGCGATTATCTGTTGAAAAATATTACTTTCTCACACTACCCCCTTTCATCCCTCGTGCATTCACAGTCATTCTACCGTAACAGACACGACACAACTCCATTGCACAACAACAACAACAACATGTCACGCCCGGAATACCACGACGATCCATCCTACGACGACGAAACGGAGCAGTTCCGGGATGAGCCGGACCAGGACAATGATGAAAGACCCATCGACTATGGACAAGTAGTCACAGCCGATGATCCGGAGAAACAAGAAGAGGAACCGAGACGTCAGTTCAAGTACTCGACTGCCGACATGCACGAAAGTTCCGGATGTCGCAAATATTGTATGATCTTTATGCTCTTCATGTTCTTTTTCTGCATTATGATTGGTCTTTCCATGCTTTTTAATTGGCTATTCTTTGACCAAGAAGCGACAGATAATGGTCCTGCCTTTCCCGAACGGCCTGCCAACGAAACCTTTCCCAAAGACAAACTCTTTATCGATCAGGTATGCTCACTTGGAACCTTTGACGCGGATGAAGGCTCTCGTTGCCGTGAAGCGTGTGAGCCACAATTTTTTGCTTGCTGCGACCCTTTTGGCGAATTCAGTGAAGTATACATAAATAGCATCGCCGGCAACAACACCAACGCTACGGATGGAGAGGGCAATCCCTTGACAGACGACGAAGACTTGCAATCATGCAGTCTAGATCAAGAGACTCGCGGCTGCATGAGCTACGCCAAGTGCCAGGCACTTGGTGGCTTGATTGATCCAGCCCCTGGTACACTTCCTATTTTATGTGCTGTGGAAGGGCTGGACCGGGACCGTGAATCTTGCGAAGCGGCCTGTCGCCGTGCTCGCTGCTGCTGGGCAGACCCCGGTAGCAACTGTTTGGCCAAGAATTTTGATATTTGCATGGACTACGCACCCTGCCAAAACTTGAGAAACTCGGACGACTTTATCGTCGAGACGGCTCCAGACGATTTGGACCGTGCCTGTCTCTATGAATTGCCGGAATGCTATGAAACCTGCGCCGAAGCGGAATGCTGCGGCGACCGCGACTCAAACTGCTTCCGCAATAACTTTATGGCATGCTTGACTTACGCACCATGTTCAGCCCTGACCCTTCCCAACGTGACAATTGCGCCCATGTACTCGTATTTGCCGGAACCACCCGAGGATCTCAAGTTTGCCTGTAACAAAGACAGAGAACCCATTCTGGAACCTGTCCAATCGACGTGTAAGGAGCTCTGTATCCAGTCAGACTGTTGCCACGACGAAGATCCTACCAAGAACTGCTTTCACGACGATCCATTGGGATGTATTCAATGGGAGCACCAGTGTCAAATGAACGCGCAGGACAACGAGTAAGACTTCGCGTATTCAGATGGGGGTAGTCGTAAAACTACGTATAATTCTATAAAACAGATTGGATCTGCATGTTGTGTATTTTCTAATACTCGATTATATGGCTCTATGGACTACCATACTACCACTTCGAATAGATACGTAGACTAGTAGAACTTTTTGCCCATACTGAGACCTCTTTGATACTCCCCCGAGAACGTGGGAGGGCTCAACGCCTCTGGCGGTGTGATTTCCCCTCGTAGGGAGCTGCCCATGAGTATTGCCACTTCCTTGTGGCTCAAATCTCCTCGGCCGTACAGGTAGCCAGCCTTACAGGCGACTATTGGGATGAGTATAAAGAGAAGAAATATATAGTGTGAGCGCGCAAGCACAGTTTGTAATTGGAACTGCACCTCAAGGTACACACCTATACGTACTCGCTTCTAGTGTCATGTCATTTGCCGACACGATACCGGCGCTCTCCAGAGCTTTGCCAACCTTGTAATGTCCCATCATGACACTTCCCGTGAAACATTGTGTCGCTGCAACGACCAAAATGCCCTCGGCAGCCGCATCGGCCAGCAATTGAATAAATGAAGTTTTAGCTTGCGGAAAGTTTCCCGTTCCGTACAGCTGCAGCACCAAAGTCTTTAGCAGATTCTTTTCCATGTTCGTTTTGATCATTTCGGTTATCATGGCGTCGTCAAAGCCCGGAACCAATCGGAGTGTCAGCAATCGTGTATCCATACGCGAGTGCAGTCGCAACGCTCCCCTGGCCGGCGGCAAGAGCAAGTGCTCGTTTTCGTCAATGGTAATTCCAACCGTTGCCAGCGGGTCCTGATTGGGCGAGTCAAAGGCCAGCAGGCGGTGTGTATTGACCTTGGTGGCGCGACACGCCCGCAGCAATCGATCGTGAAAAAATATGGTCACTTCAGTGATGGAATCACGAGACGCAAAGATGAGTGCCATGATGAGATTGCGGCGACCATCCGAGTAGGGCATGGAAAGGGGAATCTGACTTCCCGTAAAGACCACAGGCTTGCCGAGATTCTCCAACATGAATGCGAGTGCGGTGGCCGCGTACGCCATAGTATCCGTGCCGGTAATGACCACAAAGCCGTCAAAATGAAGATAATTGTCTCGAATGTCATGCGCCAGACGAGCCCAATCAGCTGGGCCGAGGTCGGAGCTATCCACAAATGGTGCGTACTCATGCAATACTAAGTCTGGCATATCTGAATTTTGCAATTCGTTCATGTCTTGGAGGTACGCCGACAGGGCGCCTTCGACTGGCGCCAAGGCTCCTCCGGCTGATGGATCGGGGGCCATGGTCAGCGTTCCACCAGTGCAGAGCATGAGGACGCGTTTTTTCTTGCGTCCATCTTGATCATGGAGCGAAACTTGAGGGATAAAGCGTTGATCGTCGCCGTGCTCCACATCGGCGTCGTCTATAACGTCGTCACCCCACAAGGGCCCAGCGGGGGGTTGCAGAGAGTGGCCCATCATTTTTGCATAGTCGACCTTCCATGTCTTGATTTTGTTGCTGGGAGCACCTGTTGGTGGATCCGTACCTGTAGTCGAGGTGAAGTTTCGGAAATTTGACCGGACAGAGGAGGAATGCACTCGAGCTGCGAGCATTCGCGGCGACCGAGACGGTAGGAGTCGCATTATTCTCATCATGGTAAAACCGGTCCAAATGAGGATCAGGGTCATCGAAAAGAATAAAAAGTTATGAAAAATGGCAAAGATTTCAAGATTTCGTGATGTTGATGGGTCTTTGTGTGACATCGGGAGGATATCATGTTACATAAGTAATCACGAACGCCGCCTTTCTTGCGATGGCGCGCAACTGGCAACCAATCGATCGATCGCACGAACGACCATAGCGCCTACACAGCAAACAGCACTTGAACTACAGTGCTGACACTTGTGTACGCTTCTACCCTTGCATCCATCCATCCATTCATCCGACAGACGACAAAGGAAACCCTCGAGTGTCGGGAAACGTTGCAAGAAACATAAGATATCGCTAAAATGGTTCGCGTCTTTCTCAAGGGCGGCGTTTGGAAAAACAGCGAGGACGAAATCCTCAAGGCTGCGGTACAAAAGTACGGCAAGCAACAGTGGTCTCGCGTCGCTTCCTTGCTGAACAAGAAGACAGCTAAACAAGCCAAAGCTCGCTGGCATGAATGGTTGGATCCGTCCATTCGCAAGACGGAATGGAGTCGTCCGGAAGAAGAAAAGCTCTTGCACCTGGCCAAACTCATGCCAGCACAGTGGAAGACCATTGCGCCTCTAGTGGGACGCACAGCGACACAATGCCAAGAACACTACGAAACCTTGTTGGATCAAGCTGCTGCGGGTGATACTGGAGGTGATGGATCGACGGATGCCCTTCGTCAACAAGCGACGTCGCTCCGAGCGGGTCAGATTGAGTCGCACCCCGAAACCAAACCAGCGCGACCGGATCCCATTGACATGGACGAGGATGAAATGGAAATGCTGCAAGAAGCCCGAGCGCGTCTAGCCAATACACAGGGGAAAAAGGCCAAACGCAAGGATCGAGAAAAGATGCTGGCCCAAGCCAAGCGTTTGGCGGACCTGCAAAAGCGACGCGAGCTAAAGCAAGCGGGCTTGCTCAGCAAGGCGGCAATTAAAAAGAGCCGCAAGAGCAACAAGCAGATTGATCTCGGTGTCGAGATCCCCTTTCACAAGCCAGCGCCCGCAGGCTTTCACGATACCGGCAATGAAGACTCTAGAGCCGAAAGTGTACGTCAAAAGCGTCTCAAGCAAGTGGATTTTCAAAAGCTAAATGAGGATGCGTACCGATCGCGTGATCGGGATGCGGCCCGGGCCAAGAAAAAGGAAGACTCGCGGCTTCGTATTCTGGAACAGTCCAATGAAATGTATGCCGAGCAAAAGGAAGAAGAAATGCCTGTCCGGCCTCGTGGTACCTTGACTTTGCCCCAACCGACCGTGACCGATCAAGAACTCGCACAGTTGGCCAAGATGCAGCAGGCCCACCAGGATTCAGCCGGACTGCAGTCAGGCTCATCAGCTACGCAGGCATTGCTTGGAGACTATTCGGACCGCCCGCTACCGACCCCGATGCGGACTCCGGCAAATGCGTCGGTGCAGCAGAACTTGATGCGGGAAGCGAGTCAATTGCGCGCGCTGGAACGGGGACAAACACCATTGCTAATCAAGCCAGCTGGCGGCGATGAACCAGACGAAGCGGAAGTGGAGGAAGACGACCGCAAGATGGCGGCTGCGGTGACTCCCCGGTTACCCGACCGGGCTGGAGTTGGTCGTACACCGGGGTCAGTGGCACCACCACGTGATCACTTTGGTCTGAATCGCCCGGCGTCAACTCTTCGCGGCGCAGACGATGCCGCATCTGTTGGAGCAAGTACCTTTGCCAGCAGCAAGTATTCCATTCGGGAAGTAGCGCGTCAAGAGCGTCGAACAGCGAAACGAGCGCGACAAGAACTGGAAGCAGCCCTCGCTGCCTTGCCCGCACCACAGTTTGAGTACGAGCTGGCAGCTCCAGCCGACATGGATTTGGAGGACGCTAATGGTGTGGAAACTGTGCGCGAGGAAGATCAGGCGGATATTGAAGCTGCGGAACGTGAAGGACTTCGCAAGGAAGCCGAGAAATTATACGAGTCTCGCAACAGTGTTGTGAAACGAAAAGATCTGCCACGCCCATTGAAGGTAAATCCTGCAACGACTGCGGAGGAAGCAAATGCCGCCAAGCGTCTCATTCAAGAGGAAACGACGACGCTCTTGCAGCACGACGCACACGCGTTCCCGGTATTAACCGGAGAAGTTGACGGAAAGAAAAAGAAGAAACGCAAGCAGCCAGAGCTGATGCAGGAGCTGCCTCCAGAGGTACCACTCGATTACGTACCAGAAGACGCATTGAACGCTGCAAAGGAAGCCATTCAGATTGAGCTTGAAGTTATCGTAAATGAGAAGATTGCATTGTTAATTGATGACGGCAAAGCCTTTTCCAACGATGAAGCGGTCCAGTTGCTAGCTGAAATTAATACAACGACCAGAACCAATGGCGCGTCTGGCATGATATACCGCCAGGATGGATGGACTCACGCCAAGGAAACTAGCGATAACGTTGACAGCTTGAGACTAGAATTTGAGACTCTCCAGGAAGCAACAGATGCTCTGCGAAAGAAGAACGACAAGTTAGAGTCAAAGCTAAGCGTGATAAACGGAGGATACACCAAGCGAGCCAACAAGTTCCGAGAAGACATACTACAAAACTTTGCCGAGCTTCAAAACGCCAGGATCGAAGAGTCGGTCTACCGAACTCTGCAATCGCACGAAGTGCAGGGTGGGACTAACCGCATTGATAGTCTGACAGAGGACGTTGCTGGCCTGCGTAGGGAAGAAGCCGCAATGCAGAAGCGTTACGGCGATCTGGTGGTCGAGAAGAGGAGAAAGGCAGTCAAGATGAATGGCACTAACTAAAGATGTTGATCAATACAGGCTACTATGAAATAACACTGATTACACTACGATTATACGCAGAGCGATCAAGGCTCTTGCATTGCCTCCGACAAGATACTTTCGTTGGAAGAGACTTCAAGGCAAAAGGCGTCCAAGTCTTGCTCATAGAAAATGTCGTCTGGAATAACGGCCTTGCCACTAGCGGCGCGGCGACGAAAGAATCGACGCGCATAGGAGAAGATGGCTGTCCCCGCCGATGCGACCACCACCCAAAACAAAAAGTCGGCCAGCCCAAAGTTCTTGAAATCGCTGTTTGGGATGATCCCAAACAACCTCGATTCCTGTACATCCCCCTTGTTGGTCACAGTGCTAGCTGGTACACGGATCACTGCTTCCACTTGAAAACATTCATCATGGATTGTCGTCAAAGTGTTTCCCAAGCGAGAGCTATAGTCTGCATGCTCTTGCAAGCTCAAGCAAGGTCCTCCTGAGCCATCCGAAACGCGAACAGTAATAAAGTCCTCCAGTCCTTGCTTAAGGCTTCGGTATCGCAAATTGGCAAAGATACTTGCAACATCGTCTGGTACAGCCGCAAAGGTCATATTGCGATCCAAGACACCATCACCCACGCACTGCCAGGCAGAAAACGTCCGATCCGAACACGACGAAAAGTCAGCCTTGGGGCGGTTGGCCGAGTTAAAGGTCAACTGTCCCGCGTTGGACCACACGTCGATACGAACACGGTCGAGATTGAAGTCCAGAGCGTCCACCAGCTCGACACTGCCAACAATGAGATCATTTGAATCTTGTGGCGACACGAGTGCCTGCACAGATGTATTGAGTAGGGGTCGGTGGTTAATATGGATGACTTGTAAGGACTGTGTCGCTGGAGAGGACGCAGCCACAATGTTGTCCCCCGTCACGTCCTTGGTAACGAGTCGAAACTGAAAGGTCTCGGGTTCCAACTGCAAGTCCACGCCGTGGCCGTTGATGGACGGGGTATTGAAATAGTCCGCGGATGTTAGACTGTACTCGATGGCCAAGGCACTCGTGTTGAGTGGCAAAGGAAGAACGCTGTTCACGGCAAGAGTACCGTCCTGCCCCGGCGCAGTCAAGATGCCTTGACGCGGTAGAGAAAGGATTTCAACCATCAAGGGGAGTCTCATTGTCGAAACTGTCGCGCTACCAAGCTGAACCGTCGCTGGGTGTGTCGTTCCTTGAGAAAGAATCACATTGGCTGCGCTTTGCGCCACGAGCACAGGAGTATCTTGCGGTTTAATCACTACCAAGCCTCGGTTGTAGATGGTAGAAACTTGCACAGACGTTAGATCTTGGTCCATTAAAGAGAACTGGAGAATAGACCCGGTAAAAACCGCATCCGACTGATAGTTACGAAGCAGCTGCAAGCTTGCGTTGGAGTCCCATCTGCTCAGGGTTGTGTCAAAGGCGTTTTGGACGCCCGTCACGACGGGCTGGCCGTCAATGTACACGCTTGTTTCGCTAGCGCTCCAGATCACAACTGCGTGAGTAAGTTGGTTCGGCGTCAATGTAACGGATCGAACCAAGAGAACTCGACACGAACGAGCAGGGTCATTGTCTGTGTAGCTGATCAAGAGGTGCTGTTGAAACTGCCCGAGCAAGATCTCGTAGCCAGAGCATCCTGCTTCCGAGTCGTCCGACTTTCTCTTGGAACCAGCCGTGAGAATGGGCTGTTGCACATTAAAGCTGTTCGTCGATGGTTGGAACCAAAGAGACACGGCAAGGCCGTTGGGTCGCGTCTGCTGAAAATGGTCTTGCAGGGCGGCCACGGTGTCGCGCGTTTCCAAAATGGCAGCAGAACTCGCGTTGTCGAGCTTACCTTGCGCAGTCGTGGCTACGGCGGCAAAAATACCAGTCGTAACGCCACAATCAACGGATCCATTGTTTGGGATTATCAACGGTCCCATCAATGAATCTTTGCCTGTCAGAGACGGGTAGGCATCCTCACAGGGGGTCAAGACGTATCGTTCCAGGGGCTTGATAGAAGAGGAGACAGAGTCAATCATGTTGCTTGCTGCTTGCTTTGCTTTGGATTTGTTTCAAACAGTCAACAGCAAATAGCATTGTGCGAATAAAATGAACAATTGAATCATTGTTTACCTTTGAGTGATTTCGCGAAGCAGCTTGAGCAGTAGAAACGGCCACTACTGTTACTATAGCGGGCCATCATGGTGGCAAAAGCACAGTGTCAGATGTCAGTTGTCGGAACGAAACGGCAACAAATGTCGGTTTTGTCGGAACGAGACGACATTTTCAAATGTGACGTTTTCGTCGGACCCGGAAATAGCGCTGGTCTAGCTTTTTTTCCAACAATTACGTACGACTAGACAGAGGTAGCGGCCAGCTTAGTAGAGGCCATATCCTCAACCGCTAACTCTGTATATCGAACGAAATTTCAAGCGCTTTCCAAGTTGGTGCGATATGACCATGAAATCGCCAGGAATGGAGTTAAGGCGAGCGACACTCATGGAATGGGTGTAGCTACTCCTCCACGGCTTACTCACGGTGCAGTACACGTGTCGCCTTCATCCATCCATCTAGCTATGATATCATGGACCAAGGGAGTCCAGACTACACGCTGGTAGAAACGTGTACTCTGCTGCAGACGCTTTCGTTTGTGCCTACTAAAACTCTGCTGGATGTTGGTTTTCTGTTATTAAAGTGCTGCGCAGCATATGGGTCCATCATTCTGAAAGGATGCAAGCATCATATCTAACGTTTATAGATCTACCTACTAATAGCTAGCCGGCAGCGGCAACAGAGCTGCCAAAACTGAACGACTGATGGCCCATTTAGGAAGGGACATGCGCAAAATGCGGCATTCATCCCTGGCTAGACCCACGACCAACGGTCGAAAGCCAAAAACGCCCTAATCGTTTTCATTGTCTTCGACAACCTCTCGTGTGAATCCGCCCAACGCGGGCGATAGGCGGCT
>Ga0307981_1003538_pt1 | contig 11659 bp, 11 predicted proteins | sample OrgLakmetagen987_FD_201849 | JGI IMG/M metagenome (GOLD analysis project Ga0307981, IMG submission 201849) | Saline water microbial communities from Organic Lake, Antarctica - #987 | ecosystem: Environmental > Aquatic > Non-marine Saline and Alkaline > Saline | place: Antarctica: Organic Lake... | reverse complement strand
GCAACCGCCCGGACTGCAAAGCCGGACGCAGACATCGGCTGTTCTTCAGAGACCGAGGGGGCGCGAAAAAAGCTGCCAGCACCGAAAACTGAAGCTTCATGAATTATGGCGGTTAGGTCTCGCGCAATCACACACGCGCCGCAGCGAGACGTCCCAGAAACTGCAACAATTCTCTACGCCGCTTCCGCTTGGTGCGATTGTCGCACAAGCCGCACAGCTTCATTCGGGCGATATCGTTTTGGAGCCTTCGGCGGGCATCGGGCTCTTGGCCGTCTTCGCAAAGCTCGCTGGGGCAAAGCTACACCTCAACGAGATCGCGGACGCGCGCGCCGATCTCCTGAATGATCTCTTCCCGGACAGCGCCGTGATGCGGCGTCGATCCATGACCGACTGGACGCGGGCGTCGACCCAAGTCTGATCGTGATGAACTCACCCTTCGCTGCCGCACCTGGCGTAGAGGGTCGTTACAAGGCGGCGATGGGTCAACACGTTCTGTCCGCACTCGACCGGTTGCGGCCCGATGGACGATTGGTCGTCGTCTCCGGTGCCAACTTCTCACCGTCCAGTGCGGCGTTCATGAATCCGAGCCAGTGGAACGTGGTGCTAGGCATCGCGCTGTTACTGTGGCCGCAATCGGCCCACGTCATCCGAGCACAGGTCATGTCGCTGCGCGAACGCTCGTTCATCGAGGCGGCGCGGATGACCGGAGCTGGGCCGTGGCGCATACTGTTTGTGCACATCGCGCCCAATGTCCTGTCACTGTCGTTTCTCTATGCCTCCATCGCCATGGGCTCGGCGATACTGACTGAGGCGTCGATTTCATTTCTCGGGTTCGGCCCATCAGACAGCGTGACCTGGGGTTATATGCTTCAGGATGCTTATGCGTCGCAGGCACTGGGGCGCGGTCAGTATTACGGGTTCGTGCCACCGGGGCTGTGCATCATCGGAATCGTTGTCGCCGGTTTTCTGATCAGCCGCGGGTACGAAGAAATCCTGTTCCCGAAACTCAAGGATTGAACAGCCCATGTTGCTGGAAGTCCGCGATCTGATCATTGACTATCGTTCGACGCGGGGCCGCGTGCGGGGCATGGATGGCGTCAGCTTCGACGTGCCCGCCGGTGCCGTCGTCGGCGTGGTCGGCGAATCCGGCTGCGGCAAGACGACGGCGGTGCGCGCCATCACCCGGGTCATGCCGTCATCGGCGGTGTTCGCGGGCGGGTCGATCCGCCTTAACGGTGCTGATCTGGTCAAGATGTCCGACCGCGAGATGAAGAAACACCTTTGGCGCGACATCGCCTATGTGCCGCAATCGGCGATGAACGCGCTCGATCCCGTGTGGCGCGTGGGAAAACAGATCCAGGAGGTGCTGGTCGACCGGGGCGGGATGGATCGCAAAGCCTCGCGCGCTCGGGCCGCCGAACTGTTCGCCATGGTCGAGCTTGAGGCGAAGCGGCTGGACAATTTTCCCCATCAGTTTTCCGGTGGGATGCGTCAATGCGCGTCGATCGCGCTGGCCCTGTCGCCCAAGCTGGTCATCGCGGACGAACCGATGACCGCGCTGGACGTTGTGATACAGCGTCAGGTGCTGGACACCTTTGCCGAGCTGCAAAAGCGGCTGAACCTGTCGGTCATCCTTGTCACCCACGACATTTCAGTGGTGGCGTACGTCTGCGATTTCGTGGTGTTGATGTACGCCGGCAAGGTGGTCGATGTGCTGAACAATCCCGGGCATCCCTATACCATGGGCCTGTATAACGCGTTTCCCGAACTGGCCGGCGACGACCGCGAGCTTTCTCCAATCGAAGGCTCGCCGCCCGATCTTCTGGACCCGCCCAAGGGATGCCGATTTCGCGGCCGCTGTCCATTCGTCAATGACGTGTGCCGCACCGATCCGCCGGAACACTCAATCGGGGTGGGGCATGTCGCATATTGCCACCGCGCGTCCGAGGCACCCGCCTTGCGAGAGACGGCGAAACGCACTGAAACATGGGTTGGGGTGACAACCGAATGAACCAGCCGCTGATCTCCGGCGAGGGTTTGACCAAACGGTTCGATATCTCCCGGTTGATGTCCGATATCATCACCGGAAAGCATCCGCAGCTTCAGGCCGTGGTCGATGTGGATTTCACCCTGCAACGCGGCGAAACCCCGGGCATCGTGGGCGAAAGCGGATGTGGCAAGACCACGCTGGGCCGGATGCTGATCAAACTGATCCCGGCGACCGAGGGCACGGTGCTGTTCGACGGCCAGGATATCGCCCACATGAACCGCGTCGAGGAATTGGCGTTTCGCCGCCGCGCACAGCGTGTGTTTCAGAATCCCTTCGATGCGCTGAATCCACATTTCACAATCCTGCGGTCTCTGCGTGAACCGCTGCACAATGCCCGCGTCCCGGCCTAGGAGCACGGCGAACGCATCGCCGAGGCGATGAAGATGGTGCACCTGCCCGCGCCCGATCATTTATTGCAGGGCTTTCCACATCAGCTTTCGGGAGGGCAGCTTCAGCGCGTGGTGCTGGCCCGTGTGCCAGTGCTGCGCCCCGAATTCATCGTGGCCGACGAGCCGGTGTCGATGCTCGACGTTTCGGTGCGGGCCGGTATCTTGAACGTTTTGCGCGAGGTGCGCGACCCGATGGGCCTGTCTGCCGTGTTCATCAGCCATGATCTTGCGCTTGTGCGCTATGTCTGCGCGCGGACGATCACGATGTACCTTGGCACGGTGGTCGAGGATGGCCCAACCGCCGATATCGTGAACAATCCGCTGCACCCCTATACCAACGCGCTGGTGCAAGCGGTGCCGATCCCCCGGGTCGATCAGAGCCACGCCCCCCTGCCGATCACTGGCGGCATTCCCGATGAACGCAATCCGCCCTCGGGTTGCCGGTTCCGCGACCGCTGCCCCCTGACTGAAGCACGCTGCGCATCCGAAGCGCCCCGTTTGTGCGATATCGGAAACGCGCGCCGCGTGGCCAGTCACCTTGTCTGATCTGCCATTTTGCGCGGCTTGTGACACCTTTTCTCCGGAAAGCGCGCCAACCCCTCGTTGGTCGCGGCCGAACGCAGGGGCCGTATCTTGTTACAGGTGATCAATGCCGCCGGGCAACGTCCTTCTGGATCGAAACTGGGCCTCAGAGCGTCGTGACGCGCAGATAGGGGCGCACTTCCTCCCAACCCTGCGGGAACAGCTTTTCCGCCTCAGCGGTCTTGATCGACGGCGGGATGATGACTTGGTCACCCGGCGTCCAGTCCGCAGGCGTGGCAATATGCTTTGCGTCGCCGGTCTGGAGCGCGTCGATCACCCGCAGGATTTCATCGAAATTGCGCCCTACATCCATCGGATAAGTCATGGTCAGACGGATCTTCTTATCGGGGTCGATAATGAAGACCGACCGCACAGCCGCCGTCGAGCTTTCGTGGGCGTGGATCATGTCATAAAGCCGCGCCACCGTGCTGTCCGGGTCGCCGACAATCGGGAATTTGACGGTTGTACCTTGGGTGTCATTCACATCCTCGATCCATTTGAGATGCTCCGCGGCGCTATCGGTCGAAATCCCCAGGGGTTTGACATGGCGCTTGGTAAATTCGTCGGCCAATTGCGCGGTGCGCCCGATTTCCGTCGTGCAGACGGGTGTGAAATCACCGGGATGGCTGAAAAAGAACACCCAGTCCGTGCCGATCCAGTCATGAAATTTGATCTTGCCGGTCGAGGTGTCGGCAGAAAAGTCGGGGGCGATATCACCGATATGAAGGCCCATGGGAAGGGTTCCTTTCGAGGAAGTGCAAAGATCAACGTTGGTTGGCAGGCTATCGCAAGCCGGATGAACGGCTGTTGATCCAGATCAGTATCCGATCTGTTTTGGTAAACTTCATGATCAGAGTTCCCGTGAGGGTCGTCATTGCATCGACCATGGACCGGCTTGTCTTGCGGGCGCGCTGTTTAAGCAAGGTGGGTTATTCTTTAACACCGGCCGACACTACTAAGGCCAGCTTAACTAACCGATAATGAGAGTTATGTAGAATACCGCATTGCACACTGGTCTCCGGCGCTTTAACGACGAATCACCCCGAACCTGCCGTATTGTCGTGTCAGGCCTGTGCCAGTTTTTGGCGGCACCGCTCGATCATGAAGTCGATGAACAGCCGAACCTTGTTGTCCTGCAAGCGCCGGTGCGGATAGAGGCAACCGAATTGCGCCGGTTCCGGCGGCGTTTCGGGCAGAACCTCGGCCAGCGCTCCGCTGTGCAGATGGTCAGCCACGTCAAAGCGCGGCTTGTTGACGATACCGCGTCCGGCCAGCGCCCAGCCCGTCAACACGTCGCCGTCGTCGGAATCGTAGCTGCCCGACACATCCATCCTCAATGGCCCCTGTGCGGTGGACAGGGTCCAGAACCACTCGGGCGATCTGGGGTAGCGCAGCAACAGACAATTGTGCCTGCGCAGGTCTTGCGGCGCCTGCGGCATGCCGCGCTTTTCAAGATAGGCAGGCGCGGCGCACAGGATCCGGGGCGTGTCCATGATCTTGCGCAGTTTCAGGTTCGAATCGGGTGGTTGCCCGACGAACAGCGCCACATCCAGCCCGTCTTCCAGCAAATCGACCTTGCGATCCGACAGGCGCAGCCGCACCGTCACTCCGGGATAAAGATCAACGAATTCGGGTATCAACGGCGCGATCAGACGTTTGCCGACACCCAGCGGCGCAGTCACATGAATCGTGCCGTGCGGGTTGAGCGAAAAGCCCGAAATCGCGGCCTCGGCATCCTCGAGCGACTGCACAACAAACCGCGCCTGATCGTAGAATGCCAGCCCCACTTCGGTCGGCGACAGCTTGCGGGTGGTGCGGTTGAACAGCCGCACGTCCAGCCGCTGTTCCAGCTCCTTGATCCGGTTGCTGGCAACCGCAGGCGTCAGGCGCAGGTCACGCCCCCCGGCGGTGATACTGCCCAGCTCGACGACCCGCACAAACACTTTCAGGCTTTCCAGATAGGGCATCAGCAATTTTGCTTATCTACGATTCGTTGAAAGTGTATACCCGACTGCACTGTATTTCGATTGATGTTATTCCGTCATATTGATTTTGTCGGCCAAATCCTGACAGACTCCGGCCAGCCGCCGCATCGCCGCATAGGAGGACACCATGACAGCCAGATCCGAAATCCGCTTCGTGCTGAACGACCGCGACATAGCGTTGTCACAGGTCAGTGCCAACGACATGTTGCTGGACTTCTTGCGCATCGACCGCCGCCTCATGGGCACGAAGGAAGGCTGCGCAGAGGGCGATTGCGGGGCCTGCACCGTTCTGGTCGGACGATTGGAAAACGGCATCCTGCGGTATGAGCCGGTCAATGCCTGCATCCGGCTGACCGCCTCGCTCGATGCCTGTCATGTGGTTTCGGTGGAATATCTCTCAGGCCCGGGCGGTCGCCTGCATCCGGTTCAGCAGGCCATGGTCGACCACCACGGCAGCCAATGCGGGTTCTGCACGCCGGGGTTCGTGATGTCGCTTTATGCGCTCTGGATGGAGAACCCCGATCCGTCCGAGACCGAGATCGAGACCGCGCTTCAGGGCAATCTGTGCCGCTGCACCGGCTATGAGCCGATCATCAAGGCCGCAAAGGCCGCGACGGCGCTTGGCAGTCCCGCCGATGACGCATTGATCCTCGAGCGCAATGCGATGACCGCAAAGCTGGGGGCGTTGAAAGACGGCCGCCGTGTCGACCTGGCGCGCGCTGGCAGCCGCTGCATCCTGCCCGCCTCGGTCGACGATCTGGCGCAGATTCTGTCCGACACGCCCGATGCCACCATCGTGGCGGGGGCCACGGATGTGGGGCTGTGGGTCACAAAATTCCTCAATGACATCTCCCCCGTGGTGTTGCTGAGCCATCTGGATGAATTGCGCGAAATCGACGTCACAGATAAGACAATCAGGATCGGCGCAGGTGTCAGCTACACCGACAGCCGCGGGGCTATGGTGGCGGATTACCCGCATCTCGGCCCGTTCTGGGACCGCATCGCAGGCTGGCAGATCCGCGCCATGGGCACCATCGGCGGCAACGTCGCCAACGGCTCGCCCATCGGGGATACGCCGCCGGTTCTGATCGCGCTTGGCGCGTTGATCACCCTGCGCAAGGGGGTGGACAGACGGTCGATGCCGATCGAGAATTTCTTCATCGACTACGGCAAGCAGGACATGGTCAAGGGCGAGTTCCTCGAAAGCATCGAAGTCCCCCGCCCTGCCCGCGGCGATCTGCACGCCGCCTACAAGATTTCCAAACGTCGCGACGAGGATATCTCGTCGGTCTGCGCCGCCTTCAACATCACCGTTGCGGGCAGCACGATCACCGCCGCGCGCATTGCTTTCGGCGGCATGGCGGCGACGCCCAAACGCGCAGCCCACGCCGAGGCCGCCTTGGTTGGCGCCGATTGGAGCGAGGCCGCGCTGCTGAACGCCGCCGCCCGGCTTGGCGACGATTTCAGTCCGCAGTCGGACTGGCGGGCCTCGTCTGACTATCGCCTGCAAGTGTCGCAAAACCTGTTCCGCCGGTTCTGGCTCGAACAGCAGGACGACGGCGCGACAATGCGTCTCAGCGCATAAGGGGGACCCAGGTCATGAACATCGAAAAGACACTCAAGCCCCGCCGGGACACTATAAAAGGCGGCGTCAGCACAGGCCTGCGCCATGACAGCGCGATCAAACACGTCACCGGCCGCGCCGAATATTGCGACGATATCGCTGAACCTATCGGCACTCTGCACGCCTGTCTGGGCCTGTCGACCCGTGCCCATGCGCTGATCCGCGATATAGATTTCAGCGCCGTGCGCGCCGCGCCCGGAGTGATCGGCGTTCTGACAGCGGACGATATTCCCGGCGTCAACGACGTTTCGCACACCGGGCGCAATGACGAGCCGGTCTTTGCGGTGGACAAGGTCGAGTTCTGGGGTCAGCCGATGTTCGCCGTCGTCGCCGAAACCCGCGATGCCGCGCGTCGTGCCGCCAAACTGGCGCAGGTCACCTATGAGGATCTGCCGCACGCGCTGGACCCCGAAGCCGCGCAGGCCGCCGGCATGGGCTATGTCACGCCGCCGCTGACGCTGAAACGCGGCGACGCAGCCAGCGCCATGACAGCCGCGAAACACCGCATCAAGGGCAAATTCCGCGTCGGCGGTCAGGACCACCTGTATCTTGAGGGTCATATCGCTTTCGCCATTCCGGGCGAGGACGCCGACGTGATGGTCCATTCCTCGACCCAGCACCCGTCCGAGGCGCAGCATATGGTGGCCCATGTTCTGGGCGTGCCCTCCAACGCGGTGGTCATCAACGTGCGCCGCATGGGGGGCGGGTTCGGCGGTAAGGAAACCCAGATGAACCTCTTTTGCGCCGTCGCCGCAATCGCTGCGAAAAAGTGGAACTGCGCGGTGAAAATCCGCCCCGACCGCGACGACGACATGTCCGCCACCGGCAAACGCCATGATTTCGTGATCGACTACGAGGTCGGCTTTGACGACGACGGTGTGATCGAGGCGATGACCGGCGAATTCGCCGCGCGTTGCGGGTTCTCCTCGGACCTCTCCGGCCCGGTCACCGACCGCGCGCTCTTTCACGCCGACAACGCCTATTATTATCCAAATGTCGTGCTGAATTCGCATCCAATGAAGACCAATACAGTGTCCAACACCGCCTTTCGCGGCTTTGGCGGGCCTCAGGGCGTGATCGTCGCCGAACGCATCATGGAGGAAATCGCCTATCATCGCGGGCTGGATTCACTCGAGGTGCGCAAGCGGAATTTCTATGCCGAGGGCGGGCGCGACGTGACGCCTTATCACCAAACGGTCGAAGACAATATCGCGCCCCGCATCGTGGCCGAGCTTGAGGACAGCGCCGATTATCAGGCGCGCCGCCGCGCCATTCTCGACTGGAACGCAAAAGGCGGCATCATCCGCCGCGGCATCGCGCTGACGCCGGTGAAATTCGGCATCTCCTTCACGGCTACTTGGTATAATCAGGCCGGCGCCTTGCTGCACATCTATTCCGACGGGTCCATCCATCTCAACCACGGCGGCACCGAGATGGGGCAAGGTCTGAACACCAAGATCGCACAGGTGGTGGCCGAAGAACTTCAGGTCGATTATGACACGATCAAGATCACCAAAACCACCACCGAAAAGGTGCCCAACACCTCTGCCACCGCCGCCTCGTCCGGGTCCGATCTCAACGGCATGGCCGCACAGGATGCCGCGCGCCAGATCAAGGAACGGCTGGTCGCCTTTGCCGCCGCGCATTGGAAAACCAGACCCGAAGACGTGCGTTTTATCCCCAATGCGGTGCAGGTCGGGCCTGAAACCATTCCCTTCGCCGAGTTGATCCGCCAAGCCTATATGGCACGTGTCCACCTGTCCGCCGCAGGGTTCTACAAGACGCCGAAAATCCACTGGAACCGCGATACCGGTCAGGGCCGGCCGTTCTATTACTACGCCTACGGGGCCGCCTGTTCCGAGGTGTCGGTCGATACATTGACCGGCGAATACAGGGTGGACCGCACCGACATTCTGCATGACGTCGGCAAATCCCTGAACCCGATCCTCGACATCGGTCAGATCGAAGGCGCGTTCATTCAGGGCATGGGCTGGCTCACCACCGAAGAGCTTTGGTGGGACGCCAAAGGCCAGCTGCGCACCCACGCGCCCTCGACCTACAAGATCCCGCTGGCCTCTGACCGTCCGCGCATCTTCAACACGAAACTGGCGACATGGTCCGAGAACAAGGAACACACGATCAAACGCTCCAAAGCCGTGGGCGAGCCGCCCCTCATGCTGGCGATTTCGGTGTTCGAGGCGCTGTCCCATGCGGTCGCCAGCGTCGCCGATTACACGGTCTGCCCACGTCTCGATGCGCCAGCAACGCCGGAATGCGTGTTGATGGCCATCGAACGGCTGCGGGGCTGATCGCATGTCGCTCGCCCGTTTCCTTGGCTCAGGCCAGCCCGTGATCCACGTGCGCCTGACAGACGTGCGCGGGTCGTCGCCGCGCGAAGCAGGCGCGCGGATGTTCGTGAGCGCCGACGGATTGCACGGCACCATCGGCGGCGGTCAGCTGGAATACATGGCCATCGACAAGGCCCGCGTGATGCTGCGGGCGGGCCGCAGAGCCGAAGATATGGACGTGCCGCTGGGCCCCGAGATCGGCCAGTGTTGCGGCGGGCGCGTCGCCGTGACCCTGAACCTGATGAACGACGCAGACCGGGCCAATGCCCTCGCGGCCGAGGCGACAGACCTCACCCACCGCCCGCATGTCTACATCCTTGGCGCAGGTCACGTGGGCCGCGCCCTGGCACGGCTGTTCCAGTTCCTGCCGGTGCATTGCGTGCTGATCGACGCGCGGGCCGGGGAATTGTCGCTGACCGACGCAAGGATCGAGACCCGCCTGTCCGTGATGGCCGAGGCCGAGATCCGCCGCGCCCCGCCCGGCAGCGCCTATATCGTGGCGACGCATGACCACGCGCTTGATTTCCTGCTGACGACCGAAGCACTGGACCGCCGCGACGCCGCCTATGTCGGCCTGATCGGCTCGGCCACCAAACGGGTCAAATTCACCCGCTTTCACATGTCCCATTCACCGCACGGCGACGTCTCGGGCCTGACCTGCCCCATCGGGGCCACGGCCAGCACCGACAAACGCCCCGAGGTCATCGCGGCCTTTGTCGCCGCCGAAGTCATGACCCGCCTGACCGCTTCGACCAGCCAAAACGCATTGACGGACCCAAATCCCGCACAGACCGCCTGAAAAGGGCGGCGCAGGGCAATTTTCAGGGGAGGAAACCGGAAATGACCGATACCACCTATCGTTACAAATTATCCAATCGAAGCGACTTCAACGCCTTCTGGGCGCTGTTCACCGACAATCTCGTCAATCTTCTGATCCTGTCGGGCATCTGCCAATTCGTCTTTCAGATGCCCGCCGAGATCGTCTTTGGCCGCATCGTTCCGGGGGCCGCCGTGGCCATCCTCGCCGGAGTGCTGGTCTAAAGCCTGATGGCGAAATGGGTCGCCAACAATCAGGGCAAGAACGTCACCGCCCTGCCCTACGGCATCTCGACGCCGTCATGTTTGTCTATCTTTTCGGTGTGATCAGCCCGATCTACTGGGCAACCGGCGATTCGCTGCTGGCATGGCAGGTCGGTATCGGCGTGGGTTTCATGGGGGGCATCGTCGCGGCCTGTGGTGCCATCATCGGCCCGTTCCTCAAACGCATCACACCGCGCGCAGGCATGCTCGGCACGCTTTGCGGCATCGCTCTGGTCTTCATCGGGTCGGTGCCGCTGGCCACGGTGTTCGAACATCCGCTGATCGGCTTCACGTCGCTCCTGTTCATCCTGTGGGGCCTGATCGGGCGCTTCCGCCTGCCGGACAACGTGCCTGCGGGGCTGGTCGCCATTGGCGTCGGAACAATCATTGCGGTCTTCCTGGGCCAGTCGTCATTCAACACCGAGGGCATCGGATTCTACCCGCCGGTTCCCTACTTTGCCGACATGATCGTGGGTATCCAGTACCTCTTTGCCAATCCCGAATTGTTCCTCGTGCTGATCCCGGTGCAGATCTACAACTTCATCGAGACGATGAACAACGTGGAAGCCGCCGGTGACACCTGTCCTGTCGCCGTCTGTCAGGTGACGGACGGCGCAGGCACCATGATCGGCGCGCTCTTCGGCTCGCCTTTCCCGACCACGGTCTACATCGGCCATCCCGCCTACAAGCGGATGGATGCGCGTGCGGGCTATATCATCGGCGTGGCTCTGGTCATCGCGGCAGCGGCCTTCCTTGGCTTCCTGTCGTTCCTTGCGGGCCTGATCCCGATTGCCGCCGCAGCCCCGGTTCTGGTGTTCGTGGCGGTCAGCCTGATCACCAATACCGGCTATGCGGTGCGGCCCGCGCATTTGGCCGCCGTGGCCTTTGCCATCCTGCCGCATATCTCGAACTTTCTGATGACCAAATGGGGGTCGCTGATGAACGCCTTGCGCAACAGCGGTGTCGAAGGCTTGCCCGCACTGGGCGACAGCGACCTCACCGCAGCATTGTTGATGGAAGGCGCGCATTACGAAGGGCATCTGGCGCTGTCGCAAGGCGCGATCATCACCGGTCTGGTCTGGGGGGCCATCGTGGCGGATGTGATCGACGGGCGGTTCAAACACGCGGGCGGGTTCGCCATCGCCGCCGCCGCCGCCGTGATGTCCTTGGTCGGGATCATCCACAGCTACACGTTGCAGATGCCGCAATTCGACGGGATCACATTGGGCTATCTGATCATCGGGGCGTTCATGCTGTTGAATGTCACTTAAAACTGACCCGGTAGAGGTCAGAATTGTCACTGAGAACTGACCCATGTGCAACCTTACCCCTGACGGGATTTGTCGGGGATATTGGAGTGATAGACATGGGATTTTTGAGTGTTATTCGATGGTGGGCCTTGAGAGACAAGATGCCGATACGCGAGATCGCGCGGCGGACTGGACTGTCGCGCAACACCATCAGAAGGTATCTACGGGCTGAGCTAGTGGAGCCTGATTTTCAGACGCCGACGCGACCAGGCAAGCTGGATATGTTCGCAGAGAAACTGTCCGGCTGGCTGGAGATGGAGCAGCGCAAATCGCGCAAGGAGCGGCGCACAG
>Ga0307981_1003537_pt1 | contig 11666 bp, 9 predicted proteins | sample OrgLakmetagen987_FD_201849 | JGI IMG/M metagenome (GOLD analysis project Ga0307981, IMG submission 201849) | Saline water microbial communities from Organic Lake, Antarctica - #987 | ecosystem: Environmental > Aquatic > Non-marine Saline and Alkaline > Saline | place: Antarctica: Organic Lake... | reverse complement strand
AGTACTGGACATACATGTACTTTTGGGCATTTTCGATCCCCCGCGGGAGATACGTCGGCCGCTGGCTCTCGCGCTCGCTCCCACGGCTGGGCGAACGTCTCATGGAGAACTGCGAAGACTGTCGCGTAAGAAAATCGACGTAGTCATCAATCTTCCGTTCTTGCGCACGAACGCCGTCGACCTCCTCCTTCAGCGCGTCAACTCTAGATGTCAAAGATGCAGCAGATGGACTCCCTGCAGCTTCTGCACTCGTGGCTTGAGCTTCCGGATCCGGAGCACGGGAAAGAGTGTTCGGCGGGTCGTTGTTCCAAGAAACATTGTTCTTGCCTTCCTTCACAATCAGGCCAATCCCCTCGAGAACGTTCGTAATGTCGTAAATACGGCGCTTCTGCACACCCAGCTCGAGAGCAGCTCGGTTCAAGTCTAAAGTATTCCCCGGTGAGCTGCGTAGAATCAGCACAAATTTTTTCGTCAGTAGCCCCAAAGACGAGTCATGTCGAGACTGTCCCAAAGAAGAGGGCGTCCCCATGCGTACGTCACCACTCGCTGGGCTCGATTGCCGATTGTATAAAGAGGATCCCACAGAATAAGCTCCCGGCGATGTCCCAATCGTCGAAGTCGTTGCATCCGTACCTGTGTGACAAGGCGAGTGTAATGGAAAGAATCGATTCGACAAGGCATTCAGAGATGGCGAAGATATCAGTGAAGCATCATCATTGGATATTTGGAACGTTGAGAACGATGGTAGAGTAGCAAGTTGGTCACCGGAAATCATAGATCGTTCAGAAGGGGTCGGGGATGACATGAAAGACGATCCATGATTAGTGTCATGCGACAACAGTCGGTGAAAGGCGGGATTGACGTAGTGGACGGTACGAGTCAAAATGAAGCATTTCACAGTTTTGTTCGATCGTTGTTGACGGCGAAAGCAAGATTGCGGTGGAGAATCGCGTTCATCATCGTCAGTATACATGGTAGTACCGAGGACAACGGAGGGTAGGTAAAGGAGCAAGGTCGTGTGAGTAAAGAGGTCGTTACAAAGCCATGATGATTGCCATCGTTGTCGCGAAAAATAAGTACAAGAGAGCAAGTCACAATCCACTCGAGTAAAGGAACTGGTGGTATGGCACGAGTTGAATCATACTCAAGCTGGACCTCCACCATGAGTCCGTTGTCTAACACTTTTCATGGTCGTCTAGCTCCGCTGGCGGGCCATTTTCGAGGGTGACAAGAAATCGGAACGCGGGTCACGCCGTTTTCCGTTGAGACATTAATCCGGCCAAAAAATTGGATAAAAACACTCTTGACCCGAAGATGAACATAATAACAGATAGGTTGAAAATTTGATAACATTCCGATCCAACAAGTTTCGCGCAATTTCAAATACAAACACTTAAGCCAAAACAATCCTTAGGCCACGAAGAGAGGGCAATGTTTCAACAACCTCAACGGAGACATCAAGCACATTAGGGATCAGGATAAAAACATAGCACTCACCAGCTCGTCGTGGTCGTTTCGTCGGTGAAGGTTTGCTCCCGGGAGACGGAGACCTCCGTAGGGCTGCAGTTCCTGGACTCATGAAATCGCCGTGGAAGAGTTGTCGTGTGTCGGGAGTAACTTGCTGCGCAGAGGCCGCAGCCCTTGGATCGCCAGGTTGAGAAGGCAGTCCAAACTGAGGTGCGCCCGGAGGATACCCATGTCTCATTGCTTCGCTCGGATTCATGGACGATACATGCGGTGGCCTTCCGTAAGGGTTATACGCTGCATATCGGCCCTGTTGAGGACCATGCTGACCAGGATAAGGCATGTGTTGCGGAGGAGAAGGAAAATTCGGCCGTGGTGCACTGGCGCCTGCCGGTGGAACCGCCGAAGAAGAGGACCCCTCTTCCGCCTCCCCTGACGGTCGTCTCCGCGGAGATCGGTTCTGCTCTGACATTGGATAGTATTCCCTACAAACAATCTAATACATCTGATAATGAACAAACACTTGAACAACACCCAGATCCCCAAGGTTACGCAGCTTTTTTGTGTCGAGGTGCTGAGGTCTTGGTCTGCTAGTCTGTGGATGGGGCGATCCGTTTTTTCCGGTTTCTCTGCATACAGAAGAGCGCGCCCTTTTATTTAATAGATAATCGCAGGCCTCCCCCAAAAATTCAGCCGTCTATCTGCGCCATAATTAGCCATAATAGTTTAACGACTCTCGATTAATATACAAAACTCTCACTGTAAATGAGTAGACGAATAATTGCGGGAAATCAATAGTGTAATTAAAACGAAGGATCCACATGATGCCGCACACGTGTTGTTAATGTTGCGCGCCTTTTCGCAGACGTGTAAAGCGAAGTGTCAACCTCAAAACTCCGCGCGCCGTACCGGTACCGGTACCTACATTAGGTCTGATAATACCATGGTACTCCAAGTGCCCGAAGCGGTATTCGTAGTCTCCTTATTGCTGAGTTAGCTAGTTAGTACCGGTAGGGCTAGAATCGTTGGAGTTTGTAGGCAGTGAAGATAGGCTGCTCCTATCCAGAGTTCGAGTTATGAAAACAATATGTCCTCTAGTAGCTCTGGGAGGAGGAGCGTTGCTCCGTTGGGCACCACGTCCTAGCTAGCATACTTTACTTTTGCATCAAAGCTGCTGTCTCTAGTAGAGGGAACCGAATGATACTTACTTTGGGTTATCGCATACTTCTGTGGAGCCTCATGGCTGTCTCTGTAGTGCACCCTTGTCCTACAGTATATCAAAGCTCGATCACCAGAACGTAGCAAGTAGCAATACAGTGCCTAGACTAGTAGTAATATCCATTCGAAAGCTGTCCACAATGTATGGATCGACTGTTTTTGAAGTAGTTATAGTTTCTTGGTTATATGGCTGTACTATCTTAGAGCATCATGGTTCGGAGCGCCTTGCTCCGTTCAAACAAGGACGTGACGACAGCATCCATGTTGTTAATGACCTGCAAGCCCTTTTCCATGGCCATGTCTTTCTCCGACTCTTCATAAACCACTAGCTGTCCCTTGCCTTGATCGATAATACCTTGAAACTTGCCGTCCAAGATCATTTGCGAGAGCTTCTTCTCCACAACAGATACAGGCATCTCAATCAACTTGGCAACGTGTTCTAGTTCCACACAACTGTACGGTTCAATAATGCGGATAAGATTCGATTCTAGCAACTGCTCCTGCAAGATGTGCAGGTGATGCCTGATGAGTAAGTCCTCCTGCAGCTGCTCTGGATAAGTCTGCAAGACGGATTCAAACTCTTTCAAGTTACGATGCGAAGCGGCTTCGGCAATCGCCGACATGGCTTCGATATGCTTGCCCGCATACTTGACACCCTGCCGTCCAGAAATCATACCCGAAATGTCCACGTCGGCCTTGCTACTCTTGACACCAACGGTCCCGCCTGCCGAAAGCGCCAACGCCGCGCGAAGCGAGTCGAGGATTCGACAAAGCATCATGTACTTTAGAGCTTGGACGGCTTCCTCCTCCGAATTCATCTGATCCAACTGTTCAAAGGCTTCCAAAAAGTACGAGTGCGCCGTATTGTAGTCGCCCTCTTCCGTATGGATGGTTCCCGACATGCTGTCGATATCGGCTTGCAACTGCGGCGATACGTAGATCGCGTTGGCGGCCGTGCGACTGGCCGTGAGCGCCGCCTTGGCCTTTGGGACGTTGCGCAATCCAAAGTGAATCTTGCTCTCTAGCAAGTGCGTTTCCACTAGCAGCTGCTTGTCATCCAGCTTTTTGAGTTCATACAGCAATCGATCGCAAAGCTCCAAAGCATCGACATACTTGTGTTGGTGAAAGAGAATCCCCGCCAATCTCGCTTCCACGCGTTGACGCAAAAAGGATCGTTTTTCCGCTTCCGTCCAAGCAATGATACTGCGCGCAATCGATTCCTGCATGGTGTACTCTGTCGGAGCCGCCAACACGACAATATCCAAGACTTGACGCACCACCTTGGCGGTCTTGGCCTTGGTAATGTGCTGGAGAAACTCGCGGCCCGTCTCGCCCGTGAGGAATTCCACGACGCTGCTGTACTGCGCCGCCTCGCAATAGGCGCGCGTCAAGTCGTAGACGGCGCGTTCCTTCAACTGCACCGCTTGCGTTCCCACCAACACGGAGTTCTGCACCACACTGAGCAGAATGGGGATCTTGGCTGTAGCAGTACCGCAGGCGGTCGCTTCGTCCAAGGCTTCCAAGAGCGTCGACACGTCTTCTTCGTCAACATTGTCCACGACTTCGGTATCGTGCAAGCCAGCTTCTTCGCGTGCGCCCGTTTCTTCGATTTCCATGGCGTCCGGCATGATTTCGGTTGTTGGGAAATGCTGTAGTCTAGTTGGGATAGTGAAAGCAGCAGCAGCAACGACAACAACAACAACACAAGCAAAAGGTTATAGTCTACGGTACCGCTATGTGTACACTAAACGAGAGAGATCAAAGGAGAGATCGCGGCCATTCGAACGAAGCAGAAGGTGGGCGAAGCTTCGACTCACTCGACTCTAACGTTCGCTTTCTTTTTACGTTTTACCTGAAACCACGGGTTCAAATTCATGTTTTGCCAAACTATACTACTGATACAAGCTCGCCATCCATAATACTGTGTGCATGGTGCATCATACCGGTAGACTTTTCTCCAACTGCAGACAGCTGTCCCCACTATAGTCCCACGTTCAATAGTAGAGTAGGAGATCATGATGTCTCAACGATACAGTCGACTAGTGCGTAACCATTCTTTAACTTACAGTTCGACAGATAAAGACTATACTTGTTCATTAAACAACAAGGTCGTCACGGAATCTGGTATACCTGTTCCACCCTGGCACTCTTCATGAGGACTGGTCCGTCCTTGTCGTCATCATTTCTTCTGCGCGAAGTGCTGTAGCCAATACGACAGTTGTACAAGCGAGAGTTCTCCTTGGTACGCATCATCTCCAGTTCTCCAGTGATACGAGTCGTCTCTCCTTTGAGCAGAGGGGTACTGTTGAGAAAGTAAAAGGTTTGTTGACCCCAATGTGTGTAGCCGTTCTCGGGGCCGGTTGACAAAAAGGCAGGGTGCAAGAGTTTGGGTGCATCAATACCGGCAGCATCCGTGCGACTGCGAAAGTCGGCAGTGAACCAACCAGCTATTCCGCTAATAGGCCCCGCTTCTTCATCGCCGTTAACTTCAAAGTCAAACTTTGCGTCTGGGTATCCAGCAGCAATACCGCGGACATCTTCAATGGTGCATGTTGCCATGTCAAACTGCTTGATCATTTTTGGCTCGGCAAGGACAGCTTCCGAGGGCAGTTCCGTCCAACGACTACTGAGCATAAAGTACTCTTTCTGTTCACGGTTATACTCCTTTTCCAAACAGTTCATGTCCACGCCGTACACTTGACTCGTAGTCTTGGCAAACTCGTCAAAGTCCGTCATGGCACTCGCGTAGTCGTTCGATCCGTTCTTGCGTTCGTTCTCGTCGTTGACTGGGGCCACAAGCATGGTTGTATGCGACGGAAACATGAGACCCGTCTTTTTCTTCATGAACTTGTCGCGACCTCGGACGAGGGAATCCGTCATGGACTCGCGAAGCAAGAAATAACCCATCCATTCGGAGATGATGATATCAACCACCCGTTGAGAGCTACCTTCCTCATTATCACCAGCTTCTGGTTCCAGTTGGTCTTTGTCGACGGGCAAGACGATTTCTTCCACAGCGCCTTGAATCACCGTGACAATATGGTCAACGCCATTGGCTTTCATGACTGTTTTGGCATGCTTGGCCATGTCGGTGTATTCGACCGCATACACCTTTCTGGCTCCTGCCTGGGCCGCCCACGCGGCCAAGATACCCGAGCCGGTACCAATGTCCATGACGACCTTGTCACGAAAGACATCTTGGTTTCCCATAATAGCACTGTGGTAGGCAGCCATGCGATTGTGATCAGCCAACATTTGCTTTTGATGGTAGAGCTGTGCGTAGGAGCAAAAGTAATTGGCAAAATCGGTCGCTTTCGCCTTGTCGTCGCCGTTGAAACTGGGGATTTCTCCAGTTTCGCTCGCATTGCGAAACGAGGGAGTTGCGGCGGGTGAATCGGAAGCCATGATTGCGAGGCCAAGTTGGAGATTTCTCGTCAAGGGCTCTTTGTGATAGTGTTGGGAGGCAGCAAACAGGGTAGAATGTGCTGGATAGGATAGAAAGAGGAGAAAGATGTGGAGCATGTGGACCAGAAGTATGAGATGATGTGAGGGAACTTCTGTCGGACGATGCTTTTTGGTTGGTTGGTCCCTGAACCCGAAATACCCGAGCGATCGGGCGAGGTGCAGACTGAAACGTTCTGGTCCTTTAAAATGACCTCGATGACTCTGTAAAACATCTCCATGTAAATAAAACCAGTAAACGACATACGACCGGTTCCGTCCCGATAAGTAGCGACCCCATCATTCGCGTCGCCGGGCCTTTTTCCACTTTTTGTGGCACAAATACCAACAACATCAACGCAACAGTACCGGTACCGGTACCGGTAGTGCAACAAAGACACACGGAAGAGGGACCAAACGACTAAGGTCGTCTCCTTGTATACAATACGACCATGGGATTTGATATATCCCAAGTCATCAGTGATGACAACCATTATAGTCCATTCATGTGCAGCGTCTGCCAAAACCTAATTTCTCTTGATGCCCTCGTGACCTCGCCATGTTCGCACGTCTTCTGCCGAACATGCCTGGAGGGTTGGTTGGACGCGTGTCGGGACGCTGAGGAACCATTCCACTGCCCGACATGTGTAGCTGACCTTGTATCAATACCAAACGATGAAATGAATAAGTCGGTCGAGTTGAGGGGTGTTCTAGTAGCTGTACAGTCTCTGCAAGTATCACAGCCACTGGCATTCATAGTCCTCAAGCAAATACAGGTCGCTTGCATAGACTTTACTGACCACCAATGTAGTTGGAGTGGGGACTATGGAGACTTTCTTATACATGCAGAGCGCCATGGTCATGAAGCCGGTGACAACACATTCACACACAGTGATCCAGTACTCGAAACACCCGTACGGCAAAGAATCATCACTGCAAGGCCAACTCTCGCTGCCTTCAAGAGTCTTTCTCTCCCGAACATATTGAGCCCGGGTGCTACTACCAGCGAGGACGGGAATACATTTTATGATGGAGAACTTCTTGACGACGACGATGAAGATGACCAGGTAGCAATCGAAACCCCGGCTAGTAGTTCAAGAAGAAGCGTGTTTCGAAAATCACAGAGTGCCCGAATCGGGGACGAAGTGGACATTGAAGAGCCAATATCGCTAGCAAGTCTCAAGTCGGCCCTAGCACTTCCACAATGGATCGAAAATGAAAGCATCCATACAGATCCTGTATCGCAAAAGCCTCCGCCATCTGCTCTCCCAAGTCGAGATTCGGCACCCAATCAGGTTCAGCGTAAGAAATCCGATGATCGAGACGGCAACGCTAAAAACAGCGTTGGAAAACGAGCCGACAGACCATCCAGACGAAAGGATTGTGTACCCGATGAGAATGAAGGGTCAAGCAGTCAAACGGGGGATTGGAATACTTCCATCAATAGTCTTGGTGGTTGGAACAGCTCGTTCAACGATACTCATCCCGATAATCATGCTAGTAGCAAGGTTGAGGGAATGGAGACAGTGGAAGAAGCCCATCAAGGCGATGCCGAGCTTGAAAGGTCTGATGATGAACTTGATCTACCTGTTGAGAATATACTCGAATTGCTAGAAATGGCCGAGAAACTACGAAAACAGGCCAATGCAAAATTCAACAAGGGCGACTTCCAAGCCTCCCGACTACTCTACACGGAAGGTATCGAAGTACTGGGTCCTATCACTCCTAAAACAAGGGACGAGATCGAGTTGGTTGCCAATCTATACTCCAACCGTGCCGTTACCTTTTTTCGCGAAAAGCGGTTTGAGAATTGTGTCGAAGACTGCGACAATGCTATTCAATACGACGCATCTTACGATAAATCCTGGATTCGCAAGTGGCGCGCTCTGATGGCACTAGGAAACTTTGACGTTGCACACGAGTGTTTGGAAAAGGCAGCGTTAGCTGTTAGAAATCCCACTCGTGTTCAAGGCGAGCTCGTCAAGGCACGACAAGAGAAGCAGCTCATTACACATATCCGCGGGCTGCTTGCAAGTGGCGAATATGCAGAGGCGAAAGAAATCTTGAAGCCGCATGCAATGTCCTCCGACAATATTGGTTTGTTGTTTCTTGCGGCTAGAGCAGACTGCGGTCTCGGTCGTACCGAATCGGCATTGGAAAAGGTTGACAAAGCGCTGAGGTTTAATCCCACTCATGTCGAAGGACTCGAGCTTCGGGGCTATGCCATGTTCCTATCCGGTGATACCGAAAAGGGTGCTCATCTTCTTCAAGAGGCGTCTAACAGAGATACCGAAAACAATAAACTCCGATCGAAACTAATGCGCTGTCAAGCAACTCATTCAGCTTGTTCGAAAGGTCGTTCCGAGGTGAAAAGAGGGCGCTATAAAGAGGCTGTCGATCATTTTACTCTGGCTATGAGCGAAAGTGGGGAAGTTCCCAATAGAGCGACTTTATTCGGAGCTCTTCGAACTGAGAGGGCCGAGGCTTTGTTGCTATCAAAAAAATATTTGGACGCTTTGAAAGATTGTCAAGACGTTATCTATGCGAACACTGAGAATGCGACAGCTTGGGCTGTTCGTGCGGAAGTTCTAGTCGCGACGGGCAACACCGACGAAGCTAAAAATGAGCTGGACATCATTCGTCGAACGTGGGGTAGCGATAATCCGACAATAGACGAAGCATACAAAAGGGTCGACTTTGAGCTGCGTGTTCAGAAAGCCGATGAGGAGCTTCAACAACTTGCGGAGAAACTCCAGGCGGGCACATTTGAGAGGCTTACATCGAATGAGAATGGCAAGTCTCACTCCGAGCTCCGAGTCCCCGAGCGGAGGGGAGTCTCATCGCGCAAATCCGATCGTAGCCAGAGGAACGATAGAAATCCCGAGAGTAGAGCAAAGCAGCAAGAAAATACCAGGCGGGAAATCCATCGCAAACCGAGTACGGATAGCACTGGTATGGAGAGGCGTGCACATAGCAGGAGCCGAAGAAATCGCCGTTCAACAAGCAGAGCCCGCCGTAGGAATAGTGACGAAGACGAGACATCGTCTGTGCCTGACACCACAGCACCGTTGCCATTGGCACCATTGGCGCCAGCGGCTCCAGCGAGAACGAAAAGTGCTAAGAAGAGCTCGTTTGTGCCTCCGCCTTCCGTTGAAGACATCTTGGCAAGTGAAGCCGAAGCTCCCCAACGCAGCTTTGATCGAAAGAGTCGCAGGTCTTCGGTCAAGCGACAGTAATGATGACACTAGAATGTAGCCACCGTGTTCTGTAAAATAGTATGGCTTACAATAGTCTACTGCTACCAGTTAGATGGGTCGTCGTAAACTGTATACGTCTCGTTCAAGGTCTCAGTACCATTGCAAGCATGAAGCTTGTGATAAATCAACGCTTCGTTCAAGGCATCGACCAGCCCACAAAGCATAAAGGCTTCTCTTTTTCCTTGTTTGGTGTTCATAGGATGACGCTCTTCTATGTACGTGTCGGTCTCTTTCAAATCGGCGCGCGGTGGAGTAACCGCGTAATCAATCTTTTTGACAACCATATCCTTTGGAGGCGGCTTGAGAAGCGCCTTGTCGCAGTCCATAATGTTCTTTTTTAACCGATACTTGCTAAAGAACGACTGTGAATAGAAACGAACAGTAGTAAGATCCCGTGATAGAGCCACATATCACCGCAAAAGGTCAAGAGGAGCGTGTATGTACCTTGCCAAGAAAGTATCGCTTGCAATAGTGCAATCCAATCGGAAGATGGGTCGAAACCAGCGGATCACATATTTGATCGTCGGGAATGTCATCAATGTACGCCCACCCTTCGCGATCCCTATTGTTAGTAGTGAGGTGAACATTATACAAGTTAGACATGGGGTTCATCGACGAGTCTGTACAGTAAACGGCGAAAAAATGCGTGCATGCGTGCACGCTGTGTTGTTGACATCCACCACACCGGTAACTGGCTGGCTGACTGACTGACTTACTTGCTTTCCGTCGTGGACACGACAATCGACTTGATGAGTGTAAAGGGAAGCTGCAGTTGGACCGTGGCATGAATGAACCCAAACATTTCGGCAAAGAGGTGCGGATATATATCGAGGACGCGAGGTGCGTATTCGGTCCACCGGACGGCAATCTTGTACATGTCGGCCACGGTCGCCAAGTAAGGCGGCCCCGTATTCCAATGACGATGACCGTCCTGCCAGGCGGGGACTGGTTGATAACTTCCCTCTGGTTGGCCGGTAATGTACGAAGTGTTGAGCTTCATCCAGCTATTGTCCAGATAGCCGTCTTGTTGGGCAATGGGGTAGCCGTGTCGAACGACCATTGTGGCGGGTGGCTTTTTGTTACGGGCTTGGTCGACCCAAATGACGTCTTGATTGGTCAAGTCATGCAGCAAAGGTCGCAGCAAAATCATGTCGGGATCCAAGAGCATGACGATACCGTCTCGAGCAGGTGAGGGTATGGTCTGGTTTTCGATCAGACCCAAGCCACCGTGTTCGAACCAGTGTCTTAACCCGTATGGTTTGTTCATATACTTGTAAGCATGCTTGCCTTCCGAGAGTCGGACGCGGGAAAAGTCGGGCGTCAAGTGTAAGTGAAAGCTACTCGACATGGTTTCAATGTATTGTTGGTGAAAGAGCTGCAGATCGGCCGCTTCCTTTTTGGAGCATCCCGATGCGATGCGAGTCACGTTGCCCGGCTGCTGGACTTTCATGGCGTGATAAAAGAACACCCATGACTCCCATTGTTGTTGAGGGGTACAACTAGACGAGAAGACAATGTGATAGTCCGGTATTGCTAGTGTTGCAATTGGTGAGGAGCTGGAGGGTTCTGGTTGGGACATCAAAAAAGCTTGCTTGGATAACTCGAGCTGGACAGAGGCGTTGATTGTGTGCAACGGAGTTATGAACTGCAAGGTGACCACAAGTGCAGCGGCCAGCCCGAGAAGGGGAATAGCCCACCGACTCCAACCACCACTACTGGTGCCAGTCCCCGCCATTGTCGCCATGATGATCGAACGCAAGAACGATTTATTTGTCAAAAGACCGAAAAGGAGTTTTGGGTTCGGGTTCAGATTTCTATTTCGCGCCAAAACGACCGTCCAATACGTACGTACGATACAGCCAATAATGCAACCGACTTTATGACCGCAGCAAAGCCACACTCGAACGTTGTTACGTTCGCCAAACGTTGGCGCATCCGAGGATTCAGTCGATCTAAATTGTTGACAACCAGGCCAGTATAGCTAACATTGCTCCTTGTGGTGGTTTGGCGGCTTGCTTCTTCTTCTTCTTGGTCGCTCCTCCTCTGCTGCTGCTCCTCCTGACCTTCTTGCTTATGCATTTCATGACCACGAGGAGGAGAGCCCAGCACAGGAGAGCTGATTTCTTTTCGAAATCTTTAACTGAAGTGCCGTACTCGTACTATCAATAGTACAGAGACATCGGACGTACCGTTTGTTAGACTAGTCTAGTCTAATAGAGACATTTGATGCAAAAGCAAATTTCATGGTGAGCGAGCGTGCTTGAAATTCGCGGAAGGTCATCTAGA
>Ga0307981_1003535_pt1 | contig 11667 bp, 7 predicted proteins | sample OrgLakmetagen987_FD_201849 | JGI IMG/M metagenome (GOLD analysis project Ga0307981, IMG submission 201849) | Saline water microbial communities from Organic Lake, Antarctica - #987 | ecosystem: Environmental > Aquatic > Non-marine Saline and Alkaline > Saline | place: Antarctica: Organic Lake... | reverse complement strand
GGTACTGTAGTCTGCGGGTACTCTATAATCTCTATGTATTGATGAGAAGATATCATGCTCGTGACTCGTGATTGAAAAGGAAGGCCGTGATGTGTGTCCCCCCTTACAGCTACAGCTAAAGTACAGCACGGTACCAGGTACCGTACCGGACGTCTATGTCTATGGTACTCGCATTCTACAATACCTGTACTGGACGTACTAAAATCTAACTGGCCTGCAGTACTGTATTTTCCCCGAGATTGAACCCCCATTATTTTACAGTACGATCCGCTCATTTGAGCGCCTCGAGCTAACATTCATATCATGACCATCTCTTCGAGACGCCGCAAAGGCTGCAACGTATAGTACGCGTGACAACACGGTTGGCCAGTTCGGCTCGTCTGAAATCGAACACGTGCGATCAGGTCCAACCGGCGAGTCATACTTTTAGACCTACTATCAGCTAGACTAGTATCTACCACATCCATCGTTTGATAATCACAATTCACTACGGCACGGTATGTTTATTTAAAGCAACAGACACAACGAAGCCTCGCAGGACGACTTTTTGTTAGAAACTCTAATGCGGAGACGGATCTCATTTCCGCCACCGAAACGGTTGCCAATGATGGCCGCATCATATGACCCAGCAGTAGAGACCGCGTCCAACAACCTTGCTGCTCCGACCACCCCAACGGCGTGAAAGGAGCCGCGAGCAGAAGAGAATGCACCCGCTGTCGCAAAGCCAAGGTGGACGTCTAGCGGATGCAGCGAATGCAGACCCGCTCCAACGTCAACCGTGCCTGCACCGATGACATGTAGATGACAAAGCAAAAGCGCGGGTAAGGATAACGTCCCGGATAGCGTTGCGCATACGGTGGCGTGTAACTCGGCTTGCTCCTTCGAGAGAGGTGGGGCGAGAACAAAGATTCCGGGGTGTTGCGCACGTCGACGCTTTCTGTGAGCACACTGCACAGAGGAGACGGGATGAGCTATATTTGCAGAGCTAACAAGGGTATCGATGAATGGTTTCCCAAAGCTACCGCGAACAACGACGACGGCCGAGTCAGCCAGAGCCTCAGGTACGACTTGGCTCCATGCGATAGAGTCCAAAGAGTCCCCCCTTGGACGAAAGCGGCCAGTACCAGACTCCCAATACTGCCGAATGACCTTCCAATCCACTGAATCTCCCGACCAGTAATATGTGCTTTCGTCAGCATCAGGATAGTCTCGCGGAAAGAGTGGAAGAGGAGGATGGCATTCGAGATGAAAGTGCGATTCATCTGCCACGCCCACTGGACACGCCCCACAATTCAAAACGAGCTGAACGAACAACCCTTTGGCCACGTCTGGATCGCAAAAGATATCCAGACTGCATACCGAATCATTCAACGTAATCTTGGGATCACGAGGGCATTGCGAAACTAGAAGCAGCCGTCTGGACTCTTCTCCCCTCAACACGAGTGGTATCGTGACACCTTGTCGCAGAGATTCCAGCGCATTGCGATCGTCGCTACTTGTGAGTACCTGCTGAAGGGGTGAGGTATCATAGGTTCCGGATCCAGCTAACACCGTTTGCAGAGACTCCATCATGTTGTGCCCCCTCAGCCGTAAACAAGATATGCCGCCTTTAAGTGACTGGTGAGGACCTTGAATCGCGTCATTCATCTCAGAGAGCACCTGTTCCAACAGCTCTAGAACAGTCGATCGAATTGATGGATGTACCCATAGATATACATAGATCAGACTTGCTCCCTCCTCTTCTGCTTGAGTGAGTGGGCAACGACTACTCATCCAGAATACCGGCCCCATTGCCTGCTTTGGAAACTGATCAATTCCATGCACAAGTCCATGACCAGTAGCCGTTGCATTTACATTAATGGAGCTATCCGGAAGTGGTAGCGCATTAAAAGGAGCAAAGTCGAGCCCCGGAATTACCCGCGCTAGACTCAACTGTAGTGCGTGCTTGGAAGAAAGGGGCGCTTCCAGCGAGATTGGCTGCATCGACCACGTGACATCTTGCAACAAGGTTTTCCCTTTTCGAAGCAAACGAAGAGATGCGCCCGGACCACGATTGTTGTGAGCCATTGGTACTTTCCACCCCCAAAGATCAGCCATGTGAAAGCGCTTGGCATGCCAGATGTGTGTCGGCATCCATTTTATCCTGCCAGGCGAATTTTCGGACTGCTGTACAGCTGTTGGTGCTCCTCTTCGCCAAGTCTCGTGTTGCAACTGCAGATTCGACGCCTTTTTTCGAAAGGATCGACGGCTCAGATTGCCGGTATTATGAGCGTCGCCTTGCGCCTTTCCTTTTTCATTAGCTGTGAGGTATCGATGTCGTTTCCTACTGGCATGGCTTGTCGCCCGCCTTCGAAGGTGACGGGACGACGTTTTCTTACCGCCACTTGTCAAGGAATCAAGGGATACAATAATACTATCCTTTTCCTCTCGAGCCATAACCGTCTTGTTGTAGAGCTCCTTGATCTCTGGAAGACGCCGGGCCCCAAAGGTTGTCGCCGAGACGGTGGCAGCAGCGTCACAAAAGGCTGGTGCATCTTTCCAAGACGCAGCAGCCTTTCTCTGTCGTTTACGGTTGGCTTCTTCAACACTCATTCTATATGAAAGGCGACAGTTCCTCAACGCAGTTCCTTAATGTATCACTTCACCTCGGGGAGTTGTGGCCATTGTAACGGTGTAAACGGGGAGCTTGCACGTGTGGTGGATTGTTGCTGGTGTTGTGTGTTGGTCTGGAGCAGTTGTTGCTATGCTTCAGGCTGTGACGAGCACTGACGCACGCTGCCTGACCTCGCTCACGAGTCTTGCGTACGGGACTGATGTCCACGGACTACTACCGTTACACCATGGTGGATTGTTCTCGTTTTGTTTGTTGGCTCTTGGCTCCGCCGGGGTCGAGTCGAGTCATCTCAGAACGACATATTTCGCGCCCAAACCGAGGCATCAACACCGCAACCACCAAACCATGCGAAGAAGAAACCGGAAACCGACGAAATCGACCATGAACAAAGGCGACGACGTTGCATTGCCGGTGCACCATGAGCTCCCCCATCACGGAACCCACCCAGTCTACGGAGACTGAAAGAATAATCAACGCATGTGCAAAGTGCCTGAAACGCCTGACGAACAATAAAGGGAACCAGGCGGCATGCAGAGACGACCAGTGCAGCATCTGTCTCGGCGCTTGGTCGGAAGAGTTCTCGGCGAGATTGAAAGCCGCCTTGGTTGAGGCTGTTCAGCCGTATGGAGATCTGAGTGACAACCAGTTTAGTCACAAGACTGCTCCGCCGACGATTGTGCTGCCTGCCGATCTCGCGTATCGATTTCATGTGGCGTCGCAGTCTAGTAGTTTCAAGGACACCTGCTCTACATCGGCGTCGCGTTTTGGCCAAGACTTGAAGGAATACGCGAAAGATACCTTGTCAGAGACTCTCAAGAAGATTGAAGGGAAGAATATGGTCGATACGCATCCTCAATGCGTCAAGGAAGAGGAGCAGGGACACCTCTCTGTGCATGTTTTTGTCACCCCGGTGGAAACTGTACCTCGACCACTGCACATGTTGCCTGTCCAGATGCGTGATAAGAAAGCTCGACGACGGGACTACAGTTCTCAAGGGGGGCATCCCATTTCCAATCTGAGCCTACGTCTGAGGAACGAAGGAAAGGTTCTTTGGCCCATGAACCGGATACTTGAAGAGACGAACCTATCCGAGCCCAAGGAGTCCGAGGAGAGGACTCTACTGTCGGACGTTCCTACTCCCACTTGCCCATTCGAGTTCCATGTTGTAGTTTGGAGGCGAGCTTTCTATGTAAAAGCGTGCTACACGAAAACTCGGCGAGACGTATCCCAAACACCGTTTTTCGTGGCGGAGCAAGGCAAGCGTCGCAAGCTCGGGGTAACATCCGTGGAGGAGGAGATCCTTCCAGCTATCTCGAACAAGTGTGGTGGGATCTCAACGTTGAATAACGATAAGACGAGCGATCGACTCATCTTTGGTATGGTCAAGTTTCACGCCTCGGGAAGGGAAGATCTTGATGTTCGCATGTTGCTTCCAGACCCCGATAACCTCCCAGACAACGCCGGTCGCATTACAGGGCGACCGTTTGTTTGCGAGATCATTGACGCCCTTCGACTACCACCCGTGGAATCCCTTTCTGAAATTGTAAACGAGATCAACCATACAACTGCCGACGACTGCGAGCCCGAGCCACGATCCTACGGGGTAAATCCTTTGGGTGTTTGTATATCTCCAGATTTTAACTTTGTTCCAGCTAAATCGTTTGCCAACTTGCAAGCAGAGACAGAAAACAAGGTGAAATACTATGGCTGTCTTTGTTGGAGCAAAGACCCTCTACCCGACCAGGATAAATTGTCGAGCCGTCTGGGAACCTTTCCTCTGGAGCTACAACAGCGCACGCCGATTCGCGTCCTTCACCGCCGCAACAACGTCATTCGAGTTCGCCACGTCCTCACATGCAAAGCAAACCGAATAGACGACCACTACTTTCGCCTTCATATCAGTACCGATGCTGGCACGTACGTGAAGGAGTTTGTTCATGGGGACTTAGGACGTACCATTCCGTCCGTAGGTTTGCTGCTCGGCTGCAAGACGGATATACTCGATCTTGATTGCGAAGGCATTCATGCATCTTGATCATTTATCATAGAATAGCTTGCTCTAATAGGAAGCGTCTTACAAGCCTCTATTACCGACTGCTACTTGTTCCGGAGGCATCCCGTTGCTCGGCGGTTCAAAAGGAAACTATTCATTCAAAATGCTATTGAAGGGAGAATATATCGGTAGTCGATGTGTCTGTTCACAAGCTTTCGTTTATGTCAAAGCGACAGTGCGTATACAACTACGAATCTAAGTTTACTCAAAGGCATTCTCTATTCAAGCCCATAGAGGTCATACGCATTGGCAGTCGTTGCCTCAATGACGGTTTGCTCGTCGAGCTCGAGAGCCTCGGCCACGTATCGTATGCAGTCTTGTAAAGCAGTAGGGACTAGCGCAGCATCTTCATGGTCGGATTCGAGCACTAGTCTCTCGATGCCAACCCTCCGAATGACGTCCTTGGTCTTACTCGAACGAAAGTTGACCACAGACGCAAAACCAAAGTATACTTGACCTGGCTCTTTTCCACACAGCGCCAAGAGTTGATCGACGGTTCCCAGCTTGCCTCCAAAGGCATGAAAGTAAATCTTTGGAGGAAGCTTGATCTTGCTTTTTTTCAACTGCGAAAGAGTCTCCATGAGCGATCCAAAGCACTGGACACCGTGGACACTGACGGGTTTTTGGAGCCGAGCAGCAATCTCCATTTGTATTTGAAACGCAAGCACCTGTTTTTCCATTGGAGACACAAGCTCCTTGGTAACAGGATCAAAATGAAAGCCATCCAGACCGATTTCGCCCACAATTGCCCCGGGCGTGAACGCTACCAGCTGCTCTATAGTGGCCGCCCACTTTGGAAGTTGCGCAAAGGAAGCATCATCATCGGCTACAACCCAGTCGCTGTCCATCAATTCGTGTAGAAACCACGGATGTACCCCAAAGCAAGGAATAACTCGAACGCTAGGTCGTTGTAAAGGTAGTTCTTTGGCTAGACCGATTACGCGATCGAAATCACGAGGATGTGTCGACATGATGGCTACACCGCTGACGGCTGCAGCAGCCGACGCATCGGTCAGGGATGCCGTCGGTCCAAGCAGAGCCTGCAGTGGAGGCGTCGGGCCCAGGTGGATATGATTATGGCTGTCAAAGGGGAGAATCATTGTATCGAGGTGCTTCCTATAGATGCTCTCAGTATTTCATTGTGTCGCTGGAATAGAGCAACATCAAATAAAAAAGGAACAAGAACTTCATGCTTAACGCCGGCCAGGCCAAGGAGAAGAACGAGTAGCTACTGCGTACGTAGTAGTCTAGTAGACTAGAGCGAAAAAGAGAAAGCACTATACTTCTTCACCTGCTGGTGAAGAAAGCTATGATGAGTTGCGCGGTTTCTGCACAAAGGACCTGACGCCTTTCTGATAGAGATCGGTGAAGAGGCAACCGAGGTGGTGGTCATGGCTGCCAAAGACGCTGATTTTGTGGGGATCGTGGGCGAAGACCATAATATCACACGACCCTCGTCCAGCCGTTTTCATGGCTTACCATATTACGGCTGGAGATTGGACATACCAGGTCTTACTGCAGATTAGTAGTGTGGAAGTGCTCGCGGGAATGAAGGAGCATTGTGGAGAAATCCCAAGGCGTCTTTCTGTCACGCGGTTGGGAGAACCTATGTTCGTCATCTACAATCCGTTTTTGGACGGTGGTCACATCGAGTCCATGCAAGTTATGATCACCCTGTGGTTTGTCTTAGCTGAGTCGTCGGCCCAAAAAGCCATTGAACATTGAATGTTGTTTCGCTTGTTGGGAGAATGCAATGCTCCGTGGATAGGCATTACTATGGGCCATTCTTCTGCTGGTAACCAATCAAGGCCCTATTTCTCCGTCCCAGGCCCTGCTCTCTTTCGGCTCTTGCCTAAATCTTAACCAAAAGCTTCAACAATTGAAAGCTCACAATCTCTGCTGTGAACTCGAAATAGGATAACACTTTAGTATTCGGATATCCATGTACGGCTATAGGATATACAACTCTTCTAGGCTATGTACGTCACAACCGAGGCGGATGTTCTCGCCGATGTGATACCCGGAAACACTCGTCTCAAGGCAGGGTCTAAGCAGTGTCAATCGTCAGCCTGATATCATTGCACAGAGCAATCGAAATATCTGTCTTGTTGCGAAGGCCCTCGTAGACATCAAACGTCTCGAGAGGCTCTGTTTCGCAGAGGCGCATTTCACCGATTAGAGCTGGGACTGGGACAGCCTGTGCCTAGCACTTTCGCAAAGCAAAACAATTAAGATACCGAGCTTACGCTCCTATGGGGCCTCTTGTTCTTGTTCGAACACAACCAAGATCCCTCGGACGCAACAACTCCTTGAAATGCTTCCAGTCAATGCTGTGCTTTGCACTATTGATTTGCTTGGACCGAAGCCAATGTGATGTGCGACACGTTGCAGAAGAAATGAGCTCCCGCCTCCACACCAACGAGTAGTGGAAAAGCTCCAGACAAATGGCGCAGGCAGTTGGTCGGGGCTTCTGAGCAAGCTAAGAGACAACCCCGCTCTCCAGTGGACATTTCTCTTGAACAGCGTCGATGTAGGTTTTGGTGCTGGCATGTCTCCTAGAAAAGAAGAGGCTGAGGCGCTTTAGTTAACGAGTCTTATTCTAGCTACTAGTCTAGTGGATTACGCATCATAAGCAAGAACGTGTTTCTAATAAATCTATTCGTCCTTTGTATTTCTACTGTCTGACAAAACATCATGCAAAGCCACCCGTCCGAAACGGACAGCGTGGCCACCTTTTTAGCCATAAAAGGTCTAAGGCCTTCCCTGAAGGACGCGATCAATCTGCTTCACATCCGCATGAGTCGTTCGGACCTCAATGTCGGTGCGAGGAACCCCAGCACGCTCAAAGATAGAGAGCGCATCGAGATAAGCCTCTTTCGCATCCTTGAACTCTTCGGCCTGGTAATAAATGTGCCCCATGGCGATGCAGGCACGAGCAACCTGTACGTGGTCGCGACCAAGTAGCTTCTCTTGAAGCACTTTGGTATCCCAAAAGCACTGAATAGCGGCCTCCAAGTCGCCCGCTTGATGGAGAACGTTTCCAATGTTATGAAGAGTTGCGCAAACCTCCACATTCTCATTCCCAAAGTGCCCTGTTCGAATATCAAGAGCACGGTTCAAGGCCGCGATGGACTCATCGAAGCGATTGAGCTTACCCAAGGATATCCCAATGTTGTTGAGCGTGTTGGCGACGTCCAGATTTGTCTCGCCGAGGATTTGCGTTCTGATTTCCAAGGCATTTTCCCAGCAAGCCAAAGCACTTTGCCATTCTCCCAGTTTGGCTTTCTGTAGGCCCTTGGCGTTCCAACCGTTTCCAATGGCGACACTACGCTTGCGAAAGCAAGAAGTACTCAATGACCCGGTCGAAATTGAGCGAGTAGTATCATTCGAAGGAGGTGGAAACAGTTCCTTGCGTAGCGATTCGGTGGATCCCTTGCATTCCTTGCTGGTTTTCTCGACCTTCTGAGGGGTCTTTAGCATACGACGAGCAAGATCAAGGTCGTCCTGGTTCACTTGCTCCAACCAGTCGAAGATGAAGAAAGGTTTGGGTGTCTCTGTGTAGGATGCGTTGGATACCGCTTCACTTGCGAGGGTGGGTGAATGGCGAATGCTATCCTTGACACCCTGGGAAGAGACGTCAACCATACTATCTCCACTTGTACTGCGAACGACAACCATGGTAGTGATCTGGCTATAACCGGTCTGCTCGGAGCATGAAAGAGTGAAAGAGGGTAAGGTAATAGGGTCTTACACCTTTACAACAACGGTCTTTAGTGAAAAGTGAAATGGTCTCCTCGTTGACTCGTTGCATCTTTCCATCTGCTTCTCATCTTATCACAACTTTTCAAGGGAAGAAACTACTAGTAGAAACCCTTCCGTTAGCCCTGACGTTGCACCTAAACTGCTGAAAGGGAAGATAAATATCTCGAAATTTTGCACGTTCTTTCGGCCAATATGCTATCTAAAAATCAGTTGTCAGAGAACAATGGCCGAAAACAGTATACAAAGAACATCGTCATGCTTGAAACGGTATTCGTTGACGATAATAGAAATTACAACGGAAACCTTCTTGTTCTTTCATCTGGTGTCATCACCACGTCGATACTTAGCGGCGCTGAATCAATCGTGACAAGCTGCTTCTGTCATCGGTACACAGTCGCCAGCTAATTTCGTCTCAACAGATGCTCAACGGAGCTACAGTAGCTTTATGTATGATAGCTATCAGCATCATAATACCAGGTACATCGTACCGTACCAGGTACCTTCGTGGTTTAGCCACACTGTACCCGTAGTACTGCACATAGACTACTACTGGAAACGTACAAGGAGAAGTCAGCGAGGTGCTCCAAAGCCTTTTGAATGTTAGGTACTACTAGGTAGTAGCTAGTATCGAGGTCACCGTCATGCTCGAATACAGATAACGGTTAGCTTGGTGGATCAGAACATGTCTTCTTCATTAGTATCGTATAGATAACAAAACTAGCAATTGAGACTCTCTCTCTCTGCCCACTGCTAGTTATTGGCTCTACTCCATGGAAACAATAGTAGACATTTCCCCAGCTAATTCGAGCTTTGCTGTCATATTATGTACTCTTACCAAGTACGTTCAATGCTCCTTGTAGACCACTTCAGGAGAGGGGCAGTCGGCGGCTCTGTTTCGACCCCGCCCTCGGAGACTAGCAGTCGAAGTCGTCACGTCCAACGGCTGACTGTCTTCCTGTTCTTCACTATCGCTGTCAGCCATGAGGTTACGAGAAGCGTCACTGTCGTCATCGTCATCCACTATACGACGACCACTACTACTCACAGGACGTCTCGTGCGACGTCGAACGGATCGGGAAGGTGCTTCCGAGGCAGAGGGAGAATCACCCACTAAAGATCCAAACAACGGCGCAGCTGAAGCGAATGGTAGAACCGACTGATGCTCATCATCATCACTAGTGTCTCGGTCATCGTGTCCACCATTCGTTGAATTTGTCAGCCCAGAGACAGACTGGGAATAAGTCGATTGGTGGCGCGTCGACTCTTGTGTTTGCGTCCATCCCAGCATGCTATCTGTCCGGGTCGAGTTTTGCGGACTGGCTTGGTCGTCCCCAGCTCTGTCGTCTTCGTCTTCATCCTCGTCCTCCAAGCAGCACATGATAAAGTCCACAAAGTTTGGACTTCCATTTCCGACTTGATTGTGAATTACTTGATGCTGAATAGCCATCATACCTTCGGTGTTCATGGTAATGCACGTCTCTTCGGCAATCTCAAGACCTTTCATGCTGCCAAGCAGCGAGTGTAGTGGATACGTTCGGGGTACAGGTGGTTTCGACGGTTCCGGAATCTCCAGCGATACAACGTGAGTGCCCTTGGACGGCACAGAAATAAGACACTCGCCCAAGTGTCCCACGGCCGCCATTTCCAAGCCGTTTGGTCCCAATGAAACAGTCCCAAATGTTGCCCCCGTCACCAACTCCAGTTCTGGTACAACTTCTCGCAATGTCTCCGCCTTGAAGATGATGCGCGCAGCAATGGGCGAGGATCGAAAGGCAAGCGCCAGCGAATTCCCCAAGTCGTCTTCGGGCGGCAGCATGCCTGGGATCGCGGCCGTGCTCAAGACACCCGAATCTTCCAGTAGTTCAATCTTGAAGATTTCCTTGGATAGATTGTAGGTAAAACAGAGTGTGGTCTTTTCGAGGCTTTGCGTGTGCTTTCCCAAAAGGTGCAAGCAGTCAAGGACGGTCGTGAGATTGACGCAGAATTCTCCACCAGCTTGCCATTCTTCCTGTTGACTCGCAGCCTGACCGTCTGGGTCCATAGGTTGCGCGACTCGAAAGACTGAAAACAGACCCGCTTGCATGTCGACAGAGGCTTGGGAAAGTTTGTGATGAACATGAAAAGTCAGGTTATTTTTCGAACAAAAGACTGTCACTGGCTGAATCGCCGAAGCAGCCCCCGAGCTCCCTCGTCGTCGACTCTGTGACATGTCTCGTGCACTTGATTTTCCACTTGAGTCACTGGAACCGACATGACTGAGACAGGAGAGCAAGGTGGAGACAGCCCGTGCCGATTCGCAGCGACAAGAGACGAGATATTCGTCTAGCTCCTCTTCTGCTGGTGGTGGATCGACTTGATGCTTTACGCTTGGAGTGTCTGATTGAGACGCAGTTTCGATCATTGTGGATGTAATGGATATCGATTATCGACTAGGTGAGCGGGCAATCGATGGTTGGACTCGTCGAACGGTAGCTGCTGGCTGCTTGTTGCTTGTTGTATGTCATTGTCGATTTTTCATCGTCGGGTTACGCCGTGGGCTTCTTGACTGTGTACAAAACGGAAGTCTTCGGAATGCGTGACTCCTAAGTCTGTACTGCGACCACCGTAATTCTCTGATCTTGACACTGGACACAAAACACTTTCGACGATGGCCGCCGCCGCTACCAGCATGAGCATGAGCATCCGCAACCTTTCACGCCTTCGAACGAGCGTACGTCGAAGCTTCTTAGAAGCACCAAGTGCAAGAGTCTGTGTTTCGAGAATAGAAAGGCTCCGTCGGTTCAGCACCACTGGTACTGATGATAATGACAAGAAAGATGTCGAGCCACCTGAATTCACGGAATGGATTCCTCCGGATCGACCTTTGTCCGGCAACAGCGACAACGAGGCGCCCCGTCTCTTTCCACACGTACTAGAGAAGCAGAGACGAGAGGGGGAAGACGACGAGGAATGGGAACTACGCGTAATTGCCGAGGAATTGCGACACATGGAACAGCAGGAAAAGGAAGCGGCTCTGGCGAATCCGCGCGCTACGACGCAATCTGCCGTGACGCATACCAACGAGGAGAAAGTGGATTGGCTCAAAACGCGACGTTCTGCACTGGGCCAAGAAGATGGAACGTCAGGAATCGACATGATGACTCCCAACGAAGCCGTGTCCAGGAAACAAGACATGTCTGACATTCCAGTCAAAATGCACACGCTCTTGTCAAAAGACGAAATCGCCACTTGTCTGGAC
>Ga0307981_1003534_pt1 | contig 11668 bp, 8 predicted proteins | sample OrgLakmetagen987_FD_201849 | JGI IMG/M metagenome (GOLD analysis project Ga0307981, IMG submission 201849) | Saline water microbial communities from Organic Lake, Antarctica - #987 | ecosystem: Environmental > Aquatic > Non-marine Saline and Alkaline > Saline | place: Antarctica: Organic Lake... | reverse complement strand
TCAGCTTCCTCCTCTACCTCTACTTCTACTTCTACCTCTACGGAGGTCTCTTCAACAGTTGGCTCTTCGATATCAGACATGGTGTTGGTGATGCACTTGAGTGTATTGGGTAGGGAAAGAGAGTTTCATTGAAAAGCACTACGGATCAAAACACATCGAAGTAAGAGGTAAAAAGGGGCCGTATTTAATATTTTACCCCAACTTTGAATCGCGCAATTAATTTCAAAGATGACTGAAGATGAAGGCCTTTTCAAACGCTCCTCCTCCACAACTGAAAGTTGACCTTACTAAATTTGTCATTAGATGTCTAATCTTGCATAAATTATAATTGTTCTCCGTTCTCCTGATCTCAGAACGACCCCTCTAGACAGGTTCGACATTAAAAAAAAATTGTAATACGAGTGATGTCCCATCATGGAGACTGTTTTGTATGAATACGAAGCTACTCATCATAAAATCATGATATTTTGGATGCAGCAGAGTGCTCAAGATCACTTTTTGTGAATTGTGATGCTCGTCACTGCTACTAACTACCACAAGCTGTCGAAATATAGTACAATCCTATTACTAGCTCTAGCTAGCAGTAGTACCTCGTAATACTTTAGAGAACATTGACACAGGGAATGCGGTGAGCGTTATTGGATTTGGTGTGCATTGAACATTAAAGATCCAAAAGGTGACGTTGCTACTTACAGCAATCTAGAACAAAAGTGACTTCAATTATGGTTCCGATTGACCGAATTTTATTCCCGGTTGGAAATGTGTCCATTGATCAAAAGGCAATATTAAAAATAATAAACAGCCTATCGGAATCAGGAAAAACTGATTCCACTCGTCATTTTTGGTTTCTCCATCGGAGGAGATCTGAACAGATCTGAATTTCCTTTTCTCATAATCAAAAGTGTTGCGGCTTGAATCTTGTAACAGCTTGAATCTTGTTTCAATTGGATTGCAACTACATTCATCTTTTAATTCTTGAATATGCAAGCTGATCTGCCTCAGGATCGTCCTATGATGAGCGGCAGCAATGCAGCTGGAAAGGTGCGTCGTCGTTTAGAAATTTAATAGTCTTTCCCACACGACTTGACCAAGATTGTCAATAAGGTTGTCATTGCTTGTCAACAAGGTTGTCATCGTTAAAGGCGCAAGGCGGATACCTGATGAACCCATCAAAATGCTCTGTCGTTCCCGCGTCCATATTAGCTCTTCATGCCGATCCTGGATGTATTTGTCGCCTGCGCTAGAGAGCTATGAATCCTGAATTATAGAACAGATAGCTAGTTGTATGGATTAATAATAATCGCTAGGAGTTCAGATACTACTAATCGCCGACTGACCGACGCACTACATTAGCGCCTTAGCCCCTCCCTAGTGACATTCAATGTTGAACAGTTCTAAGAAATGCTATATTATGTTTCTATAGAGATTAATTTCTTGTTTGGCGTTTCTGATAATGAAAATCCGTGCCTTCGTTTGCAAGTAGGCTATTCTTTTGAAAAAAGAGGACTGCATGCATTCGCTTGCAGTGGAAGATGATTCAACGATAAATTCAGAAATAAATGTGCGCACTTCTCACATAAATTGCTCATCTAAATTGCTTCAAGTTGAAAGTGCGCGGCAAGCAGGAGTAATCTCCTCTCCCCCTCCTTTCCTCTTATCTATTCTATAATTATTTAACACGAACACGAACACGAACACGAACACGAAGTCTCACTCCTCACTCCTCACTCTGTTGTCTCACTCTCATATAATCACTTCGCAGACTACCAAAAATCATGTTGTTAACAATCATGTCAAGATCGTGGATCACGGACAAGATGAAGGATATAAAGGGAGAAGGAATTCAAATGTTGGAATAGGATATGGGGGAGAAAGGACCGAATTTGAAAACAGTGAGAAGGAAGGACACGGATTGGGCGGCAAGAAGAAGCGCTGCATCTTTCAGCGGCTGCCTTCTGCTGCCATTCTTCTTGCTGCACTAGTAGTGGCTGTGTTGGGACTGTCTTCTTTCGCTTCTGCAGTTCCCATTTTGGCTAAAGAGTTAGAACCCCCTGGAGCTGCTTCTATGGCTACTAGTACAGCAGGCGATATCATTCCTGTCGTCAAGCAGGCGGCGTCGAAGATTGAAGTCGTTCAGTGGAAGGTTTTGGATAATGGATTCTCGGCTACCCGTAGTAAATTGAAAAGCACTAAACCTCTGGCAACATATTCAAATTCTGCCAGGAAACGCCAGCTACAAAACCAATGCCCAACAAGAGCTGCCCTCACTGATGATTTGTTTGGAACTGCTGATGTCTCAGGATCGATTGCGGAATGGTTCGATGGGTCACCAGGAGGAGATGGTTTTGTGAAATCACTCATCGAAATCTATCTTGATAGCGAGCTTTCTGTTGCGACGGGCCAAGAAATCAAAAGCGGAGAAGCCCCATTTACACCACTCTGTAAAAATCTCCCCCTGCTCGATGATGCTTGCTACTTGGGTACTTCAGATGAGGGATTTTTGAAATTGCTAGTTGCGAAATATGTGCCCTTTGGTGATCAGATTATTGCCAACGTGAAAAAATTCGAGGATCTTGTAGCGACGGCTGAGGGTTTAGTTTCAGAAGAGATTGAAAAATTCTATAAGCCAGCAGAAACAGGATCTTGTGCTGTATTGAATTCAGATATGTTTGGTATATATGAAACACCAGGTTCGTGATGAAAAGCGATCTATTTGCGTATAGTTCCGCATCAAAAACTACGCTTGCATTTCTTTGTTGTCACTTACACTTTTTACGATACTTTTCTAGGATTTCCACCCCCGTTCGTGTACAAATTCTGCAATTGCGTTTCACTCAAAACCACAGGAACTCCGGCGTGTACCATCCAGCCTTTTTTCGAAGGCATCGCTATTAGCACAGGTGAAAGCAATGCACTCCTATTCAATGCCCCTGGTGCTCTCTTATTTTTTGACGGTAATGTTGAATATGAACTTATCAATATCAGCGGTGATGCATGGCTTGCGTTTCGTTTACTGATTGCTCCACCAAATCTTACACCGCTTCAACCGATCAATGATCTCGTCTGTAAACCTTCTGCGGGCGCCGAGAAACCAGTCTCGCCTAAGAAGGCTCCGTTCACTGTAGAGTTGAATGGAAAGATGTTTATCAAGAATGATATTAATGACGAGAGTGAGAACGGTGGTGAACTATTGATACTCAGTGTCATAGATAAGTTTGTTGTCAATATTAAAGGAGTAGTCCAAATCGATGTTGGAACTTTTGCAGCCGCTCTTCGCATCCGATCCAATAATCCCGATTGCTTTCCTTCCGGGATTTTTTTCAGTGGAGAGATATCACCTGTTCTGACCTTTGGACCCAAGGTATCACCATTCCTGAAGTTTATAGTCGATCCAACCTATGTCCGCACAATAGCTGCTGGAGTCACATGGCTAGACCGAGGAGAAGTTAAACCTGATGAGTATTTGCAGAGCTTCTTCTACAAAGAGACCCTTCCACTTACCTTTTTGGGCATCGATTTCGATTCAAATTTAGAATTCCAATACTTTCATGATAAAGAGTTCACTCGTCGTCAAAATTTCGATACAAACGTTTGCTGCCCCGAGGGTGGAGAATTCACTAACTGCACTATTGCTGACACTGGACTGGCAAAATTCATTAGAAGCGGTGATTTCAATCCACAGCCAACAATTGCATTTTTCGCCCAGCTAGCGGATATGAACTTCTTCGATAGTAAGTTCGTTGTAGTCGTATTTCTACTTGTGTTCATCTTGCGGTAATTCACTAACATTTTGAACGTAATTCATGTTTTACAGTCATAATTATCGAAAAAGTCGAACTCATTGTCATTGTACAACTTCCTGCAAACCAAGAAGACTTCGAACTCCTCGTCAAGTTTGCGTCAAACGTAAAGGTGATGGATATCCTTGAAATAGAAACAGAGGTTATCTTTGCTATATCAGAAGATGGTGCATTTGCCTCTCTTTCTGGCCAAGTTAGTATCGATGGTGGCGATGTCCTTGGGGAGGGTATGGTGACTGTACAGGCAAAAGCAGAAATTGGCGATTACTTGGATAACGCTGATAAAAATGATCGTGCTGTTGAATCAAAATATTTAAGTAATAACACATCTAGAGATCTTCAGGTGGGCAGTTTATTGGATGCTGACTGGGAAGTTGATATCGACTTTGACTACAACCCGCCACAATGGTTAATTGATGTTGGCGAAGGCATCGCAAAAGGAGTCCAAGCGGCTGGAAAAGCAATAGAGGGTGCATGGAATGAAATCACTGACTTTGTATCAAAAGCCTTGGATGAAGTTATAGCTTTTGCAGCAGAGCTAGGAGAAAATATTTTACAAATATTTTATGCTATTGGCGATGCAGTAGCAGACGCAGGTGAAGAGGTGGACAAAGCCATCAACTCTGTAGCAGCCTTATTTGAAAATGAAGATATGGGTCCTATTGCTGATTTTCTTAGTGCGGTTGGAGACGTGACTGCTTTTGCTTTTGATTTGGTGGTAGCTGCTGTTGAAATTGCAACCAACATATTGTCTGGAAATTTTGATGAGATTGACGACGTCCTTTGGGATGCGTTCTCATCGTCAGACTTCAAACGCGAAGAGCCGTCAAATATTGTTGGTTATCTTGGGTGCACAAAGATTTATAAATGTGAGTAGTTTCAGTCACCAAAATTATATGAAGCATATTCAATAATGTTGCTAACACAGGCTGAAGTATATGAGGAATGTCTTGGTGGTGATTGGTTTGGTGGTTTCAATTGCAAAGAAAAGCGGAACGGTCCATATGAAGACCAATCTTGTGTCGAAGAAAAGACAATCATCTTAGATAACTTGAAAAAGACAGCCATAAATGGAAAGGAGAAGAAAGATTGTCGCGATAGGAGTAAAATGCGAAATCAAGGTCTTTCCTATGCTGCCGCCACCAATGCTGATGAGTTGACAAGCAGGATTGCTCCCGAATTATCCTTCAGCAACATACAGCTTGGTAAAGCGTCAAATATCAAAAAGAATGGGGCATGCACACCTTTGCCATATAACTTACGTGTGAATACACTCTCTCCGACAGATCCCAATGGATTCAGTGGAGGTGTTAAAGTCGCTCTTGGAAATACCAGCCAATGTTTAGATTTTAGCTCTGCAGAAACCCTGACTCAGACTCTACCTCGCATCGACGACGATAAAGATAAAGCATCTGAGGCAGCAAAGACGCTGGTCATAGGAGACCAAGGTACAAGCAACGACATCGAACTTCAAGAATGCAAGAATTCTGTTGATGGCCTAGAAAATTGCATACCTATTTCGATCAGCGAAGGAGATGAGTTCCAAAGTCAAGCAACAATATCTTGTGATGTGGCAAATCCCAATTTCAATAATCTCTTTGGAAAAGTTGAGTTTAGTAAAGACCCCCGATGCCCAGATCCAAGCCAAACGTACAAGATCATTGAAGGATCTCCTCCAGAAGTTGTATGTGGTGCAAGGTCAATGAAGATTGAACGCACACTTGAGGACTGCTGCGGAAACACTGATTCCTATACTCATTTGCTCAAAATCGAACAAGTTCCTCCAAAAATCACACAAGTACTTGGTTCAATGGACGTAACAGCAACTTGTGATACAAATATTCATCCGTCTGTATATGGCGAGCCTTCCTTTAATGGAGGATGCAGACTAGCCAACAAGAAGGTTGCATTAATCCAAACTGATCCATCATTTAATCTCGAGACGTGTACAACAACACTCCAGCGCACCTTCACGGTGTCTGAGAATGCGTGTGAAGAACAGTCACAGAACTTTGTACAAATAATCACTCTCGAAAATAATTATGACCCGCAATTCGACTTCTTTCCCTCTGACAAGACAATTGGAGTATTTGATAGTTATGGAACTGATGCCTTCGGATTCCCTACTGCCTTTCAACAATGTGGCCTCCCAGTTGAGATAATTTATTCCGATGACATAACAGAAGGTAGTTGCTTTGCGGAGCGTGTACTTCGACGCACATTTAGAGCAGTTGATTCATGTGGTCATTTTACTGAGAAAGTGCAGGTTCTCACGATCTCCAATAATGCCAACTCGCTCCCACTTGGTAAAATATCCTTAGCAAGACTCTATGGGCAACATAAGTTGAACACCAACCTCACGGAAGACAAGAACTCGAAAGCATCAAAGTCATCGAGAGCATGCATAGTCCCTTCTGACAAATGTGGTATCTACGGTGCTCCTGAGTACAAGTGCGCAAAGAGTACCAAGAACTCAAAGAGTAACAAGAACACAGATAAATTTGCAGATGTCCGTAAGAAATTTGCACCATACCAAAATCGTTTGGCAAGCTTGCACGAAGAACATTTGAGTAAAGGCCCCATCAAAGTGACATGTAGTTGTTCCGAGGGAGATAGTTCATGCGATAAACGCGAACAACAAGAAGAGAGTTCCTCGGATCTGACTTACTTTGGTACATCTGTGACAACCAATTCTGGGACGTGCGATATTTTGGAATCTGCCAATCCAGACAACGTTGGCAAAGAAACATTAAATGAAATAGACTGCCCCATTCCAAAAATGGAACAGAAAAGGAGCAAGAAGAGCGCAAAGGAAGAATCTTGCTACGAAAAAATATTGACAGGATCCAATGCGATCTATAATATCTTTGAAATCACCGCCAATGACTTTCATGACAAAACGATTGTCATTACCGTCCCACCGACAAGTGTTGTGCTTGTGAATGTCATTGTCCCTGTAGATGTCGTTGGAGAGACGATTTACTTTGCCCACAATAGGAGCAAGGGTATAGTGCTTGGTGAGGGAGTGGTTGCTCACAATCTGATCTGGAATATTATAGATGAGATCGATCTGAGCTTACGTTCTCGAAAACAAGGTGATTGGTCATTCCAAGGAACATTGTTGAACCCATATGGTAAGATGAAGCTGAAGACTAGCAAGAATAGTCCTGTTGTATGGAAGGGCCAGCTCTTTGCGTACGACATCAATGCCTACAAGCACTTTGAGGACTTTCAGTGTGGTGGTCATTTTGCTGGATTTGCGTCTTGTAAAAACATGATTTGAATGATAAGTTTAAATCGGAGAAATAAAAAACGTATTGTGGCCTGTTACCACATTTAAATGTGAAACGAAAACAAGGAACAGACAATGTGGTGGGCTGTCATTTTGCAGTTGTTACCACTATATTGCTGCCATTTGTATTTGATAGAAATTATATCACGAAGTGAGTGTTATTGGGCTTTTATCAGCTGACGCTAAGAAATATTAGATAGATCGTATAAACACTAAACCTCACCAAATAGTTTTGCAGAACTATTGGGAACTGTTCATACGGTGTATTTGTTTTTTATATCCTTTGTTGATGATGTGTTGGCTGTTATATCATCTTCTATGTAGCACTGTTGTTTTCCTTTTAAGGTGTAAGTACTAGCACGATACCCCCTCGTCAGGGTCATCTAATACTAGCGTTCCGCTGGGAGGAAACCCACCTCACCTGTTGCCATATCAATAATAATCAATGTATATCGTGCAATCGCAATCGCTCACACGTAAATAGAAGTAGAGCAGATGGCTATTGTAGTAGATATGCATCATGGTTGGTTTGCTACAACAGTACAGTGGACCTTCACCAAGTATCCCCCCCCGCGGGGGAGACTTATTTCAGCTAGGCTGACTCCTGCTGACTTTCAGAGGGGGATAGTTGGGAAATCCGCACGTCATTGAGTGCGAAGTCCCTTCTTGGAGTATCAGTGCAATCCTATGGTGAAGAAGCACACAAAGGTTAATTGTGTTGGCACTTTTGGACAAAATGGTGTAGCTTGTGGAGGTCGAGCCAACAGCAAATGCTCTCACAAAATGTGCAAAAAATGTTGCATCAAACGCTTCAATGAGAATGGCTCTGCAAAGTGCAAGGTGAAGGAACATTGGGTTGTTGATGAAGCTCCCACTGAAGAAGCGAGTGGCAGGAACTAAGTCTAAATACACTATGTTAACGTAAGAACGTCATACAAAGTGCTTAATACGAGTATACTGCCTACTAGTGTTAATACTAATATCAAGAAGGGGGGAGACTTTTTTTGGCTTGGGCTGACCTTCCAGGGGGGGATGTTCGCGGGTTTTGGGGGGATACTTGGTGAAGTTCCCCTGTTGTACTAGTCTCAGTACGATACAGTAAACGGTACGATATGTAATAGGGATAGGTACGGGAAAGAGAGGGGCTTACTAATTTTAAAGTTCAAGCAGTACGAAGTACGAGGAGGTATCGTATCGTGCATACGAGGGTTTGCAGTTGAAGTTTGCAAGTCTGAATTAATCGTGTGACTTTCCATAAATGACCTGAATAGACAGACGTTCACGAATACCAAAATCATGATGATGATTCCGATAGGCGATAGGCGATAGGCGATGCAACTTAATTTGGTAGGGTGGTGGTAGAAACTGTAATAAATAATAACACTATTTAAGAACGAAGATCAATCATTGCATACTCTCATTCTGCATCCAATGATTCGTGATCCTCGAGATCCTCCGTGGAACACTATTTTCCTTTTACTTTGCACATTAGCAGTATTCACAAATGGAGCCACAAATTTCATCCCCTGTTCTGATTCCTGCAATAGTGGAGATGTAAACTACAACTTAGTTGCCTCTGTCCGCACCATGCCCATGATGAACTACACCTACAGAGGACGAACCTATTCCAACAGTACATCGCCTTCCTTCATGGGACCCACTATGAGAGTGAAACCTGGTCAATCACTCTCGATCAAACTTACAAACAATCTCGACTACGACCTTGGACCAAACCCACCAACTGCTGCAGATTATTGGAAGATGCTCCAGAACCCAGGAGAACACATCAAATACCAAAGATACAAGCGCAGAGCACCTGATCCATCTCGCATGAAAGTAGACCATGGAAATATGCCTCATGGCTTTCAAACAACTAATTTGCATCTTCATGGTCTTGACGTGGAAGTGCACATGTTTGATCCTGTTGGAACGCATAATCCAGATGCTCCACATATTGCCATTAAACCTGGTGAATGCTACTGCTTCAATTTTAATGTCCCTGATCATCATCCGGGTGGGATGTATTGGTACCATCCTCATGTACACGGTGCAACCGCCATACAAATGTGGTCAGGAATGATTGGTTTGCTTTACGTCGACGGACCACTGGAGGCAGAACTGCAAGAGTATGGGATTACAAATACGCAGGAATTTGTTATTTGGGATCCTGCTTTTAGAAGTGTTGATGAAAAGAATCATAATCTTGAAGTAGATGAATTTCTGCTCGGTCAAACGACTCTGAGCAAGATACATCCCTTCCTTGTCAATGGGAAACAAACACCTAACTTTCAAGTCGGCATGGGCGAAGCGTTGCATTTGCGTTCGCTCTGTGCCACCATCGAGAATGAAAACACTTTCATTGTCTATCCCGAGGGAATGGAACACAACTCTTGGAAAGAATCAGCTATACCATTTTGGGTCATTGCGTCGGATGGCGTGACATTTCGCAAACCGCGTAAGAAAATAATCATGGTCATGTCTGGAGGACAGAGGGATGAGATTCTTTTGCAGTTTGATGAGCCTGGAAGATATGTGATTAGCCAGCAGGGGATTCAAGGCATGCAATTCTTTGACATGAGAGGTCATCCTCATGACCAAATTCTTGCAACTATCACCGTCGGTAAATCTAGCGATGGAAGCAAACCTACAGTGCCTATATCGGAAATGGAATTTACCCCAGGTTATAGTGAAGAGGGATCCATCAAAGCAGAAGATATCGCAGGGTCTGAAACAATTGTGTTTTCCATGGGAGCTGATTTTGACAAAACTCCGTTCCCTCAGTACTACGTCAATGGCCAGTCGTTCGATCCGAATAAGATAAACTTTCACGCCAAACCTGGAGAAGCAAGGGAATACACTCTCATCAATGCGAACCACAATGCCCACCCATTTCATATACACGTAAACAGGTTCCAAGTAAAAGAGGTTGGATCAGAACTTTCAACGGAAGTTTATCCTGTATTGGAATCAGTCTTGGACTTTGACCCTGATATTTGGAGAGATACTTTCATGGTACCACCAAATGGGAGAACAAGGATTTGGGTGCAGTATAAGAATTACACTGGGAAAACAGTGTTGCATTGTCATTTCTTGGCACATGAGGATACTGGGATGATGGCCACACTTTTTATTGGAGAACAAGACTGGGTCTTTCGGGCGAAGGATCATATTCAGTGGATCATAGGATGCATGATTGGAACAGTATTCTCGAGTGTAGGATTGATTCTACACGTGCGTCGAGAGAAGAAAAGGGTCTATTCTGCGGTTGCAATGAATGAATTGAAATCAAAAGCAACGGATTAGTTTCTGGAGTAAATTCTTTAAAACTAAGTGCAGTACGCATTGTGCATATGTAGTGTTTATTTAAGCATCATTTACTCTTTATTTTTCACATTATTTTTTCTTCCACTTTCTCTGATTGCTTCCTTGCCATTCTTGTATGAGGCATTTGTATTCCTTCTGTGGAGATGCTTTGACTGCTTGTTATGGATTAAGAGTTTGGGTTGCTGAAGCAAAGAAGTCCGTCCCCCTGTGCAATTATTCACGATCCTCATCAATGATGAGGTCAATCACCGCTTGCAGCTGTGACTTTGTCTTGAAGTCATTGTGTGAAGAAACCTTGGGTTTGCAGCGTATCAAGAGCAACGTTCCTGTTGGTTCCTGACAGTAGTCATCCATTTAAACGTCCTCGCCATTCATCTTTATTAAGTTTAATCATTATCTCTTTTCTGCTAATAAATTTAAATAATTAAATTTTGAAATTTACATGTGACTTTTGAATTGATGACAGCCAGGCTAGTACTAGCGAAAATACGTGTTGACTTGGACACTCTCACCACTACGATACGTACTGAATGACTACTGACTATCGTACTGACTTCTGCTCATGTTCAGGATGGCGGTTGGGCGTCATGTGTTATGTACGTCAGCAGCATGTAAGCATGTTACATCCACGAAATAAGGCAACAACTTCGAGGTAATCCACGCTTCACAACGCAGCCTTGAATTCCTTGAAACTGTTCAACAGATGGATGAAAACATGAATAGCACGGTCTCGCTATCGTCGCTAGAGGAGGATATATCAGCTCAATTCGATGTGATAAGGGGTCCCCTCGCCCCCCTCATCACATCCACCACCCTCTACATCTTCGTTGCTATCATCACATTCATTGAATACCGCAGTGCATCCTCTAAACTCACGAACTCGAACTCTACTAACCATCGTGGCGATGATGGCGCTATGGATTCTCGAGGAAGGAGAGTTAATAGATTATCTCTGAAGCAGCATGAGTCTTCGCCCTCTGATGGACGAGAGGGTAGCAATTCTCCCTTTACCAGCAGATCCTCACATTCATTCAAAGCAACTGGGGAAGTCAACCGGAAACACTTTTACGCATACCTCCTGTTTTCGTTCATCATGAGAGTTATCTGCTTACCCCTTTTCTATATTTTTACAGACGTGGAGCAGATCACTTCGATTGTATCATGGACTCTTCCTACCCTTTCTTCTGCATTGGCATACCTCATTTTGATTTTATTCTATGCCCAGGTTGTTGCTACAGCTAGCGGAAGGTCA
>Ga0307981_1003533_pt1 | contig 11671 bp, 10 predicted proteins | sample OrgLakmetagen987_FD_201849 | JGI IMG/M metagenome (GOLD analysis project Ga0307981, IMG submission 201849) | Saline water microbial communities from Organic Lake, Antarctica - #987 | ecosystem: Environmental > Aquatic > Non-marine Saline and Alkaline > Saline | place: Antarctica: Organic Lake... | reverse complement strand
CGATCTTCGCGGTACTCAAATCTTCGTTGGAGACCGCACACCGCGATTTATCTCTGGTTGGAAGGACGGACCTTATTGACGAACGACGTCTTCATGACTGCGTCTCCATCTTTCAGTCAAGGATGAGGGATCTTTGAGGTGGAGATGAAAGTGATATCAATAATCAATACGGCATCGATACGTACACATCATTAGTCTCCTTATTAGACTATTCTACTCTCTCTCTCTCTCTGTGTGTTACAATGACCAACAAGAAGAAAACGACGCGTAGTAGCACCAAGAGCGAAAGCCTGGCTGCCAAAAAGCAGTCCGCTATCGCAGTCGGTAGCATCCCATCGACCACTAACAATAATGATACATTGGAAATGAAGAAACCCGGCACCTTTACCCGAGCACAGCTCTGCGTGTTGATTATGTTTACTCTCGGCACGTCTCGTCTCGTGCAGGTTGGGAGCGCTCTTACCGCAACAGGAACGGCGGATACGGATACGTGCCACGAGTATCTGGGTCAAGAAGCCTGTGCCGACGCGGCCGTCGCCTCCTTGATTCGTTACAAGTACCTCCTAGGCATTCAAGTAGCTTTGCTTTTGGCCAATGTCGTCCTGCAGTTTTGGAACAATGAAGGCTGTTTATTGCGCTTGAACGTCTTGTTGATTGTGACTCCCATTGCCTTGTCGGTAGCGGCACACAGTGCCGCTGGCGAATGGATTCCAAAGGGCAAGACCATTCGTCACTTGACCATGTGTATAGTAATGACAGTATTGGCCTCTCCCTCGGACACCGACAGCGTGCCTTTTTTTGCGGGACGTAAGCAACCTTACAAGACGCTGCAGAGTTTGGCCGTCATGAGCTTGGGGATCACTAATATGTGGGAGGCTGTGCAGTTGCTTTTGCCCGTCGTCAATGGGGAACCGTACACCGCGGTCGCCAGCATTTTGAACGTAACATCGGCCTCGTCGGCTACCACGGCCGTGATCTACTTGATAGCGGTCGACAAGATTACCAACGCTGCCTTGTATGCCTTTTCGTGGTTTTATATGGAGGAGAGTCGACAACGGGTAAGTATCATGGTGGAAGAATGAATCGAATCGGTAGTGCCACAACTCACACCCACCAATATTACTCTCTTTCTTGGTAGACCTTTTTGTTGGGCGTCGCTTTCATGAAGGGAATCGAATACGTTTACCAGTTGCCAATCATGAAGGAACAGCTGCGCGACTGTGGTGCCGTGGAGATGGTTACTTTGTCGACGGCCGTATTTTGCGCCGTTTGCTGGATTGCTCCCAAGATTTCGTGGAAGAAAACGCTTTAAAGAGTAGTAGACACCATGAGCTAGCTAGGGGATCTACCAGGTGCACAATGAACCGTGCACTTGCACCTTAGTCTCGTTCTTACTAGTACATGATACAGCATCCTCGAGGTGATAGATACCAGCAAAGTGTGGCTAGAAAGCCTTTTCGTCTACCGGTAGTGGAGTGATGCATCGGGTAGCGCGATACATGAACTACCCGTGTATTGATAGACTCTAGTCAGTCAATGCCTGAGTTGCAGCAGCGAGCGACAGCAATGCACACTGCACCAAAACAACAAGGTGGTCGACGGCATGTCGTTTACTGCCCGCAAGCGAAGCACGAATAATTGAATAAGTTGGTTTACAACATCGGACGACGATCTCAAACAGCAGTGTACAAGCACTTTGAGCCTGCTCTAGCACTCTAGTAGTAACAGCACGTTTTGCAGACCGGTAGGTATTCTAGCTAGGGCGGGAAACGAAGCAACTAATGCCAGCAGACCGCCGAGTCGTACCAGCGGGTACTGTACCAGTATGTTGGCTATTGCGTCGTAGACTAGAACCTACCGGGTAATTGGGAATTCTTACTTTGGGGAGGCTCTAAAAAGCTCTCATCAACTACTAGTACGACTTGTCCACGAGCGAGGAACCGTAAATGGCCTGGTAGTCTACTGTAGGTTAGCTAGTAGTACCGCCGGTAGAAACAGCCTCCCCAAAAGAGAGAAAAAGGGCGCGGGTGGAGGTTAGGTTGGCGTGAGCAGGTCCTGCTACTACTGTAGACTAAGGCTTCGCCATCTGTACTAGTACCTGGTCCTGGTACCTGGGGTACTGCCGATAGCTAGTCGTAGAGAGAGCAAAGACCCAGTTCTCACAAAAAGGCCTGAATACTGATTATATATGCCTTGTGCCTTCGATCTCGATCCGGTCCGGGCAGCGCCGCTGACGTCAGGATGACGCTGTGTAGGTACGAAGTTCTGATCACTTATAGAGCGAAGGCTGACAGTACTACTACTTAGCAGATTTAGTCTTGATTGCGTGCAAGAAGTCATTTGAGCAGAAATCCAGAAGGCATTTTACTGTAACTCACTGGATGGATGGATGTCTCTCACAAAAAACACAAAACGGCTAACCTGCAAAAAACACAAACATGGAGTGCATAGACGAGTCCATGGACGAGTCCATGTTGGAATCCTCTGTCTCCTTGCACGATGATTACGATGGCTCGTCAACTTCTGGGAGCACGAATACGGGCCAATCGGTCCCCCGAAAGCTCGAGTGGAAGCAAAGCAAAGCCGTGCAACACTCCAAGATACTCGTCTTTGTTGGTATCCTTTTTGCCGCTGTCGTTGGTGTGGTGACTGCCGGGATCCTCGTCCGACGTCAGGAAATTGACGAGTTTGACATGCAGGTACGACTTCCGTGGTGCGGGCACGCTCTGTGAGTTACTGGTGTATGGCATTACACAATCTTACTCTTCGTTATATCCTGTACCAGTTCCAATCGTATGCAAAAGAAGTTGCCGACATATCTCTATTGAAAGCGGAAACGAGCTTTGGCGTTATTCGTAGCTTCAGCAAGTCGGTTACGGTGGCTGCTGAGACAAGCGTGGAGATCTTTCCCTTCTTCACCATGCCTTTCTTCGAGGTACAAGGAGAAGAAGCACGAAAGATCTCGGGCGCCGAAGTCGTTCTCTTTGCTCCACTTGTCAAGACGAGCGATAAGTTGCGCTGGGAAGACTACTCCGTTGCCAAGCAGAGCTGGCTCCAAGAGGGTCTTACCTACCGAGGCCTCCCAAATGTTGACCCGGGTCCGATTGCAGAAGAGATCTACGCCTACGAGGTCGACAAGCACAAGACCCACAAGGCAGGCGAGATCCACGTCGACGGCTACTTTCTCCCGGTCTGGCAGATGGCCGGTGCACCGGTGAACGCAAGTATCATCAACTTGGATCTATTGACTCGTTCGTCCTTCGAGCATGCCATGGTGGATGTCATTGAGCAGCGAGAAGGTACTCTATCGTATGTCTCTGACTTTAATTACCTCACCGAGAACTCTGTCGAAGGAGACAATGGCTTTCATATTCAGAGCTACGTTCTCGAGCCAGTCTTCGAGAGCTTTGATAGTGACGCCACAGTTGTGGGCTTTATTGTTGCAGTCTTACCCTGGAACACTTACTTTGAGAACGTAATTCCCGAAGGGACGAAAGGTGTAAACATTGTTATCGACGACCAGTGCGGAGACGTCTTCACGTACGAAATCAATGGCGCCAACTCAACGTTCCTTGGAAGCGGCGATCTACACGAAACGGCGTACGACAGCAACGTCTATTCGATTGACTTTGCAACCTTCGCTCGATACGAAGGAAGCCCGCACCCGTCTGTCAACGGAAGTAGCTACAATGACTACTTCAAGGGTACAAACGATGGGCATTGCAAGTACGTTTTCAATATCTACCCTTCAGCGAAGCTCGAGGCGCAGTACACGTCCAACAAGCATATAATCTATGCTGCCGCTGTCGTCGGTATCTTTGCCACGATCGCCTTGCTGCTTGTGATCTATGACCGTACTGTCATTAGAAGTCAGCAAGCTTTGCTGGATGGCGCCAACAGAATCATTGGATCTCTCTTTCCCGAGGCCGTGCAAAAGCAGCTCATGGAGCAGGCGACGCATGATGGCAAGCGTTCTGGTGCGCGCACGATCAAAGGCTATCTCGGCGACGAAGAGCACAACAAGGGCATGCTTGGTTCGACCTTTACGACCAAGCCAATTGCCGAGCTCTTTCCAGCAGCGACCATCATGTTTGCCGATATTTCCGGCTTTACCGCTTGGAGCTCCACGCGAGAGCCCACCCAGGTGTTCACTCTGCTCGAAACTATATACCACGCCTTTGACGAGATCGCGAAACAACGCCGGGTATTCAAGGTCGAGACTGTTGGTGACTGCTATGTCGCTGTGGCGGGCCTCCCGGATCGCCGCAGGGACCACGCTGTTGTCATGGGACGTTTTGCTCACTCGTGTATCTCCAAGTTCAGCTCGCTTGTCAAGCAAATGGAATCTACACTCGGCCCCGACACTAGTGAGCTCGGTCTCCGCGTTGGTCTTCATTCCGGCCCCGTGACTGCTGGTGTACTTCGAGGCGAGAAGGCCCGCTTCCAGCTCTTTGGTGACTCGATGAACACTACCGCTCGAATTGAGACCGGTGGGCAAAAGAACAAAATTCACATCTCCGAAGCAACGGCTGCTCTGGTGAGGACAGCTGGTAAAGGACACTGGCTCCGCGAGCGACCCGACAAGATCGTCGCGAAAGGCAAAGGCGAGCTGACAACGTTCTGGCTCGTGCCAAAAGCTGGCACCAATTCCTCTGGACAGTCCTCATGCAGCTATTCATCAGCCCCATCTAGTGAGGGTGATCCTGCTGAGCCAGGGGATGCTGTCAACCGCATGGAAAACGCTGCTGGCAAGGCTGGGGCGGTAGAAGTCGAGAGGAAGCAGCGTCTCATCAAATGGAACACAGAGATGCTTTCGAAGATCGTGAAAACGATCGTTGCGCATCGAATCGACTCCGGTATCCAACCTGATGACTCCAACAAGATTGTCGATCTCGAAAGGGGCGCGTGTGGTCCCGGTACGCGAGTCAGCAGCACGGTAGTCGATGAAGTCGTCGAGGTGGTTCATCTTCCCAAGTTTGACGCATCCGCCCAACACAAGGAGCCCACCGACCCCGACACGATTGAGCTACCAGAGGCGGCCGTCTCTCAGTTGGAAGACTACGTCCAGGCTGTAGCGGCAATGTATCCTAACAATCCGTTCCACAACTTTGAGCATGCCAGTCATGTCGCCATGTCGGTTCAAAAGCTCCTTTCCCGTATCGTGGCACCGGAAGTCGACTCGATCGCTCAAAGTTCAGTCGCAGCCATGTCGTTGCACGACCACACGTATGGTATAACGTCGGACCCGCTGCTCCACTTTGCCGTCGTTTTGTCTGCTCTCATCCACGATGTGGACCATCCAGGGGTCCCCAACAGCACATTGGTTCAGGAGAAAACGAGCTTGGCTGCAGTCTACAAGAACAAGAGTGTTGCCGAACAGAACTCTGTCGACTTGGCCTGGAGTCTTCTCATGGACGACACCTTTGTCGACTTGCGTCAAGTCTTGTACACCACAGAAGCTGACTTTAAGCGTATTCGCCAGCTCATTGTCAACTCGGTCATGGCGACTGATATTATGGACAAAGAGCTTGGTGCCTTTCGGAAAGCGCGTTGGGAAAGGGCCTTTTCCGAAGGGCCCATCGATGGTAGCTGCAACGAAGGCGACGATTACGCTGTTCACCGCAAGGCGACGATCGTTTTGGAACACCTGATTCAGGCATCGGACGTGGCCCACACGATGCAGCACTGGCATGTGTACATTAAGTGGAACGAGCGCCTCTTTGACGAATTGTACAAGGCGTTTTTGGACGGTCGTGCCGATACGGATCCATCTATCAATTGGTACAAGGGTGAGATGGGATTCTTTGACTTTTATATCATTCCCTTGACCAAGAAACTGGAAAGCTGTGGAGTATTTGGCGTGTCCAGTGCCGAATACTTGGATTACGCGCAGCACAATCGTCGCGAGTGGGAAATGAAGGGCCAGGAAGCCGTCGCTGGATACCTCGAGAAGTACTCGGTTTTTTGAACCATGGAGAGATAATGTTGGGCCCTGCCGTGGGGATTTATATTTACATAATCAGACCATATTCAATTGAGCTGCTAGCTGCTAGTTTACCACCAGATGCCGCAGATCGTGTAATGAGTTGTAGAACGCGCATCCTGCATTCCCACAACTCTCTGATAACATGGCGCTCTTACGACTTGACCCGGTACCACCACGCCGTATTTCGACATTATAAGGCTTCCTTGATCGTGCGTGGATAGTCTAAGTTCTCGCTATGTCACACCGCCTTGGTAAAGCGATCGAGAGTAGAGAGTGAAGATTATGCTTCACATGGAGGATTTGATGCTTGGCCGACTACGTCGTACATAGTCAGCATAGTCGTATACACGCACTCCATCACTTGCTCGATCGATTCTCGTCGAACAACTCTCCCGTGAGCTCTTCGTACTCGTGCAAGAGAGATTGAAGACTTTGCTTGGTTTTTGCAAAGGCAGACGGAGTCGCCGTTTGTTGTGAGAGCAATAGCTTATCAATGGCAGCCACGAGTTCCTTCGCTTCTTTTGCCGTTTCAAAGCCCGCGTGCCACACACTTCGTCGTTGATTCTTTAGTAACGAAACGCTACAGCCATGATAGCGGCTAGCAGAGACGCCACATTGTCGTAGCAGAGTAAGCATAGCGCTTTTGCTATCGTACAGTATTGAACAAGAGAGTCGATGGACCATGAAGCAAACCGACAAGCTACAGCAACACAGCAATAACCGAGAAGATGATAGGACGAAGGATGAATAAATGAGAAAGTTTCGAATCAGACACGAGAGGTTCGTGACTTGAAGGAGTAGACTAGTACGAGTGCTGTAGTAGTAGACTAGACGACACAATGGCCGAGAGAGAAGCTTTGTACTTTAGACTAGTCGATGAAAGTCAAAGGAGTGTTTGATTGATCCAAGTTTGTTGAAGGAAGGAAATATACTACACCTAGCGAGGAGGTACGACGCCTGCCAATACTAATTATCGTCGTCGGCGTCGTTTGGAAATCTAAAGACTCAATACTCCCAGCAGTTAGTTGGAGATCTACTAGTACTACTGTACGTTCGTTTGTTTCCGCCACCTACTGTATCATACCACGTAGCTATGGTCGGAAATGAACCGACGTTCGAGAAGGCTGTACTGTAGCATCAAACATCAAAGCGTTGAGAGTCCTACCTGGTACTGGTATGATGTTACCTACTCCTACCGAACGTTTGCGTACTAAAAAGTAATACTGTAACACTTCCTTTGAGAAGGCTCTACAGTACAGACAGAACGGCACTAATGACCTATGACTTTACGACTTAAACGTACAGCATCGTAAATCGTAACCAATAGCCTATCATGCCGGTGACCTATTGATACTCCCACCCAAAGAGTGACTACGACGTAATCGTTTCGACAACTCGTGTTTTCGGCGACCTGCCGGCTGTCGGATGTTCGTGGTTTGGACGCTTTAAAGTGCGTCTACTGTACGCACTACCTATTCGCAGTGGCAACGGATACCTGAAGGTTCGCATCAACTCCGTCTTCAAATACCGCTTGCCACAGTTAGTAGTACCAGTACAATAGTAGTGTACCTGTTGTTAAAGGGTAAAGGCGACGTCTTTGTAGGCCATCGGCTTCGGACATTTGGATGGTGTCAGATCCAAATCAGCGCAGTTTTTTTCCCGCTCCCTATCCCACAGCCTTGCTCAGACTGCTCACTTTCGTTTCAAAACTCCTCTGTCTACAACTTTAGCAAGCCTTTACCAATACACAAGATGCGTGTCACTTCTCTTACCCTCTCTATTCTCTTGGTGGTTGCCTCCGCTACAACTGTCATCGGTAGAGAGAACCAGATCGTCCAAAGCAAGCTTTGTTCGTCGGCTAGCAAAGAATGAGCCAACTCAGGTGTTGCCCAAGATAAATTGATGCAAGCAAGCTGAGCGACAAAGCCTTCCAAGTCTTCTGTCCTCTAACTCTTCTTACGCTTTCAATCACTGCTTAACATAGAGCCGCTCTCGTCGGTTATCACCAACCTTCGTGGGTTGAGCAGCAAACTTGATAGCGAAAGTATTGATTCAGCTGATGGCTCTGAGGAGGGTGTCGATTCTGAAGCTTACAGGTGTTCGGACGATCGTCGTCTCAATTCGGAATCTGCCGAGAGCGCCTCTGCGGACAGTGTTGAGTCTGGGGATAGTGGTAGTGCCGACAGCAGTAGTGCGGACGATCGTCGTCTCAATTCGGAATCCGCCGAGAGCGCCTCTGCGGACAGTGTTGAGTCTGGGGATAGTGGTAGTGCCGACAGCAGTAGTGCGGACGATCGTCGTCTCGATTCGGAATCTGCCGAGAGCGCCTCTGCGGACAGTGTTGAGTCTAGGGATAGTGGTAGTCTAGTGCTGACAGTAGCAGTGCGGACGACCATCGTCTCGACTCGGACACTTCCGAGAGCGCCTCTACGGACAGTGTTGAGTCTGGCGATAGTGGTAGTGCCAAAAGCATTACTGCCGACGATCGTCGTCTCAATTCGGACACTTCCGAGAGCACCTCTGCGGACAGTGCTGAGTCTAGCGATAGTGGTAATGCCGACAGCAGTAGTACGGACGATCGTCGCGTCTAAGTCTAGCATGAGACGGAACAACGCTTGCTGCGTTGCTGTCCAATTGCGTCAAAAAAAAACATTACGATGAGACTACTTGCTATGCAATGCACAGGTCCCTTCTCTATTCAACTGTGCCCCTGACTTGGATAGATCCCAGATACCACTGCAGACGATCAGTCAATGGCCGGCCCCCTACTTTAGGAACGGCCTGTCGTCAGCCTATATTGCGATACGATAGAAAATTGATCCCGTCCCACGGCATTGCAATCTTTACAGATACAGTATAGTACTCATATATGTTAAATGTACTGCACTAGCTGTGCGAGTAGTTGGTAACTACTTCAATGTTTATTGTTTAATGTATCATACCAGGTAGTTGGTGACCTACAGTATGTACGGTACCACTAGACTACAAGTACTCGTACAGTAATTACTAATTACAATTAAGTAACTTTTACGCCAGTACCGGTACCGGTTTGACGACGACTCGACTCTTGGAATACAGTACCAGGTACTGTACGACGTAGGAGCGATAATTCTACAGAACGCTTTTGATATTCGACCCATTCCGTCACGCCATTTTCGATTTTCGAAGCAAAATAAAGGCGCGGTGATGGTGATGGTGATGGGTGATTTATTGCGATGCGTGGTGATGACCGCATGTGACACTACTTAATGTAATGTACAGTGACCATGACGGACAAGGAGAGCACCAGCACCGGTAGCGTAAGCACTACCATACAGAACCACGTTGCCTTGAACGTGGAGGATGATGAGAGGGAGGACGTATCTCAACAGCAGATTCAGCAGAACGAGCAGCAATCGGCTAGTAGTTCCAGGAACAATAAGGAAAGGTCACCATCACTAGACCACGACGAATTCGACGACGGCTTGCTGCATCGTGCCGTCGCCGACGGCGGACGATGGGCTTATGGCGTTATTATGGTAGAAGTCTGGGTATTGAGTCACGACGATACCCTGCTCTCTCGTCCCGAAGCTGGCTGGTGGATCGATCCTGTCTATCATTCGCAGTGTGACAACAGGGACTGCAAGATCTGTCGTCTGACGGATTCATCCATGAAGAATTACGTTCAACCCGAGCCGCTGTATCCGGGGGAAGGACTCCCGGGAGTCTTGTGGGCCGAATCTGGAAGAGTCAACATGTTAGGTGATGGAGCCAATCGGAGTGATTTGAGCGCGATGCGGCAGCGCATGTGGAGTCGATCGTTTGACGCCCGAAGACCGGTACCAACATCACCATCGTGTTTTAATATCTTTGCCGAGAATAATGCCGTATCTGAGAACAATGCCGTGACATGGCGTGAAGTCCAGTCGATTGCGGATGATCCAGATCAACCTTTTAACCCGCGGTACGGTCAAAATGGGGGAGTGTGTATGTGAATGATGGATGGATGGATGGATGGATGGAATCCATCGACGGTAGACTCATTCTTTTATTATCCCATTCTTGCAGGTTGCAAGTACTCGCGGACATTGGCCTCGGGTGGGCAGCAGCAGTCCCCTTTAACTTTCACGGACAAAAGGGAATTGTTATATACATGGCTCGAGCCAGCGTTGACATGAAGCAGCTTCGGTCGAGTACTAACGAACATTACCTCTTATCAGCGTCTTCATTGATTGGAGCCGCTTATTCTATGCGTGGACCTCGGCAACAGATGCAGTACGAACGGAGTCAAAAGCTCGACAAAGTATTGGTCCGTGTCAGGAACAAAATCAAAGCCGCCCAAAGGGCTGGTGGCACGCTGCAGGGCGTGGTCAAGAGTAAGGTACAAAAGACACACAGTAGCTTTGGCTCATTATCATCCGCTGCCAGTTCTTTTCTCGATGATACAAAGTCGTCAGAAAAGTGCGGCAAGGGAATCAACTTTGCTCGCAGAAAAGCCACGTCGGCCATTATCAAGTCCAAGGGTGGTGGTACCATGCCTCCACCTCCCTTTGACTGGGAACAGACCACCTGGACATTCGTTGGGTCATTCATTACTTTGCTAATGGTTTGCCGATGCAATGTGCACCTAAATGAACAATATGGGTCGGATTTCACAATCGTCCTTGGGTGCGTATATATCGTTGCTGCGTTACTTTCGTTTCGACCGTGTTCCGAATCTCATGCTCCTGCCATTTATCCGTTTCGATTAACAGACCGTTTGGTGCTCTCGTAACTCTTCTATACGGGTTGACAGCTGCCCCAGCCTCGCAGCCACGCAGCGCCATTGCTGGTCAAACGATATCATTAACAATCGCGCTCGGCATATCGTACGCCGACGGCATGAGTGTCTGGATGCAACAGTCCTTGGCAACAGCGTTATCTGTTGCGGCCATGGCGAAACTAGGAGTCACGCATCCACCAGCGGGAGCCGCAGCCTTGCTTTTTTCAACGGGTCAATACGACTGGGGCAACATGCTCTTTGTTTTGGTTGGAAACATTATTGCCATTGGAGCTGCGACGGTCATCAACAACTTTTCAGACTACCGACATTATCCAACCTTTTGGGGCTTGCGCTCTATCTCTGCAATCATTCAGCGGTGTAGTAGCGGCAAGAAAGAAAAGAAAGCGAGCTAATGATAATAATATTAATAACACATTGATTACTAGTAGTCTAGAGTGATTAACTAGAGTATTCGTATTCAATCGATGAGTAATACCCATACATAGGGCTCGAGCGTAAATACCTACAGGAGGTTAGCATACGGTACCCCCACCCCTGGCGACCTAACTATCGCGGTCGGCGACATGGAGACCGCGTTCACGGATGCTGCCGGTCGTGTCAACCCTTCCTATGTGGAGCTTGGCGCCGGAGACATTAATGGTCTGACGCTCGAGCCTGTTCTATACAAGTGGAGTACCAATGTCGGATTCACAAACCAAGTGACCTTCGAAGGCAATGCGGATAGCGTCTGGATTCTCCAGATCGCAGGTATCCTCTACGTGGGATCCGGCGCGGAAGTCCTCCTAGCTGGTGGAGCCAGGGCGGAAAATATGTTCTGGCAGGTATCTGGGTTAGTTGATGTTGGCACCACTGCCCATCTTGAGGGTATCTTCCTCGTCAAGACGATGATGGCCTTCAAGACCGGAAGTAAGCATCCTTAATGG
>Ga0307981_1003527_pt1 | contig 11679 bp, 8 predicted proteins | sample OrgLakmetagen987_FD_201849 | JGI IMG/M metagenome (GOLD analysis project Ga0307981, IMG submission 201849) | Saline water microbial communities from Organic Lake, Antarctica - #987 | ecosystem: Environmental > Aquatic > Non-marine Saline and Alkaline > Saline | place: Antarctica: Organic Lake... | reverse complement strand
TTTGGAGCTTTATCAATGACGAGTAGACCGCTGGGTATTTCTGGTTGCATAATTTATTTATAAGAGATGTTTTGTGACTTCGGAAATGACTGCTACGCGTGCTCTAGCGATCGGACCAGACATTCTGATTCCAGCGGCTTTAGCATGACCACCACCGCCAAAGATTTGTGCTATTTCGCAGGCATCGATAGAACCTGTTTTAGCGCGAATACTCACTCTGATAGAGTCATCCATGAGTTCTTCAAAGAAAAGAGCCACATTGACCCCTTGGATACTACGGATCATGTCGATCAGTCCTTCGCTATCGTCTGGCTGGAGATCGTGATCGTGTTTAACCTTCTTGAGTAGTTGCCAATCTGCGATCTCCCCGCTAGGTGAAATTTCTAGCGTATTGAGAAGCTCTCTTGTTAGAGCAACCCTCCGATATGGAAAGTTATCGTAAATTTGCTCATTAATCTTTCCGGGATCGAGTCCACGCTTCACTAGGTTCGCCGCCAGTTCATAAGTAGCTGCTGACGTACCAGAATATTGAAATGACCCAGTGTCAGTAGAAACGGCCACATAAATAGAGTCGCGCGCTATATCAGTAAGAGTCAATCCCTGCTCGGTAATCATCTGATAGATAATCTGACCAGTCGCCGGAGAGTTGGCATCGATATAATTAAGATCACCGTATCCGGGGTTGGATTTATGATGATCGATGTTAATCCACAGTTTAACATTTGCTGCCATTTTTAGTGCTTTTTCACCTAACCTTGGCTTATTACCACAGTCCACTGCTATGGCGACTTCGACATCTAAAACAACATTTGTGGGCTGCTTCACTTTATCTGAACCAGGTAGAAATGCTAAGCTCTCAGGCACCCCATCTTCATTGATGTAAGTAACTTCTTTTCCCATCGCCTCGAGTGTTGAGCCGAGTGCAATCGTAGAGCCAATGGCATCTCCGTCTGGTCTGATATGACTGAGTATGATGAACCTCTGGTGTTGATTGATAACTGTGATAATCTCTTCAAAGGTATTCATAAATGGTAGTCTTTTAGAGACTGTCCTTAGCTAGGGCTTGAACTTTAGCTTCGACAGCTTCTTTAATAATAATTTCTTTCTGCGCCTCATTAGTTTTACTCTCCTTACTGATAGCGACGGCAATCCAGCGGAAATCTGAGCTATTATCCATCGCTACTTTAAGCAGCATCGTCAATGGCACAGCCATAAGCATCCCGATCGGCCCCCATAACCATCCCCAGAAGAGCACAGAAAGGATCACTACCACAGTGGAGATGCCAAATCTTCTGCCTAATAAAGTAGGTTCTATAAAGTTCCCAAGAAAACCATTAATAATTAAATATCCACCGCCAATAATAGCCGCATCTGGTAAACTCCCGTTATTCAGAAGCGATAGTAAAACGGGTGGAATACCTGCGATCACTGAACCAACAGCAGGAATAAAATTTAGAGCGAATGCTAGGATACCCCACAGTAGAGGAAACTCGAGTCCCATCTGCCAACAAAGCAAGCCTGCAAGAAGTCCAGTAGCCATACTGATGAGAGTTTTTATACCTAGGTATTTCTGTATGTCCTTTGTAGCGCTAAGCATACGCTGCAAATTGGGCCCTTGGGCTTCACAGATAGCATTAAATCTACGCCCGAACATCCTCGCTTCGCTGAGCATGAAGACTGTCAGTAGCATTATGACAAATGAAGTACCTATGAGAGAAAGTAGCTGTTTTAAGAGGTCTCTCACCCAGTTCCAAATGCTTTCTCGACTGAGCATGTCCTTGAATAGCTCTCCGAGTTGCTCAATTCCTTGTCCTGATTGATCAAACTTAGAAGTCCCTAAAGGCGCCCCGCTAACAGAGTCTCCTGAGTATGTATTTAGCTTATCAGTTTGTTCTGCTGCTAGACTACCCTCACCAGTGACACCAGGAAGAACAGACTGAACTTTATCTCTAATGGTTCCCTCTTCAGCTGAGTCCTGTTCTTCTATGCTATCTTCAAGAGGCTCTTTTCCTTTCAGCCCCCATTCTTCATACTTCTCCGTAGTGAACTCTATGAGCTGGTCAGTACGCTGTTTCGTTAGCGCTTCATACTTTGAATCCCACTTATTCTGGAATTCTGATGTAAGCACAATTCCTAGGAATACCACTCCTGTGAGAAAGGCAAAGTCAACAATGACTGTAATGAGAACAGCTAAAGCTCGGGGTACTTTGTGCTCTCGTAGCCAATTAGTGATAGGAAAACTAATCGTGGCGATAAAGAAGGCCAGAAGGATCGGGAGGATGAAATCTGCAGCGTATCTCATCCCTGCGATAACGATGACAAGAGCCGCTAAAATTAAAATAATCTTAGACCCTTCAGCTGATTTTGCTGATTTTTCTACTACTCTGGCTGACTTCAGTTTCTTCATTAGTGCGTTTTAATAAAGCTATATTAATTTGATCAAGTTTAGTTTAATTTAACTATAAAAACAATAAAAACTATCGTTCAGTGACAATTACGCTATATTTGTGAATACTGATTGCACGTCAGCATCATCATCTAGCTTATCGATCATTTCTTCGATCTCTTCTAACTGAGCTTCGCTGAAATCCGCAGAATTATTCGAGATGCGTTCTAGCTTTGCGCTAGTAATCTCAAGTTCCATATCTTCGCATGCCTTAGATAGCTTACCAAAGCTAGTAAACTCACCGTAGGCAATAACCTCTTCTCCATCAGTATCTAGCTCCTCTAAACCATGATCGATTAGAGATAGTTCCACCTCATCAAGATCTAATCCCTCAGTCTTTTTGAATACGACTACTGCCTTGCGCGTGAACATAAATTCTAGTCCCCCACTATTGAGCAATCCGCCACCTGATTTATTAAAAATAGTCCTAATATTAGAAAATGTGCGGGTGTTATTATCAGTAGCACATTCCACCCAAAGTAGAACACCGTGTGGTCCTTTTCCTTCGTAGTTTATCTCGGCAAAGCTCTCTAAGTCCTTGGCTGTAGCGCGTTCGATAGCCTTATTAATATTATCCTTCGGCATGTTCTCATTTTTAGCCGTAGCGATAGCCGCTCTAAGTTTTGCATTTGACTCGGGATCATCTCCGCCCTCTTTTGCCGCCATCGTGATTGATGTTGCTAGCTTGGGAAAGAGTTTTGACATCTTATCCCAGCGCTTCTCCTTGGCGCCTCTTCTTATTTCAAATGCTCTGCCCATAGTGATAATGTGTGTGTAAGTTGATAAGCTGATCTACGCACCCACAAAGGTTAATATCAAGAACCGATATCAGCTTCATCAGTATTAAATTACTAAATGGCAGCAAATGCTTCGTTGAAGCGGGTGATAAGATCTTGTTTGCCTTCGTTACCTACTGATAACCTGATTAAATTTCGAGAAACCCCACAGCCTTCTGCCCACTCAAGCTCATCATAGTGGGCGAGCAAGGTGTAAGGACAAGCCAGTGAGAACTCGGTACCAAAACTAGGTCCTTTAGAAATCCTCAAATGATTGAAAAACTTTGCAGATTTCTTATCGTTCTTGAGAGTGAATGATAACAGGCCTCCATAGCCACCTTTCTCAGTCTTCACTTGTTGATAAAAATCCTTGGTATCAATCGATGGATACCAAACTTGCTTCACAGCATCATGGTTTAATAGAAAATCAACGATGCTCTGCGCGGCCTCATTCACTGGCTTCATCCGCTCTTCAAAGCCCCTCGATCCTTCATCAAGAACAGCGGCATCATGCGCATATAATTTAGAGTGACTCTCTCCACAATCATCATCAAAAAATGCCTTGAACTCTCCATAGAAATTAGACTTTTTCACCAACTGAACTGCTCCTGCCATAACATCCCCTGACCCCACGATCCACTTGGTAAGGCTAGATGTCACGATGTCTGCGTATGGTTTCACATCCACATTATAGGCGCTACAGACTGTATCATCGATCACTAATGGCACATTTCCGGCATCACACGCGTCCCTTACTTTCACTAAATCCATCATGCGCAATAATGGGTTGTTAGGAACCTCGCAAAATACTGCTGAGAACTCCCCAACACGGATACGGTTTAGTGCTTCGTCGAATAATTCACCTTCAGAAACGGGGAGAAATACGACGCCAGCTCCAAAATGGTTTTGCACCTTAAGCACGTCTACATAAGGGAAATCTAGCTGCAAAGTTTTCTTACTCGGCGCTAGTTTTCTTAGCACTCTATGAACAGCAAACACCGCTGACATTCCACTTTCATAGAGATAAACGTCACCTTGATCGTAGTCTCCTATACCTTCAAGCCTATTGAGCAAATCATCGTTGTCATATTCCCAGAGCCCTCCACCATCCAAGACATCCAGAGCTTGCCTGCTAGAAACTACTTCTCCTGAGTATCTCCAGTATTCCATACCGAGAGCATACTGATCTTCTGGAAGAATTAATACTTGAAGCCCGTCATAACTAGCTATCCTGAGGGCCGTGCCAGAGCGTTGTTCTACAAATCTCAGCGCCCGTTGTGCCGCATTTTTGTTTGGAAAAACAATCACTTTTTCACCATCGACAGCCACATCCTCCTGACATTTCTGAAATAACCTACTCACCGCAGGATGCAGAAAGAACCTAGGGTAGCCACACTGTAGCTTAGAAATTACTTTATCTCTCCGCTCTTCATACCCAATTACAGAGTCCCAAGTCGGCAGACACACCGATGTCGCATGTCTATCATCTGGGATAGGCACACCAAGATCTGATGCTTGCCAAGCCGGATCTGTCAATAAATTACGCACGCCGAAGATCCATAGTCTGCAATCTTATATATGCAAGCTTGATCTTTCACAAAACTGTGGAAATTTGAACTAGAAAGTTTATCCTATAAATTTCACAATTCATCTTCACAGTTATTCATAACCGTGTTAGATAGCCTCAAACAATCACACACTATCATTTAATATACCATGCCCAACTCCAATCTTAATCTCACACTCAAAGTCTGGCGGCAGGCTAGTGCAACCGATAAAGGCACTATTCATACATACGACGCCAAAGCAATTCCACCCACAGCTTCATTCCTAGAAATGCTCGATATCGTCAATGAGAGAATCATCGCGGACGGAGCTATCCCCATCCATTTTGATCACGACTGCCGTGAAGGAATCTGTGGCATGTGCTCACTGACCATCAATGGTGTTCCTCACAGTAAGGAACATGGTATCACTACATGCCAACTTCACATGCGTAAATTTAATGACGGCGAGACTATCTGGATCGAGCCATTCCGTGCCAAGGCATTTCCTGTGCTAAAAGATCTCATGGTAGATCGTAGCTCATTTGACCGCATCATGGCAGCTGGAGGATATATCGATGTTCGCACTGGCTCTGCACCTGACGCGAACTCTACGCCTATCAATAAGAAGACCGCCGACGAGGCATTTGATGCCGCTGCCTGTATCGGATGCGGAGCTTGTGTGGCTGCTTGTAAAAATGGTAGTGCAATGCTCTTCGTCTCAGCGAAAGCCTCCCACCTTAATAAACTTCCACAAGGTCAACCAGAGAAGAATAAGCGCACCCTAGCGCTAGTAAGACAGATGGATGAAGAAGGCTTCGGCAACTGCACTAACCAATATGAATGTGAAGCTGTCTGCCCTAAAGAGATCGGCGCAGACAACATCGCTAAACTCAACCGCGACTACGCTCTAGCAGCAGCGAAAGAAGCGCTTGTATAGGCTTTTAGCCCTACACTCCTATCATTTTTAACAAGCTCAGGTTACCCCTGAGCTTTTTTGTTTTTATTACGCTCTAATAAAACCCCCACTCTACTCGTTAGTAATACAACTGAGAGATTAGCTCTCTATAATTAATAACTATCCTAATATTATGAGTTTCCACGCCACAATCACGCCCGAGATCCAAGCCAAGTTAAATGCACAAAAACGTAACGCATCTATTTCCGCCATTATTATCGCTGTTCTGATCTGCTCTCTAATCGTAGCGATACTTTTCTACATCGCACTCTCTCCAGTATTTAAAAATGCAGAATCATTAGTGAGTATCAATCCAACACCTATGACGAAAAAAGAACTCACTAAACCAACAATGAAAAGTGAAGTGCAAAAAAAACCCACTTCAACATCTTCCCGCACTTCAAGTGTGATCTTTACTAAGATCCCTTCCGCAGTCGCGGTGACAATGACTCAGTCAACTTTACCTTCGCTTGATTTTGGCAACAACTCAGACTTTGGTGAAGGTGTAGGTATAGGTACCAATGAGGGGGCTGATGGTAATCCCAGTTTCAACATGATTCCTAAGGATATATCTAAGCGATGCTCCAAACAAGACCGCGTCGAGCGACTCACTAAAGAAGGTGGAAAAGAAGACTACGAGGATCAGGTGGTAAAAGCACTAAAATGGTTCCAGACGACCCAAGCTGAAGACGGCTCTTGGAAAGCTCAGGGAAAACCAGTAGCGATGACTGGTCTCGCACTCTTGGCCTATCTCGGTCACTGCGAGACTCCAGCCTCAATAGAGTTTGGCGAGACCGTCCAGAAAGCCATCGTTTATCTGATCAATGTAAGTCAGCGAAATGAAGGTAGACTAGCCAGTAATACCGCTAATAGACATTGGTGTTACGAACATGCTATCGCAACCTATGCGCTCGCAGAGGCCTACACACTCTGTAAGGGATTCAAAATATCAATGCCTGGCTTAGAAAAATCAGTTTCGGCTGCTGGGAACCATATTATTAATAATCAGCACGTCAGCGGAGGCTGGGACTACGCTTATGACACCTCAGGGAACCGCGGCGGTGACACATCAATTGCATGCTGGCATCTTCAGGCCCTGAAAGCCTGCAAGACCACCATGATAGAATTTAACGGATTAGAAAAATGCGCTAAAAGAGGGATCAAGTATCTAGAAAGTGCTGAAAACGGTAAAGGCACTATTGGATACACACCCAACAGTAGCAAAAAAACCATGACGCCTGGTGGAGTGCTCTGTTTTCAGCAATGGGGTAAAGGTAAGCGCTCATTCACGAGAAATGGTATTAAATGGATCACTGAAACCAATGACTTCGACTACACAAAGCACGCTGACTTATATATGCATTACTACTCTAGCCAAGCGATGATTAACGCCAGAGGCAGTGCATGGTCAGACTATAATAAGAAAACAATGGTAAATGTCGCTGATAGCCAAAATGATGATGGTTCTTGGTCACTTCCCGGAGGAGCAACACATGGCATGAGTTCTAAACACTACGCTACCTGCCTCTGCACACTCATGATGGAAGTTTACTACAGGTTTCTACCCAGTGCAGAGTGAGCTGTTATGGCTCTAGAGATAGTGTGTGAAGTAAATTACTTTTTTACTTTTACGATTAATGTGGATATGTTTAGCTGATTGAGTAATTCGTTAATATCTAAATAATTCAAGCACACACAAACTATCATAACTTATGAGTCTTCACGCACAACTCTCTCCAGAAGCACAGGCTAAGCTCGATGCACAGAAAAGAAACTCTACGATTTCTTCGATCATCATCGCACTTCTTATCTGCGCACTTCTCGTGGCGATTCTTTTCTACATCGCTCTCTCCCCTCTCTTCAAGAATACGGAAGAAATGGTCACCTATTCATCAGGATCAGAGTCTGATGAAAAAATGGTTAAGCCAGAAATGAATAATGAAGTGGAGAAAAAGCCTTCTGCACCATCGTCCAATATGGCTAAAGTAATCGCAGCGAACACCCCCTCTGCCACAGCGGTGCCTGTGCCAGACCAGGTAGTGACTGAGCCATCACTCGACTTCGGAGACGGAGACGACTTTGGAGACGGCTGGGGAAGTGGCAGCGGAGCTGGCGCAGGCGGTGGGGGAACTGGATTTGGTATCCCCGCATCCATGAAAAAACGCTGTTCAGCAAAGGATCGCATCGAGAGACTCGTTAAAGAAGGTGGTAAAGAAGAATACGAAGACCAGGTGGTCAGCGCCCTAAGATGGCTTCAAAAAAACCAAGCAGAAGATGGATCATGGAAAGCCCAGGGTAAGCCTGCGGCGATGACTGGATTAGCTCTACTTGCCTATCTAGGTCATTGTGAAACTCCCCTTTCAACAGAATTTGGAGATACGGTTCTAGATGCAATTATTTACCTCGTCGCGAATGGGAAGAAAAATGGAGGTGGTCTAGCTACGAGCACCGCTAATAGACAATGGTGCTATGAGCATCCAATTGCTACCTATGCGTTAGCCGAGGCATACACGCTCTGTAAAGAATTTCAAATCTCTATCCCTGGACTAGAAGAGACAGTTTTGGCAGCAGGAAATCTCATCATTAAGAACCAAAATGTAAATGGTGGCTGGGCATATGGTTACGACACTACTGCTGGTGCTCACACAGACACATCAGTTGTGTGTTGGCAGATGCAGGCTCTCAAAGCTTGCAAAACGACTGAGCTGAAATTTGAGGGGCTCGATAAAAGCGCTAAAGACGGTATCAAATATATAGAATCCTGCACTGCTAAAAATGGGACAGTTGGTTATAAAAGTTCTGGAGGAAGGACGTCAATGACTCCTGGCGGTTCACTTTGCTACCAACAGTGGGGCAAAGGTAAGCGCTCACTGACACGCAAAGGCATCAAGTGGATGAATGAAAACAATGATTTTGACTACAAAGTACATGGAAATCTCTACATGCACTACTACGCTAGCCAAGCGATGATCAACGCAGGAGGGTCGGCATGGTCTAAATACAATAAAAAAACCATGGGGAATCTAGCTGAAAGCCAATTAGAAGATGGCTCTTGGCCTATACCTGGTGGTTCAAAGCACAGTATGAGTACTACTCATTACGCAACCTGCCTCGCTACACTCATGATGGAAGTTTACTACAGATTCCTACCAAGTTCTGAATAGTCAGCACACAGTCTGAAATATTTCAAAAGAGAGCGGATATTATCCACTCTCTTTTTTTTATTTAAAAAACCTAATAAAGTTCTATTGCTAACCGTTTATATGTTATAGCCTTCACTTAACTAACTAAAAACATACCATATAACCAACATAAATTATGAGTCTACACGCACAACTCTCTCCAGAAGCACAAGCTAAGCTCGATGCACAGAAAAGAAATTCTACGATTTCTTCAATCATCATCGCCCTCCTTGTCTGCGCACTTCTCGTAGCAATTCTTTTCTACATCGCTCTCTCCCCTCTCTTCAAGAATACCGAAGAAATGGTCACCTATTCATCAGGATCTGAGTCTGAGGAAAAGATCGTAAAGCCAGAAATGAATAATGAAGTGGAGAAGAAGCCTTCCTCACCATCATCTAGTATGGCTAAAGTGATCGCTGCGAGCACCCCCTCTGCGACAGCGGTACCTGTGCCAGATCAGATTGTTAATGAGCCATCACTCGACTTCGGTGACGGAGACGATTTCGGAGCCGGCTGGGGAAGTGGTAGTGGAAATGGCGCGGGCGGTGGCGGAACTGGATTCGGTATTCCTAAATCCATGAAGAAGCGTTGTTCAGCTAAAGACCGTATCGAAAGGCTCGTTAATGAAGGTGGTAAAGAAGAATACGAAGAACAAGTAGTTAGCGCTCTCCGATGGCTCCAAACGACCCAACAAGACGACGGATCATGGAATGCTCAGGGTAAACCTGCTGCAATGACCGGTTTAGCACTACTTGCTTACCTCGGTCACTGCGAGACACCACTTTCACCAGAATTCGGTGAGACGGTTCAAGGTGCGATTCTTTATCTCATCGCTAATGGTAAAAAGAATGGTGGCGGACTAGCTACCAGCACCGCAAATAAGCAATGGTGCTACGAGCACCCGATTGCTACCTACGCCCTAGCTGAGGCATACACGCTTTGTAAAGAATTTAGAATCACTATTCCAGGACTAAAAGAAGCAGTGTTAGCAGCAGGTAACCTTATCATCGGCAACCAAAATGATAATGGTGGATGGGCATACGCCTACCAAACTTCAGGGGGTCACACAGACACCTCAGTTGTCTGCTGGCAGTTGCAGGCTCTCAAGGCGTGTAAAACTACCAAACTCGAATTTAATGGTCTCGAGAAAAGCGCTAAGGAAGGCATCGAATATCTAGAAAAATGTACTGCCAAAAATGGGACGGTTGGTTACTCTGGCCCCGGAGGAAGAACCACAATGACACCTGGTGGTTCACTCTGCTACCAGCAATGGGGCAAAGGAAAGCGTTCACTAACACGTAAAGGCATCAAATGGATGAGTGAAAACAATGATTTTGACTACAAAGTCCATGGAAACCTCTACATGCACTACTACGCTAGCCAGGCAATGATCAATGAAGGAGGTTCAACATGGACTAAATACAACAAGAAGACCATGGCGAATCTAGCTGAGAACCAATTAGATGATGGATCTTGGCCAAAACCTGGTAAAGCAGGTCATGGTATGAGCTCTGTGCACTACGCGACCTGTCTCGCCACTCTCATGATGGAAACTTACTATAGATTCCTACCAAGTTCTGAGTAGCCAGCATAAAGGTGAAACATTTTTAAAGAGAGTAGATGACATCTACTCTCTATTTTGGCTTTTAGACCTAATAAAATGTCGCTGTTATTCGTATGTTAGTTAGTTCCACATTTAATGAACCTTGGAAAAACAAACTAACCAACTTAACCGATGAGTCTACACGCACAACTCTCACCAGAAGCACAAGCTAAACTCGATGCACAGAAAAGAAATTCTACGATTTCTTCGATCATCATCGCACTTCTTTTCTGCGCACTTCTCGCAGCGATTCTTTTCTACATAGCCCTCTCCCCACTCTTCAAGAATACTGAAGAAATGGTCACCTATTCATCAGGGGCTGAGTCTGAGGAAAAGATCGTAAAGCCAGAAATGAATAATGAAGTGGAGAAAAGACCTTCTTCACCATCATCTAGTATGGCTAGAGTAATCGCCGCGAACACCCCCTCTGCGACAGCGGTGCCTGTGCCAGATCAGGTAGTGACTGAGCCATCACTCGACTTCGGTGACGGAGACGATTTTGGAGCCGGCTGGGGAAGTGGTAGTGGATTTGGCGCGGGCGGTGGCGGAACTGGATTCGGTATTCCTGCATCCATGAAAAAGCGTTGTTCAGCTAAAGACCGTATCGAAAGGCTCGTTAAAGAAGGTGGTAAGGAAGAATACGAAGAACAAGTAGTCAGCGCACTCCGGTGGCTCCAGAAAACCCAACAAGATGATGGATCATGGAACGCTCAGGGTAAACCTGTGGCAATGACTGGTCTTGCCCTGCTTGCCTACCTAGGACACTGCGAGACCCCACTTTCACCTGAATTCGGCGAGACGGTTCAAAATGCGATTGTTTACCTCATCGCTAACGGAAAGAAGAATGGCGGTGGACTAGCAACCAGCACTGCGAATAGGCAATGGTGCTACGAGCACCCGATCGCTACTTATGCATTAGCTGAGGCATACACACTCTGCAAGGAATTCCAAATCGCTATTCCAGGACTAGAAGAAGCGGTGTTAGCAGCGGGTAATCTTATTATCGCCAATCAAAATGATGATGGTGGCTGGGCATATGCCTACCAAACTTCAGGGGGGCACACAGACTCATCAGTCGTCTGCTGGCAACTTCAAGCTCTAAAAGCTTGTAAAACCACTGAGTTGAAATTTAGCGGAATCGAAAAAAGCGCAAAAAGAGGAATCGAATAT
>Ga0307981_1003526_pt1 | contig 11679 bp, 10 predicted proteins | sample OrgLakmetagen987_FD_201849 | JGI IMG/M metagenome (GOLD analysis project Ga0307981, IMG submission 201849) | Saline water microbial communities from Organic Lake, Antarctica - #987 | ecosystem: Environmental > Aquatic > Non-marine Saline and Alkaline > Saline | place: Antarctica: Organic Lake... | reverse complement strand
CACCCTCACGTCGCCACCGTGCATGTCGCCGCCATCAGACCGTCGCTCCCATGGCAGCGAGGGTAGCGACGGCATCAACGCCTAGTCTCTGGCCGGTGAAGGGCATCATCCTGGCCGGCGGAACCGGCTCTCGACTCCATCCGGTCACGCTGGGCACCTCCAAGCAGCTGCTGCCCGTCTACGACAAGCCAATGATCTACTACCCGCTGTCGGTGCACATGCTCGCCGGCATCCGCGAGGTGCTGATCATCACCACGCCGGAAGATTCAGCTGCCTTCGAGCGACTCCTCGGCGACGGGAGCCAGTGGGGCATGCAGCTGAGCTACGCCGTGCAACCCAAGCCCGAGGGGCTCGCTCAGGCGTTCCTGATCGGTGCCGAGTTCCTCGACGGTGATTCGGCGTCGCTCGTGCTCGGGGACAACATGTTCTACGGAGCCGGGTTCTCGCACATGGTGAAAGACGCAGCGGCGAAGCCGAGCGGGGCCACGGTGTTCGGCTACCACGTGCAGGATCCCGAGCGGTACGGGATCGTCGAGATCGACGCCGACGGGAAGGCGCTGTCGATCGAGGAGAAGCCGACCGAGCCGAAGTCGCACTGGGCGGTCACCGGGCTGTACTACTTCGACGAGCGGGTGGTGGAAGCAGCCGAGGCCGTCACGCCCTCGCCACGCGGCGAACTCGAGATCACGTCCGTGATCGACTACTACCTGCGCCGCGGCGAACTCGATGTCCAACAACTCGAGCGTGGCTACGCCTGGCTCGACACGGGCACGTTCGACTCGATGGTCGAGGCGTCGGAGTTCGTGCGCGTCATCCAGCACCGACAGAGCCGACAGATCGCCTGTCTCGAGGAGATCGCCTGGGACCAGGGCTGGATCGACGGCGACCAGCTCCGCACCGCTGGTGAATCGATGAGCAAGAACAGCTACGGCCAGTATCTGCTGCATCTCGCGGACGGAGCAGCGCGATGAAGATCCTGGTCACCGGCGGCAAGGGCTTCATCGGCTCGGCCGTGGTCCGCCACCTCATAGCGTCGACCGACCACCACGTGATCAACGTCGACAAAATGACCTACGCAGCCACCGAAGGCAGCACCGCCGAGGCCGCAGCGAGCGAGCGGTACACGTTCGTGCAGGCAGACATCTGCGACCACGACGCGATCGCGGCCGTGTTCGCGGAGCACTCCCCCGACGCCGTGATGCACCTCGCAGCCGAGAGCCACGTCGACCGTTCGATCGACGGGCCCGCCGAGTTCGTGCACACGAACCTCGTCGGCACCGCCACCATGTTGGAAGCCGCCCGAGCCGCCGGCGTCGAGCGGTTCCACCACATCTCCACCGACGAGGTGTTCGGGTCGCTGGGTCCCGACGACCCCGGGTTCACCGAGACGACCCCGTACGACCCACGCTCGCCCTACTCGGCCAGCAAGGCCGGCTCCGACCATCTCGTGCGGGCGTGGGGCGAGACCTTCGGGCTCCCGGTCCTGATCACGAACTGCTCGAACAACTACGGACCATTCCACTTCCCCGAGAAGCTGATCCCGCTGGTCACGATCCGTGCGCTGAGCGGCGAGCCGCTCCCGGTGTACGGCGACGGCCAGCAGATCCGGGACTGGCTGCACGTCGAAGACCACGCCGCAGCGCTCGTGCAGGTCATCGAGACGGGCGTCCCCGGCGAGACCTACAACATCGGCGGCAAGTCGGAGATGGCAAACCTCACGGTCGTCGAATCGATCTGTGATCTCGTCGACGAACTCGCCGAACCACTCGACTCGGGCGAGTCCCGCCGCTCGCTGATCACCTTCGTGGCCGATCGACCCGGGCACGACCAGCGTTACGCGATCGATCAACGCAAGATCCAGTCCGAACTCGGTTGGGAACCCCGCCACACCTTCGAGACAGGTTTACGCGAGACGGTGGCGTGGTACATCGCTCACGAGGCCTGGTGGGGTCCCCTGCGCGCCGATGGCGCCAACGACCGCCGCGGACTGAAGCAGTAACCAATGGACATCATCCCCACCGAGATCACCGACGTCATCGAGATCGTGCCGAAGCGCTTCGGCGACGACCGCGGCTGGTTCAGCGAGACCTTCAGGTCCGATGTCCTCACAGAGGTAGGGATCGACATCGGGTTCGTGCAGGACAACGAGTCGTTCTCGGCAACGCAGGGAACGTTGCGTGGCCTGCACTATCAGCTGCCACCGTTCGCCCAGGACAAACTGGTGCGAGTCCTGCGCGGTTCGATCCTCGACGTTGCGGTCGACATCCGCCGCGATTCGCCCACCTTCGGCCGACACGTCACCCGCCAACTCACATCGGAGTCCGGCAACCAACTGCTCGTGCCGGCGGGATTCGCCCACGGCTTCCTCACCCTCGTCCCCGACGTGCAGGTGGCCTACAAGGTCAGTGCGCCGTATTCACCCGACACCGAGCGGGCGATCCGCTGGGACGATCCCGAGATCGCCATCACCTGGCCCGACGTGGCCGGAGGTGCGCCCGTGCTGTCCGACAAGGACGCCATCGCTCCGCTGCTCGCTGCGCAGCCCGACCTCTTCTGATCGGTTCTGGCGTGGAGACCCCTGTGTTCGACGAGCTCATCGTGTCCGGAGGAGACGAACGTCTCGACCTGGACGCCGACGGTCGCAACAAGTACCACGTGGATCCGCGGTCGAGTACCACTGCACTGCATCGCGGTTCGTGCACGAATTCACCGCTGACCGACACCGGCCGCTCCGCTGCCACTGCGGCACACCGGCAACTCATCGACGGTGACCTCGGATACGACGAGTGGTGCGCCCAGCAGCGCCGTCGTCTGCTCGATGTGTTCGTCCCAGGTGAGCACCGTCGTGCCGGGGTGTTCTTCGCGCCGTCGGGGAGCGACCTGTGCTACCTCCCGCTGCTCATGGCGTCGCTGTGGTCGGGCTCGACACGTCTACGCAACGTGGTCACCACGAGCGAGGAGCTGGGATCCGGTTCGTTGGCGGCTCACGACGGGCGCTTCTACGCAGCCCGCTCGCAGCTCGGCGAGACCCCGTCGAGTGCGGCGATCAATACCGAGCTCGATGTCGAACCGATCTACCTGTCGGCACGTGAGCACGACGGTTCCGTCGTGGACCACGGTCGGCGGATCGAGTCGATCATCACCCAACGCACCGACGACCGGGTCCTGGTGATCAATCTCGTCATCGGGAGCAAGTCGGGCATCGAGAACGGCATCGACATCGTCGAGCGCTTCTCGCACGCCGATGTCGTGTGGACCGTCGACCTGTGTCAGATGCGTGTCCGACCCGACCTGGTCGAGCGACTCCTGGACCTGGGGTGCCTGCTGTTCACGACCGGTTCGAAGTTCTACCAAGCGCCCCCGTTCTGCGGCGCGATGCTGATCCCGGACGTGTGGCTCGACCGCATTTCCACGATCGGACCCGCCTCACTGTCGGGATTCGATCGGCTCTTCTCCGCCCAGGACGTTCCTCGCGAATGGCCCACCCTCCGAGCGCTGCTGCCGTCGTTCGAGAACGTCGGACTGCGGCTCCGCTGGGAGGCAGCGCTCGCCGAGATCGAGGCATTCGATGCCGTTCCCGATCCAGCGTCCGCCGCCGTCATGGACCGGTGGAACCGGACGGTGGTCGACCGGATCGATGCGTCGCCTCGTCTCGAACTCCTCCGCGACCAGGAACACACCAACGATTCGATCGTCTCGTTCCGTGCGCGTAGCGCCGAAGGAGCATTCCTCGACCGGGCCGGCCTCGCCGAGATCCATCGCCGCCTGGCCGTCGTGCCGAGCCCCGAGATCGCACCGTTCGATCGAGCGTTCATCGGTCAGCCCGTGTCGTACGAGTCGGGGTCGTTCCTCCGTTTCGCCATCGGCTCGCGCGACGTGCGGCGCTGGGTCGCCAGCGGCTTCGATCGCACGGCGGACCGGGGGCTCATCGCAGCCACAGAACGTATTGCCGGAGACCTGTCGTGACCGCTGCTGACCGGGCGCTCGATGCTGCACTGGCATCGGGCCTGGTGGACGACGCCGACACCGCCGTCATCATGATCGATCTCGACATCGTGCGTCGCCAGTACGAGCGAGCGGTGGCCGCCTTCCCGCCCACTGCGCATCATGCGGTTGCGATCAAGTCGAATCCGCTCGTCTGCGTGCTCTCGGAGTTGGCGGCGTGGGGCGCCCACGCCGAGGCGGCGTCGGCCGAGGAATTGCTGCTCGCCCGTGTCGCCGGGTTCGGCGACCGCACCGTCTGGGATTCGCCGGCCAAGACCCGACGCGAGATCCACGACGCGCTCGAAGATCCTCCGGGGCTCACGAACGTCGATTCGTTCGCCGAACTCGAGCGGTATCCGCCGGGCCGCACCGTGCGACTCGGGCTGCGAATCAACCCGGAGCGCCGCCCCGACACAATCGCATCACTTGCAACCGGCGTCAGCGGCTCCAAGTTCGGTGTCGGCATCTCCGAGCGTGAGCGGATCATCGAGGCGTTCGCACTCGAGCCGAGACTGCGGTGCCTGCACGTGCACAGTGGGTCGAATTCGCGGTCCCTCGATCCGATGGTCGAAGGGGTGGCTGCCGTGGTGGCGTTGGCCGACGAGATCAACAGCGGTGCCGGCAAACCCCAGATCGACACGATCGACATCGGCGGCGGTCTTCCCTGGTCGGAGTCGGCCGACGAACCGTTGTCGGTGGAACGCTACGCCGCTGCGCTGCGCTCGGCAGTCCCTCGCCTGTTCGACGGGACCTACCGGATCGTCACCGAATTCGGTCGCTACCACCACTTGGGGGCGGGGACCACGGCAACACGAGTGGAGTACGTGAAGCAGTCGGGATCATCCGACATCGCCGTGGTACACGTCGGTGCCGATTCGTTCGTACGAGAGGTGTACGACCGCGACCACTGGTCGCTGTCGCTTCGTCGACACGGCGAGCTCGACAGCGATGCTCACGCCGCGACATCCGACAGCAACGAGTCGTCCGCGCGACGGGTCGACGTGGTCGGTCCACTCTGCTTCGAAGGTGATTTCCTCGAACGCGACACCGCCGGGTTCGACCCGGTCGAGGGTGGTTGGCTGATGATCGATCAGACCGGTGCGAACACCTTCTCGCTGTGGTCGCGGCACTGCAGTCGGGCATTCCCGAAAGTGCTGTTGTACGAGGGCGCTGATCCCGCCGGAACCGTCCGCATCGGCAAGGACCGCCAGAGCGCACTCGACGCCATCTCCGCCTGGAGTTGATGCGTCGTACCGATTGCTGCGGTGATCAGCCGGGAATGGTGGTCTCGGGCGGTGGCAACGGCCCGGTCCCACGGAAGTAGTTCAGGATCGTGTCGGTCTCCTCGCCTTCGTTGGCGACCAGCACCGACTTGCCGTCGATCATCGCTCCCTGACTCGGCAGGGTGAACGTCCGCAAGCCGGTGGAGAAGGCCTTGCGCAGCGTTCCTGCGGCACCGAGCGGATCCAGGCCGGGATCGAGGCGCAGCGAACTCGCGGTCGCATCGAAGATGTCGCGGACCAGAGCCGGGTCGGCCTGGATCTCCTGCAGCGTCTCGTTGACCGCAGCTGAGATGAACTGCTGCTGACGGAGGACGCGACCGATGTCGGCCGTGCCGTCTGTGCGCCAGTCGCCATCGCGGAACTCCTGGTACTGCCGACTGCGTGCGTATGCGAGCGCTTGGGTGCCGTCGAGGTTGTTGCAACCCGGCTCCTGCACCAGCCCGCTCTCCGTGTCCCGCGCCGGGAACTCGAAGCAGATCGTCACGCCATCGAGCGTGTCGACGAGCGCCTTGAACCCATCGAAGTCGACATCGACCACGTGGTTGATCGGGATTCCGAACTCCTCGGTGATCGTCTGGGCGAGCACGCCCGCTCCTCGGTTGTAGGCCGAGTTGATCCGGTCCTGACCACCGGTGTCGGCCTGGGTCACCCAGAGGTCGCGATTCAGACTCAGCAGCGCTGCGCCGTTGCCGTCGCGTTCCTGGCGCAGGATGATGATCGTGTCGCTGCGTCGCCCGCCGACGTCACCGACGGCGGCTGCGTCGGGGGCATTCGGATCGACGCCCTCGCGCGAGTCCGAGCCGATCAGCAGGTAGTTGACGGCGGGCCCGTTCACCGGCACGAGCATGTCCTCGATGGCCTCCTCGCCGTCGAACCGCTCGAAGGACTCCCCGAGGCGGTCCGATGCCGAGATCACGCCGATCGACCCGACGACCGCCACGACCACTGCGAACAGCAGTCCGAGCGGCGCCGACGATCGTCGGCGAGGTCGCTGTCGGGGCGCGTGGCCGGAATCGAACGTGCTCATCGCCACGAAGCTACGCCGTCGTCGGCCCACTGCGGCGCCGCGACGAACAGGTCGAGGGGCGTCATGTTCGCAGGTGAATCACGTCACCCACATCGAGCACGTGGCGCATGTCGCCGGACTGCACGACGAGACGGCCACGGTGGTCGATGTCGATCGCTTTCCCGACGAGTTCGTTTCCCGCCGGGAGTTCGACACGCACGACCTCGCCAAGCGTCAGCAGGCGGCGCCGATAGGCCTCGCTGACGTCGACGGATCGGTCGAAGCAGTCGAGCAACAGCTCGAGGAGTCGATGCGGCGTCGTGTCGAGGTGCAGATTCGACGCCAGCGAGGCCGCACCGGTGGGCGCCCAACCGACGTTCAGACCGAGGCCGACGACCACGGCGCCGGTTGTCGTCGACCGCTGCGCGAGCACGCCGGCGAGTTTGGCGCCATCGAGGAGGAGGTCGTTGGGCCACTTCAAGCCGAGGCGGTCGTCGAGCGGGCTGCCGGCAGCCGCTTCGATCGCCTCCACCGCGGCCACGCCGATGCGTTGGACCAGGGTCATGGGATCGGCCCCCGGCTCCGTGAACAGGATCGAGGCGAGGAGATTCGTCCCGGGTGGAGCATCCCATCGACGGTCCAACCGACCGCGCCCCGCAGTTTGGTGATCGGTTCGCAGCACCGTCCGGTCGACGGCATCACCGCGCTCGGCCGCGGCGAGCAGATCGACGTTGGTGCTGCCGGTCTCGTCGACGACGCGCACGGTCCAACGTGGTGATGATCCTGAAATGCCTTGCCGAGACGTCACGGCCTCTACATTTGCAGTCGTGCTGAAGAAGATCCTGATCGCCAACCGAGGCGAAATCGCTGTCCGTGTCATCCGAGCCGCCCGGGAGATGGGAATCGCCACGGTGGCGGTCTACTCGGAACTGGATCGCGACTCCCTCCACGTCCGATTGGCCGATGAGGCCTATGCCCTCGGAGGAACCACCGCAGCCGAGAGCTACATCGACCAGGACAAGTTGCTCGACGCGATCCGAACCAGCGGCGCCGATGCGGTGCACCCCGGCTACGGCTTCTTCAGCGAGAACCCCGACTTCGCACGAGCGGTTGCAGCACTCGGTGTGGAGTTCATCGGACCGCCCCCCGAGGCGATGGACGAGATGTCCGACAAGGTGTCGAGCCGCAAGGCCGCCGTACGCGGTGGTGCACCGATCGTTCCGGGGATGACCGAGTTCGCTACCGGCCCCGACGACGTCCGTTCGTTCGGCGACGAGTTCGGTTGGCCCGCCGTGATCAAGGCCGCATTCGGTGGCGGTGGTCGCGGCATGAAGATCGTGCACTCGGCCGCCGAGGTCGACGACGCATACGCCTCGGCCCAACGCGAGGCCAAGAGCTTCTTCGGTCGCGACGAGGTCTACGTCGAGCGGTACCTCACCTGGCCCCGCCACGTCGAGATCCAGTTGGTCGGCGACAAGCAGGGCAACTGCGTGTGGATCTCGAGCCGTGACTGTTCGGCCCAGCGACGCCACCAGAAGCTCATCGAGGAAGCTCCCGCGTATGCGCTGCCCGACGGCGTCGAGGCCGCCATGGGCGTAGCAGCCGTCAAAGCTGCCCAGGCGGTCGGCTACTACGGGGCCGGCACGGTCGAGTTCATCTATCAGGACGGCGAGTTCTTCTTCCTCGAGATGAACACCCGCCTCCAGGTCGAGCATCCGGTGAGCGAGATGATCACCGACATCGACCTCGTCGAATGGCAGATCCGGGTGGCCGCAGGTGAACCCCTGCCGATGACACAGGCCGAGGTCGACAGCGCACGTCGCGGTCACTCCATCGAGATCCGGATCAACGCCGAAGATCCTGCCGGCGGCAAGTTCCTCCCGTCGCCCGGACCCATCGACAAGCTCGTCCCGCCGGACGGATTCGGCGTCCGATTCGACACCGGCTACATGTCGGGTGACGAGGTCAGCCAGTACTACGACAACCTCATCGGCAAGCTCGTGGTGTGGGGTCGAGACCGCGACGTCGCGATCGCTCGCACGATCCGCGCGCTCGAGGAACTCGTCGTCGAAGGGGTCGCCACCACGATTCCCGCCGACCTCGCAATCCTCAAGCATCCGGACTTCGCAGCGATGACGCATTCCACCAAGTGGGTGGAAGAGACGCTCGACCTGTCGGGCATCTCGGGCAAGGCCGAGCCGTCCGGGCCGCCTCCGTCCACCGACGACGACGCACCGGAGCTCGTGCGTCGCAACACGACGGTCGAGGTGAACGGTAAGCGGTTCGACGTGTCGATGTGGGTGCCGGACCAACCGCTCGTTGCGGCTGCCGGATCGGCGCCGGTCAAGAAGCGCGAGAAGCGTGCGGCCAGCGGAGGCGGCGGGGCCGCAGCATCAGGGTCGATCGAGGCACCCATGCAGGGCACGATCGTGAAGGTGCTGGTCGAAGTCGGTCAGCAGGTCGAGGCGGGCGCCGGGATCCTGGTGCTCGAGGCGATGAAGATGGAGAACCAGATCAACGCCGAGACGTCCGGCACGGTGAAGGAGATCAAGGTCGCAGCAGGCGACACCGTCGGCGGTGGCGACATCCTCGCCATCATCGAATAGATCTCACGCCCGAAGGCATCAGCCTCGGAAACGCATTGCCTCGAGGCGCGCTTCGTCGAGGATGCGACGGGAGTCGGCGAGATCACGGATGCTCGCGTGTTCACGGCGCAGACCCTGGTGCTGGTTCCACGCGCCGAGCAGGCGGGTGAAGGCGATGTTCTGCTGTGCTGTCATGTGGACAACGCTATGGAGCGGCGAGATGTGAGGGACGCTCGATTCCGGCTTTGTCGTGCCCGAACCTCATCAGTCGCCTACGATTCGAAAGTAGAATTGCTCGCACGCCATCTTTCCAAAGGTCGTAGACGGCCGTCACAGCGTCGTTCTCCGGGCGGTCACGAAAGGATCCATGTACCACCTCGACGACATCAATCGCGAGCTGCTCGACCTCCTCCAGATCGACGGGAGGATGTCCTACAAGGATCTCGGCGAGCGGATCGGACTCACTGCCCCCGCCGTTGCCGAACGCGTGCGCAAGCTCGAAGACGTCGGCATCATCTCGGGCTACACGGCGACCATCGACTACGAGGCAATCGGGTTCCCGATCCAGTGCGTCGTGCGGCTCAAGGCCAGATCCGGCACCGCCGGCGTCGACGACAAACTCCGAACGATCCCGAACATCGTCGAGGCCAATCGTGTCACGGGCTCGGATTCACACGTCCTGCGCGCCCACATCCGCACCGCCCACGAGCTCGAGGAACTGCTCACCGATGTGTGGGATGACGGCGAGACGATCACCAACATCGTCACCAGCTCGCCGGTGCCTCGGCGACCCATGAACCTGCGTGCGACCGATGCCGGGCGCGAGATCGGTTGATCGCCCGCTACCGCTCCGACGGTGAGCAGCAGATTCGCTACTCGGCGGCTTCGGCCAGTGCTTCGCTCAGCGCAGGATGCACGAGGATGCTCTCGACCAGGTCCGTCACCGTCAACCCCGCCGTGACGGCGACGGCGATCACCGAGATCAATTCGGCGGCGTGGCGTCCGACGATCGAGCCACCCAGGATCACGCCGGTCGCCGGATCGGAGATGATCTTCACGAACCCGCGGGTGTCGTTGTTGATCATCGCCTTGGCCGTGGCGGAGAACGGCACCTTCGTGACCCGGATCTTGCGACCCGACGAGAACGCTTCGGCCTCCGCGAGTCCGACGTCGGCGATCTCGGGTTCGGTGAAGATCGCAGATGCCGCCTTGTCGTAGTCGAGGTGGCGGTGACTGCGGGTGTGCAGCCCCATCACGTGCTCGGCGACCTTGCGACCCTGCACCGATGCCACCGACGACAGCGGCAACTTCCCGCTGATGTCGCCGGCTGCATAGATGTGGTCGACATTCGTGACGCAGTGGTGGTTGATGTCGACGTAGCCCCAGTCGTTCACGTGCACGCCCGCCGCTTCGAGTCCGATGCCCGAGGTGTTCGGCACCGATCCGATCGCCAGCACGGCGTGCGACGACGTGACGATGCGACCGTCATCGCATCGGACCACGACACGATCACCGGTCGGGTCGGCGTTGCCGTCGGCATCCACACGTTCGATCGCCTGTGCCCGCGCACCCATCACCAGCTTCACGCCGCGGTTCATGAACTCCTGTTCGAGCACGGCGGCCACCTCGGGGTCCTTGCCGGGCAGCACCTGCTGACGGCTGACCACCAGCGTGACGTTCGAGCCGAATGACGAGAACATGTGGACGAACTCCACGCCGGTCACGCCGGACCCCACCACCGTGACGCTCTCGGGGAAGACGCGAGGCGGATAGCAGTGGCGGGTGGTCAGGATCCGTTCGCCGTCGGGATGGCACCAATCGGGGACGCGAGGCTGGGAACCGGTCGACACGAGTGCCGAGTCGAAGGCGATCGTCTCGACTCCGTCGGCGGTCTCGACCTCCACCGTGTTCGGTCCCGTGAATCGACCGTTGCCGCGAACCAGACGAACCCCCTGGCTCTCCAGGAGTTGCGTGGTGTTCCCCGCCATCTTCGTCTCGATGCGGCCGATGCGATCGGTCAGCGACGCGGTATCGATCACCGGGGTCTCGTGCTCGAGTCCCATGCCCTCCGAGCGGCGCATGAAGCTCATGGCACCGCCGGTGGCGATCATCGTCTTGGACGGAATGCAGTCCCAGAGGTGCGCGGCACCACCGATGACATCACGTTCGACCACGGTCACCTGGGCGCCCATACGGGCGGCATAGGTGGCTGCGACGTTGCCCGCAGGGCCACCGCCGATGATGACGAAGCGTTCTGACACGCTCCTCAGGCTAATGGTCGTGGCCGTGACCGTCGATCAGTCCCGCGTCATCGAAGATCGTGGCTCGCTGTGTGAAGTCGACCGTCAACGCCTCGCCGGGCTTGGAGGTGACCTCGTTGGCGCACCAGCGGGACGGATACGGCAGCTGATCTCGCGGCTCGCCGACGTACTCGAAATGCATCCCGTCGGGTGTGAGGAAGTTGCCACCCCAGGCGAATCCGTGCTTGCGGAAGATCCGCACGACGGTGCAACCGCCCGGCCGCTCGATGAAGCTGGTGGGTGTGCACCCCTGGCATGCGCTGACGGTGTTCGTATCCATCGCCATGCCCCAGGTGTGACGGGACAGGAACCCGATGGTGCTGCTGGGGGTCAGGCGATTGAAGCGTGGCGTGTAGCACCCGCCCGCAACACTCCAGTCGCCGAGGTCGAACACCCTCAGGAGGTTTCTCGCCACGATTTCGTCGATCGCTGCCTTCATCGCTGGCTGCACCACCCGGTGACAGTCCCTCCGGATGTTCGGCAGGTACTGCATGGACGACAGGTTCTGCGCTTTCCATGCC
>Ga0307981_1003525_pt1 | contig 11680 bp, 14 predicted proteins | sample OrgLakmetagen987_FD_201849 | JGI IMG/M metagenome (GOLD analysis project Ga0307981, IMG submission 201849) | Saline water microbial communities from Organic Lake, Antarctica - #987 | ecosystem: Environmental > Aquatic > Non-marine Saline and Alkaline > Saline | place: Antarctica: Organic Lake... | reverse complement strand
TACCTACCTTCTTCGACCATGTCTATCAAGTCAATCCTTACCGTTCTCTGCATCTTTGGTAGCCTGCTTCCCTCTACTGTTTCAGGATACGCGTTTGTCGCCAAGACTAATGCCATTACATCGAGCCGCCCTTCTTTGGCCACGTGCCAACCGTCGCGTAGATCTTTCTCCTCCTCTTCGTCGTTGAGCATGGAGATTGATCAGCAAGTTCTAATGGGAGCAGCCATTGCGTTTGGTGGTCTCGGGTTTGGTGTAGGTCTTGTATACTTCACGGAAGTACAAGGCGAACGCGCCAAGGCCCGCGGTGGAGGATTATCGAACACTATGAGCACCCGCATTTCAGGTGGTTTGTTGGAAGATGTCGAAGTGAGCTCCGTCAGTGATTTGGGATCTCTCACTAGTCAATTGGAAAGCGCTCTGCGCCAAAGCGGCGGTGCCGACGAAAAGGTATTCGAGATTGATGAAGCAGATCAGAAGCGAATTGCAGAGGAAGCGGAAGACGGCTGGTAAACAGGCATGTAGGCAGGAAGCCAACGAATTAACCAACGAATTCACTTCCGGTTTTGCTTGCCGAATGTATTGCTAAAGGATGAAGAGAAGCGGATCGCAACGAATTCGGATACACAATTGCTAGAGACAAGCTCTGCATCCGCGAAAGTCTATGTCCTAAATTAAACAGAAAACTATATGGCCGAGCTTATTGGCGTCTCAAATGTTTAGCCAGCGGGCCTTATTGCTTCAGTGGGATGAAATGAGTGACGGTGGTCTTGATGCGTCGCTGCGGCTTTACCATCGTTGTGAATTGTGAAGTCCAAAAGTCAGTCTCTTGCGCCCAGTCTTCGAAAAAGTACACCTGCCACTACACGCACGAAACTTCGGGAATTTTGGTCACGAAGATCGAGAAGCAGAGAACAGACAAGCACCGCACATACCGGTACATGCAACCATACCAATAAAGAACAAAAAGACCTCACCTCTTTGACCATGACATCCATCAAGGCAGACACCATGAACGCCAAGTTCGTCAAGTACGTACCTGAACTAGCATCAGAGTATGCCAAGTATCCCATGAGTTACCCTCGCTGGCTGGATCCCAAGGAAAAAGACAACAAAGGAAGACCTTGTTTCATGGAATCGCAAGTGGATGCCGGACTCAAGATGGACTACGTATACGGCCGTGGGAAGTTTGGACGAGGCTACTACCACATGATGACCCGGGAAGCGTACACGAGCATTCATCCTCGCATGAGATCCGAAGCGCCCGGGGGCAGCTGCTCTTGCTTTAGTGCTTCGGCACGAAAAGAAGTCGATGCCCACGACGACGTGAAACGTATCATGTACAATCGTAGCGTGGCTAGCATTCCGAATGATGTTGTCGCCGCCTCAGACGCAATCGAGGGAGCAAGGCAAACGGCCAAGCAGTGGCACAATGGTCTGCAGAACGAGCAGCTTATGGTGGGATTTGTTCAGCATGCAACCTAATTTAGTTAGTTTTTGAATTTTGTAAGGCCGTACTATTGGAACTCCTGGTATTCTTATACCATAACATCCATGGACTACCTCGGTAGTTTAGTAGAAGTCTCACGCGCCGAAAAGGAGAGAGAGTAGACTGGTGACTGGCGGCAGGATCAATGCGCCGTCCCGTTCGCCTTCTCCACGGCCAGCCAATCACGAAAGATCCGGGATCCGAAAGCAGAGAACGCGCGATGCGACATGCGACCATCACATTCGACATTCGAGTTACGAATTAAAAAGCCGGCCACAATAAGACAATTAAGCGATCGAGGACAACCATGAGACGGCACAGGAGCGGCGCACCCCAACAGGAGGACTCTTCTTCGGACGAGGAAGATGCCTTTGCAATCCTGTCGAAAAAGAACAAAAAGGCCAAGATCAAAGAGGAGCCTTCCACCGTGACGACGCTGAATGTCGAAGATGCACCGTCCGCAAGCGGCACCACTGCTACCTCTAGCAAACCACTCCCAGAAGCCTCCGAACCTGCAGCGGTCTTGCCCGTTTCGATTACATCCTCCATGAAGCGACACCACGGAGCTTCGAGCAACACGCGCAAAGCCAAAATGGACGCCCTACTGTTGGAGCTCGAAGTGGAAAAGAGCAAGGTTAGCACAGCGTCCACGAAGCGCTCTGGTAGTAGACAAGCAAAGGGATCTTTCGTGGAAACGGGCCAAGAACATACAACAACCAATGTTTTCGTCGGAAACTTGGTACCCACCATGACGGAAGAGAGATTGACGCACTTATTTCAACAATTCGGTGAGCCTACCAGTAGTATATTGCTGCTGCTGTTGTACGATGCCGTAGAGGAGGAGATTGCGACTACGACACGACGCTAGCTACCTAGAGATGCGTGCACACTGTATAGAGAGTGACTATCCGTTGCACAGGAACTAACCCTTTTCTTGAGTTCCTGGTATAATTTTTGATTATCCTCTTTGCTTGTTTTGAGCAGGACCGCTGTATTCAGTAAAAATAATGTGGCCGCGATCGCCGGAAGATGCTCGGAATCGGTTGACAGGCTTTGTCTGTTTCATGAATCGTTCGGATGCTGAAGATGCCATGGACGCCTGCGACGACAGCGACCCTTTCAACTGTGGGAGAAAGATTGTCCTGCGCTGGGGGAAGAACGTCAAGGAAGTGGTTCCACAGGGGGACGGTGTGATTAGCAGGATACATACCGATGCACAGCAGGCAGACCCTGCCACGACAGGAGCGATCGAGGCGCGACCAAAGACCATGCGTGTTATTCCACCTCGGGATCTACGAAAGAATGGAACTCGCGGAGGGGCCCATCTTACTCCAGAGGAGCTGGAAGAGTTTCGACGCCTCACTAGAAGGGAGCTGTGTGCAGCGAGAGGACCCATTTGCCAAGCCATGGCCTTTTGTTTCGAAAAGAGTGCGGCCGCCAAGGCTATTGCAGATATGCTGAAAGAATTGCTATTGGATAGTGCACCAGATGTGACTGTGGACACACTGATTGCTCGGCTCTACTTGATTTCGGACGTGTTGTACAATTCGCAACAGCCTGGTGTTCGAAATGCTTTTCTGTATCGCGATGCCATTGAACGCATGGCTCCTGACGTCTTTACCATCTTGGGCAAGCATGGAGACGGAAAGGTCGGCCGCATGACACTGAATAAGCTATCAAAGGCAGTCAGTACTGTTCTCAGTGCGTGGACCAACTGGAGTGTGTACAACCCTGTTTTTTTGGATGAACTGCATGCCAGATTCGAAGGACGAGAAGTCCAGCAAGAGCTAGTCGCTCCCATAAAAAAAGAAGAACAAGCGGAGGTAGCGATCGACCAAGGAGTAGAACAGGTTCCGGTTGTCGATACCATCAGCACGACGCCTCAAGGAGACTGGACTACACTCACAGTGGACGAGGATGAAGACGAAATCGGTTTGGATGAAGAAGACGAGGTCGATGGCGAACCTATCAACGATCACGAAATAAATAGTGCCGTCGTGAAAGAAAACGACCAGCCTCCCGTCATGTCTCCTGGAGACGCCAGTAGTTCATATGGGGAACTTCCTTCCACACGAATCAGCGGACAGCCACAAGTCGACGACGATGTAGACGGTATCCCTCTCGACGAAGGCGACCCGGATGGTGAGCCTTTAGAAAGTGATGAAGAGGTTGATGGCGAGCCTTGGGATATGGATGATGCAGATGCCGATGGCGTACCACTGGACGACGAAGATTGAGATTGAACATTCGAATGATAGCAAGTCTCGTTCGAGATGTTACTATCACACTATATAAAAGCCTTCTATCTGGTACAGTGTAGAGAGACTACTCTTCTGATGCGACTTCAGAAAACGGCATGGCCCAGAGACCAGGTTCCGCCTCTTGTGGCAACCAAGGAATGGGCGACATGCCTTTCGACTCTGTCATGATGCCCAAGCCTGAGCTCGTATCCCCTTTGGCGTTGAGCACCTCTATTCTCTCTGACAGAGAGACGGCGACAGATGATCGAATCAAACCATAGTCATCAGGTGTCTGTTGTCCTTCTGTAGTCTGTTGTCCTTCTGTAGCGGTATGGGTCTTGTCCCGACCGAGAGTACCCTGTGTCGTGAGCCGGTGGTACAATTTCCCCGTCTCCTCGGACATGGCCAAATCTTGCGCGTCGAACGATTGTTTCATGGTTCCAGCAAAAATTAGATTATTTTCATCATAATGTTGTTCGAGACTATGAAAGACAATTGGTGTAGCAGCTGGTCGGACAAAGTTGAGCTCTCTTCCACACGGAGAAACGAACGGATATTCCTCCATGCAGATACTGCGATCTGCCATGAGCTCCTTGTCACGTGGACGAAGATGCTGCAGTCGGCGAAAGAAAAAGTCGAGAAACTTGGCATCCTTGATGGAAGTGGCAATATTCTTTGGTAAAGTCTCTTCCAGAAACAACCTTCCCTGCAAGTCCACGTTGTAAAAGTAGCATCGAATCGGGCCAGCATTTTCGGCATGATTGTCGTAGAACGACTGCGGCTTGACAATGGATGCAAACCTGGAATCATTTCGGGGAGGAGTGAGATGCCCGACAGATATTTCAACACGACGCACTCATTGGGGGAACTGCACGCATGGATACGAATATACACGTCTACGAGTAGTGTCCTCACCAGTTGTCAATGTAGCCTGTTTGTGGGCCGACGCCTGCATCCGACGATGACGAGGAGAGGAAACGGACTGGTGCTGTACTACAATGATCCTTACACCTGCGCGCAAAACAATGTAAGGATATCGATCTCATGTCGGTTGGTTTCAACACTGTGGCGCGTTACTGTATGATGAATAGCCTGACCGTTCGTTCGTTCGTTCGTTCGTTTGTTTGTTCGTTCGATCGTTCGTTTGTTTGTTCGTTCGATCGTTCGATCGATTGCTCGCTGTTTGCCGAATGCCTCTCATCCTCTCATGGTCCAAAAAGTACACAAGAGACTTCTAAGCTCGGGAGTGATTTTGAAACGGAATCACGAGCACCGAGTCCGCGCCAAATCTCAGCGCAAGCATTCAGTGGTTTACCGCATCTCGCTTTACTAACTTTTTTTCACCGTGCAGCCTCCGTCGCATCGCTCATCTCCCGCGGTTGTCCTCCGCGTTTGCAAGTAACATCAGCTTGAAAGCAGTTACAGTAGTTCGTTCCAGTAATCAACATGAGCGTGCAAAAGATCCGAAAGAGCGCTGGCGTAAGTATTCTAGTGTGCTGTAGCTATGTCAGTGCATCGAGGTTACCCATGAAGAGCGATAGCAAAGGAGAGCAACGTTGCACCTGCGACCGTATACGTATAGAGCCCGTTTCCCAGTACCCGACATAGTAGCTAACTTGACTATTACTCTATATCATTCACAGGCTGAGCCCGATGAATTCGAAGCTTCTGTTGCTCAGGAGCTTCTCAACCTTGAGATGACCTCCCCCGAGCTCAAGGCATCCCTCCGGGATCTTTACATTACTGCCGCCAAGGAAGTCGACTGCGGTGCCGGCCGCAAGGCCATTCTCCTGTATGTTCCTTACAAACTGCGAAAAGCTTTCAACAAGGTTCACCAGAAGCTCGTGCGCGAACTGGAAAAGAAGTTCTCGGGACGCCACGTTCTCATTATCGCCCAGCGCACTATTCTTGGAAAGTCGTACAACCGCAACCATAAGACCAACGGCCCCCGCCCACGTTCTCGTACTTTGACGGCCGTCCACGAGGCTATTTTGGACGATCTTGTCTACCCCACTGAAATTGTTGGAAAGAGAACTCGCATCAAGATTGACGGAAAGCGTATCATGAAGGTGTACCTTGACAGCAAGGACCAGGCCAATGTTGAGGGACGGACCGAGACCTTTGCCGCTGTCTACGGCAAGCTCACCAACAAGCAAGTCTCGTTTGTCTTTTAAAATTATAGTAAACAGACTAAAACTATACAGGTATACTCGCTAGACGAAACGCTAGCTGTGATACGAGAGGCATTACCACAATAGACCAACGGAAGTAGAGATTGGTACAAATGATACTAAAGATCAGTACTGATAGACTAGCCAGAACTTTGGCGTTCTATTCTTCCTTTTCAGAGGTCAAGATGGCGCTAAAGCCTTCCGCCTTGCCTGCCCAGAGATATCCAAAGAGATAGGTCATTATCAGCACACCGCGAAGCGTCAGTGTGATTCTCTGATCCACCTCCATAATGGCCGTACTCATCTCTGGAAACCAAAAGAACGGCATGACCACATTGACAATAATCTTGTATAGACAAATAGCCCGTAGTTGCGGCATGGTCAAGAACGTGCGTATACGCAACAACAAGACAGCATGAATGGCCGTGTGAAAGGCAGCCAAGGCAAAGCATAAACGAACGACTGGAGTGACTTCTTTCGAGGCGTAGTATTGTTCGACACCTCCCACCGTTTCAAAGAGGGCCTCGAAAGAAGCAACGGCGGTAAAGATATTAATGACCTGCGTTTTCCAAGAGAACAAGCAAGGCGACTATTAGATGAGACCGCACCGCAGTATGCATGCTGCAAACGACCGCACAATACTGTCACGCCCCCCGTGAATGAATCGCAGGACGTACCGAGCCAAAGAAAATTGCGTTGGCTGGAATTGACCACTTCATGATTTCGTTTGGGGGCTTGGGGTGCGTGAGGACGGTCCACATACTGAGAGCAGCACCCAAGAGTTGAAAAAATACCATGTTGGCAAAAATGTCGGCATCAAACTCGTGTCGATCAGGAGCGGGGTGAAAGTAGTTTTGCAACCAGGCCATAAAGAGAATGGTTGCAAAGCTGGCTCCCAAGAGAATCTTATGGAATGAAATCAAGGCAAAGGTGGACGTTCTCATGACAAACCAAACGACCCAGGCCAGTTCATACTGCAGGATATATCTCACGCCAAAGTCTCGAAGGGCAAAGTCCTCCTGCTCGGTGCACTCGCGAACAGACTCGAAAATGGAGCAAGGCTCCTGCAGTATCGATTCTGGAAAGAGCCAGCCTCTTCCCCACCCAGTGGGCAAGATCCCGAAACGTAGGGGAATCCCAATAAGCAGTAAATGGAGAAAGGCTGCTCGATAGGGAGTCATCCCGATGGCATCGTACCAAGTCTTCATGGTTGTGATGGAATGGTATCCTCTTGACGCGTCTCGGCTGACTGACTACCTCTCTTTTGACCGTCTCGTCTCTCAATGAGGTACTAGCGAATGCACGATGAGAACAGAGGCTACGCTAGAGACTAGCTAGCAGGTTTACAGCGAAACTTCAACAAACGGAAAGCAATTCGCATGAGATACTGTAGCCACCATGGTCTTGTGTCTTGTGGATCGGAACGCGACAAATACACGCGACGCCGTCAGAACTGCAAGAAGTCTAGAGAGCGAACGTTTCAGCTTCGCTGCGACACAGTTTTATGGGACTACAGTATGAATGTGTCACTGGTCATGAGCTCCTCTTCACCAAGCCAACCGCGAAACAGTAAATCTAATTTCCTTGGGAAGCACCACAACGAAACGGAACCACCATGGTGGCAAGAAAGAGCCCGTCCAGCGGGAAGCGCCGCAAGAGCGAACCGGAAGAAAAAGTTGAAGACACTGACGACGAAAGCATACAACAGGAAGTCTCAGAATCCAAGTCCAGCTCGAATCGAAAGAAGGGCATGTCGCCCCGAGAATTGCGACAAAGTCGACGCCAGGATCTTCGACCCAAGTCGACTGGTGTAGGTATTTCCATCGCATCTGCTGCAGATGATGGTGGTGCGATACCAAAAGGAAAGAAGATCATCTTTGGTGACGATGAAGACCTTATGCAGGAAGACGACCTTGAAAAGAAAGAGACCCAACACGGGGATGAAAAACAGCAAGACGAAGAGAGCGACGACGACGATGATGATGATGATGCTGTGGAAGAAGTGGATACTTCGGCAGCTCGGAAAAGCGAACAAGGCCAGCGTGAAAAGGAACGAGCAACTGCCAGGGTGCAAGTTTCGCTCACCTCGCGCCGCAAAAGAAAATATAAAGTCGAGGCGGAACCCGAGAACGATTTTGACGACGCGTTTTTTACACAGCTGGACGAAGAAATAGCCGAGAAACAGCAGCAAGACAGGCAAAAGCCAGTCCAACCTCAAGGGCGCCACACGACTTTTGTGGTTCCGAACGAGGACGAAACTAGAACTGCTGCACCGGTTGGACACAACATTGAAGTGGCGGTCCTCGCTAGTGAGTCGTCTTCTCAGGTCATTATCAACCCGGAACTCTCGGATAGTGCCTTGACCTTTTCCAGAAGCCATTTACTCGATGGATCTGACGGCGTATCGAGTAAGCAGCTGCAAAAAGCCAAAAAGTCTGGCAACAAAACTGCGGAAACTCCAAGCTGGAGGCGATCGAAAAAGATGAATCTGTTACTGCAGCCTGGAGCAAGATCCAAGCGACAAAAGGTCCACGGCAGAGCACCAGCTCACTTTGTTGTGGAATAAAGTATCCATCGACATCTTTCCTAGCAGTCCATTCAACAAAACTGAGTAGGATTTTAGCTTGCTCTCTTGTATAGTAGGTTTTCTTGTATCTATCTTATGCCGACACGGTCGCTCGAACCTTTTCCGCAATCACCTGTTCCAGCTTTTCCGTCTCGCCGATAAAGGCCCGAATACCCTCGGCAAGCTTGTCAGTTCCGCATCCATCCATATTGAGTCTATAACGAAATTCTTTTTCGGTCATCTTGCCGTCACCCATCAACGGCACGCTGGATGCCTTGGCAGTGACTGGGTCTAGTTTCCGTGGCAAGGGGTCTTGACTAGTGGCTAGCTTTTCCAATAAAGGAGCTGGAATCGTCATACGGTCGGTACCTGCGAGCGCTAAAATCTCGTCCAACTCGTGCTCTGCGCCTCTCGATGGCCTCCAACTGGCAGGCATGCAAATCGTATCGTGGCCATGGCTCTTGAAGTAATTGTAAATTTCACGGCAGGCAACAACTCCTTCGTCGTCGTCCGGCTCTACCCCCTCGGTACGTCCCTCTTTACCCTTGTTCCAATCTAGAATACGCCCCGGAAAGGGAGAAATGAGATGGGCGGAATACTGCGCACAGGCGACTGCCTGAACGACAGAAAATATGAGGGTCAAGTTACACTGGATGCCTTGCTTTTCCAACTGCTCGGCCGCCTGGATTCCTTCCCAAGTCGCTGCAAGCTTAATGAGAACTCGCTCCTTTGGCACACCCATACCGGCATACATGGCAATGATTCGTTCGCCTCGTTCAACCGAAGCTACTGTATCAAAACTGAGTCTCGGGTCGACTTCGGTGGAAATATAGCCTTTGACAATCTTGGCAATAGCGGAGCCCAGATTGACGGCAAGACGATCAATAGCCAGTGCAACAGTATCGGATTCAACCAATTTTGATTGCAGGGCGTATTCGACAGCGTCGTCCACCATGGCAGCGTAGACTGGATCCCCCGACAAGCCCGCTTGGGATACAAAGAGAGGATTCGTCGTGGCATCAGTAATATATCCCGTCGCAGCATACCCTTCAATCACCGAGAGATCACCGCTATCAATGGAGATGGTAGTCATGGAAGCCAACTGAGCGAGCTGCGAGTCGGCGGATGCCTCGACCGCAGCTAGAAGAGAAGACGGCGACGGCGGCCAGTGAATTCCTTTGCTGGTGGTGCGCGAGGAGCAGGGTGCGCGTAGTCTTGGCGCAAAGGCGGTGCACGGAGCCATCCAGGTTACGATTCCAGCATACACTGCCAAGTAGACGTAGTTCCTCATGGTAACAGCAAGGGTGGAGCGGGGTATTTATTGTTTATACCGTACCGTGTCGGAGGTCGATACAATATACCGCCAACCGCCATCGTCGATCGGAGTTCCGAAAACCGAAAAACGAAAGATGCAGACGGGACCCAAACGTGAGTGACGTCAGTGTCGGCAAAGATTTCGAGCTCGATGAAATGAATCATGCCATCATAAAATCCAGCGCATCAGCCGACCATGAGATTGCAAATCGCCCCGCTTCTAACCTCTGCCGTTCTCTTGGCTATCAGTCCAGAGATCCATGGCTTCTTTACTAATCCTAAGGCTCGGACTACCGCCTCGTGCCGCTTCATGGTAGATGATTCATCATCCTCGACTTTTCCGCCTGGTAACGCCCGCCGTGATGTCCTGGAACGCATGGCAGCCACGGCGGTCACAACAAGTTCGGGTCTACTGCTTCCCAGACGCGCGCAAGCTGCCGAAACTTTGACGACGGTTCCCACGGTCAAGCTCGGAGACAGTAACTTGGAAACCTCCCGAACCATTCAAGGATATTGGCAGCTCAGTGGTGGGCACGGACGGTACAACGAAGCGGATGCCGTTGCCAATATGGAGGCTCACTTCAATGCTGGTATCACGTCATTAGATACAGCGGATATTTACGGTCCGTCGGAACAAATTGTCGGTAAGTTTGTTCGGTCGCAACCCAAGGCGGTTCCATTTACCAAGTTTTGTTGCTTTCGTTTTCTCGACGAAATTAATCGTAAAGAAGTCAAGGAACGCATTCAGAGAGCCTGCGAGAGACTGCAAGTTGCAAAGCTACCCTTGGTGCAGTTCTTTTGGTCCAACTATGATATTAAGAAGTATGTCGACGTTGGCTTGATGTTGGCCGAACTGAGAGAGGAAGGTCTCATTCAGGAGATTGGTGCCACCAACTTTGACTTGAAGCGCCTCAAGGAACTCAAGAATGCAGGCGTTCCGATTGTATCCCATCAGGTGCAGTTGTCGGCATTGGATCGTCGCCCAGTACAAAGTGGAATGGCTGAATGGTGCAGCGAGAACAAGGTTAGCTTGATTGCGTTCGGGACGGTCGGAAGCGGCATTTTATCGAATCGCTACTTGGGTAAACCTGCACCGACCCAAGAAGAGCTCAACACGGCCAGTATGCGCATGTACACCACAACAGCGTCACGTTTTGGTGACTGGAAGCTAGTGCAGGAACTCTTGCGTACGATGGACGCCGTTGCCAGTCAAGCTCGTGCCGATGGTCGCTGCGCGGAAGCAAATATCAGCAACATTGCCCAGCGTTACGTGCTGGAAACTCCCGCGGTGGCAGCCTGTCTAATTGGAGTCCGTAATCAGGACCATATTGCCGAGAATGTACTATCCCATTCGTTTTCGCTTAACGCTGATGAACGAGACACAATAGACAAGGTCGTTGCTAAAAGGAAAGGGCCTCAAGGTGATGTTTGGGATATCGAACGAGGCTATGTTTAGAGATGAGTAAAACGTGTTGGTCAAACTATAGCTCAGTAAGAGCAAGCAATACATCTGCAGGTGTCCTTTGGGGAGACTGATGATCGCTCCCCTCTGACGATTGTTCTAGAACATCACCCATATCAAAATGTTGCTTTTGTCTCTCGTCTCCACTGTCGCTCTCTACCGCCTCTCTCTTACCGCCGTATGGTAGCACGAGTCGAAGCCGCCCTTTAATGAAAGCACCAAGTTCTTGAATCTTTTCGTGATCAGAACGAAGATCGACCGCCGCTTCTGTATGCTCGTTTAGAGAAGAACGCTCGGCCTCCCGCCATAGTCGAGTTGCGCCTGGTCTTCGTGGCTTGACTGACAGAGCATCGACTCGACTCGACCGCTGGTACGTAACGAGCGTCCCGTTCAGTTTTTCGAAGGTCATTTGCTGTCATTAGCAGGGTAGGATTGTTTTGA
>Ga0307981_1003523_pt1 | contig 11687 bp, 2 predicted proteins | sample OrgLakmetagen987_FD_201849 | JGI IMG/M metagenome (GOLD analysis project Ga0307981, IMG submission 201849) | Saline water microbial communities from Organic Lake, Antarctica - #987 | ecosystem: Environmental > Aquatic > Non-marine Saline and Alkaline > Saline | place: Antarctica: Organic Lake... | reverse complement strand
CAAAGTGAATGTATTTAGGTAATTGATAAATTATAATTATATTGATAAACGGCGTGACAGAAAGTATTCACAAAGCTAGATTTCTGTGGCTCCGAGAGAGTTTCAACGGTAACTGTATAATAACAGTCAGTATCGAAACAACGGTTCCAGAAATCTTGACTCTCCTTCCTAGTCGACAACCATCATAGAATAACTACCATCCCATGAGCTTATACCTGTCTTTCACAAACTTAGGTCCCGGTAGACCTTTAGTAAATTGGTCTGCGAGTTGATTATCGGTTCCTATTGCTTGGACTATAATTTCCAATTCTTCCACTTTAGACCTGAAGAAATGATATGGAATAGCAATGTGTTTTGTTCTGGGAGACATCTTCGGCATGGTAGCGAATTTTAAGCACGCTTCATTATCTTCATGTACGATAGATGCTGGAATATCAATAAATGTTTTTGCATGGGTTTTGAACTTTGGATCATTTCCCTTACCAAGAAACACTATCTGTTTCATTTCTTTGATAGTTTCCCTGATTGGAATAAGTGATCGCATAGCTTGTGAAAGCGCAATATATTCAGCCTCCATTGTACTCAGTGCAACAAGTGTCTGTAACTTTGATACCCATAGGAGTGGACAATTCATGAACATTATAATAAAACCAGTTCTGGATTTGACACAAACTGGATCTTGATCATTTTCAATATTCCATAATCCAGCAAAGTCGGCATCGACATAACAGTCAACTTGGAGCTCCTTTGATGGTGCAATAGTCATTCCTTTAGTTCGGGTCCCACGGAGATACCTGACGATGCGTTTGACTCCAGTGGCATGAGAATCGCGAGGGCAGTGTGTGAATCTTGCTGCTTGATGGACGGCGTATGCGATATCTGGCCGAGAGTTATTTGCGAGGTACATAAGAATACCTATGATAGAGGCATATTCCCAGTCTTCATCAAACGGTTTCCCATCTTCATCGATTCCAAGTGGTGTCGTAGCAGCAGGAGTGACAACTGTGTTGCAAGATTCCATTTTTGTGGCAGCGATGACTTTATCTATCAATCCTGTCTGAGTGAGAGTGAATTTTCCCTCGTTCTCCTTAGTGATTCTAATTCCAAGAAAATCTCCAACTTCTCCTTCATCGCGTAGTTGGAAAGAGTGGTGTCGAGTTTCATTGTCGTGTACACCAAGCGATTTGATGACTTTTTCAATTTCTTCGCTGTCAGGTCCACATAAAATTGTATCATCGACGTAGCAAATGCAGATCATGTCTTTCTTCATAAACAGACATGCATCAAAGTCAGAGCATACAAACCCTCGTTCTTCGAGACCTGCTTTGAGTTTTTGGTAGAATGTACGTGGTGCCTGTTTCAATCCATAAAGGCTTTTTAGCAGATGTAGCACTTTGTCAGATTTATCCTTAACACCAGAGAATCCACGGGGTTGTTCAATATACACTTCCTCATTAATGTCGGCTTGGGCAAATGCGTTAGTATAGTCTACTTGTTTGGTGCTCCAACCGTGAGAGAGAGTAAGGGATAGAATCATTCGGATTGTTGACCACTGTACAACTGGAGCATAGGTATCAAAATAGTCGACTCCTTCAGTTTGCAAGTCACCACGAACACAATATCTAGCTTTAAACTTGAGAGGGGTTCCATCTGGCAGACGCTTGAGTTTGAATGCCCAAGTACCTGGTAAGATGCGCTGCTTCTTTCCGTTTGAATTAGTGGGAACGTCGTCACGAGAGATGCGATTCCATGTTCTTTGAATGAGAAGTTGTCTAATTTCTAATTCCATCGCTTTTCTATATTCATCTGCGTGAGGACCAGTCATAGCTGCTTGGTAGGTTGGTGTATCTGGGTCTTTATTTCTTGTCTTTGCCACATATGCACGGGGATCTGTGCAGTTGAGCAATCCTGTATCAAAATCTGTAGAAAGATCAGCAACATATGCTAGGCGACTATCTTGAGAGGATTGAGAGGTTTTATTAACCGAAGAGAGAAAGACTTCATCAATGTATCTCGTGCTATGTTGACCCTTATTTGACCTGGAACTGACCCTAGTACTGGGTGTATGAGTTTCATGAGCAGGGAAGAGGGGGACATGATTGTCGTTAATAGAGGGTTGGTGTAGTGATGGAAGAACAGTTGAGGGCATGATTGCGTCATTTGTATCATTTGCGTCATTTGCCACAACAGGAATTTCTTTAATATGGCCTAACTTTGGAGTCTCAGGTACGGGATGATCAATAGGAGTTTTGATCTGTTGCGGAGGAATATATGACGACCGAATTCTCTCGCGTCGTGTCACTCTTCTAGTTTTCTCCTCCTTTTCTTCCGGAGTAAGCCAATCATCACCAAGTTCTGGAGGATCGTCATCGTCAGATGGAATTAGAACTGAGCGAGCCTCTAAATCGATGTCATTCCAGAAGTCTGGTGGATCTTCTGACTCTTCGATTGAAATGACAGTACTAAAAGAGTCATCAAAGACAACGTGGAATTGTGGACTGATACTACCAGTTTGAAGATTGAGAATGAGAGGGATATCACTAGAGTGATGTGCGCTGAATCCAACGAAAACACCGATACGAGATCTAGGTTGCCACCGAGGGAGCTTCTTTCCTTGTTGTAGTTTCGGATCGAGGACGTATACGGGACAGCCAAACACATGAATATCTTTTAGTTTGTGTCTTGGTATCATCGATCCAGTAAAAAGATCAGCCGGTGCAATGCCTTTATCATTAGGCATGTGATTATAGACATAGCACGCATAATCAACTGCCATGGGCCATATATTTTTACTAATACCACCTTTCCAACGCACTGAACTGTGAAGAACCATTGCCCGTGCCATTTCTGAGACTGTACGAATGGATCGTTCAGCAACAGAATTTTTGTGATGGGCATTGACTCCGCAGTATCGAACTTGCTGGTTCTGTTCTCTAATGTGCTGTACGAACGCCTTTGCCTTGAACACTCCATTATCAGCCATGTAGTCTTGTACTAAGACTCCATGATTCAACGCCAGTTGCTCATAGTTCTGTTTTGCTCTGATAGTCTCCGAGCTAGAAAATCCAAGTTGATGTTCTACATGCAGGTATCCGCTCATGTGATCTACGAAGACACATCCACCAACATATTGATCAGATGTGGTTTTACCAAATGACGTATATGTGCGTCCTTTGAGTCGAGATTCGAAATGATCCACAGACACTTTTGAACCTGGTCGGATGTCATTTACTTTTAATGCTCCATCAGTTGTAGGATTGGTAGATTGGGATTTTCCATGAGTAGGACTACGATGGCCTTTAGCAAATTGACACACTTCACATCGTGGTAAGGGACAACGACTGGCTGAGAGATATTTTTCTGTAGAGAAAGGTATGGATCGGAAAATCTTTTGTACACTTTGGAAACCTTTATGGCCAAATCGATTATGCCAGATCAGTAAAAGTCGCTGTGATGGACTTAGATTCTGATTACTTTCGCTAGTGATGGAGAGATTAAGTTGAGGTGCATCCGTGGTTAAATTCTTACCAAGACCGATAGGAAGATGATTACGAGGGTCATACATGATCTTGATAGGAGGACAATTTTCGAAAGCTAGGACTGAATGCTCTTCTTCCACGGTGAAGGTTCCAACGACTCCTTCTGCCTTGCTGAATAATCGTTGAGGACTGATGATGCGCACCTTTGCACTGGGGACATAATAGCATCGAGTTCTGATTGTAATGGAGTTTTGTCCATCAGAGAAGGTCCATTGGACAATGCCTTCTCCTTTGATGACTAAACCGTTGGCCATTCCGCCTAGAGTTATATCTTCGTGCGGATTGGGAATGATTCCTTCCGTAAAGTCTTCTTGAAAACCACTGATGGCTTTACTAGCACCAGAATCAAAGATTACCTGAAACGCAGGTGATTGTTCCATCGGATTGAAGAGGCCAGCAGCAGCCACATGGTAAGCTAGTGGCATTGTGAGATCATACGGGGTGACATCACTGTTACTGCAATCGACAAAATGATCAGTAGATATAGTTTGAGAATCACTATCTATCCATTGAAATGATTCAATACCATGCCATCCATGCCAGGATAACCCAGGATCACAAAGAGAAAAGATGTCGCTTGGTTCGTGTGTCTCCATAGACATGAGAAATGGCAGAGATGCACAGGAATCAACCAAAATGGGAGTATCAAGCGTAAGAATCTGACAGTCAAGCTGAACGTGCACCTTATGATGAAGCGATGGGAAGTCGAAACCAGGGAGATCTATGCTATCTCGATACTGATGTTGAAAATGAGGGACGATATAATCGGCCTTGTCTCCTTCCATTTCAGCAGTAGTAGAGAAACAGTCCAAAAAAGAAGCTGTATCAATGAGAGGGATGTCCGGAGGTGTACTGACCTTAAGTAGAGAGTGATACTCCTCCTTTTTTGAAAGGTGAAAATCATAAAGCAACTTAAAATCAATATCCATAGTTGTCTCAATCGCATGTGTCCTATAAACTGCATGAGCAAGGTGGGAATATGCCACGACACCAGGATGAGAGGAATGCATAGCTGCATTTGCGACAAGAAGACATCCAGAAAGAATCATCCATTGTAGTGGATATGTTCGAAGCATGACTCCACGCTTTCGACGACGTTTGTAAGCTCGTGTCGAATAGAAGGAAACACGTTCTTTGGGAGGATCCTCATAGTATAGAACAGTGTCCCAAATGAGCATGATTAGTAATAGAGTGATTCTGCGAAGGTAAGCTGGAATCTTCAAAAGTAATAGAAGACATGGCGGGGCTGTGGTATAAAAGCCGTAAAGTAGAGTGGTCGAGACTGGATATAGAGCAGTCATCGTTGTCAACGATGGACAGTATAAGTTCATGAAGTTAACGGATGTAGTAACGATGCTAAACATAGTAGCAAAATGTAGTAGTAGTGGCATCATTGTACAAGCAAGGATCCAAGAATTGTCTAAGGACTTGAGCGCCATATATCCTATTAGAGGAAATGGTGTAGGGTGTGGGACTTGTAGGCAGTCGTAGAAGGTATCAATAGAAGATACTGAAGATTGGTCACTATGGGAACAATCAAAATAAACGGAAACGTCAGATTTAGTTTTAGTTTGGTTCTGACTTTCACGAATACTGGAAGAGACAGCAGGAGCAGCATTGCCGGAATCAGGAACATGTACACTAGACATGGTGAACTGGGAAGTTGCGAGAGTGGGAATAGGAGTTACTGGGGTGACTGTCACCGTAGCAAACTCACTGCCTAGGCGAAGATCGTCGTCAATGCTATAGAGTAGATCGTCGTCGACAGTTGACATCCAAACGCCATCAAATTGCAAAGCATTTTCATCAACAAGCACATCATCAGTAGTCTTGATGACAGGACCAGGAGGAGAATCTACCTTTGCCATATTGCCTTCTGGAGCAGGATTGGACTTAGCTGCAGCTGCAGCGGCTTTTGCTGCAGAGTCAGAATTTCCATTTGTATCTCCTCTACCAGTGGGATGATCCTTCGTACCGTGGTGTGAATTATAGTAACCCACTTTTCCTGAGTGTGCACATTTACACAACTTACAAAATCTCCATGTTCTACCTGCATCGGTAAACGTATGATTTTCGTCCTCTGGCTCAATAAACATCCACGCAGCTTTTTCCTTCTTAGCTTTACCTACGTCGTCACCAGTCTTATCCCTAGTACTAGATTTGCTTATCTCATACTTAGGACATAATGGATTTCCTCGCAGATGGAACGCTGAGTTGCAATCAAAACAGACACGATTATTTCCATTCTTTTCAGACTTAGGAGGAAGAGGATTGTGCTTGGGAATGATCACTCCAGTATCAGGTCCTGGAGTATAGTTGCTTTCAGGACGGGAGGGGCTTAGCGCAGGCCATTCCTTATCTGCGTACAACGATCCATACTCTTCTTGAAGGTAAGCACATAGCGCAATTGGACCAAGTGTAGCATAGAGTGCATCCGTTTTCAAGAGAGAGGGATCTTTCAATTTGTACTTTCTCTCCATCTTCTTCGCATCGTCATATTTAGAATGAATTGTGCGATTGAAAAACTCGGATTGAGTATTAACAACCTTCTTAAGCAGATCGCAACCAAGGCTGATATCAACGCTCCACGCGGTTGACATCACCTTGATCTGCTTTAAGGCATCGGTGGCTAAGGCACCGACATTCTCTCCAGGATAACTTGCGAGAGAGAGAGCTTTGAACGAAGAGATAGCTGTATCCACATCCATTGAGGCTGATGCATGACAGCACTCAAGGACCATCATGTAATACACTTGTCCAGGCAATTCGTCGTAGTCATCAGTATGGGAGAAACGAACGTCAACTTTTGCTCTAAGGGCAGGACTGATACATGACTCTACGGCTAGTCTAGATGTAGCTGCGTCGAATAGCTCAAATTCATCATAACTGACAAAACGGTTTCGTTTGGACTCGTCCGTTTCGTCACCATTAGCATCAAGATCTTCCGGTGGCTCAACACTCCTCAAAGTGTAGTTGGCAAGTACTTCTGCAAGGCTGAACTGATGCGCTTCTTCTAGTAAGCATACCATCTTGTTCGCAGGACTGGGAAGGTAAAACCAAGTCTGGAGACCATAGTATCTCATGTTGTTCTTTACACTAGCGGTAAATTGCTCCTTATCAAGCTCGTTACTGGTAGTCTCAATGACTTCCAGTTTCCCATCAAACTTCATGAGCGCTGAGTTATTCATTGCGTCCATTAGAAACTTCTGGTTTACTCCCATCTGCTTTGTAGTGCGGATTTGGGTAGTGTACGCCATCTTGGGCTTCTTGATAGGCTTATAATCGGTATCAAAAAGGCATCCTCCTAGGTACGTTCCATGGAAGGATGAGCCACCTCGGCGAGGTCCTACAATAGGGGCGGCGGCTGCGGCTGCAATTGCGGCTGCGATTGCAGAAGACATGCTAATGATGCTCAGGTACTGCTAAAGATAGATGCTTAGAAAGCGTCGGGCTCATAACCAATCGGTATATCTAGAGCTTCAGTAGACCTGGTGGGCTGAGGGAGCTATCCTTATGATGGTATAGAGTAGCTTCAAAGTGAATGTATTTAGGTAATTGATAAATTATAATTATATTGATAAACGGCGTGACAGAAAGTATTCACAAAGCTAGATTTCTGTGGCTCCGAGAGAGTTTCAACGGTAACTGTATAATAACAGTCAGTATCGAAACAACGGTTCCAGAAATCTTGACTCTGCTCACCTGCAAAACATGCAAAACATGCACGTGTCGCGTTCAAAGTTTAGTTTGTCATTCACAATACTAGAAATCATAAACCAATCAGACAGTTTTAGAAGCTATTTTAATAATTGGTTTGAAACAACTTACTTGTAATAACCACAACTATTAACTCAGTTTAGATTAATGTTGCATTTCCATTAGTTAGTTACAATGTATCCATCTCCATCCATGTCAATCAGATCAATACTAATTCAATACTGCTTAATCGCTGATTCAACAATCCTCACACCATCCTGCTCAATCGCAATCTCAACTTCATTTGAGATGTGGAAAATATTAACATTCCGTTTGTTGGATTCACCGCCCATAGTACACTTGGAATTCAGCTCATTAGTTCTGCATTGCACCCTTTCTCTATATAGATCGTTCGATGCTGCTTTAAGGTGCTGCGCAACAATTTTATTTAGGCCAACCTCAAGTGCACGGACTCCAACATCAGCATTGGCACGGCGGCTGTTGCTATTAATGATGGCAATGCCTTTTGGATTTTTGTCACTATCATTGATGGCAAGCAGATTGTTACGGAATTTTGACACTCCTACATTGTACATAGAAAGCTGCCTCTCGGTGGCATTTTGAGGAGTAGGATACGACTCAAAGCAACTCTCGATTCTGTTCTTGCTTGTCCAAAGTTCGTCACGAAGCTTCGACACCCCTTGCGTATATAAATTAAGCTGCCTCTCCGTGGGATCGGTGGGCGTGACATTGCGAGCATCGCTTCTTGTTTTGTCGCTATCAAGTGACATCATTCGTGCCATACTGATTTTCATGGTCCCGTCTCGGTGTAAGGAGGCAAGCCTATCAGAAAGACGTTTCCTTCTCTTGGGAGGAGTAGAACAGGAATACTCTTTCTCCAACTCCAATCTTTGATGCTGAGAATCGTCATTTATCTTGGCAACGTAATATAAATCATCAAGATATTGTTCGAGTCTGGATGTGGGAAGCTCCATTGTCATTTTGCACTTCGTGTAACAGGAACAGGAGACGAAAGTATGGAATTATTGCTCTTCTGGAGTTAGTAGTAGGATATCAAATTTCCGTCCTTTTGTCAAAAAGAAGCGTTGAAATGTCTAATTTGAAGAATGAAAAGTTTAGGCATATGTAGAAAATAGCTCTTTTATTAGCCTATTGACTTGATTTCCTGGAGTCTAAAATTTGATTTAGATGGAAATTCGATACACATTCCCGTGTCCTTTAATGGAACTAAAATAAGAAAGGTTACGAACCTTGATAAGAAATGATGGGGCCAATGACCCTGATTATTTCACAGATTATTCCTGCCGAGAAGAAAACGCTCCTTATTCTTCGCAGTTGTGTAGTATCGTAGTTGGGAGAACCTATAATTTCATTGCATCTGTCGATTAAAACTCGCTTGTAAAGTAGTGAGCTTGGACCATTTCATTCATCAATCAGCAATTCCTATGGGAGCAATCACAAAAGGCTCATCGGGTAATCTAATAAGGAGACAAGGCTAGAGTGGGAGAAATCACTCATCAGGGGATTGTTGGTACGAAAATCATAACAGGTACATCAACTTGTTGGAACACTGGAAAGATCGTCAGGGGAAAATGCAACAGGGTCATTAAGCTTGAGAAAATGGTATTGATGCAAGTATCATTAGAGAGGTACTAGCTACTGGGATCCGATGAAACGGGCTCTTTTGAGGTGGACCTTTGATGGATTATCATTATTTTTTGTCCCACCGTTAGATTTTAAAGTGGAGCGAAGAGAATAAGGAAGAGTGGGACTCCAAAAGGATGATCATTATTCTCTTGCCTCCAGCTACATGATTATCCCAGCAAAACACTTACTCCATGCTTTCTCGTAATGTGTAATCATGTGGAGAATGGAGATCTAGGAGAGAATGGTTTGATGGTTGTTACTGTGGATGTCGAGTGACTGCTGTTGACAACATGATTGAGATCGATATTATGTTTTTGGGCCTTGGCACCCTCACACAACAGAGAAAACTATTATTTGATTATTTATCGTTTGAATACTGAATACCTACTTGATACGGAAGTTCAAACCCACAAATATAATTCCGTTGATTGAACGGAGGAGCCAATAGGATTTCACCAGTGAAAGAACGCGACAACAACGCAATACGTTTTGGTATGTAGTACCGTTAGGATCATTTCAAATTTCGTTAGTATCTACCTAAGTACCATCCAATCATTATCCAATTAAGTATCTTACCACTAATTATTCTCCAGTATCTTACCGTCTCCTTCAATTCCATGATATCATCGTCGCCGTCATTGCGACAAATGATCTGCAAAGATCTATTGATAATTCTTCTTGGAATAGCATACATTTGCCAACCCTGTCAGAATCAGTCGTCCTTTGTCCAGATCCAGTTTCAATTATTGCCAACGGCGAGGGCATTCACCATCCCTTCAGCGCGGTTGAGGTCGCATCATTTGATTTCTAATCCTGGACCTTCATTTTTATCATCGCACAAACATCATGGAGAGGAAGAAGAGCAATCATTCAAAACATCTCATGACGTGTTGGTTGCAGATTTAGAGCCAAAGCAGCAACGACGCGAGAAATCATCCTTGGAAAGGATTACTGAAGCAACTGCTAATGATAATGATAATGCAAATACCGACCAATCATCACGCAGAATATTCTTCTCCTCCATCCTCCTTACCGCTGCCGCGACAGTAACTCCGCCCAATGCCAATGCAGAATCCATCACATGGAGACAATCACCCATCAACAAACGATCAGGTGTATCACTCACGCAAGCTGAGCAAATATACAATATCAGATTTATAACGTATCTCTCACGACTGCTCCTTTCGTTTGATGAAGAATGTCAAAAATGGTGGTACAAGCGAGCGGGCGATATACCCCGAACAGCGACTGCGGAACAAGTTCAAACATTGAGAAGAAAGCAGTTTGCCATGTTTGCTGCTTCCGTCGAGGTTAGTTTGCAGGAATTTGACGGGGATGGAAGTACAAAAGGAAGGGATGATGGACCAAAAGAGCTGATGCAGTCGCTATTGAAAAGGTACGGACAGGATTGGGAGGATATGCAGAGGGAAAGGGTCGAGAAAGGGTTGCCGCCTTTGAAGAGTGCGAGTGAAGAAAAATATAAGAGGGATAGTAGGGAGGCCAGGAGACAGATAGCCTTATTGTTTTCGTTGTTGAAAACATATCAGCCTGTTGATTCAATTACAAAGTTGTTGGCTACTTTGGATAATGGAAAAGTTGAAAGGGTCGAGATTTTGAATCCTGGGAGTGGATATGCACCAGGATACGAAGCGCCAATTGTGACATTTTCGGCACCAGATGCTGGAGAGGATTTCGAGATTGCACAAGGCAAAGCTGTGCTTAGACCGAGCGGGAGAATTCTGAGAATTGATGTTGATGCTGATCTGGAGAAGAGGGGTGGTTACTCCTTTGGAAAACCTCCTCTTGTGACAATTACTCCTCCATTGGCTGCTGCGATTGGTTCTCCGTTTGCCAAGACTGCCACCGCGAAATCCTTTGTGGTACGCGATGGAGTTAATAAAGGCAAAATTGAAAGAATTGACCTCATTGATCCCGGATTAGGGTATGCCGAGGATGAAACCATTATGGTCACTATTGCTCCTCCTCCGGTAGATCCATTGAAGCTGAATGGGAACAGCACTCGCACTGTACAAACATGTGCCGCAAAAGCTGTGATAGAATATGAAGTAAGCAAAATCGAAATCACAAATCCTGGAAGTGGATATGCCACAGAGAAACCTTTTGAAGTGGTCGTGGAACCTCCTCCAGCGACAGCGAGGGTGAACCTGAATGATCCACTTTTCACCAAGGATCTCGGACTACAAAAGCAGATTGCAAAGGAAGCTGAAGAGCCAGTCGTCGCAATGGCGTATTATACAGCAGTCAGTGATAGTTTCACGGGTTTCAGAACGGCCAACGATAACAAAGCAAAAGCTTTCGAAACCTCATTATTGAAACAGAAAATAAGTGCATCAGGAGATGAAACAACTATGAAGTCCTTGCCTTTTTGGACAGGCGGTGTAACTACTTCCAGTGCTCAGTTGTTATCATTGCTTCCCGCCGGTATTGGACTTATTTACAACAGAGATGCGAAACGTTATGAACTTGTTGCAGGGGATGAAGTTCTTGACTACGGTTGGGCTGATGCTATGAGCCCAGGGAAACCAATCGATCCAGATTTTGGTCCTCGCGGAAGGTCTCCAATTGAGCGTGAAAAGAAATTAGATACTGGCACATTACTACGCTTTTATCTATCGGGTGCTCTCTGTTCCTCCTCGGTTCATCTGATCTTGACACCGATAGATGTGATCAAGACCAATATGCAAACAAAACCTGAAAAATATCCAGGTCCATTCACATCATTCAAGATTGTCTTGGAAGAAAAGGGTCCCACTGGATTCTTTG
>Ga0307981_1003522_pt1 | contig 11688 bp, 12 predicted proteins | sample OrgLakmetagen987_FD_201849 | JGI IMG/M metagenome (GOLD analysis project Ga0307981, IMG submission 201849) | Saline water microbial communities from Organic Lake, Antarctica - #987 | ecosystem: Environmental > Aquatic > Non-marine Saline and Alkaline > Saline | place: Antarctica: Organic Lake... | reverse complement strand
AAAAGTTGGAGAGCTGTGGTGTGTTTGGTGTGTCGTCGGACGAGTTTTTGCTTTATGCGACCGAGAATCGCAAGGATTGGGAACTTTTGGGAGAAGGGATTGTTGCGGGCTGGATTGAAAAGTACAAACCCAAGGTTAAGGTTGAGGAAGAAACACGGCTGTACAGCATCACGAAGGAAGGCATGCAGAGAACGCGCCGAATGTCCTTGAAGTAGGAGACAGACACTATAGTATCTGGTCTGATCTGATGGGGTTAGTGTTCGGCTCTCCAGCAATGGCAGCTGGTAGCTCGAAGTATCTGTTTTTCTTGAATAGAAAAGTGAATTCTTGAGTAATGCCAGTATTTGGCATCGACTAGACTATACTGTGTCTAGATGTAGGCTATGTAAACACATAAAGGAAGTTTGAGCTTGGGGAATCGTCCATTCGTCCAACTCGACCGCTACGAACTAGTAGTCTACCATACGTAGACCATAAGCAGTAGTACGGTACCAGGTACGAGTACAGTACGTACTACCGTTATACCGCCATGCGCCGCGTTCTGCGATTTCAGCACCCAAATAACGAGTTGGTTTGCCGACATCCTTGCATCGGTACCCCAAGTCGCTCAAGGGTTGAATAATGCGCCCAACAGGATCCACAGAGAGGCATAATAAATCATCCACGTACACGAAGACGTATTCGTAGTACTTGGTTCCGTCCGACTTGACGTGCGCGCGACGCCATACGTCGGGATCGGCCGGAACAGGTTCGAATTCGAGTTGCATGAGTTCGTTCGCGAGATGGTGATTCCACGCGGCACCAGCAGACTTCAAACCGTAGAGAGCGCGTACGATCACAACCGTGCGACCTTGTAGATAGGCGTTTCCGATGTCGGTCATAATCATGTCCAAGCCGTTAAGCTTAGCGAGCATAAACGCCAGCCAAACGCTATCGCAACTCACAACACTCAAGTATGTTAGCGCTTCTGGCGGATCCGTGCGGTGTCCACCGGCAACCACGCGAGCCTTACGAGCAAAATCCATTTTCACATCAAAGATCATGCGAAGCGGAATTTCTTTGCAGTCCTCAAGCGGAGATGCGCCCAAATCCAAAGGCTTAAATGCGACCATGACGTTGCTCATTTTTCTATCGATTGCCTTCGCCCAGAAATTGTTGCCGTTTGCCGTGTCCAAAGCATAGGCTTCCTTGACGGTACGAGGAACGGCGATGCCGTACTTGAACCGGTTGCTGCGCTTGCGGCGAACCACCTGCTTCAAGAGACGGTAGCGTTTCTTCAACGCAAATTTTACCCAGTACGAGAATGCCGGCTCGTCTACTAGGCCGAGCCTTTTGGCATACTCAGCGCAACGCGGCATGTTCATCTCTTTCATAGCGGTAAGGGTTTCCCAAGTAGCGGTACCGTCCTTCCATATTATCTCAAGCAACCATCCTTTGGTCCGGCCCTTGCCGCCTTCGCCAGGCTTGTGGTCAACAATGCTGTCAAAGGTGTACCAGCGTTTACCGTCGTCGTCGAGCTCCAAGTGCAGCGCCACTGCAATGGAGTTCATCAGATGAGCTTCACGAGTTCCATTCTGGTACTCAACCTCATACTGCCTTGTATCGAGGTTGCGGTTGGGATGGTATTTGCCAACTAGCTCACCATCAGCCGTTCGCTTACGGCCGATGACTTTGCCAGTCGCGTGCTCCCCGTTGACCATGGGTAGATAACAGAATTCCAGAGGTGATAAACCTATGCGACACTGGGTGAATGCTTAGACGGTATAAACACGTCTACACAACACGCGATTAACGATGAAGTCAGAGGAGGAGCAAACGACAACGATGGCGATGTGGAAGTGGATTGAAGCGGGTCAAGAGCAAGATAACCAAAAGCCACTTCAAGATCTGTTTTACAGATGCGAGAAGTTGATACAAAAGTACGGAAGCGAAAATGATATAAATTAGAACTGTGAGTTTATTTTGTGTTGCGCAAATCCGTAGATTTGTCACTGGTTATCTAAACTAAACCTACTGCTCTCACAGGTAGCAGGTAGGATGGACACAATCACACTAATCGTGAACGTATCAAGGGTCATATACCCTCATGATGCAACCCGCTTACCGCGGGAACAAACAACAATGACTCTCCTGATCATTGTATACAGACACTCGAAATATCAATATAGGTACTCACGATTGACGTATAGGTATTTGTCCAAGCTTGCACATGGAATCCGAAAGATGATTTTCGCGCCGGCCTTTATTATTGTCCCATGAGACAACAATCCGACAAGAAACTCCTGGAATCTTGTCACTCCCCTCCATGGCACCAGATAAAGTTGTCGGGACATTAAGTGGCTCCTGGCTTCGTTATTAGACAGACCCAAGATTGTCCTGATAGGCACCACTTCCTTGCCCTTAGACCTTGGGCTCCCCTTTCTTACGGGGAATCACTTCACCTTCCAGAGGTGGAGCACCTTGCCAAAAGAGCAGCCACTTGAGATGCGGCCACGCGTCGATGTGTCCACAATGCTTGCTGAGAACATCGGCAGGATTAGTCTTCCCGTCAATATGAAGGAAGTCAAGAACTTTTGCCGCAATGGCCTCTCCCACCTGATGGTACAACAAAGCAATGTGCCGTTTATTCAACTTGGAGTGAGGAATAGTCGAACGGGTGACCACTGATTGGTTATCACCAAACATGGACAACTTGCCTTTGATAGGAACACCAAGGTACCGTAGAGTCATACGCATATCATGGTCTGGTCCGTGGCGATCCGTGCTGAGACAAACTCAGAACCGTATGTGGCGGTCTCTACTGTGTTCTGGCGTTTGGAAAGCCAGTTGATCAGAAAGTCGAGAGTACCAGTTACAGCGCGGCCGGTGGTTCAGTCGTGGTAAAGGTTAGCGTCCACATAGGTTGTGATTGTAACCTCCTTGCCAAGTGAAGCTGGAGCATTGCTCGGAATCTCTTCCGTGACGTTACCGTACACTGAGCTCATCCAGTTGTACTGTGGGGTCTCCCCTAGACTTGAGTAGTCGGGTACGCCCGTACGAATGCGAATGGCACCTGTCTTGTACTTGCGGAGGTAACCAATCATCCGCTTATTCCGTTCCAGATGACCTCGGCGAGGTGTGGCTCTGTAGCGGGATATGGTCATGATCGCAGTTGCAATATCAAATTGTCCGATGGTGACGCACCATTGAAGGGAACCAATATGCGATTGGAAGAGAGTGATCTCAGTAGGCCCAAGCAACTCCGAGTCGTCCATCTCTGGGTGGTCGTTTCCAACCAGTGGAGTTGAATTCTCTTTGGGCTTGGCGCCAAAAGTACGTTTGTAGGACTCAATCATCTTGTCGATGTACGATTCGGCACTGACGTAAAAGGTCCCATCAGGATCGCGTTTGTAGTTGCTGCCAAGGCGGTACGTAATTGGTCCAACACCCTTGAGCTTGTACTTGTACTTGTCAATCGGAAGGTCCGTAAATGACTTGGGGTCCTTCATAATAATTGCAAGGTCGTCAACATACGTGGCAATATACTCCCATAGATCGCTGTTCCTTCGCATCCAGATGTCAGTATCCGCCTTGGAAGGTACAAAACCCATGTCACGTAGAGTGTTGGCAAATCTCTCATGCCAATTCAAACCGGAACTGCGCAGTCCGTACAGGGCCTTGTGGATGATCAGAGTGTGGCCTTCAAGATCCCCAAAGCCAGGTCCACCAGTGATGTAGACTTTCTCCTTTGTCTCTGCCTCGAGATACCCATTGCCAACGCCGGCTGCATGCACTTGCAAGTTGTTGAGTTCTGCAAGGAAGACACAGATACAAAGGTTTTGTAGCAATACGACTCCAGAGTATACGCTATCAACAGGAACATCCGTGAGGTGTCCTCCAGCCACAAGTCTGGCCTTGTGACAACCGTTGTGCTTGACGTTGTAAAGAAGTTACACGTATCTTCTTGTATCCATCTGGACCAGGGCTCCCCTTTCCAAGGCTTTTGAAAGTGGAGTATTCGGCATGCTGAGACATTTTGAGCTTCTCGGCATCCCGGTACTTTGTGTTGCCGTTCTTCTCATCCAAGGTCAGGCCTTCTTTGTGATTACGAGGCACTTGGTATCCAAACTTGAACAGTGGAGATGATCGGTAGGAACTCAACTTGCCTTGGTTTAGCTGCCTATCCAAGAGCTTGGGGCGTTTCGCTAGCTGTCGGAACTGCTTCCACCTGTCAGTGTCAAGCAGTTTAACACGCTCCGCGTAGACTGCGCACACAGCAGGATTATCCGCAGCGATGGTCTTCAATGGCTCGAAAGTACGCGATCCGTCTTCCCAAGCTATGAGGACGTTGCAGCTGGATCCTATGTAACTTGGGCTGTCTCGAGTCAGTGGACCTTTGTGTGCGATGATGTCTTTAAAAGACCACAGCTGCTCGTCGGGATCAAGGAGGTCAGATTCCAAGGCTTCGAGCACTTGGTTGTATGCAACTAGCTCGTCAAGGCAATCAGTTCCTTCGAAACGTACAAGGAACTTGATGCGGTCTGGATGCTGTTCCAATCCTTCTTCGAGAGATACAATTTTCTCTACAATTTTTGCACAAAAACGTTGTCCTGTTTTGTCCGGTTCTGTAAGATACATGCGCGTGAGAAGGTCATCGGGTGCGATGATGCTCATGTGTTGCTTGGTACCGTCGGACTTATCACGCGTAGGTGAACGGACAATCTCTGGAGACGTGGGAACATCATCAATCGTGGGAGCAGAAGGAGTTGGGACAAAATCCGGCGTGCCTGCCGGTTTGGCGCGTTGGTTCCAATCCGGCGACGCTGACAGCAACCTGCGCTCTTCCTCAGTTAACGCTGAACAAATTGAAGACCGGTACAGGATCTTTTGAGTGTCGTCAGTGAGAATTTTGAAAGTGTGCGCGTCACCAACGGATTCGCCAAAACCGACAAATCTCCCCATTCGTTCAGCTGTATTGGACGGAAAACCAGGCTTATGGGCATAAGACAAGGCGTCGCCAGTGGGAAAATAGATTGGCTCCCAGAAACTAAACATGAGTATGATGGAAATGTCCGTGGTGAGTCCGGTGAGAAGTTCCAATGAGGTTTTCCAACCCAAGGACTCAGATGCCACGTGGTTCAGAAGGAAGATGGCGTTTAACAAAGCAAGAAGCCAGGCTTTCGGCAGCGCACCAGTCTTATCAAGGGCAGCGTTTGTGTGCTGTTTGACAGTCTGGTAAGGGCGTTTGGCTGGGTTCTGATGCTTGTGATACGGCTTGCTCTGCCAGTCGTCGATCGTGTAGTTCCGTAGGATGTCCAACACTTTGTTGCTTACTTCCGATTGGGCACAATCGCTGACGAGCTTACTCATTGCTCCCCGTTTGCGAATATTGTCCTCCAACGTGGAGACAAATTTGCCGTCAGATTTAATGCCTTAGGCATCTGTGACGAGGGGATCCATGCCAACAAAGATTTGTGCGCAGGTGGAACCATTAACAAACGCAGGAGTGTCGGAGAAAATCGTATCAGTTGCGACCGCCTCTTGACGTTGGTGAACATTCAGTGACGGGAAGCGCGACTTGAAGTGCTTGCGAAGCAGGTAGTGACCCGAGTAGTAAGCCCAACGTGTTGTACAGTTGAAGGTGTGCTTGATGGTTGCCGTCGGGATCCATCCAAAGAAACAACGAAGTTTGTCGTATTCTATGGGAGTATCTGTGTTAGGCATAGGCGCGTTTTGCGGAAGGCCGAGAGGTAGACCATGTTGCAACTGGAGCCTTCCGCCAGTTGCAACGTCTTGAAGACTCACGATGAGGCGGAAAAGGTGTTTGAGTTATTTGTCTTCATGGATTCGATGAACAAAATGATGCTCGTTTCCATATTACTCATTCGCGAGAAGAGCTCGGAAAGTTGAGACTCGGTAGTGATGTTCGTGAACACTGTTGCGCGGGACGCACCAGACAGAGAAGCCGCATCGCGATTGGCAGCCGCCGGGTTACCTTGTGTGCCAAAGGTAGAAACCGAATCTTCCCCAAGGGCCGGCAACCGGACTGGAGTGCCGGATGCACCTGGGTGTACGGGGACTGCACTCACGACCGCTTGGATCGTCCCATCTGGGTTGAGGAGCGCCAGGGCAGTAAAATCGTAATCTGAGTAGGCGTCGAGTGTATGATCCACAAGAGCGTCCGTTGGAGAAACAACTTTGCCAGCTTTGGCATCCCAGAATGACTGGGCCGAGCGTTCCACTGCTTCAGCAGTAAACGACTTTTCCACTGTGGAGTGTAGTTCGGGTCCTACCAGATACCGCAGGTACGGGAGTAAACCTGCCACGCAAGTGCTGGCTTCGGCCGTCAACTAGGGCAGAAAGCTGAATACCCAACTGTTCCCGTCCCAGCGTGGATCCACTGAATGAAAAAGAGTATTCGTTGGGGGTGCCGTGCTCTTTATCGTCATGCTAAGCGAGCGGAGAGATTGTCCCAAGGCTGCATCAAAGTAATCCAAGTTCGAGACTTCGCGGCTTGTCTGTCCTTCAATTTTTATAGTGAAGGCGGCTTCGCGGAGGCGGAGGCGTTCGGCTTTACCGCGGGTGGTTGTGTTGGTCAGCTGGTTCATTTCCGGAACGATACGAAGCTTGATTCCCAACGGCAAATCGTTTGAGTTGTTCGACTTGTAGACTGACTGGAGTCGAGAAACAGATTTGCTTTAGTCTTTCCACGCCACTTTGAGATGAAGAGCCTTGACTTGATTGTTCACCGGGATTTGACCGCGCTGTCCTGTTGAGATCATGCGAACAAATGGAAACAGCAACGCCAGTCTTCGCCTCGATGGCCGCGCCAAGAAGAAGTTCATTCATCTGGTTAGTGGAGTAGAGGGCCCATCCCACAAGATGAGTTCGATCCGTTTGGATTTGACGCATCCAGAGTCCGGAGGACTGCTCCTTGAGCCAATAGCCGATCTCTTCCATGATCGCGCTCATCTCTTTGTTGTGGCCGAGATATGCCAAGATGTACAGAATTCCACCTTTGGAGTGAGGAATGGCTCTGGAAAAAAACTGTTTGATTTCCACTACCGTTTTGGGGATATTGGCATTTGTCAATACCTTATCCGATAGGTCACTTTCTTCCCACGGATAGACAATAAGGGTTTTATCGACCGTTCGGAGCTTGGTGATCAGCAAGTAAAGCGCGTCCCACAAAGCCTTAAAGGCATCGTCGGAAGGCGGAACCAAGTCTTCAAGTCGTAGCCCTTGGTCACTCGACGAGCCGCAAGTCGCAACACCGGATGGATGTCGGCAACCGTGGCAACAATAGCTGCTTTCTTACTTCGCTTGGTGAGCACCTTGGCAGTGCTTTTGTCATCTTTCGCAAGTGAAGTCTCCATCACGGACAAACTGTCGGAAAGGGGGTCCTCGACGGCAGAAATCTTCGAAAGATTCAAACTCACTGCTTCTGGTGCAAGAAAGTTGTCTTGCAAATCAAGAAAGGAGTCCTGCTCTTCGTCTTCCTCTTCGTCAACAGACCAAAGGCTCTGACTAGCGAATGACTCATCTCTCATCGACATGACAGAAAGTTCTGCTGCTGCACCATCTGCGTTCGGAGGGGCTTTTTCACTTTGTTAAGACTTACGCGTTTCTGCTTCATTTTCTTCGCTACGTTAAATGGACTGATCTTCTCGTTACTAGAAGGGGGCACAGGTGGTGGGGGAGCGACAGGTTGGCCGCTATTGAAGTTATTCGATACTTTGTTTTTGGATTTTCCCATGGTGGTGAGACACGTAGATTCAGTACTATTTTTACGTATGTAGGTTTCCTACTGGGGGCGTTTTTGGCTGTCGATAAATTTTTACCTACCAAACTAAACGGTAGAAGGAGCCAACATGAGTCGGCCAGGTCCAAGGCTCCGACGCTTGCAGTCGCAAGTGGCATTTTCTTGGTTCGCATGGGCGTTCCAGGTTAAGGAAGTCTCCCGTATTTGTTTCTCCAAGGAGTTTTCACGGATATGGGTTTGCTGTTGCATGTTTTATTGAATGGAGGCGAGGTATATGTTGAATGTTACATTTGAAGACTGGGATGGAATGAACTGTCCAAGGTCACCATGATCAATTCGTGGGCACTGATCAAATCCCAGTGTGGCTAGAGGGCTAGAGGTCATCCTCGAGGTCATTCTCTACGCTAATTATAGCTGGAACTCGTCAGAACGAGTTTCACTCACTTAAGTTGATTACAATCTTGTTGACTGACTGCTTTATCATCTTACCATCGTACTAGTAAGTTATTCTCATGTATTCAATGGTGGAATCGTTGTAAGCGTTCCACGTGTGTATTGAATCACCTGAAGTCATACTGTAGATAGAGGCGCGGATGCATATACACATGAGAATGAAGATTCGATATTCGCATGTTCGTAGATTTCGTACACTATCTTCTTACTCGTACTGTATTACTACTCCAGTAGTCTACTGTGTCGGTACCGTACAATACGTACTAACGCGTATAACATACGTACGTACGCTTAACAAACTATACTAACTAGCCAGTCGTGTCTACTCGGCCATTTCTTCTTCGTCTTGGTCGCCTCCAGGGAGCTCGCGATTACTCACCGTACAGGGGCAGCAAAGCTGACGAAGATCGTCTTGACCCGGCTGGTATCCGTCCTCTGGAGGCGGCGGCATACTACCGCGGCTCAGGTACTCCAAATAGTCAAAGTTGTGAAAGATGCGGCTCAAGCACAGCGGTAACGAGTACACTTTCACGTACTCGAGGTCGTTGTTCACGTCGGCATCCCGCACTCGGCTCCACACGGTCAAACCACGCTCCCTGTTGGTGCCGGGGATGGTATTGTCCAGAAACATGGCACTGATCAGTGCGATGATCATGGGGGAGCTGAAAATCGCGAAGGCAATCTCGGCCGCGTTGGAATCACCAAACGGATTGCTTTCTTGCGTGGCAAAGTATCCCGCCGGACCAGCAATGGACAGCGAGTTGAAAATAGCAAAGCCAACAATAAAGAGATTGCGCTCGCTGTTCAAATTAATGAATTGCAAGTTGGACAGACCGACCGCCACAATCAATCCAAACACGACGCAGTAGACACCACCCGTCAAGGCGGGCGGTAGAGCGGCAAAAAGCGCCGAAACCTTGCCCAGGCAGCCAATCACAATGGCGGTAATGGCCCCGCACTGGATCACGACGCGACTACCAACGCGCGTGAGGGAAATGGCACCAACGTTCTCCGAGTAACTCGTGGTACCTGAACTTGTGCCGAACAGTCCGGCAGTGACCAAGCCAATACCTTCGCTGGCGAGGCCGCGACTGTGTCGTGAACAAAAAACAAACGTGAGAATGAGTGAGAAAATGCTTCTGGACAATATTATATTGGTACTACTGCAGCACGACACTTTTTTGCTGGCGACAGCGGCTTACCTAATGATACCAGGCGTGGGTGGCGGCGCTCCCGCAAGACGGGCGCAACTGTAGTAGTCACCGATAGATTCAATCATACCGACCAGCATGGCACCAATCATGGGAATAATGGCGTACGACTTGAACTGCGGTGCCCCCCACTGTCCCGGATACGGGAAACGAAAAAAGGGCATGGATTGAATTATGTCCCTGGTTCCGTCGGTACGGCACTGGTTGCCCTCGTCCCAAACGTCGGCAGCCGTCATAATGGCAGCGTAACTCCAAGTGAGACAGATGGAGAGGATAATGGGAAATAGAGCAAAGACAGGGTATCCTCCAATGGTGGCCTTCTTCAAGTACTGCGAAAAGAGAATGGTCAAGAACAATTGGACCAGGCCGACTGGGAAGCAAACTGACACGTTGCTGAAACCAACATTGTACAAGCTGAGTCCAATGGCTGTAATGACTGGGGCAACCGTCACGGGCGTAATGTATTTCAAGATGGGTACAATGAGACCACTGTAACCGATTGCCATTTGTATGAGTCCAACCGTCAGGATTGCACCCGAGACAACCTGCATGGTCTGCAAGAAGCGTTCGTTGTCGTCTTCAATGGCTTGGAGATTCGGGTTGAAAATGATGGTAAACGTGGGCGTCAGGAAAGCAAAACTTCCACCCTGCACAATCGGGAGGCGGTCGCCTATTGTCGTCTGGACCAAGGTGTTGATGCCCGTGACGAATAAAATGGTCGAGATGACTATGGAAGGGACAAGAAGAGGGGTGTGAGTTGTGAGTGTGGGTGTGGGTGAGGGTGATACACACATTCATTGGATCATGGCGTCGTCAGCGGCAACGCACCCTCGGCTGTCTGCTTGGGCGTAGCCCCCATGGGGGGCGTAAGAATCAAGGGAACCAAGACGAGGGCTCCCACCAGGGTGAAGTAGTGCTGAAAGCCAAATAAGACGCTCAGGTGAAGGGGAGGCACATCCGAAATGGTATAGAGCATTCCCTCCGCCTTGGCGCGGTCTTCATATGACTTGACAAACGTCTCGGTCTCGTTGGAGGTGGTAGCCTCGGCTTGCGCCGGCGTGCCGTTTGTTGGTCCGCTCATGGTGAAAGATTGGCGATGTGGTGGAGGTGTCAAAGCCAAAAGATCAATGTGGAAAATGATTTTTCGTAATGTGAAAGACAATCGAAGATCTTGATATGTTGTGAGGCTTAGACAAAGAAATGTCTTCAACTTCCTTTTAATGTACTGTACGGGCAATGTCTGGCATCGAATTTCTGCCCAACCAGCAGGGGCGTGACACGTGACACCCTAATGTATGGGATGGCATTACGTAGTCTACTGTACTGGACAGTGCTGTAATGCGCCTAGTCCTGAAATTTGGATCGTGTACATACATCGGAATCAGTTGATTTTAGGTGTGCTACGTATGTACTTGAAAAGGCCTGAACTTCCTTTATGATTATTACTCGTATTATGACCTCCGTAATGACCGAAGGTGAATATGTAGTCGTACTGAACATTATTCATCACGATAGAATGATGTCTTAAACTTCTGTAATGTCTGAGGGCACTTGTCAAATAAATAAATGTCCGGCACATCAGTCTTGACCTTGAGACCCAAATCAAGACCAAATAAAAAATTGGGATCGGCAATACTGGAATGCAATAAGTAATGATGGGCTTCGATCGTGAAACCTTGGTTGATATACGGTAGGGATCAGAACTATGCGAAAGAAGCCGTATTGATATCGTGGGCGGTCGTTAAGACCCGCAAGAAACCCAAGGAAACATACGATACCGCTAGATAAGGATAAGGATGACTGCTGTGACTGTGACCGTCTATTATTAAAAATTCAGTAATTGACGATCTTCAGCAGAAGACTTTACTGTACAGTAGTCCGCTGAGTATACCTGTTTTCGAGGCACAAGATCTTTACTGCGGGTGGTTGACCCAGACTAGTCTAGTCTACTTGGCGAAGCTGGGATATTTTACAGTAGAAGTTTTCCTCGCAATTCCGGAATGTCTTCAAATTAGTTTTGCTTCTCCCACCTTCTCCTTCGACAATCACATTCACAAACCATAGACTGCCTCTACTTTTTTCGGTGTTGTTGTGCAAGATGATTGGAGGGTTAACCCACGAAGTTGGATTCGGCCATTGGGGTGACACATCCGATGGTTATGACTCTGAGGATTCGTCGTCCGACTTTTCCCTTTCGACGACGATGAAAGGAGGTCGCGAGGAAAAGCCATTGATTGATGAAGAGGATGAACAAGACAAACGCAACGTGAATTCCTCTCGCAC
>Ga0307981_1003521_pt1 | contig 11692 bp, 11 predicted proteins | sample OrgLakmetagen987_FD_201849 | JGI IMG/M metagenome (GOLD analysis project Ga0307981, IMG submission 201849) | Saline water microbial communities from Organic Lake, Antarctica - #987 | ecosystem: Environmental > Aquatic > Non-marine Saline and Alkaline > Saline | place: Antarctica: Organic Lake... | reverse complement strand
TGGGGTACTAGGAGTGGAAGAAATGTCTGCAGCGCATCCTGTCTTACTATGATCCTATTGCATATCTAGTCTAGCGTTTTACTCTTTATCCTTCATGAAACCGTACGGTACCGGTACTGCAATAGGCAGTAGACTACCGGTACCGGTACGGTAGCTAGTACTACTTGCTTGTCCGACTAGTCTAGTAGGTAGACGAACTGTCTGTCTGTCTGTCCACGCTGCGCGACCCACGAGACTGCGGACAATAATAATCGGATGACGTATACCGGTATACGTCTACCCCTCTACGTGTGCCTGCCTGCCACGTCACATTGCCAAGAGGACCGAACTGCCGAACTGCACGTGCTCTGCCCCCAAAGCGTTTTTCCAACTAAAGAAATGCCCGCACGCGGGATAGCACTTCGTATCGCCTTCATCGTTCCCGCACCGTCGACAGCCCTTTTTCGTTTTGGCACGGCTCACCTCTCCCACCACCGCAACTCTCCTCCTCCTCCTCCTCCTCGTCTCGCCATTACCAGTCTACACAATAGCATACACGCCATTACCAGTCTACACAATAGCATACACACACAGAAGCATGCCGGACGGTCTCGCCAGATATCGACGATTTCGACAACGAACCCAGTCTGATATCGACGCGTCGTTGAAGGTTCAGCAACGCCTCGTTGGCGTTGCAGTCGCAGTCGCCACGGATGATTCGCCCAACGGTACTAGGAGCAGCAGCACCAGCAGCAGCAGCGGTAGTGCTAGTACCAATCACAATCACAATCACAACAGTACCAAGGAGTGTCCCAACCAAAAGGTTCGACGCAGTTCCGGAGACTCTAACTCGGCGCGGACGCCCGTGTGGATCCGAATCGTCTCGCCCGCGGGTTTCTTGACCGTCCTGACCGTCCTGTCAGCCTTGCTCCTTGCGCTATCGCACCGCATTCTGCTGGGCACGGACCTAGGTCTGAACCTAGATATGGATCGTTACAATCGCGACAGCAGCTTGGGACCTCCCGTTACCTTTCACTTTCCTCGCTCGACACTGTCGTCGTCGTCATCATCATCATCACCACCACCATTTCGATACTCTCGCGTCGTTCTGCCCGACAAGTCGAAACCGCTCCGCGTACCCATGGCCAACGACTTGGGCCGCTTGGATCTGACCAGCCTTCGCCACGTTACCAACGACAAGGACTTTATCCGACGCATTCACCCCGACGATGCCAAGGTTCTGCACCGAGAGCGTCGCGACCTTTTGGAAGATACGGACGCTGACATTTCGGAAACGTACGAGCACACGCCAGAATTGCAACAGCCCCAGAAATGCGCGCGCAACAACTGGGCCTGGACGGCCAAATCCGCCTGCAACAACTTTCACGAGACGCCCTTTCCATACCATTACCATTATTACCAAAACGAGCAGCAAAACGAGCAGCAAGCGCCAGGACTGCTAGCACACGGCTACAATGCCAGTTACATCAACAGCGGACACTACCGGGAAACCTTTCTCTTTCAATCCCAGCACACGCATCTGCTGGCCCAAGCGCAAGCGCAAACACGAAACGCGGCATTTGTGTACAAGACGCTCCGCATGTACCACGACTTTGATTACTACTCACTCAGTAAAGCTGTAAAGGAAGCGGTAGCAATGGAAGCCTTGTCCAGTTCCGCTCACATTGTCGATATTTACGGCTACTGCGGTACCTCGCTCCAAGCCGAGGCCTTGACGGAATTCAAGTCCACGCTGGTGCCGGAACGCGGTCAGGACGATTACGATTACGGTCGAATCGAGCAACGCGACCTGGACAAGCTGCAACGTAAAGACGTTTACCCCCTCAACAACTTGACTTTGGCAGAAAAACTCGATTACGCCTTGCAAATGTCCTTGGCCGTGGCGGAGTTGCACGGTTTCCCGGCCGGACTGATTCTGCACGGTGATCTTCATCCAAAGCAGTACTTGAAGGCGGCCGACGGAAAAATCAAGCTCAACGACTTTGGTAACAGCGTCTTTTTGAATTGGTCGCTCGAGAAGCAAGCGTACTGTCCGCACTGGTCGCATTATTCGGGCGGGTACGTCTGTGCTTGTGTTTGTTGTACAGTCTCCCGTCATTAACATCTCTCGACCTCCTTTAAATCGCCAACCCATGTATATATATCACCCCTCACTCACACGCACACACACTCACACACTCCTGTCCCTCTCCTGTGTCGCAGCACGTACAAGAGTCCAGAAGAATTTGAAGGCGGCGACTCGAACGAGTCGGTCGACACGTGGGTGATTGGTCACGCCATTTTTGCGCTCTTGACCGGTCTCTATCCATACTACGAAACGTTTAGTCACAGCAAGATCCGAAAGATGGTTTGCGCTGGAAAGAAACCATTTCTCGACGCTCGATATCGCAATCGAAGCATGGTGGAAGGCCGTCTTGTTGAGATTATGGAGCAGTGCACCGAGTTTGAGGTACGTTCTTGGACTGTCGTTGGTGTGCAGGTTGTACACTACTATCATACACATGCATGCATGCATACGGCTTGCTAACCCTTTTTACGTAACGCTCGTTTCATGCTTCCGTTTCGTTTTACTCGACAGCCCGACCAGCGACCAGAGATCTTTGCTGTGGTGAGACACCTCAAGGAGACAAAACGTCTATACGAGAAGGAGCTCATGGCCACCAAGACGGGAGGTCAATCTCCTGGCTAATGGTCAATCGAATCCATCATTGTTTATATAAATAGTGTGGCAACCCGGGATGGTATATTAGTAGATACGATAGATAGCTTTTAGCTGTTATGTAACATCAAAATTCGTCTAGACTAGTAGCCAAATTCTCTGTGTCTACGCGTGGATCCCGGTGGCACGTTGTGCCACATCCTTAGAAAGCGGTGCGCATTTTCAATGTGTCTTGAAGCCATTCCCTGGCGTTGGGAGTGGCGTTGCGACGTACATTCGTATGAAGGGCAGCCTCGAACTAGTTGGAACGTACGTGTACGTGAGGACTGCACCGACAGAGTCAGTCGATGGGTCACATCTGATATCGGGCCCTTCGCTTGCAGTAAATATTGCGAAGCGAACGATTGATCGCTTACAGAGGCTCGGCGAGCTGGTTGCGCCACAGTAGATTTGCTGGTCAAGTAGGGAGACCTGTGCGTTGACTGTGACAAGGATTGTGACGATACGGAGGCTCGACGAGCTACAGGAGTCATGGTAAGCCTGGATTGAGATCCATTCATGGATTGTATAAAAGATTGCGACGACAACATTTTCCGAGTTACCACTGGTGTCATGGGCAGCATGGATCGAGAATTATGCATAGATTGAGACCGGGACGGTGAGACCACGGTCGACCGACTAGTCACTGGTGACATGATAGATCGAAGCGTTGCATGAAGCGACAAATTTTGTGATTGGGTAGGCAGCGAAGGTTGACGTTGTCGACGGCTTGTCGAGTCTGTCTTGGATAGTGCCAACGTCAATCGAGTTGTGTCGCTGGCGAAGCAAGTTTCTGGGAGATCACGGGAGGAGAATTCAGCTCTGACGGGCTCCTGTGCAGTCCGCGCTGTGTTGTTGCACTTGCACCGCGGTCTTTGCCGAATCCTTAATCCATGCCGTCCTTTTGGAGTTGAAAGGACTGTAAACCCTGCCCAGTATCCTCCCAGACTGTAACCAAGAGGCGGAAGACGCGGCAGGTATCTCCTTCTGGTAGTTGCAGAGTACGCGACGTGGTTTCCAAGAGCTCAACGTCCATCATGGCTTCACAGACAAAGGCATAATCTTGCAGTTTAAACACCACTTCGTCAAAGTCGAGCGAACTGGTATCATCCAGGTGGACCGTAATTTGCGTCCCCAAACATTGCCTTGGCGATCGAAATGACCCCGTCCATACCAGCAAAAGCACTCAATCTCACACGCAGCTCCAGATGCTCGCCATGGGCAGCGCTGCTGTACTCGGCAGGAACTGAAATGAGCTCTCCGTTCACATTGCAATTGAACCAAAAGGCTGTCTGTGAAACACAAATTACGTCATCTTGAAGAAAAAGGAATCGTTTGCTCTGTCGCCCCTTGTGAGCCTCGCGTGCATTCCATCGTACGACCCGAAGTTGGTTCCATTAATGACTGCTCCTGTACCAAACGCCAGTGGCTTGTAGTTGCTATCATTGCCAATCGTACGCATGGTGTCGTGTTGACCAACAGCAACAACCGCACGATCTTTTTATGCGTTGATATCGTCAAGGAGGGTTTGACCTTTCCAACAAAGAAGTGTGTGATGGGTGGGAAATAAACGGTACCTGGTAACAAAAAAAAAGCGACAGTAATACATACTGTTGTCGTTATGTATATCAATCCGATTTGATTATTTATTGAAACAAAATTGACAGAATGTCAAGAAGATAGATACGGTATGAATCCGATTACTGTACATTTATCAGTAACAAACCTGACAGAATGTCCCTAAGTCTGGGCCGCGCGTGAACGTGAGCCACAAGCGGTATTAGAAGTCGGACGAAAGATAGATCACGCCCTCTGGCGTGCCGGATAGTAATGACTAATCGTGCCTGGTACAGACTGGTGGACCTTCAATTTCAGCATTGGAAGACCAGAGGCTGTCGAACACTGAGGTTCGCCGTGGAAACAGACCCTGCGTCATGGATTCCCGCTTCCGTTCTTCTTGTCCCGAGTGACCTACAGTACCAGTGTGTTTCAAGAGGAGAAATGCTGTTACGTTGCCGTACATCCAGTTTCCAATTGGCCATTTTGCTCCATCGCTTGACTTTAAGTAAAGCACCGACGTCCAATAAACTACGATACGCAGACTAGTCTAAATCAAACTGAACTATAGACAAAGTTGGCCGTTTATCACGAGAGAGAAGTGTTACGAGGGATAGGGCGCACTTCCTAGACTATAAGAGTTCGTTTATATGTAGTATCGACGGAAGGGGATATAGGCGTTTTCGTCGAAGGCTTACTTCAGCGTGGGAGAGGAGAAACAAGCAGTGCAGCAGTCGGGCAGCGAGCATGATACTTTGTTACCGGTAGAGCAGTCGGCTGTCAAGACGTTCACAACATAGTAAATGTTCTCCAACCCCCCGTTCTCAAACGATGGACGTTGGCGAAGGCTGCAGACTTCTAGTGGCATCGAGCTGGAGGACGCGCAAATTGCTCCATTCGCCCCAAGAGCTTGGAATCGTACCCACAAAGCGTTTGTTTGCAGACGGACTTCGCTGACACGAGCTGCTGGGGCGAGATCTGCGGGGAGAGTGCCTCCAATCTCGTTGTTATCGAGAGACAAGGACAAGAGAGAGATCATATTGGACATTTCGAAGGGAAGGCTACCCGAGAGGCTGTTCGAGCTGAGAGCAAGCGAGCTTAGCCCAACCATCGCGCCAGCGTGTGTCGGAATGCTTCTAGTGAATCCCCCCGCGGACATGCCCAGGGTGTAGAGGCCTGTCATTAAGCCCAACTCTGTTGCAAGAGAGCCGCTAAAGGGGTCATAACTCAACTCAAGCGTCCGCAGAGACGGCATTGTAGTAAACGCCAGTGGTTATGTTGCAGACCCGTCCTGGAAGCTTCCCTGGAAGGTGTTGCTGGAGAGATCCAATGTACTGAGAACCGGTAGGTTTATAAGTTCAATAGGGATGAACCCGGTCAACTTGTTCGAGGATTGGACAAGAGAAGAGTGGGACAAAAGCGTTAGAACACGTACCAAATCATTCGCATGTAGTACACAGTTTGGGTCGATAGCTCGGACGTACCAGTGAGAGGCTGTATAACGAGGCCACGTCGCCAAGCGTCGGTGGATTTTCCCAGTCAGTGCGTTCAAGGAGAGATGTTGGAGGGTGTCCGAGGCGCTCAGATCACTAATAGTCGCCGTGAAGTCGTTATAAGCCAAGTTGAGAAGCACCAAGCCGGCAAAATCGCCCACATTCATGTCAGGCAACGCGTGATTGAGGTTGTTGTTAGAAAGGTCAAGGACGGAGAGGCTATTGAGCACCTTGAGAAACAATGGGAACGCAGTATTTAGCTGGTTTTGCTGCATAATGATCTGCTCGATACTCGGAAGAGACGACCATTCGTTCGGAATACTGGTGAGCAAATTCGCCGACAAGTCCAACACCTTGAGTCTCTGCAAGTCGCCAAGCGTCGACAATGCAGCGCCAGATAGCTTGTTCTGTCGGACGTACAGGTACTCAAGTGCATTCAGCGTTCCAAGCGTTGCCGGAAGCTGAGCCAACTTGTTGTACGACAGCTGCATCGTAGTAAGCGCTGGGCAGTTCGGCATGTTGTCACCAATGACGGTGAGACTGTTGTAACTAATGTTGAAGGTCTCAAGGCTTGTAAGGTTCGAAAAGAAGCCTTCTGGCAAGGCCCCGATGTTGTTCTCCGTCAAGTCCAAGGTCGTCAGTCGTGATAGGAGACCGATATTAGACGGGAGCGTCTCAAAGTTGTTCTCCGACAAGTCCATGCTGGTCAGGAGTGATAGGAGGCCAATTGTAGACGGCAGTGCCTCGATATTGGTCTTTGACAATTCAAGGCTGGTCAGTTGGGAGAGGAGGCCGATGCTAGCCGGGACCGTTCCAGAAACTTGTTATTAGTGACAAAGAGTGATTCCAATGACGTGTAGGTGCCAAAGAAGTCAGGAATTGGGCCTGTTATCAAGACTGTTCCTGAAAGAGAGAGAGATAGAAAGGAAGTATAACTGAATGTCAGCGAACAGCCACACATGCAGTTCCTCTTGGCTCAACTTTCGATCTCACTCACCTACGTCAAACGCAGTCAAATTTACCAAATTGGCGAATTCCGTCGGGATCGCAGTGTTGATACGATTGTTTCCCTACGCAGAATAGAAAGGGGCTAGTGACATGAGTGAGTTGGCAAAATAGAAAATGTGCCAGATACAGCTACCAATAGGTATGTCCGGTACAATAACACTCACCAGTTTGAGGGTTTGCAATTCAGTCAGCAAGCCAATCTCAGACGGCACGGACTCCAATAGATTATTGGCGAGCTCCAACAAGACAAGTTTGACAGCCCCAAGCTGGCTCGGGATTGCACCGGTCAATCTATTCCCATTAAAGACGATGGTATTGAGGTTCCGAATGTTAGCCAAGCTCGACGGTATCGACCCGCTGATACCGTTGTTTGCTGAGAAGGTCCAAAAGGAGAACATCAAACAAGTTAGATTGAATGGTATGGGTGACATGAGACGACCGCCAAGCCGAAGAAGACGCTTCCTTACCAAGACTGATCCCTGTGGTGTATCTGTCTTCAGTGCACGAGACACCGTACCAGTCGCATGGACACCCCCTCATCCAGTTTTCCTTTTGTGACCAGCTGTCTCCGTTCCCGTTTACGTAAAATTCGGACATCACGGACAACTCCAACGCGGTCTTTGTTGTAGTTGTAGAGAAAGACAATGTTGTTTGTTTTGTTCACGCTGGAGTCGTCAAAGGCGGCCAGAATCTTGGGATACTCGTCTTCCAAAGTGACCTCCCAAGCATAATCAGCAAGATCACGACCACCAACATCACGGCTGCTGAGACTCCACTGCTCTTGCTTGAGTTGGCAAAGAGCCTTTAACGAGGGTCGCGCTTTTACCGCCACGCCGGCCACGCTCATTTGGAACTCGCGTGGGGCAGGGATGGCCGCTTTCACAGTGAACACATTGGTGAGGAGGACCACGAGCTCGACGGCAAAGCAGACCTTCATGGTATGGAGTATGATGCAGGTATTCTTGTTGATGTCTCGTCCAATATCTATTGTTTCTTGCTAAAATACTGCAGCATAATATTACTATGTTGCCTTTTTCCTTTGGGATGATCTCGAAAACGTCGGATCATCTCAAGTAATTGTAAATGTTCGACTAATAATTGTCTCCTGTTTCTCCGTCGCTTTCTTACTGGTACCGCCGTTACGGTTCCAGCAGCAGAAACCAGTGCCGACGATTTGCCACAATGATGGTTCTGTACGCAGAAGAATTTGATGCCTTTCTGTGATCACAACGTCCGCATCGCCCCACAATGTCTCCTGTTTCTCCGTCGCAAAATGGTACCGGAATGTTGTACTGTTTGGTACGTACAGTGTGTGTTTTGTTTGTTGTTGTGCGTGTGTGCGTGTGTGGGTGATTACGGTATACTACAGTACTGTACCGTACCAGCCGAGTAAACCAGTGACTATGTTGACTGATGACTGATGACATCTCGTCTCGACCGGAAGACCGTTAAAGACTACCGTATCAAACGTGCACCACTTCCACTACAGTACATCACTGCACGGAGAAGTCGCTACAGTACGTACAGATGTAGTGCTGCAGTTTGTGCTGCTATGCTAGCGATGTCTCTACCTTTTTCCCGGGAACGACAACATAATGACGATACTCCTACAGTACAGTAGCCTACTAGTCTACATACTGTACTACAGTAGCCTTCTTTTTTGGAGTGTTGGTTCTAGTTGGTTCGTTCCATGATGATGGAATCTAGAATGTCGATTGAAAGTAGACTAGACTAAGTCTAACATCTAAAAGGGAATGAATCGGCAGGCGTCGATCGATAGATCTTGGAAATCCAACGCACATTCGCGCGCAGTACGATTCAAAAAGATCGCTCACAGCACACACCGCGATGACGAGAAAGTCATTCGCGCAGCAACGCAGCACCGAACAACCACACAACCGCACAACCACAGCACAACCACAGCACAACCACAGCACAACCACAGCACAACACCATACGATACGATACGTTGATTCATTCGGATCAGCACTGCAGTGTAGTCTAGCGCAGACTAGCGTAGACTAGCGCAGACTAGCGTAGACTAGTGTACTGACAAGAGAGAGAGAGAGAGACATAGCTACAGTAGTTAATGTCGACGGATCCAACGGCACCGCCGCCGCCGTCGAAGGACGCGTTACTGGCGTCGCTCATGGGCGATTCCGCTAGCGACGATAGCATCAACAAAAACAACGACGACGACGATAATAATAACGACGACGACAATAACGATGCGACTGCGACTGCGGGAGGTCTCTTTGACGACATTCCCGACGATCCTTCCAACGAGACTCCTCCGAACGTCAATCGCAACAGGAACGTCGACGTCAACGCTGCCCCCCCGAACGAGTCCACTTTACTGGCGGGCCTCGTGCCGGCTCTGGTCAATCCGGTCGCGGCTCCCGTATCGGCGCCTGTTATTTTCACGCAGAGTCAGTCGGATCGCATGAATAGGACGACTGTTCCTACTGTTCCTACTACTAGTACTACTAGTAACTCGGTAACGATAATGCAGTCGTCATCCTTGTTGCAAGCGTCGGGATTGCTGGGAGATGACACGTTGGAGAAGGAGGGTAGCAGCAATGGTAACAGTAATGGTAGTGGTGGTCTCTTTGACGATATTGACGAGCAACAAGAATTGCGTCTCCTGGAACAGCAGCAAGAAGAAGCTTCTGCTGCTGCTGCTGCCAAACAAGAACAAGAACGTTTGCAACAGGAACAGCAACTGCTGCAGGATCAAATGCAAAGCATTCATCTTGCCAGTCCACCACCACAGCAATATCAGCAGCGACAAGAACATCAGCAGCAACACCAGCAACCGACCGTGTACGCTACGCAGCAGCAGCAGCAGCGACCCGTCTACGCCACGCAACCGTATCCACAACAGCAACAGCAGCCAGTCATGTACGCGACGCAAACGCAGCAACCGCAGACGGACTTTTACCGGCCCCGCGCACCCGTTGCGGCCGTGGTGCAGCCGGCACCCAACGCCTATCAACAACAACAACAACAACAGTTTGCCCCCAACAACAGCAACTATCCGCAGTATCCATCCGGACAACAGCAACAACACCGATTGCAGCCAGGAGGAGGCAGCAGCAGCGCTGGCATGAATAGTACTAGTAGTAACGGTGGCGGCGGTAATCGCTACTACCAACCCGCGCAGCGGCCTCTGACTTCCGCAGGACTCCACCAGTCACCCGCATCGGTCCAAGCCCGCATCATTTACCAACCCCAGCCCATTGCCAATCCCATTTACTCCAAGGTATTGGTGACGGAACCCATGTTGGTTTCGTCACCAACCGTGTTTTTGATGAGTCAAGCGCCCCACTGGAGTTACCAAGTGTCCACCGAGCTCTCCGTGCCCGGATCGGGGACGTGGCTCGTGCGACGGCGCTTTAGACACGTGGTGGCCTTGGAGGATCGACTGCGACTCGAGTGTCCCGGCGCCATTTTGCCCCCGCGGTACGTATGTAAAGATAGAGAGAGTAGACTGGTACTGTGGAACGCGCAATAAGTACAGCAACAGGCTCACTTTTTTCGTTTGCATCCCTTCTTCTGCAGTCCCGACAAGCACGCCACGCGGGCCATTGAAGAAGCCAGTGCGCACCAGTCGGCCGAGTTTGCGCTCCAACGTGCGGCGGAACTCCAAGTCTACTTGAATCAACTCATTCAGCACCCCGTTTGCTTTCAGTCCACGGCGGTGCGTTTGTTCTTGGCCTTGCAGGACGACTTGGGCACGGCGTGGCCCGAATGCAGCAACAATGCGCTGACGCGCTTGACACAAGCGTCAGTCGGGGCCGCCGTAAAGGTATCCGAGCAAACGTCCACCACCAAGCTTCCCTGGCACGGAGACATGGCCTTGGACGAGTACGGAGAAGACAATGCTGAATTGCTGGCCGTGCAGTCTTCGGAAGCGGTCCGCATGGGCGCCGTCATGGCGGCGGTGCCCAAGCTGGAAGGCGCCGTGACGCTGTTGCGAGAACAAGCGGAACAGACAGGTGCTGTGGGTATGGAACTCTCGCGTCTAGCCAAGGAGGTGGAGGTGACGGATCAAGAGTTAGGACAACCCATTGCAATTGTGAGTTCGGGTATGCTTCGAGCTGGTCGCCGTAGCAAGCGCATGGCGTTGGAATTGAGTGCCGCCATGCACACGTTCTCGGTACAGTACAAATTATGCAAGTACGAAAAGGCGGCCTTTGGTGATCGTCGTGTGGCACTAGTGCGACGTCACAAGGAGCGTGGCAAGGCGGATCAACGTGCGGCGCAACTAATGATTCAGCAACGACAAATGTACGGTTTGCCGTATGGACAACATCAGCAGCAGCAACAATCATATCAGCAGCAATACCAGCAACAACCTGGCATGATGCCTGGAAGCTTGGATCGATTGGAACGGGATGCAGCCGTCATGGACGACATGGCAACGGATGCTGACCGGGATGCCCAAGAAATGTGTGCGCGCTTGACTAGTGAAATCAATCGCGTAGCATGGCAACGACGTACCGAATGGAACGGTGCCGTCAAGATTGTGGCGAGTGCCATGAAAGAAGCCGTGACGGAACGAGTGGCCATATGGGAGAGTGTGCGCGAGACGTTCCTGCAGGCCTTTCCGGAAGAGGATACTGGAAATTAAAGTTGCGCGCTAGGACGTGAGGATTTATTAAAGAGAGAGCGCGCGGAAGAGTGATACGGATTCCCCCTGCCGCCAGAGTAATACCTAAAAATGAGCCAGCTTTATATGGATAGTCTCTAGTCTCTACTACTTTACTTGTCTTCGCATGCCAGAACTCATAGCTAAAACTACCGTACATACAGTGTAACTTACGCGACAACACGATGCAATTTATTTCGTTACTCTATATATTAATTGTGTACCCTCGTGCACTCAATTATGAAGTGAATGTTGCATCGTGCAAGACATGGATTTAACGTGAAT
>Ga0307981_1003519_pt1 | contig 11694 bp, 8 predicted proteins | sample OrgLakmetagen987_FD_201849 | JGI IMG/M metagenome (GOLD analysis project Ga0307981, IMG submission 201849) | Saline water microbial communities from Organic Lake, Antarctica - #987 | ecosystem: Environmental > Aquatic > Non-marine Saline and Alkaline > Saline | place: Antarctica: Organic Lake... | reverse complement strand
TTCCAATCAAGAAAAACATTAAAAACCCAAAAAACATTAAGGCAAATGGCTTACTCATCAGGTGACTCGTCACATCCTTCCAGCGTCTACACAGCATCAATAGAAATGAGACCGTTAGCGAGCTCATAATAATCATAGAAAAACTCCATGCCTTTAGTTGTTGGTCAAAAAATGGCACCGTCGTCGCACCACCATCTAGGTCTAAAAGTCGCCTCATATTCACTCCTTTAGGAATATAATCTAACATGTTCTCCTTCAAAATAGGACGCACCGTGAGATACTCAAAGAATACTAATCCGAACTGCGATAACAGTGGAAATATAAAGTATAGTACCACCACTAATAGCTGGATCACTCGACCAGCCACACGTTTCTTCTTCATACTGTGCACCACCACTAGCGCCATCAGATGATAGAGAATAATCGAGAGAAAGAACACCGAATACACCCGCCACACAGATTCCATCGGCACCTCTCCTCTGACCACAATAATCCCGATAAATATAGAGGTAACTGCGAATAAAAACCACTCACGGATCGACAAACCGAACAAATAACCAACAATTTTCGCCATCGGAGACATTGGAGTAAGGCGCTGGTAATCCACCATCCCATCTTCATATTCCTGTGTGATTCCACTCGCTACTGAGCCAGTTCCAAGAAACATCATGATAACCACCTGAATTAAAAATACTGGTAGAAACGCCGCCCGATAAGCATTCACATCGCTCTCAAGAGAAAAACGTATCGCCCCATTATAACTGATCACAAACGTAAACACTGTGATCACCAAGGTCAAAATTAAGGTAGCTGCCAGACCGTTCCATCTTAGCCGCGAGCGTAGATAACGCAGCAGAATCGGATTCTTATGGAGTTGCCAAAATGCCACTGGTTTGAGACCTAATCCCGACTCATCTTTTGGTTTGAATTCGCCCAGCATCTTATTTATGAACCTCCAATAACCTCTGCTCTATCCCAGACACTAACGGAGCATAAGAACGGATCTCTATCCCCTCATTAACCAGCTGTGCCAGTAATGTCGCTTGCTCACTCATTCCACCACTGACGGTAACCACCACTCCACCTTTTATGATGGTAGGATTTAAATTTAAGTCCGCGTGTTTTTCATCGAGTAGCTTCTTCAGTTCCGCAATCTTTACCACCTGATCACCCGCCACCAAAATTAACATCTCTATCTCTTCACTAGAGCCTCTATCCACAACCTGCTGTAACTCGCCGTGATCGATGAGTTCACCGTGATGCAGTATCCCCACCGAGCTGCACATATCGCTCAGCTCATTAAGTATGTGTGAGCTCACGATAACCGTCCTCCCCTGCGCCGCCATTTTTTTCAAGATCACCCGCAGCTTAGAGCGTGACTGCGGATCCATCCCGCTCGCTGGCTCATCCAGTATGATGACTTTAGGGTGGTGTAAGATCGCCTTCGCTAAATTCACTCGCTGTTTCATCCCCCGTGATAAATCCTTACAGAAATCATTCCGCTTATCCCAGAGGTCCACCATTTCTAGGCAATCCGTCCATCGTTTCTTTCCCTCACTAGCTGAATAACCATAGCTCCGCGCAAACAAATCTAAAAACTCCCACACCTTAAGATCGCTGGGCACTGGGGCCAGATCTGGCATGTAGGCCATCATCTTACGAGCCTTATCAGGATCTTCTAGGATATCCACACCCCCCACCTTCACATTTCCATAAGTAGGCTGAATCAGTGTCGCCCAGACGCTAAACGTACTCGTCTTCCCCGCGCCATTCGCGCCCACTAGTCCATAAACTTCACCATAAGGAATTTTCAAAGTCAGTCCCTTCACCGCCACGTTATTTCCGTAATCCACCCGCATATTCTCCGCCTCTATCGCCCACCCACTTTCTATCATCTGATCATTACTCATCTAGGTATTCATTGTTACAGAGTATCCCTTTTAGGCAAATGATAATATAATCATCACAGTGAATAGAACTACCTCAATGTTAAGAGATACAGCTGAGATCAGTCTCAACCTTGGGCTAAAAAGCACTGGCCATAACTATCTAAAGATACAACGTGCGTGGATCGACGGGAAAAGTCTCTTGTTTCAATAATTGCTCCCACGAAGGAATACCGACTTTAGCGGCTTCATCGAGCAAATCTACAATCTCGTGGCTACGCTTCCATGCCTCGAAAAGTGAGATGATGGAATGGGTGTCAAAGTGGCCAAAATATTTAGAAGTAGGAATAATAAGCCCCAAGACTGGATAGAGCTCACCAGCTTTCTGCGGCAGTTCGCGGGGCATGATATGAGCACTTAAGCCGTGCCGCGCAAGGTCGCTGCACTCACAGAACTTCTTACGGATCACATCAAGAGCGAGAATGATCTTATCCCTATCCCAGCCCAATGCCTCGTAGACGTCGAATTCGATAGATGTGTATCCTCTAGGTTTTGGTTTATGTTTAGCCATAGTGAGTGCGTGCGATTCAGCGCGCTCCTTATGGGCGTTTCTACTCCCATGTCAAACACACTATACATCGGTGTTTTTAGATGAAGTCGATTAGTTATCACACACAAATAGGGCGTCTCAGAGTAATGATCGTTCCGACGGATATCGATCTAGTGAACCCGAGCGCTAAAATACTATTAATCAGGTAGGTTAATCTTATCATAATTTCGTCTTTATGTTTTTTGGAGGAGAGAGAGCCATCCAGTATCATCCAGCTAGGGAGAAATCTAGAATGACTCTGTTATCAGGCTTTACAGGACCTAGCATTTAGCCACCTTAGGTTGTAGCGGATAGCCGCAAGCGAGTCATGGCGTTTATAGAGTAGATTACGAAAAACGCTTGCGGCTAACTGCTACACGCTTCTTGCTACAGGTGTCTCGCTCTCAGAGTCTTAAAACCTAAAATCATTCTTTTCCCCTAGCTGGATGACCCTGGAGAACCATCACTACTTTGGAGATTTACAATGCCTAGTGTAAAGCTTACCATATTGAGACAATGATCTTATTTTCTTACAGTAATAAAAAATGGATTTGCACGGCTACCACGTTAGTAGTGACCGTATTCAGCCACGCGATGAATTCTACGGTGACAGCAGCAGAGCTTGATCTAAAAGCAGCAGGCCTGACGAAGGGAACGATGGATGGAAAGCGGCACCATGAATCAGTCCAGCTTGTTGGAAAGCGGGGGCATATCCTGATTGCTGAAAAGCCCGAGGTGAAGAATCAATGGACATTTAAGGATGGAGTCCTCACCGCGTCCCCGATGTGGGACAGTCTCGTGACACCCAACGCTTATCAAGATTTCAAAATGCATGTTGAATTCAATGTGAACGACGTGCCAGGTGCAAAGCCAGAGGAGAATGGAAATTCAGGGATCTATATCCAGCAGCGTTACGAGCTCCAGATTCTCAATTCTCATGGGATCGCTCCAGAAGATTACAAAGCGAGTTATGCCGGCAGCCTTTATAAACAGAAAAAGCCAGACAAGCTTGTTTCTAAACCTGCAGGAGAATGGCAAAGCTATGACATTATTTTCCGTGCTGCCCGTTTCGATGGGGATAAGAAAGTCGCGAGTGCGCGGATCAGTGTGAAGCACAACGGAGTACTCATTCACGATGATTATGCACTCACTAACAAGACTGGAGCAGGGAAAAAAGAAGGCGCTGAACCGTTTCCTATCAAGTTTCAAGGACATAAAAATACGGTGAAGTTCCGTAATGTCTGGATTCAGCGCTTAAAGCTGGAACTAGAGCCACCGAAGAAGGCTGAACCTAAAAAAAAGGGATACACTTACGTAATTCCATTCAAACAAGCTCCCCCAGCGCCAGCGCTCAATCCCAAAGACGCGCTCAGCAGCTTCCGCATCCATAAAGACTTCGAAATTTCCACCGTGGTTAACGAACCCGAGGTGCAGAGTCCATTAGCACTTAGATTCGATGGTGATGGTAAGATGTGGGTGGTAGAAATGCGCGCCTACATGCTAGATGCCAACGGAACTGGCGAGGAAGAGCCAATCGGGCGAATCTCCATTCACGAAGATACCAATAATGACGGCGTTTATGATAAAACCAGTGTTTTCTTGGATGGACTGAACCAACCTAGATCGATCGCCTTCTATAAAAATGGGATTCTCTACGGCGGACACGAAAAGCTTTATTTCATAGAAAATATCAACGGCAAGGCGGGGGAAATGACCGTGATCGATGAGGAATACACCCAAAAAGCCAACGTAGAGCACCGCACCAACGGACTCTTCCGCGGTCTCGATAACTGGATTTACAACGCGAAGTCAGACACCCGCTATCGGGAGATCGATGGCAAATGGGTCAAGCAAAAGACCTCATTCCGCGGTCAGTGGGGCATCAACCAGGACAACTATGGACGCCTCTACTTTAACGAGAATTGGGTTGGAGTCAGAGCCGATCAGCTGATGCCGAATACCCTGATGCGTAATCCCAATTATCTCCTCAATCGCGGTCACACAACACAGATTTCCTACCGTGATAAACTTTACCCAGCACGCATCACCCTCGGAGCGAACCGTGGAGGCGAAGGTGATCTTGATAAAAATGGACATTTAAAAGCGGCGACTGGAGCCGCGGGAGCGATGGCTTACCGGGGTGATCAGTTTCCACCAGAATTCCGTGACACCGCGCTTTTCTGCGAGCCAGTAGCTAACCTCGTCCGCATGGTTCATGTAAGCCGCGAAGATGGTCTGCTTTCAGGTGAACACCTGTTTGGAGAGCGTGAGTTTTTAGCCTCCACAGATGAGCGATTTCGACCAGTGAATCTCTTCAATGCTCCGGATGGAACTATCTATGTCACCGACTTGTATCACGGAATTATCCAGCATAAGCACTACCTAACCAAATATCTGCGTGAGTACATCACGCATCAGAAGCTCGAAGAGCAGCCTCGTCTAGGAAGAATTTACCGAATCAAATACCGCGACAATCCTCGGGGAGCACAGCCAACAATGATTGGTGAAAAAGCGGTAGATCTAGTGCCTCATCTCGCTCATCCTAATGGCTGGTGGCGTGACACAGCGCAGCAGCTCATCATCGACTCTGGAGATACTTCTGTGGTTCCTGCACTGACCGCACTTGCCTCAGATTCGACTAAGCCACTGGGTCAGATTCATGCGCTTTGGACGCTTGAAGGATTGGGTGAAATCAACATCGAAGCCATAACCGGAGCATTAAAATCAAGTGATCCTTATGTGCTCGAATCTGCGATTCGCCTCACCGAGTTGCTTTCTCCAAATGATGCGCTGTCGTTACTTCCAACATTCACCGATTTAGAAAGCCGATCCGGCTTGGTAGTTCAGAGACAGCTCGCTGCTAGCTTGGGGCAGATACCATCGGAAGAAGCACTCACCCTTCTCAAGAAAGTCCTTACGAAGAATATCAACGCTCCCTACTTCCGCGAAGCTGCCATTAGCGGACTCGCAGGACGTGAGAGGAAATTTAGTGAGGTTCTTGGAGAAAATTTCAAAGATACAAAGTTCATTAAGTATCTCAAACACACCCTCACCCCGAAAACAACCGCTGCTGCCTTCAAGCCACCATCTAACAAGGAGCACAGAGTCTCATACCAGCGAGGTGAAAAGTTTTATATCGCAAACTGCATGGCCTGCCATGGTGCCGATGGAAAAGGTTTGAAGCACCTCGGTCCCCCTCTAGTAAACTCCGAATGGGTGAAAGACTCTCCGGAAAAGCTCTCAGCAATCCTGCTCCAAGGACTCATAGGACCGATCACCGTGAACGGAAAAAAATACACGCCCGCCGCTGCGATGCCAGGACTGAAAGATGCCCCCCAGATCAACGATGCTGACCTCGCAGACGTATCAACATTTATACGCCATGCCTGGAACAATCGAAAAGGAGCTGTAAATGCAGCAACAATCTTGAAAGTAAGGTACCAATTCAAAGACCGTCAGACAGCCTTCACTCCCGAGGAACTCGATGAAATTTTCCCCTAGAATGCAACACCGCATCCTAAAACGATAAATTCTAATCGTAGGCTAAGTAATTCAAGCCAACGAGGCCCTTCTTTCTCCTTTACACCATCAATGCTAGAGCTATTGATAGGTCATCATAAAAGCAAACTTTACCATAGCAAACCCCATGAAACCACTCCGCACCGCCTTCACAGTTCTTCTCTCCATACTTGCCACCATAGTCGCCACATCAGCACAAGCAAAGCCATTAAAAGTCTTTATCCTCGCTGGACAGTCGAATATGGAGGGTCATGCGCAGACGATGACTTTCCCCGCGATTGCTAAAGATCCCGCAACTGCCGGCATGTATAAAGCAATGGTGGATGCTGACGGGAAGCCAGTGGTGTGTGATGACGTTCATATCGCTTATTCTTTCGGAAATTTTTCAGGTGACCCAGTCGGTAAGAAATCTGGTAAGCTGACGGCAGGTTATGGAAGTCAGCACCATGTTGGAACCGGGAAAATCGGTCCTGAATTCACCTTCGGAATTTATATGCACAAAATTCTAAAGGAACCAGTCCTTCTGATCAAAGGTGCCTGGGGAGGCAAGAGCTTGTTAGTAGACTTCCGTCCGCCGAGTGCCGGCGAGATTCCTGATGAAAAATCACGTGAAAAGGCAGGAATATATTACAAACTTCTGATTGAGCATGTAAAAGAGGTCTTAGCGGACCCCAAGAAGGTCTATCCTGATTACAATGCCAAAGATGGCTTTGAGCTAGCTGGTTTCGCTTGGTTTCAGGGCTTCAACGATATGGTAGGACCCTATCCACGCGCCAAGACAGGCAAAGTTAAGGACTTTTCTGAGTATAGCCGACTACTCTCATGTTTCATTCGTGACGTGCGCAAGGATCTCTCTGCGCCAAACCTCCCCTTCGTAATCGGTGTCATGGGCGTGGGTGGTGACACGGCAAACGAAGGCACTCTCGCATTCCGCAAGGGTATGGCTGCTCCTGCTGAGACAGCTGAATTTAAGGGTAATGTCGCCAATGTGCATACCGCCAAATACTGGCCAAGGGAATTAGACGATTTACTAGCCAAAACGCAGCCATTCAAAAAGCAGCTAGCCGATAAAAAGAAGCAGCTCAAAAAGTTGAACATGAAACGCCAAGATTTACGAAAGGCTGAAATCAAGCTAAATGAAGAAATGCGTGCCGATTTGATAAAGGCCCTCACTACTGACGAATTATTCTTACTTGATCATGGAATGTCAAACCGAGGATTTCATTACTATGGTTCTGCCAAATGCTTAGGACAAATTGGCAAGGCCTTCGCAGAGACATTGATTGAGCTTAAAAAGGACGAAAAAAAATAAACTAAGATCAAAAAACGGCTATTTACTCTCTATCCACTGAATCCAGTCACCGTTCTTGATCTCTTCATGATGCGACTCCAGTAGCTGGAAGGTATAGACCATCGCCGATCTCTTCTCACCGTTTTCTAGCAAAACCATCGTTTCTTGCCGAAGGTAGTGCGGCGGTGATTCGAGGCATCCTTCGTAACGATCTAGCTCATTCAATAATTGATCGTTCACCAGATAAAGCTCCCCCATGACCTGCTCATCATCGCAAGGAATGAGACCTGGATACTGATCCACATGCACAAGCCTCCCTGAGGCTAATCCTTTTGACTGAAAATCTGCATCTTGCATCAGATAATGCGCTCTCCCTCCTCTGCGTAATGTGCCGTAGATGAAAATAAGGTGGTGATGGTTATTCATTATCAATAATCTCACTAGAAATCTTGCCCTTAGCAAGTCGAAACTCGAAACGCAAGCAGCTCTAGACCACCAGCGAACATCAGTCACACTAATATTCACCATGCGTATTACCTAATTAGAATCTTCTGGAACTAGACTTCTCACTTGTTAAATTTTCGTGGCTACCTAGAATAGCGCCTTAACTTCCGACCCCATAAATAGAATGTCTTTGAAAAAAACTCTTTGTTCCCTAATCGCCGTTTCCACCCTATTTTCCCTTACATCTCAAATTGAAGCTGCCGTCGTCGATATTTTCATCAGCGCGGGGCAGTCGAATGCAAATGCCGGTAGTAAGGTGTTTGGAATCGGTGCGGAAGAAGCTCTTAAAAAGAGTGGGGTCTACTCTAATGTAGTCGTAGTGAAGACTGCCCACTCCGGAAATGCGATCACTCAATGGCATTATAAAGGCAGCCTTAAATCAAATTTTTTCATCGATTTCTTCAGCGAATTTAAGGACAAGAAACCCATGGGAGCACTGGAAGCCAAAATCGTAGAGGTGATCAGCAATGGCGATACCCCAGTTTTCAGAGGAATGTTCTGGTGGCAGGGAGAAAGTAATACCGTCACCAAAGCGATGCTCGATAGTAATGACGTCGATATGATAAAAGACTTTGAAGGCATTGTAGCTGGTATCGATGCCGGACTAAAAAATGCTGGTCTGGAAAGCACCAAATGGAATTTCATCGTGAATACAGTCTATAGATCAACAGGTCACGATGAGGTGAATGAGGCACTTGCGAGAATAGCGAGTTTACCTCGAGGTGCTATTTTTGACACGCAGAAGGGAACTCACAGAGTGTATCCGAAAAAGAGTGGTGATCCGGTCCATGGCTATGATCATCAGCTAGTCGGTAAGCGAAATGCTGAGCTCTTTATCGCTACCTTTAAAAAATCTAGTCAGAAAAAGTAAGCAAATTACGGTGATATTATTTCACAATTAGCAGCTACCAAACTACCGATAACCGCGCCTCGATGGCAGCTATCTCCGCCGACTCTAGCATTCGCTAGAATAGCGGCGTCAAAGTCATCGTGATATTTCCATGCAAGATAGAGTGCCGCCGGGAAAGCTTCGGCGATGTAACAGGCGGGGCTCATAATGGTACCAATGATCACGCGATCTGGCCTCGACTCCCAACCGATGGCCTTTTTCGTGGAAAACCAATCCCCCGCTGCCGTCATAAGTGCTTCGCGGAGAGGGGTGCCTTCCGAGATGAGACGCAGCAGACGGGTGAGACAATCAGCCGCGCGCAGAACATTCGAGTGCCGGTGAGTGAGCGCGACGTGTTGTTTCACAATCACTTTCAACTCATCAAGAGGAAGCTCCGGAAGCGCCGCCACAAGCGCTGGCACCTGCGAGAGTCCACCGATATGCTCATCCTTGATCCCACATTTCTCGGGAGCTTTTCCGCCGGCGTAGTTCTTGAAGAACCCCCGATGATATTCCTCTAAATAGGTATCGCGGTGCCAGTCTGGGGTGAGCATCGCGTGGATGTAGAGATCTAGCCAAGCAGCAGCGTCATACTTTCCTGCCGCACTGACTTGTTCGTAGAGCACGCGAGCAAGCTGGAAGTTTGCCGTGTTTTCTCCTGCCCTGAGCTGCTGGTGATAATGCACGCCGCGTATTCCCCAAAATGGAGCCTGGTCATGGAGGATGTCATCTTTGGGACAAGTAACCTCATACACCGAGCGCCAAAAAATACTATCAGGATGCTGCGGAAGCGGATCCTGTGAGCCATCGAGAATGGGGTAGTCACGGTCCAGTGCATCACGATTGTAATACCAGTGCACCGGAAGAGCAAAGGCATCCGCCTTGAGTGATCCGAGGTAGGCTTTGTGGAGAGAGTTCATGATTATTAACTAAGGCAGGAAACAAAGATGTCCAAGGCCTATCTGATATCAAAACGTCATCACGGTAAGATTCTTACTTGCGAGAATACATTTCCACTCCAAATTAGGCTTATGGAACCTATCACAATCCCTGAACAAGCGGGTGTCATTCTGCTGACGAATGCAGTTACATTTCCTCACGGAATACTGCCGCTTCATATCTTTGAGCCGCGCTATCGCAAGATGCTAGAAGACGCCTTTGAGTCAAACTCTATGATATGTGTCGCTAATCTCCAAGCTGAAGAGACTCCTGATCCCTCAAATTGCACTTCTAAGGTCGGATTCATAGGCCTCATTCGGGTCTCAGAGCAGCAGGAAGATGGTCGCTCAAATCTCATTTTACATTCTATTTCCCGTGTTGAGTTCCTCTCCTGGGAATCTGACCCCACTTATCTTTATCCTAGAGCGAACATCAAACCCATCAAAAGTATCATTGAGCCAATTACCGACTCAACAGAACTGGTGATTGAAAGTTTACGAGACGCAACCTCTCGATTTCTTACCCAATTTACCGATGAGGTGATTTCTCAAACTAACGACACCCTAGATCGCGTCAATGAAGATCTAGCCATGCTCACTGATGTCGTTGCCCAGCAGTTTGTCGTCGATGAACAAGTCCGGCAGTCTCTCCTCGAAGAGGATAGTCCTACCAAAAGGGCTGAAACCCTCATTCGTCATCTGAGAAATTCTGCTAACTAGTATCATACATCTATCGACGATCAGGGACGAGGAGCGAATGCAACCCCTAACGTGATGGGTTCCGGTCCTCTCCCAGAGAAAATAAGCTTAACCACCCCGCTGGACTCCACACGCATATAGCCAGATCCTCCTGTCGAGGAGCCAACTGGTGCACCGAAGAGCGGGGTCAACGGTGTTTGTGCCATGAGAGCCGCATCCTCAGCTTGATCATTCGAGACATGGGAGGCCACCACAAAAGAGTTTTCTACCTTAGTGGTTAGCAGAACCGATCTTGCACTAGACCGGGCGACAACCGCAGGCTTACCGATCGCGGTATTCGAGAGTGCTAGGAGAGAACCTCCTACTCCGTTGGGCTCCCGGCCTGTAAATACCACAACCAAATCTCCGGAGGAACCGGGGGAGTCCAGATAGTAAATAGCAGTTTGTCGCATTCCCGATTTGCTAGAGTGAGCACCAAGTGACATCCTGACCCCTCCATAGGTTACCTCCACTATCTCCGAATTTTCGTGGGACAAAGTAGCAACCAATTTGTCGGATTCACTGGGATCAAATCCAGACAACTCGATTCCAGACGAGAACGTATAACTACCCTTGCGGATCATCTTATTTTGCGGGGAGGCTGTGAATGAAACTGAATCATCCATGTCGATACTTAACAGCATATTATCCGGCCGCTCTGTGAGGAAATGATCGCTGCGAAGTGCGGTGATCTTCCAGCTACCTGAGGGCTCTACCACCAGAGCGTGGCCAGCCTCAATAACCTCTCGTTGTTTCAGTCCGTGACGGCTGGTTACTTCGACCTTACCAGTGAAAACATGAGCCTCATCAAGGGAATCTGGTTTAGAGAGCAGTCCAAATTTAGTTCCAAGGTCAGTCAGAACCAAGTCTGGCGTGCGCACCTGGAAGCCGATCGCCTTCTTCGGCACATGGAACCATGCCGTTCCGTGTTCAAGCTCGAGTAAATCCTCACGGAGCAGAGTCAAGTCTGCGGGGCCGCGCACGATACTGCGCACGCCAGAGGCAAATTCAAGCTCCACAACACCACTGTTAAGAATCAGCCGAGAACCTGGCTCAAGAGTCTGTCCTTCTGGAAGATCCTCACCATCGAGCCTATGGCTCACCATCAAATCGGTCCCTGGACTAGTAGTGAAGGTAAGTGTCGCTTCCTCTGGCTGGAAAAGGATCAGACTCATCACCAATGCACCAAGGACAAGCACCGCTGCTGCCGCCATCCCGGCTTGCTTCATCAGGCGGCGCTGCCGCCTCTCAACCACCTGATCCATCGGCACCACACGGAGCGAGTTCACACCTCTCGCGCTGAACCGCAATGCATGATGAAGGTGCAGGTATTCGCGGTA
>Ga0307981_1003518_pt1 | contig 11694 bp, 10 predicted proteins | sample OrgLakmetagen987_FD_201849 | JGI IMG/M metagenome (GOLD analysis project Ga0307981, IMG submission 201849) | Saline water microbial communities from Organic Lake, Antarctica - #987 | ecosystem: Environmental > Aquatic > Non-marine Saline and Alkaline > Saline | place: Antarctica: Organic Lake... | reverse complement strand
TATGGATTTCTCTGCCTTTCGAAAAAGCAGCGACAATCGTGATCCCTAATCTCCAAATTACTGCTACAAACACTCTCTCTATTAGAATTAGATAGATAGGCACTCATCAACACACATTGTTGTCTAGCTACGATAAAAGCTCCAAGTACAGTCTACTTGGGCAGCTCAAACGTAAAGACGGTACCAAGACTCCCATCGGATTGAACAGCCTGCGCCGTCCATGGCTCGGTCGCATGGGCATTGATGTGAATAGTTGCCTTGTACCAATCTTGGGCTACCTCTCCCTTTAACACCACGTCGTTCCACACACGGTCCGAGTCTTCTTGGACACCCTTCAAGACTTCGGATCCGTACGGACCACCAGCGTTGGCGTCAATGACTTGAAAGGCGTCCTGCTTTTGAATTGCTTGAATGCCAGTTTTGATTTCGCGAACCATGCGTGAGTCAACCGATGTTTTTGCGTGCGTCAGGTCGTTAATGGTAAAGTGCAACGCCAACTTGGGTTAAATGGAGGGGACAAGCAAGGGTGAGCTGGGGCGATGGATCGAAACCACATTATTGATTCACCCCATGCTGGGTCGCCGGCGTACCTTGTTGTAGCCAACAGGAAAGAAATGATCCACGTAGTGAAACATGGCCACATCCCTGCCGGACGTTTCCATCATGCAATTGGATTTCAGTACTTGAGCTTCGCCCAACAAGAGAGCGCCCAAGAGTTCCGACAGCGTTCGAAATCGAGTAAAAATTGCTGCCTTGAGGTCCGAGTATTTCTTGACCACGGCGAGTGGCGGATCTTCCACGGCGAATTCCGTCAAGAGTTCTTGGGTCAGCAAGTAAAGTGCCGCAAAGTCTTCGTTGCAAAGTGTCGCAATCATGTGATCCAGCTGTCGAAAAAACGAGTTGCCACCCGCAGGCAAAACTGCTGGATCGAATGCGTTGGTGGTGAGGGTAGTAGAAGCCAGAGTGCCATTATCGTCGCTCACGTTTGGAGGAGCCACGAGTGCTTCTTGCAACAAGGCTGGAAACCAGGGTTGGTAAATACTCGTTGTTTTTCGAATGCCATTGACGCCCGTGACGAGTACGGCCCACGGTTGGACGCCGGTAGGACGTTCCGTCGCGGCATGTTTCGCGGCACCGTCCCAGTTTCCTTCCAGGAGAATGCGTTGGAGCATGTGGCGCGTTTTTTCGTTGACACCGTCCTTTAGCAATATATCTCCCAGTTTCTTGGCGTTGTTGCCCGTGACGGCCCAGTCTTTGTGGGAAAGATGCGCCACGTCTTGGAGAAGCTTGCGGAGTTGGTCGGAACTGACACTGTGTGTTCGAATGTTGTCAATGGAATTCACAACGTCGTCGAGTTCTGCTTCGGTAAAGGGAGTTCCTGTTTCGGCACGTTGGTTCATTCCACTAGCTCGGTCATGAATGCTGTTGGTTTGGTCGGACAGCGACGACGTAATGCTACGGTAGGGTGGTGTCGATTGTAGTGGATCCGTAGAGGAGGTAGTCGACATGGTCAGTTTGATGGAGGTGCTTGCCGAGTTTAGGGCCATACAACAGAGCGTCACGAACGCGACAGAGACCATTAGCGGCTTTTATGCTGCTGATGCTGATGGCGTGATGGCGACAATAACGCGGAAAGTGTCTTTGCCGCCGCAAAGATATTACAGTATGACTAGAAGATGAATCTGAAACGGACATTGGAACGACGACATGAGAACGACGACATGAGAACGACGTACTCCGGACAAGCACGCACGCGGCGAAACCGATCCCCCGTGGACGTTTTGAAATTCAAAACGAAAACGGCTTACTTCTTCTGACCATGGCGCCTCGATCCCGAAGCCGCTCACCGCGGCATATTCTTCCTTGTCTATTATTCGTAGCGGGATGTTTCTTAGGTCATTATCACGGACGTTTCGCGGCCAATAGTGAAGCAGAACCCATTCACGAGGCTGTGCGAAGGAGCATCGTTGCCACTAGTAGTAGTAGCGCCAGTGCTGTCTACAATCACAACAACGCCGTACTTCCTGTTGGGAGTCTCAATAATCCGTCTGAATCTACTGGATGGCATTCCATCGACGTCTTTTACGGCAAGTCGGATGTCTTTGAACAAACACTAGCAGCGCCGTCAGACCATCAACAACAATGGTTCTCGCAAGCCCACCAAGACGAATTGATTGTCGCCCTACTCAAAGGCAAAACGCACGGCTATTTTGTCGATTTGGCTGCCAACGATGCCGTCTTTTTGTCGAATACGTACGCCTTGGAGCGATTCCACCAGTGGCAGGGTCTCTGTATCGAACCAAATCCATTGTATTGGTACAACCTGACGTTCCGAGATTGCAAAGTTGTTGGCGCCGTGGTGGGGCAAGAACGCATGGAACAAGTCTATTTCCGGTTCGAGGCTGGCGATCACGGAGGTATTGCTGCCGAAGGGTTTGACAATAGCAAGCGATGGCAACGCAAGAGTCGACAAACATACACTGTCACGCTGCAAGAGATTTTGCAAAGAGCGAAAGCACCGATCGACATCGATTATCTCTCGTTGGATGTTGAGGGTGCCGAAGCATTTATTCTCAAGAACTTTCCTTTGAACAAGTACAAAATCAAGTTAATTACTGCCGAACGATTACGGGGCGAGGCTCGTGCCGTGTTGGAGGCTAATGGGTTCCAATTTCTCAAGCGACTGACCAAATGGGGGGAGGGATTATGGGCGCACACCTCAATCGTAGAAAATCTCGATTTGGAAGCATTGGAAACTGACGTCAAGAGCTCCTAGAGCAGTAGACTGCGTACACCAATAGCTACGCTGTGACACCATTAATGCAATAGCTACTGTGTGATCACAAGCCCAACGATTCATTCTTTTAGGCTACTACAAATAATAGCGCTGCGTTTCCACAGACATTGAGTTACAGCCGCAAGGTCCCGTCCACCACTGCCACGGCAATTCCAGTCATCTTCACACGATCCTTTACTACGACGCATTCCACAATTCCTCCTCTTTGAGATGCTTGCATGCCAACCACTCGGTCTCGACCCAGCTTTTTGACAAAGTATGGTGCAAGCACACAGTGGGCAGATCCAGTGACAGGGTCTTCATCGACGCCTGCCTTTGGGCCGAAAAATCGAGACAAAAAGTCAATCGTTGGACTCGCGTCCGACTTGCAAGATTGGTCATCTTCAATTTCATGTTCGGGCAGTAGACAACAAACGATAACTCCACGCTCGTAAACGTTGCATTTCACCAGTTCCTCAAACGCCAAATCGTCAAAACCGATCGCTTGAAAGCTCTCTTGCGTTACTTCAATCAACAAGTCACCAATCCTTGACAGTCCCATGAAAACAATGCTATCCGATTCAATCCGCAAACCAGCCAGGAGCATGGCTTGTACTGCATTGATATCCTCCTTTGTTTCTAGTTTCACGGCCGGTTTGGTAGGGAACTCCATTGTGATTCGTGACATTCGTCGCGTACTACTGCCACTACAGGGACCGCCCATGGCGAGCTCGGCTTGCAAGATGTCATTGGGGGCGTGAAAGACAATCTTTGTTTCGTTCTTGTTTTTGAAACTGGCCGTCTGAAAGAGCACCGCGGCCGACGCCAGTGTGGCGTGTCCACACAAGGGCACTTGCACCGTGGGAGTAAAGTATCGAATATGGTACGGGACTTCTACCGCTTCAAAATCGCCGGTTGTGTCCGATCTGGCGGGCCAGACAAAGGCTGTTTCCGACAGATTGAACTCTTGCGCCACCATTTGCATCCATTTCAGCGTGCTTTCGTCGGTAGCGTCTGCTTTTTTCAACAATACCACCGCGGCTGGATTACCCGTACCCGCTTGTTCCGGATGGCAAAAGGCGTCTACAATATAGCAAGGACTACCCGCCTTTTCACCGAACGTGAGCAAGTCCAGTTCCAAATCGTACCACTGGTCGGCGCCATGTTGAATGGCACTAGGTCGCACCACGGAAAAGCCACAATTAACGTAAAACGCTAGCAAGTTTTGCTTGGCCAGGAGGACCAACTTTTCCATACTCCCATCATTCATGGATCTCATTTCCTCCACATAGTCTTTGAGCATGGCCGTGGCGATTCCCTTATGTCGGTACTCATCCTTGACGACTACGGAATGAATCGCCAGCAGGGGGCCATTAAACACGTGCGTGGACATGCTCTCGTGCTCAAAGTCACGACACCTCGTACTACAGATATATCCCACGACATTGTCATTGTCATCGCCCTCTGAGTCCTTGACGACGGCACAACGAAAGTATGGTGCCGCGTGGTGCTGTCGGTACTGCAACGTGGACTTGGAAGCGGCCTCGTCTTCTGGATAGGACGCCTTTTCGAGGACAGCAACCATTGGAATGTCCGTCGGACCGCTCTCGCGGAAATGCACTGTTTCCAGAGCGTCTTCTACCACAGTGGAATTAGCTTCCGTGTCGAGCGTCTCGACCTCCGTTGCCACGGACGAATCTATGTTATTGGTTTCCGACATTCTGGAACTAACTCTGGAAGGAGTACTCTCTATTCACTATCTCTTCGGCAGCGATAGTTCTACTAGTCTACAGTCAGACCGGAAAGCAGCGACGAGCCCTGCACGGACGGGCTCTTTCGAGAGTCGACACTCGCGCTGCGCGAGTATAGTCTAAGGGTTCTCGGTGCGGTTCTTGGATTATACAAGTGCAGAAGTGCCAGTTGGAAAAGCAGAGGGATGTCGATGGGGATGGAAGCAACGCGAGTGCTGTACGGTCGTTGCGCTAGTGTTCGTGAGCCGAGGCAGGATCGATCGGACGATGTGACATGATGACGTGCGATTTTTCGTGACTGACTGGTTGCGTTGGTCCCGGGTCGGATTCAATTTGCAATAGCTAGCCCGAGCCTTAAGCATGTTGACAAGAAGCAAGAAAGCAGGGAAAGGCGAAAAGTGATTGTTGCGTTGACAGAGCTCGAGAACAACCACCATGGTGAAAGCAAAGAGGCTGGACCAGAAAGTGGCCTCGCGTAGCAAGCCATCATCGAATGTTGACGATAAAGTGATAGAGGAAACAGCACGCCGCCAGCAGCAAGCGGACAACGACAACGACAACCATGACAGTGACAGTGACTCATCCAAAGCCGCAGAAACGGCGGTCGTTGCCACGAATTCCACCGCGATTGATAATGGCGACAACGCCGACGATGATAGCGACGAACCTTCGGAACTCAAAATCTACAAGAGCACACGCCTCAAGGGATACATTACTCTCGTTTTCGCTTCCATTATCAACTTTGACGCTGCGCAGAAATCCAAAAACGTAAAGGCCGCCGGCGCGGTACCATCAACAGTCGAACAACGCCGCTATGCCATAGCAGTTGCTGTAGTGAGTTTGGTATTGTCGGGTGCGACCGTCATTATGCACTTGGATCGACTGACGCCCTTGACAAAGGTGTACACGCGTATCTTTCAACCAAAGAGCAAGATTGAGTTGGGCTTGATTTTGTTTTTTTGCGTTTGGTGGTCCGTGGCGGTTGGTGTGGAAACATCGGTGCAAGGAATTGCGGGAGATGGAAAGGGGCAGGATAGTCTGTATTACAGTTGTTGGGGATGTTGTCTGGCGTCGTATTGGATGCTGGAGAGGTGGTGGGTGGCTGCTGGCTATGCTAGTCTCAAATCCTTTATTACGAGTTGGCCGTATCGGGCGCCTGGATGGATCCTCATTCTATTTTTAAGTCTCGGGACGTTTTTGTGGTACCTTGACCTCTGGACTAACCACGACCGTCTCCGAGGGAGTGAGCGAGCCCAAGTTGTCTATGGACACTTTCAAGAGGTAGTTGAAGGACAATGGACGTGGCTTATCATTATTGCTGTCTTTACAGTCATTCCGGCGCTTGTTTTCGTCGTGGTAGAACTTTTTCGAGAGACAAAAGACGACGGAAGCAACAAAGAAAAGGGCCAAGTTGAAATCGTTCTGGAAGGCTTCTGCTTACTGCTATTGGTGCTGAGTTGGATACCGTCGGTTATGGTTGCCACCACACCGGGAGGAGCGGCGAGCCTGATTGGCAACGCTTACTTTTTCACCTGGATGTTGGTAATATTTATCCTCGAGACCTTTGTGTGGTTTGTTCATGATCTCCGGAAGGGTCTTCATCAAGCGCTGAAAGAAAAGGCTATTGAATACCAAGACAAGCAGAAAGAGGTGTTGCGCAAGACGCGTGATCTTCAAAGACGAATGGACTTTGAAAACGACGTACCCGATGATAATGATACCGAACGAGAAGAGGATCGTGTGCCGGTCAGAAAGAACACGGACTATTACGACGCTGAGGATGGAGAAATGTAGGACGAATGGATTATTTGTCGTGGGTCGTGCGATCTATTTCCGACAGCTCTATGTATTCAACTGTTAACAAATAGCTATATCTTTGTATACCAATTTTAGAGCAAGCAGAGGAATGGTAGATCATATATCAACGCACGGCCTCTGCGTATTTCACCCAGAGAGCTCCGTAATAGCACTGATTTCGTCTCCGAGAATCGCAGCCTCGCCAAAGCACTCATCATCAGTGGATTCTTTTTGATTCTTGAGAAAGTCTAACCGTCTTGTCTGTTTCTCATCGACACCACTGTAGAACTCCTCTCTCGCTTCGGCAGTGAAACGATCGTCTTCCCGACCTGAGGGATCCATCTCAAGCACTACTTCAGCGTTGAAGCGACCGCCGTCACTATCTCGTTCCACTTCAACGCGGCTTACTACTTCCCGATATTCTCGGCGTGGTGAATGCTCCCGATGTCCAGAATTTATTATTTGTTGTCGGTCGGCTCGTGTCGTTTGCTTAAATGCGTCCGCTTCCAATGCTTTTTCGATCGCCTCACGTGTTGATTTAGCAAGCTCCCTCAATTTGGTCCCCCGTAGTCGGTCGTTTTCTCCTTCATTATCTTCTTGTCTCAGCAGCGTTTGAACAAGTTGTTTTCTCATTGAGCTCGCAGAGTCAAGCTCGTCCTGTTGCTGAGCAACCATCTCCTCCATCATGGCGTGATTTTCACAGATGGATTCCATAACCTCTCGGAGCTCCTTAGTGTATTCAAACATGCGTTGGTACTGAGATGATGCCCTCGCGGTCTCTAGTCCTACATCGTCCACATTGGCTCGCAGCCGAATGATTTCCTGCTCCATTTCTTCAATTTCTTTCTTATCCTTGTCTGCAAGACCACTAAGAAGCCGTCTCAGTTCATCCATTTCTTCATTATGCTTTTCCAGCATATCCTGCTGGACGTCGTCAGCTGCGTTCTGCATTTGCTTTATAGTAACGGCGTGGTGTTCCCGAAGCGTCTTTAGTCGATCCTCGTCCACCACTTTTAGTGTTTTGATTTCAGTCTCATATTGTGCCCGCAACGAAGCCATTCTAGCATCGTTCTCAGCTTCCAGTCGAGTGCGCTGCGAGGACGAAAGACTGTTCATGTAAGTATCGTCACCCTTGCCCATGGACAGTGCCCGTGAGCCTGCGACGGTCGCATCTGCATACATTCGCATTAGCTTGGCGCTGTACTTGCACTCCCGGCCGTGCTCGAGGGGAACACGATCTCGGCGATCTTTAATCATGACAGCTTTGGGATACTGAACCAATAGTAGCTCGAGTAAATCTTCGTCTTCGTGCTTGTGTCGAAATGCCAAATGCAAAGGAAGCATCCCTTGATCGTCTTTCCGCGAAGCAGCACCAGGATACTTTTCCAAAAGCGCAGATACCACAAAGTTGGGCGATTGAAAGATAATGGCAGCGTGCAGAGGAAGAAGTTTCCATCTCACGCGGAGGCTCTTGTCCTTCCGTACAATCCACGTTCTTACTTCGGCTGGGTGAGACCGACAACGGCTCCTAGCTTTTTCCCAACATGACGACTCTAAAAGTTCGTAGAGTACTGTTGCACTAGTATCATAGTCACAGAGTGATTCGCCTGCATCGTCTTGCGGTGGAGCTTCTCGAGTATGCTGGGTTGCTCGTTCGCGAGATGTCGATTGACCGCGAGCTTCCGGAGCAGGGGAATGAACCTGAGATCTACGTTGGCCAGGGCTATTGTATGACGACAAGTACCTTGATCGGGTAGGTACCGCAGACACAAGTGATCGCTCGAGTGATCGTTGAGGTGAAACTCTCCCAGACGTCTTGGCAGGGGGAGAGTAATACCGATCTCGGTCTGCTGGAGCGGAACGCCGATCCATGCCCGACGAGATGACTCGTGGGGGACCTTCTCGCACCATGGTTGTTGCTACTGCGTTCTGATTTCTTCGTAACAAGATTCCACTCTCTCTGGGGTGTCTTTGGTGCGCTGTCAATGTCGACCCATCTGGAAAAAGCATGAATAACGTGTAGTGTGACGATGGTTGCGAGGGCACTTTTGGCGGTGGCAATCGCCGATTCCGTGCCAACTTCCATAAGTAAAATCCTTGCTCCAACAAAATTTGAATTATTTAGTTCATTTCCGGGTTTCTTTAACTTCGCGCCAAACCTGATTTAGGTTTCTGCCAAAGAAGGATTTTGGACGAAATTTTGGCATGTCGCGGATCAGAGATTGTGAAGGCATTGTGTATCAAAGCAAGCGAACCATTCGATTCGAGCCACCACGATGCGGATTGCACCGGCGGACTTGGCTGGCGTCGCCCGATTCATTCTATCTCCAGAATGTCAATCTATCGGAATACTAACAGGAGCTGGCGTATCAGTGGCGTCCGGTATTCCAGACTTTCGCTCGGCAGGTGGAATGTACGACCTGCTTCGACCAGAGCTCATCACGGCCAACAACTATGAACGGAATCGAATGCAGCAAGATCCCACATACGTCGTCTCCTGGGATTTGTTTTGCTACAACCAGTTTCCTAATCTGGTAGTTAGGAGGCCGTTTATTCTCGGAACGCGAGAGCAAACCTGGAAGGCTACTTTTGCACATCGGTTCGCAGAACTGTTATGTGTCAAGACCCAGAAACTGGCACGCATCTACACGCAAAACATCGATGGCCTTGATCGACAGTGCAAAAAGATACCACCGGAAAAAGTAGTATCTGTGCACGGGTCCATTGCAGAGATTAGCTGCGAAAATTGTGAACATCAGGCGGACTTTGAAGAGTTTTGCGACGCCGTCCAGACCAACATCAAGGATATTTACAAGCAAGATTCAAAGGCGCCAGAATCGTCAACTCCTATTCTCTGCACAAACTGTAAACAGCCAATGGTAAAACCGAGTACAGTCTTGTTTGGACGCAGTCTACCATCCGAGTTCTTTGAACGAATCCAAGAAGATTTGCCCTCAATGGATCTCCTCATTGTCGCAGGCACGTCTTTGGTGGTCTCTCCTGCCAACAGGCTCTGCTACAGTGTCCCCGACAAGACGGTCCGTGTTGTTGTGAACCGTGAGCCAGTGGGGGTCGATCTAGGACTTGACTATTCTGTCGACTCGGAACGAGACTTTTATGCACAGGGCGAATGCGACGATGTTTTTCTTGAGCTGGCACAACATTTGGGTTGGACGGACGATCCTTGATGAGTTGCCACCCGCAAGTGCTGACCTCGTACGGCATGCAACGCTGTCTCTGTAATCCAGACGCGCCCATGATCATTCTGGCTGTACTCTCACTCTCTATGATGTAGGTATGATTACGAAGTATTAGGTAATATTCCAAGGATGTAGACTAACGGTTTGGGTTAGAACTTTGCGCGATAGCGATGCCACATCATTGTCGCCTTTCTGTTCACTGTGAAGAAATCGGGTTGACTCCGGGTATGACACGTATGCGTAACATTTTCAGAAGGAAAGAGATCCTAGAAGGGTTGCAATTGTATTCCTGTATCCTTCATTGTGAGTATCTGGGAGCTGTGGCTCTTTGGAGAGCAAGTCTCGTCGACAAAAAGGGCAGCCTACATGTTTACCGGGTGGCTTTCGCGTGATCCACTGTTGAATGCAGGCTTCGTGGAAGCAGTGCCCACACTGTTCCCCATACGAGATGGCCTCGCCCTTCTCAAAGTCCACCAGGCAAATAGGACAAAAAGTTTCTGCGTTGCATCCGCAGGCATTGTTGCTGCTATCATCATGATAGTTCGCCTTGCCCTTGGATTTCGCGGGTTGGAAGGGTTTCTTGGGTAGAACAACCGCCTTCTCTTCAGGCTTTTTCAAAAATATGGCACTTGCGTCTACCAGCAGGACTGAGACGATAGCGCCATAAAATACCACACCTGCGAGGGAGCACAAGCTTTGTAAGCAAGCAGCTGTGCCTGCACCTCGACGTAACGTGCAGAAGCAACCGATAGAACCCGTCGAAAGGACCACTGCAAACCCCATGGACGGACGTAGAGAGAGCGTAGGAAGGGAAGGGATTCCCGGCATGATGATAATGATGACTGCGGGAAGGTAAGGCGTGGGATAGAATGGTCCTCGAGAGCAGCGATCAAGGTGGTGGTGGTGTTGTCTCCGCGTATCGTATACGTCAATCGTAGAACACACAAGCCTGGGCAATATTATGGTCTTTGTCATCGAAGAGCCTTCAAAGTGTGAAGCGGTGTTCGCAAACGTGCTCTTCGTCCAGAATTTGATTGCGCGCGCTTAACTCCAATAGGCAAGAACCACCGTAGTGGTTCTTTATTTCCAGAATGACTGTTCGTATCGATCCTGGCCTTTACAGCTATAGAAAACGCCAGAAACGAGCTCGCCTTACTCAATTATGTGGGGGTACATACTCACCTTGTCTGCAGCCTCCCGAAGTTCACTTCTCAGTTGGGGTCAAACGTCCGGCATATTTTCGGATTTTTCCGTCCAAAACTCCCTCCACCATGGCAGACAACACTACTACACCTGTAGGCGGGACCATCCAACACGGAGGTATGCCAAGTACGTCTATTACAGTACAGGAGGGAACATCAGTGGTTGCAGAATTTCAATTGCAATTGGTCGCGCAAGACCTCAGTGTTAATACTGTAGGTGAGAATGGCGTACTTGCTGCTGCCACGACACGCCACAGGCGAAAGTTCAAGAACAAGGTCGTTTTGGCTGGACCCAATCTCTATCTACCTTTACATCATAGAGATAAGGTATCTGCGGGTACGATGCTAACTGGTACGATAAAAAAAGTGCCACGACAACCAACTGTTTCGTACGAAATCAAGTGGCGATATGGCGACTTGAACAAGCTGCCAGACGACGTCAGGCCCTTGGTGCTGTCGTCATTTCACAAGACCTTAAAGTCTGCCATAGAGACAGCAATAGACAACTATATAAAAGCCAATACTAGTAATTCCTCCTCCGAGGAGGTGCCCAGGAGGGCAGAAGGGGCTGCTTCGGAGCAAACGCCCGCCCAGCGCCGTGCTCGTCATCCTGCCGGACACCAATCTAACTCTTCGCCTCAAGAACCATTAACAGGATCTGGGAGAAGGACGTCGACGAATATGTGAAGAGGAAGAACATGCTCTCAGAGAACTTAAAGACTGCATACTCCTTGGTCTACGGCCAGTGCACCGACGCACTGCGAGCCAAACTTGAAGCGCAACCAGGTCACTCGGACTCGGCCGAAGCATCGGACGTCATAGCACTGCTCAAGTCAATCAAAACCGTGATGTTTAGCTTCCAAGCGCAAAAATACGCCCCTCAAGCGCTGTGCGAGGCAAAGAGACGCTTCTATTCAACGCGCCAAGGGAAGGACAGTACCTGTCAACAGTATCTCGAGACTTATCAG
>Ga0307981_1003517_pt1 | contig 11694 bp, 12 predicted proteins | sample OrgLakmetagen987_FD_201849 | JGI IMG/M metagenome (GOLD analysis project Ga0307981, IMG submission 201849) | Saline water microbial communities from Organic Lake, Antarctica - #987 | ecosystem: Environmental > Aquatic > Non-marine Saline and Alkaline > Saline | place: Antarctica: Organic Lake... | reverse complement strand
CCAGATCGTTGAAAACGCCCGATGCGCAATTCGGGCGCCGATCACCTATGGGCATCCAAAAGCAAAGGGCCTTCAAACATCGCCCCACGCGCCAAAACAGGGGCTTCATGAATAATTGCGGTTAGGATGGTTTGGGGGCCGTGGTGGCCCCGGTACCCCGGCCACAATGGCCCCCGTACCGGGGCCAGACTGGACGGGGGCCACTGTGGACCCCGTCTCAATCTCAGGCTCTGCGGTCGGTTCCAGCGCCTCAACCTTAGCCAGATCGATCCGGTAGACGACGGTGAAACCGTTCTTGCAGGTCCGCGCGCCTGTCTCGACGAGGATGCCTTCCTTCAGAAACTCGCGCACGGCTCGCTTGACTGTGGTCTCCCCCAGCTCGGTGTGACGCTGAATCGTGCCTTTGGAACACCAGATGCCTGAGCCATCGTCGCTCGCCTTGTCAGCCAGAAACATGATGATCTGCTTGCGCGTTGCGCTGCCGAACTTCCGTTCCGCGCATGTGTTTGCAACCCGCCAACTCATTGGAAGGCACCAAAGTACGCAAAGACGTGCGAATTTTGTACAGGTTTTGTACGAGATTTCCGCCAATTCAACAGAATTCGATGCGAAAGCTCGCGGGACTTTCTGCAAGCTCCTGCACAAAGCCCTGTAAATAAGTCATATTTTATAGGTGGTTGTGGTGACCCCGATTGGATTCGAACCAATAACCTGCCCCTTAGGAGGGGGCTGCTCTATCCAGTTGAGCCACGGGACCGCCTTTGTTGCGTTTAGCAAGTCTGTGTGGGGTATGTCACCAGCAAAAAGGTGTCTATGGTATCGGTTCATCCGAGCGTAGGTGCCTTGCGCCCTGACGATGATCTACGCTAGCGTAAAATACTGGTTGAACAGCAGGATATTGCCCTTGTCACAAACTCCTAAACGCCCGTTAACCCTTCGTGATGTGTCAGACGCCTGCGGCGTGTCTGAAATGACGGTCAGCCGGGTCTTGCGCAAGCGAGGCGATGTGTCCGAGGCAACGCGGCTGCGGGTTCTGGCCGCTGCGAAAGAGCTGGGGTATGTGCCCAACCAGATCGCAGGATCTTTGGCGTCGCAGCGCGTGAACCTGGTTGCGGTGATCATTCCCTCGTTGTCAAACATGGTCTTTCCCGAGGTGCTGAACGGGATCAACCAGATACTGGAAGACACCCCTTTGCAGCCTGTCGTCGGCGTCACCGATTACATGCCAGAGAAGGAAGAGCGCGTCTTGTACGAGATGCTGTCATGGCGTCCCTCAGGCGTGATCATCGCCGGGCTGGAGCACTCTGACGCCACCCGTGCCATGCTGAAAAACGCAGGCATCCCGGTTGTCGAGATCATGGATGTTGACGGGCGACCGATTGATGCTGTTGTCGGCATTTCACATCGGCGTGCAGGTCAGGAAATGGCCAAGGCAATCCTGAAAGAAGGGTACGAGCGTATCGGTTTCATGGGGACAAAGATGCCGCTGGACCACCGGGCGCGCAAACGGTTCGAAGGCTTTACCGAAGGGTTGGCCAAGGCAGGGATAGAGATCGAAGATCGCGCATTCTACTCTGGCGGATCGGCGCTGGCCAAGGGCCGCGAGATGACCCAGGACATGCTGGAACGCTCGCCTGATCTGGATTTCCTGTATTATTCCAATGACATGATTGGTGCTGGCGGGCTGTTGTATCTGATCGATCAAGGCGTCGATATTCCTGGACAGATTGGTTTAGCCGGTTTTAATAATGTCGAACTGCTGCAGGGCTTGCCCAGACAATTGGCGACGATGGATGCCTGCCGTGCCGAGATCGGACAGGCTGCGGCAAAGATTATCCTGAATGATACGCTGGAAGTCCCTGACCCGGACCTGCAAACGCAGATCACGATGACGCCCACGCTGTCGCTTGGGGATACGTTGCGCCGCAAACGCAAAACATGAACACCCTCACGCTGAGCAACCGCGACGCTCGGCGGATATTTCTGGACCGTCACTTGCTGAGTGAGACCCCGCAAGGGCCGGCCCATGGCGCACAGTTGCAGCGCCTGATCGAGCAGCTGGGATTCGTGCAGCTCGACAGCATCAACACGGTTGCGCGGGCCCATGATCTGATCTTGTTTTCGCGCAGGCCACGATACCGGCCCAACGCGCTCAAGACGTTGTATGAACGTGACGGTGCGTTGTTCGAACATTGGACACATGATGCAGCGGTGATCCCGATGGGCTACTACCCCTATTGGGAAATGCGCCGCAAGCGGGATGCCAAGACACTGCGCAAACGCTACAAGAACTGGCACCAGCATGATTTTGAGTCTCAGTTCCAAAAGGTACTGGACCAGATCCGCGAACAAGGGCCTGTATGTTCTGCCGACGTGGGCAAGGACGAAAAGCGGTCAAAAAGCGGGTGGTGGGACTGGCACCCTTCAAAAACTGCCCTTGAGTATCTGTGGCGGGCCGGGGCCTTGCATGTCATTGGCCGGGACGGTTTTCAGAAACGGTACGATCTGACAGAACGGGTATTGGACGAGCATCTTTGCGATCCGGCCCAAGCACCGGACGACGCCAAGACAATTGATTGGTGTTGTAGCGGTGCGCTCGACAGGCTGGGCTTTGCGACACATGCGGAATTAGCGGCGTTTTGGGCGCATATCACACCTGCCGAGGCAAAAGCCTGGGTTGGCCGTGAAATCGCCGCAGGTCAGTTGGAGCCGGTCGAGATAACAGGGGCCGATGGTACCACGCGCAGCGCTTTTGCCCGCCCCGGCATAGCCGATGATCACACCCTTCAGACCCCGCCAACGCAGCGGCTGCGCGTGCTTAGTCCGTTTGATCCGGCTTTGCGCGATCGCAAGCGGGCGGAGCGACTGTTCGGCTTCAAATACCGGATCGAAATGTTCGTCCCCGAACCCAAACGGATCTATGGGTACTATGTCTTTCCGGTCCTTCAGGGCGACAGCATCATTGCCCGCGTCGATATGAAAGCATTCCGTGACCGCAATACGTTGGTGGTCCGCGCCCTTTGGCCAGAGCCCGGTACACGGTGGGGCAAGGGCAAGCAAAACGCGTTCGAGGCTGAATTGGCGCGGCTGACGCATCTTGCAGGTGTGTCAAATGTGGCGTTCGACGATGACTGGCTGAAGGGCCCGCCAGCCTAGCCAGAACTACCCCGTTTTTCAGCGCCGGTCATCACCACATGACGAACAATCACAATTTGTAAACATTTTGTTGACGTAATGCGTTTCTCTGCCAAAGTGATCCAAAAGGAATCATGACCATGCGTAACCCTCGCCCTTTTGCGCCAATGCCCTGCCTATGACGCGCCATGTCGTCGTCATAGGTGCCGGTATTGTTGGCGTATCAGCTGCCATCTGGTTGCAGCGCGCCGGTGCGCGGGTGACTGTTATTGACCGCGCCGCGCCGGGTAATGGCACCTCGCATGGCAATGCAGGTGTTCTGGCAGCAAGCGGTGTGGCCCCTGTAACGGGGCCGGGATTGCTGACAAAAGCACCCTTCATGTTGTTGGACAAAGACTATCCGCTGTACTTGCGTCTCTCCTATCTGCCGCGCCTTCTGCCGTGGCTGCGCAAATACCTGGCCCAAGCCAATGACACTGACACGCGGCGCATTTCGGCAGCGCTTGCTCCGATTGTGAGCGACAGTGTCGAGCAGCACAAAAGCCTGACCGCCGACTTGGGCCTGTCCGATTGGGTCAGCGACAGCGATTATGTGTTTGCCTACCGAAAACGCGCAGATTTCGATGCAGAGGCTTATACATGGGCTTTGCGCGCGTCTGCAGGGTTTGCTCCAGCCTTGATCGAGGGCCGTAATGTGCAAGATTACGAACCGAATTTGGGTGCTGAAATCACGTTCCTTGCAACGCTGAAAGATCACGGCTTCATCCGCGATCCGGGGGGATACGTCATGGCACTGGCGGAGGCATTCAAGCAGGGGGATGGCACGATCATGCAGGCCGAGGTCAAGGATTTTGACTTTACGGACGGCAAAATAACCGCAGTGCAGACCCTCCAAGGAACTGTTTCTTGTGATGATGTCGTGCTGGCGACTGGTGTTTGGTCCAAACCGCTGATGGCCAAGCTGGGCTTGAAGATCCCGCTGGAGTCCGAGCGCGGCTACCATGTGATATTCGAAGGTGCGACCGGCGGGCCAACACGTCCGACCATGATCGCAAGTGGCAAGTTCGTGGCGACCCCGATGGCTCAGGGCGTGCGCTGTGCCGGCATCCTTGAGTTTGGCGGGCTTGATAGTGGCCCCTCAAAAGCGCCACTGGCCTTGCTGCGCCGTCAGGCGAAAGCGGCATTTCCACATCTGAAAGCGAGCACTGAAATCGAATGGCTGGGGCACAGACCCGCCCCCAGCGACAGTCTGCCCTTGATCGGGCAGGTCGGCACGAGCCGGGTCTATACCGCCTTCGGGCATCACCATATCGGTCTGACAGGTGGACCCAAGACGGGTCGCCTGATCGCTGGCATGATCATGGATCAGCCAACCAACACCGACATGACCCCCTATCACCCACAACGGTTCAGCAACGCCTGAACCGATCTAGAAACCAACAAGGAGAGAGATATGAAACTGACCAACAAACTGATGACAGGCGCCGCGACCGCAGCGATTGCCATGACAAGTGCGCTACCCGCGATGGCTGCCGAAAAGTGGGACATGCCAATGGCTTATTCCGCTTCGAACTTCCATTCCGTCAATGGTATGGAATTCGCCAAATGCGTGACCGAGGGCACCGGCGGCGAGATCGAGATTACCGTTCATCCCGGCGGATCCCTGATTGCAGGCGCAGATATCAAACGCGCCATCCAGACAGGTCAGGTGCAGTTGGGCGAACGTTTGCTGTCCGGCCACCAGAACGAAAACGCACTGTTCGGCTTTGACTCCATCCCCTTCCTTGCGCCGTCTTTTGAAGATTCAGCCAAGCTGTGGGAAGCGGCGAAGCCAAAGATCGAGGAGCTTCTGGCCGAACAGAACCTGACGCTGCTCTACAACGTCGCCTGGCCCCCTCAAGGTCTCTACTTCAAGAAGGACGTGAACAGCGTGGAAGACATGAAGGGCGTCAAGTTCCGGTCTTATAACAACGCCACCAACCGTCTGGCCGAGCTGACAGGCATGTTGCCCGTCACCATCGAAGCCGCCGAACTGAGCCAAGCCTTTGCCACAGGGGTCGCGGACTCGATGATCTCAAGCGGTGCAACGGGCTATGACCAAAAGGTCTGGGAAAGCCTGACGAACTTCTACGAAGTCGACGCGTGGCTGCCGCGCAACTATGTGTTGGTCAATAACGACGTGTGGTCCGATGTCTCGGACGCCAACAAAGAGACCATCACCACCTGCGCATCCGAGGCTGGAGCGCGCGGTTTGCAGGCGTCCAAGGACTACACCCAGTTCACCTATGACGGTCTGCGCGATGGCGGCATGAAGGTCGAACCGGCAAGTGACGAGCTGATGACAGGCCTGCGTAGCGTTGGCGAAACCATGACGTCCGAGTGGCTGGAACAGGCTGGTGAAGACGGCAAAGCCATCGTCGATAGCTACAAGTCCATGCAGTAACCCACCCTTCGGCGGCCCCGTCAAACGGGCCGCCGTTTCTTTCCGCCGAACGGAGATTTCCACATGAAAGTCCTGCGTAAACTGCTTGATTTCATATACCTCGCCTCGGGGGCCCTGGCTGCCGCCTGCCTCGTCGCGATCCTGATGTTGATCGTGGTGCAAATGGTTGCCCGCTGGACTGGTGAAGTCTTTCCCGGTGCCGCAAGCTATGCCGGTTACGCCATGGCTGGTGCCAGCTTTCTGGCCTTTGCCAATGCGCTGAACCGGGGCACGCATATTCGCGTGTCGATCCTGCTGAACGCCCTGCCTGATGGCCCCAAGCGACTTATGGATATTTGGTGCTTCGGGCTCGCTGCGGCAATTGCGTGGTATTTCACCTATTACGCCTATTGGTTTGTCTATTGGTCTTGGAAATTCAACGAGGTCAGTCAGGCGCAAGACGCCACAGCCCTTTGGATACCGCAATCGGTGATGGTGGTTGGCGGCGCGATCCTTGCCATCGCCCTGACTGACAATCTGCTGTACCTGATCGTGAAGGGTGAACATCGCCTGACCCGCGATCTTGTCGATCAAAGTTTTGGGGAGTGATGCGATGACTGAACTTTACGCAATCGTCCTCTTTCTGGTGGTCCTGTTCTTCTTGCTGGGCACCGGCGTCTGGGTTGGCCTTGCACTGATGGGTGTCGCATGGGTCGGGATGGAGCTGTTCACAACCCGCCCCGTCGGTGACGCGATGGTCACGACAATCTGGGCGACCTCAAGCTCATGGACCCTGACCGCCCTGCCACTGTTCATCTGGATGGGAGAAATTCTGTTCAGAACACGGCTGTCTGAAGACATGTTCAAAGGGCTATCGCCTTGGCTTGCCAAACTGCCCGGCGGGCTGGTCCATACAAATATCGTAGGCTGCACGGTGTTTGCTGCCGTCTCAGGCTCTTCTGCCGCGACGTTGACCACCGTCGGAAAGATGTCGATCCCTGAGCTGCGCGCCCGCAATTACCCTGAAAAGATGATTATCGGCACACTTGCCGGTGCCGCGACCCTCGGCCTGATGATCCCGCCGTCATTGGCGCTGATCGTCTATGGCGTGACCGTTAATGAAAGCATCACCAAGCTGTTCTTTGCCGGTGTGTTGCCCGGCCTGCTGCTGGCGTTGATGTTCATGACCTATGTGGCTTTCATCTCGCTGACCTCCAAAGACTGGAACCCCGAGGTCGAGCGCGACATGAGCTTTACCGACAAGCTGCGCAATTCGCGGTTCTTGCTGCCGGTGTTTGCGCTGATCACGGTGGTCATCGGGTCGATGTATCTGGGCTTTGCCACCGCAACCGAAGCCGCCGCAATTGGCGTGATCGGTGCGCTGCTTCTGGCGCTGCTGCAAGGGTCGCTAAACTGGAGCAGCTTTCAGCAAAGCCTGATGGGTGCGATGCGCACCTCGGCGATGATTGCGCTTATTCTGGCGGGTGCCGCATTTCTCAAGCTGTCGATGGGCTTTACTGGATTGCCGCGCGCCTTGGCCGATGGCATCGCCTCATGGGAGCTGTCACGGTTCCAATTGCTGATGGCGCTGCTGGTGTTTTACATTGTGTTGGGCATGTTCCTTGATGGGATTTCATCCGTGGTGCTGACCATGGCCGTCGTTGAACCCATGGTACGCGACGCCGGCATTGATCTGATCTGGTTCGGTATCTTCGTGGTCGTCGTCGTCGAAATGGCGCAGATCACGCCGCCTATCGGGTTCAACCTGTTCGTTCTCCAAGGGATGACGGATCACGAAATGGGCTATATCACCAAAGCGGCCCTTCCAATGTTTGCGATCATGGTGGTGATGGTGTTCATTTTGATCTTGTTTCCAGACATTGCGACATGGTTACCAAATAATATCAGGCAGGGCCCCTCATGACCGATTTCCCCAAAATTCAAACTGTGGGACTGTCGGGTATTCTGGTTAGCTTTGCCGATACCATGTCAGAGCCGGCGAACCGCGCGGCATTGTCTTTTCGTGCTGCGATTGATGGCAGCGATTGGGTCGAAGTGTCAGAGACGTCCACCTCGCTTGTCTCGACTTTTCTTCAGGTCGATCTGGTAGCGGTTCCAGTCGATGCGATTCTGACCCGGCTGAACGACCTGCTGGACAGCCGCGACTGGTACACTGCCGATCTGCCAGAGAATCGTACCTTGTGGCACATCCCGACCGTCTATGGCACTGATCTGGCCCCCCAGCTTGAAGAGGCGGCCAATCTTGCAGGTCTTGACCCAGACGCCGCAATCAAGGAGCTGTCATCGGCCCGCGTGCGCGTGTTGACCATCGGCTTTGCGCCCGGGCAACCTTATTTGGGCGAGCTTCCAAAGAACTGGGATATCCCCCGCCAGCAGGGATTGACGAAATCTGTACCCGCAGGCGCGCTTATCGTGGCGATCCGGCAATTGGTCTTGTTCACGAATGCATCGCCCACAGGGTGGCGCCACGTCGGGCAGACGGGGTTCAAGACATTCCGCCCCTCCAGCGAAACACCCTTTGCGCTGTCACCGGGTGACGAGTTGTGCTTTCCCGCCGTGCCACGCGCCGAATTGGAAAAAATCATGGCCCACGACAGCACCGGCATGGGTGGCGCAGAGACCGAGGTGCTGGCATGACCGCAACCTTAACCATTGCACAGGCTGGCCCCGCGTTGACGATCCAAGACCTGGGCCGACCCGGTTGGCGCGCACAGGGGCTGACCAAAGGCGGTGCCGCTGATCCGATCGCCGTGTATGAGGGTGCCGCACTGCTGGGCCAATCGCCCGATCTGGCGATGATCGAGATGATCGGCACCGGCGGCACCTTCACCGCCGACACCGACTTACGCATTGCCCTGACCGGTGCGAACATGACCGCCAAGATAGATGGCGAGGCGATCGTCTGGAACGCCAGCCACAGCTTGCCCGCCGGGGCCAAGCTGACGTTGGGCGGTGCCACCTCGGGGACCTATGGCTATCTGCATATTGGGGGTGGCATTGCGTCAGACCCGTTGTTGGGTGCCCGCGCCACCCACCTCAGTGCCGGGCTTGGTGCGGCGCTGCAATCTGGCGACACGCTGCCCGTCGGCGTCGACAAGGGTGGCGATACAGGGTTCAAGCTGCCGCGCGACGGTCGTTTTGATGGCGGCGTGGTGCGCGTCGTGACCAGCATGCAAACCGACCGATTTGCGCTCGAAGAACGCGACCGTTTTGCCAACACGCCTTTCACCCGCGACCCGCGCGCGAACCGCATGGGCGTAAGGATGGATCACGATGGTGCAGGTTTCTCTGCCGAGGGCGGACTGACCATCCTGTCCGAAGTCATCGTGCCCGGTGATATCCAGATCACCGGTGATGGTGCGCCGTTTGTCTTGATGGGTGAATCGCAAACCACGGGCGGCTATCCCCGCATTGGTACTGTGATCCCTCGCGATCTGCCACGTGTGGCACAGGCCCCAGCAGGAACAAAGATCACGTTTGAATTTATCACGCTTGAGCAAGCCATCGCGTTGGAAACCCAGCATCGGCGCGATATCAAGGCGTTGGCGGGACAGATGACAGCACTGATCCGCGATCCATCCACGATCAGGGATTTGCTGTCATACCAATTGATTAGTGGCGCGGTTTCCGGCCACGAAACCTTTGAAAAGGACAGCTGACATGACAACCGTCGATCTGAACGCCGATATGGGCGAAAGCTTTGGTTCCTGGAAAATGGGCGATGATGCGGCTTTGCTGAAAATCATCAGCTCGGCCAATATCGCCTGTGGTGGCCATGCAGGCGATGCCGACGTGATGGCTGCAACCATGATCATGGCGCATGACAATGGCGTTGGCATCGGGGCACATCCGGGGTTCATGGACATCGCAGGCTTTGGCCGCAACCGCATGACGATGCCCCTCGCAACATTGCAAAATCAGGTGCGCTATCAGGTCGGCGCAAGCGTCGGCATGGCCCGTAGCCTTGGCGCGCAGGTACGTCACCTGAAGCTGCACGGCGCGCTGGCGAATATGGCCTCCGAGGACGAGACCCTGGCCCGCGCGCTATACGATGCCGCGCTAAGCGTCGCGCCTGATCTGATCATCATGGTGCTGGCCGCCACGGCGCAGCAGGATGCGGCACAAGCCTTGGGCTGCAAATGGGCCGGAGAGATTTTCGCCGACCGCGCCTATAACGACAATGCGACGCTGGTCGATCGCTCAAAACCCGGTGCCGTGATCCATGATGCCGCCCTTGCCGGGCAGCGGATGGTCAAAATGGTTCAGGCCGGTGCGATCATCACAGAAAGTGGCAAAACCATTCCCGCCGCCATCGACACCATCTGCCTGCACGGCGACACGCCGGAGGCGGTGGATATTGCACGATCGGTCAGATCAGCGCTGCAAGATGCCGGGATCAAGTTAAAGTGCTTTGAAGGTCGAAGCGACTGAATGGCAGAGGCGATAATGTTCGGCCCTTAAGCTGTTCGAAGGCAGTTTCGATGTGTTTCCTAAGGCTTCAGCATGATGAGGAAAGCGGAGCGTTCTATTTGCTGTCAAGAAACTGGTATGCCTCAAGAAGGGTTGCGGCCAACACATCGAAAAAATCAGGCTCTGTGACATCGATCAGCCCATGGGATGTTGGCGTGTCGCCAGTGCTTGCGTCTTCGGATGGATGAAGCGTGAAAAGCGGCGCTGGCGTTGCAAGCAATTCACGGTAGCTGGCACCTTTACCGTGCTTCAGCACGTTGACGGCGAGGTAATATTGACGAACCCGTTCGGCAAGATCGCTTTTATCTGCCGCAAGAAGTTGCGAAATCAGTTTGCGCGAAAACGGACCCCGTCTAAAGTGATGCTGCATCCGCGCTTCGAAAACAGTGAATATATCAACGGCCAAACCTTCAAGCGCCACAGTTGCATCACGAAGTTCTTCGGCCTGAGCATCAGAGAAGCCCTGATCGTCCAAATCTTTCGAAATCTCTGAAATGCGATCTTGCGTCGTTCTTGCGTTGGCTTGCGCCGCCACAATCAGGTCGGGGACAGTCTGGACAGACTCCATCATTCGTTCTCCTTAATGTGTCATCTCCCTTAAGCTATCGGGCAGGGAATGCCAGCAATAGGATCAACAAATCCGACTGTTAGAATGTCAGTCCTTGCAATCAAGCGGGTGATCACCACAACCGATGCAGCGCAATGACCGGACGTACCTTGCTTTTGGATTGGAGCGCGTGCCTTAGAACCGAAGCGTGAATGCCCGGCTCAAGCCGAAGCGCACGGTCCACTGGTCTTCGGAGCCTATCGCTGTGATCGGGCTGTCAGCTGCGTCATTCATCAGTTTTTCATAGCTGACCAATGATTCAAATGCCCAGTTGTCGTCGATACGGTAGGTCGCACCGAATGCCAGCCCGGCACCCAACACACCGCCATCTGCCGCGAACGCCCCGAATGACGAGGGGCCCGCTTCAACTGGTGTGATGCCGAAATATGTGGATGCGTATTCGCTGTTGCCCAGGTTGATGCGTGGGCCTGCTGTGATTGTCCAACGGTCAGATGGGCGCATGATCAGATCCGCGCCAAGCGTTCCCGTGACACCGCTGTGCCCGCCAAACCCTTGACGCACCTCGGCAAAAGCCAGCCAGTTTGTTTCCTGATATGCTACACCAAAGCCCAGTTCGACCGCCGTATCGATATCCGTCGTGCCCGCAAGTTCTGGATTATCTGCCGGGTCACGCGAACCGATCACATTGAACGCACCGCGAAACGAAAAGCCGTTATTCGGGATCGAACCAATGCCGTTTCCGGAATTGAAAGAGCCCCATTTCAATGCACCAAAAGTGAAACCCAGGTCTGGCACCGCGGAGTATGAATTCGAACCCGGGTAGTCAGGCGCTGTGGCCACGCCGCCGCGAAGGGCAAAATTGAAAGACCTTTCCTGCGCCGTCGCTGGCACCGCCAAAACAATCATTGCCAGACCGAGGATATAAGAGTGGCGCATGAGAACGTCTCCTGAACATTTAACCCGAATTATGCATGAGGTGTTGGTGAGGGTGGCGTAACGTTCTGAAAAGCTGTAATTTTATGGTGTCGAAGCCAAAAAAGCAGATTTTCAGGAGCCCCGCCTCACCATGGATATGTCT
>Ga0307981_1003514_pt1 | contig 11704 bp, 10 predicted proteins | sample OrgLakmetagen987_FD_201849 | JGI IMG/M metagenome (GOLD analysis project Ga0307981, IMG submission 201849) | Saline water microbial communities from Organic Lake, Antarctica - #987 | ecosystem: Environmental > Aquatic > Non-marine Saline and Alkaline > Saline | place: Antarctica: Organic Lake... | reverse complement strand
CAAAGTCCGACTCGGTTCGGTACCAGAGTTTACGAGCAAGATCCTAACCGTGACTGCTATCCACCACGGACAGGGTATTCTAGGACCTGCTGTAAATGCTCTACTTTCCACTGACTGTACCCGCAAACAGCAACGAGAGATAGAGGCTTTAACGAATGCGGCCAAACCCGTTCCGGTCCTGCACTTTATTTGTTTGGTGCCGTTTGTCAGCTCCCAGCTGTCCACGGAACTTTCGGATCGGGGTCGCGCCTTGTGGTGTCTCGTGCGCTGTACGGTGACGAGTCTCTGGCGATCCCGGCTGGTGGGGCACGGTGGAAGGAATCCCCTACGCAATCGAATGACTCTGGTGTTTGAGGATGGCAACGTCTTGACGCTCGAGCAGGATGAGTTGGTCAAGTCGCTCGCTGAGCAGCATCAAGCTGCTCCTTCGGAGTATCAGGTATTGAAGGCCCTTCAAGATAAGGTTAGAGCGATTGGATCCGCGAGCACTATAGATTGGAAGCCAAGGGCTCTGGCGATCGTGAACAGGCTACTGGTTGACAGTTTACCCAAACCTCAACATGTCTTGAGAGTTACGCAAGGTGACACAAGCAACCTTGATCTATCCCGGGCATTCTACACCATCGATCAAGAGAATACCGGCAGTATAGAGACCAATCAGTGCGCTTGGGTCTTGCTGTCAATCGGACCCAGTTCTTCCACGCCGTTGGACAGGATGGAAAGGTGTATTTTGCGGGCCTGTCGCAAACTGAAACTATCCGTGGTTGAGCGTCCCGTTCTCGCGTCTTCTTGTCAGGATCAGGGGGCTGCAACCATTACCATGTTACAGCATTTTTGCTACCAGAATCGCTTGTTTGGCATGCTGCGACAAGATGATCAGCAGTTGGAGTCGGCATTGACAGAAAAATCGAAAAAGAAGAAACGGAAGAAACAAAAAGAGACCGCTTACCTAGCGTAACAAGCTATAAGCTAGATACAGTCGCAACGACTACTCTCGAGGTCCCCTATGAAACAATGAATGCTTTGTAAAGAAATTTGAGTTTTACACTTTGAGGATACCGATATTCCCAACAACTTAGGATTCAAAGCTCTCTTCAACTTTTGGACACTACTTCGTCCAGCTTGTAAATGTCCGTCCGCTTTTGCTTGCCAATGGGAATGGAACTTCGAATCATGTCCACCTTGGTCAAGTCCAAATCGGCCACCACCAAGCCTTCTGTTTCGTCCGTTGTGGCCACCAAGTCTCCCCAGGGAGATACGGCCGAGGAATGACCCCACGCGGTGTAATGCGGATACTTGCCGGCCGTTTCCGGTGCGGATGTTTGAGCCGGTGACGCGGTCAAGACAAAGCATTGATTGTCCAAGGCCCGCGCCCGCTGCAAGAGTTCCCAGTGCGCGGGACCCGTCGTCATGTTGAACGCGCCCGGGTATACCAGGATGCGACAAGCGTAATTTTGACACTGCAGCATTGCGTATTCGGCGAAGCGAATATCGTAACAAATACCCACGCCCACGTTGCCCCAGGGAGTGCTAAAATGCGAAACCGTGTGACCGGCAGTCAGCGTATCGGACTCAAAAAAGGATATACCACCCGGCACGTTAATATCAAAGAGATGAACCTTGCGGTGTTTGGCAACGACGGTACCCGTTGGGTCAAAGACGAGGCACGTGTTGTAAATGTTGCCGTCATGTTTTTCTGGGATGCTGCCGCCAATGATCCAAAGCTTGTGTTTCTGCGCGTAACTTCGCAATATTTCGGCCGATGGAGACGTGGGGCACGAGTTGGCGCCCATGTCGGGCAGTTGTTCGGCGTACTCGGCAAAAGCGGCCGTGGCGTACGGGGAGCACCAAATCTCGGGCAATACCACCAGTGCCGCGTTCGCGTCTACCGCACGCTGAAGGTAGTCGCTTGCGGTCTGGTGATTAACGTCTTTGTTGTCCGTCACGTGAAACTGACAGAGTGCGACGCGAAGCGTCTCTTGTGAAGTGCTAGCATCAGCGGAAGCAGACGAAGCTGTAGTAGGGGTCGACATGAAACGGCGTAATGGCGCTGCGACGGCTGTGGTTGTTCGACTACCGGAAAAGGCGCTTCCTCGAAAGGCTTTAGAAGCAGCACGGGTACCAAACGAGCGTGAACGTGGACTCCACGAAAAGGCTGCAGTAGCTTGCGAAGAGAGAGTAGTGGAAGATACCCACAGCGCCAAGGGACGGCACGACAATCTCATTGTCGTCGCGTGCTTTTTTGTGTTTGTTTATTACGTACTGTATTAAAAGATCGGGTAGTGAAGTAATGTCGTACACGAACCTTCCACGTCAGGTCAGAAAGAGAAACGGAACATACTGTATATCAATCTGTGGTTTACGGCGTACACACGTACTGTAAGAAAACTGAAGAGCACGATCGACCGGCGACACAATAAATCAACGATGATCCCCAAAGCACCCGCCGTTCGCAAAGCCAGCACCAACAACAAAGCAATGTTCACTGGCAAAGCACTCCTTCCCATTCTGCTTCTCCTCGCTGGTCTCATGGTAGCAACGGTACAAATTCGCAATCGTAGTCGTGTAATGGTACGTTCAAAACAAAGAAGAAGAATGATACGATTCGAAAATCGATAATTGATACGATAGAATAGATCACTCACACATACACTGACTGCGCATTCCCACAAACAATCACACAGAGTAAATCCAAGATTGTTCAAATGCCCTTGATTGGTGGTTCCGAGTCCAAGCGCGAAGGCCCTTGGCCCGAATGCGTGGGCCTGGCGGGAGAAGAATGTCAGCGCATAATTGAAGCCCACGCGGTTGATGTGCGTGGCAATGTCTTTCTGGTCGACCAAGACATGATGGTCACCATGGACTTTCAAACCGATCGCGTTCGGATCTTTGTCGACGCGGATGGAAACGTTGCTAAGACGCCCAGTCGAGGATAGAGAAATACTGAATGCATAATAATGCGCATCATATGATATGCATTCGATTCGTTCGAGGTTTAAAAATATCTATACAAATAAGATTTGCAAGTTTTCATGGGAAGTCGAGGAGACTAGCTACAGTTAGTCTAGTTTGTTAGACACGCAGTGTTGAACAATCTTCGGATAAAGAATGCTGCTGTAGTAGTCGTAATAGTTTACTTCATATTATTATGTTACTCTGTATGCAACGTTTCAACGTCCTTGCCGTTGGTATGCCGCAAAAAGGCTCGGTACACGGGATTGTTGGTTTCCTCCTCGTACCCGTACCCCAGTGTGCTCAAGAAAGAATTGATGTCCTTGCTCTTTTCCTCGGGAACTTGAATGCCCACCAACACGCGGCCAAAGTCGTCGCCGTGGTTGCGGTAATGAAAGAGACTCACGTTCAAATCCATGTCGAGACTCATGAGGAAGCGTTGCAGCGCCCCGGGAGATTCCGGAAATTCGAAACGAAACAGTCGTTCATCCTTCACCACCGATCGCCCACCCGCCATGTGACGCACGTGGACCTTGGCCAGTTCATTGTGGGTCAGATCCAAGCACGAAAAGTCGTTCTCGCGCAAATTGTGCATGATCCCTTCAAAGTCGTTTTCGATATTCATGACGGGTTGAAACGAAATCAGCACGTGGGCGGCCTCACCCTCGCACTGGAAACGGTACGAAAACTCGGTCACGTTGCGCGGCCAAATGAGACTGTACAATGCACGGAAGGATCCGGCCTTTTCGGGAATGGTCACGGCCATGGTTCGTTCGGATCCGTCCGCTCGCTCCGACACGAAACGCAACCGATCAAAATCCATATTCGCCCCACTTGTAATGGCCACCAAGGTTTGGCCGGAAATCTTGTTTTCTTCCACGTACTTTTTCATACCCGCCACTGCCAAAGCACCAGCAGGCTCCAGGACGACACGAGCATCATTGTACGCGAGTTTAATGCCGCTGCAAATCTGATCCGTATCCACCGTAATCATGTCGTCCACCAACAGGTTGCAGACGCGAAAGGTTTCGTCACCGACCCTTCGTACCGCTGCTCCGTCCGCAAAGAGACCGACCGAGTCGAGAGTCACCAGCTTGCCGGCCCGTATCGACGTGGTCATGCCGGCCGCATCGGCAGCTTCAACGCCAATCACCTTGACGTTTGGTCGCACTCGCTTCACGTACGCGGCAATGCCTGCCAACATACCGCCACCTCCGCAGCACACAAAAATGACATCCAAGGGCCGGCTCACGCATTCCTTCAAGATTTCCATGCCAATCGTTCCTTGTCCAGCAATCACGAGGGGATCGTCAAAGGGGTGCACAAAGGTCATTTTATCTTCTTTTTGCAACCGTATCGCTTCTCCAGCCGCTTCGTCGTAATTGTTACCAAACAAACGCACCTCCACAGTGTTTCCTCCATGCGTACGGACCGCATTCACCTTGATGGACGGTGTCGCCAAGGGCATGACAATCACAGCCCGACAACCCAGCATGCGAGCCGATAAGGCAACTCCTTGGGCGTGGTTGCCAGCCGAACAGCACACGACGCCCGCTTCCAACTCTTTTTGTGTCAAGTGCGCCATTTTGTTGTAGGCGCCGCGAATTTTGAACGAAAAGACGGGTTGCGTGTCTTCGCGTTTGAGCAAAATGGTATTCTTCAAGTGCTGTGTGAAAAAGAAAAAAAGTGCGAGGCAACACAATGTAGAATGGTGCGTGAGGGAGACATGAGAATATAATGGTTATTGGCTACTACTGTAGCGAATGAAAGAAGCAATTTCTTCAACGTACCGAGCTCAGATTCTTGGCGTGCTGTAGCTGCGTTTCAATGGCCGCGTCGTATACTCGAGCATTCAGGATCTTGCTGAGGTATCCAACAACGTGTTCCTTGGCGTTCAACAAGACGGGTTTGAGATCCTCGTTGTAGGCTGGGTCTGACGGGTCAACGGCAGGAAAGCTAACGATTTCGGAATTCTTTGGACTGGGAGGACAGTCGCCATCTTCGTTCAGGGGGTACTTGTAAGCGTCTGGGGGTGGCTCTGTAGACTTGTCCGTCGAGGACTTGTAACGTATCGCGGCGTTTTGGAGAGAAGGAACAAGTCGGGCATCATTCTGACTTCTTCTGGCAAAGATTGCCGCTCTGGAGAGGATTTTGCTCGGAGCTGCGATCATGGCACTATTGCTATCGCTATAGGTGCTGCTAACTTGACAGGGAACGCACGATTGCACCAAGTTGAAGCTATGGAATGGCAGAAGACATGGATGATGAATGCGTGGACACTAGACTAGGACACCATTTTTTCTTTTCCATGTTTCGCGCCAAAACTGAAACGCTAGTGGCGGCCCTGCACTTTCCACTTCACCCTTGTTTTTACTACCGGTAGGTGCTGTAGCTAAGACTACTAGAATAATATTACCCACAGGTAGGTATACCATAGCACGTATGATAGCAACTCTATAGAAGAATGTTATCGATAAGCCGGACCGAACCAACTTTGCAAGCCAGCGATATAATGGCACCAGTGCTTTGTTCCACTTGATCGACAACGGGGCGCATGGTAACCTTGCTGTCCACAGATATGTACTGGATTTCGGAAACCAACGGTTCACTCTGCAATATGGATCGCACTATATGCTGTAGATCCTCTGCGGGTATATTCTCTCCCTCTTTTAACTTGTCAAACAAGTCCTTTGCGGCGCACAGCGACTGGTAGACGATCGGGGCTATCCTTCGCTCTTGCAGTGACAAGTACGCATTCCGACTCGACATGGCCAAGCCATCTGCGTCGCGAACTGTATCCTTGACCACTACATTCACATCCATGTGGAGATCTTCCACGACTCGCTTAATTAAGACACATTGTGCGGCATCTTTACGACCAAAGTAAGCATTCGAAGGTTTCACTATGTTGAATAGTTTGGTAACGACAGTCGCCACTCCGCGAAAGTGTCCCGGACGTGCCATTCCTTCCGCAGTATCGTCAAAGCCCTCCGGGGTCACAAAGGTCACGTGATTATTGCCGTACATTGCATCCGAATCGGGTGCAAACAAGTGGTCGACCCCTGCCTCTGATAAGAGCTCGGAATCTCGATCGAGCCGTCGGGGATACTTGTCCAAGTCTTCCCCCGGAGCAAACTGCGTGGGATTCACGAAAATGGAAGCAATCACGACATCATTCTCTGCTCGAGCAGCCTGCACCAGTGACAAGTGGCCTGTGTGTGTGTGTGTGTTTGTGTTTGTGTGTGTGTGTGTCAAAGATAGAAGAATATGTATAAAAGTGGACAGTGTGGTCAGACGCTACGGCCAAAGCGAATGAATTCATCTATAGCTTAGTATGTCGTAATGACTGCTGCACCAGCAACATGCGTACCGTCGTGAAGGGCTCCCATGGTGGGCACAAAGCCTACTTTGATGGACGGGTCGAGTGCTTTGCGAAAGGAACGAATGGATTCCACCGTTCGGTGCAGCACGAGGGACGACTTGGAACGGAGCATGGCCGACATTCTCAATACACTCCTTCACAATCAGCAGATTTTGGAAGGCTTCCACGAACGATAGAGACACTGGTGGCTGGTGAAGGAATCACTTGTAAGCGTTAGCCTTGGGTGCAATAGATGGCGTTAACGCTCGACACAAGGACCATCAACCATGGCCATCTATCTGATATGAGAAGACGGCGGCTGCTGTGATTATTGATGATCTGTGCATATGTTGAAGACAGAAAATCTTGCATCTCTTAAGTAGAAACGCGATCGGTATCAATATTCTACTATAGAGAAAGAGTAAAAAGCGAAGTGAACTCCTTCCACGACCTCACACCAAAAGTCCCATGATGTACTAATTGTAGTGCTCTTTCCACGTCCTCTTGTTCACACCGCTGCTCCCAATAGGAGTCTCTGCGTCAACCTGTGCCACCTGCGTTCTTTCACAAACTTGATGCATCGGCTTCACTGTACTGTAGCTACTGCAGCTAGCAAAAATCAACAAACGAGACGACCAGCTAGCGACCATTATTGTGAGACACGAAACGACGCCGACGCCGGTAAAAAGAAGCATGCATTGCGGTGATGCAGACGATGTATCCCACTTCGTATGGGCGCAATCAAGGCCGCAAATAACAGGTCCGACGTTGACTTGATTCGTCATTCTGACGTGACGCCGCAATGAGGAGCCCGAGTCCGAGTATTTCGACTTGGAAGAGGACCGAGACGAAGAGATCGATGGTGAATAGTGTATCTGGTACAGAGTAATACAGTACAATTAGCGACTGAATACATAACGGTCGAACAGTCGTCTTGCGTTTCATATCAAGAGGGTTAAGTATCAAGAGGAAACTGTTCAAAGTAGCTGCGGCTCCCGGCCTTTAACAATCTCTATTTTTCTCGACCTCTCTAGTAGCCGCACGTCATTGCCGTCCATGGTTTCGCCAGCACAACAACCTTCCTCATGTTCGACTGTTGAAACAGCCATACCATTGGCCAATACTCCAACTCGTTTCGTTTCGACCTTCGGCCGATACAGAACATACCTGTACAGAGGGAGCAGGAACTATTTCCGTCAGAGACCATTCTCTACAAATCCCATGGCGTTCAGGACCAAACCACAACATCGTCGTCGAGCCTTGTCCACATCTGGTTCGGTATCGTCCCACAAGCTCGTCATGGCCTTGCTTTCTTCGTCGGCAGGTTCCAGCAGAGCAAATCTATCTTGCATGTCTTGAACCAAGAGACGTGAGCTTTCCTCGTCGGATCCCACCTCATATCGGACAGCGTCAGCCATGGCGGCCAAGATATCTCCGTACCCTCCTGGACCTCCATCGCTGCCGTTCCATCGACCATTCTGCCAGGCCAAGGCCAGAACTAGTTTGATTTCTTCAAAGTTTTGGGGTACTCTGGATCGGGTTTGCTCGACGGGTTCAAGTAGGTTTTGAACCAGCTCGGATCGAGCCTTTCTCGTTGTATAACTTCGACGACAAATGAGGGCACAATCGTGGCCAGTACCGGCGGCGGAGCCCCAGTTCCAAGTGGTTGACGTCCAACCGGATGCGGGCACCTTGTAGATTTCCTTGCTGGCAGCTGGCGATGATGATGATGATGATGATAACGCCATGGCGCAAGAAGTAGATAAACTACAAAAGGTAGCAGCAGTAGTCAGACAGACAACAAAGCGGCTGGTCTTAGACAGCATGCTGGGCGGGATGCGTTCTTTTTGCGCCAATCCTCGTGACGACGAGCGAAAGAGATCATTGTGAAAAGATCCAAGATCGTATCGGCCTGTGACCGCAGATCGTTCGATCTGACGTGACTGACTGACTCACTCGACTCACTCGACTCACTCGGAAACGCTCGCTGAGATCTTGCTGGTGGAGAGACAGACGGTTTTGGTAATCGATCTACGGTGCGTAGGAGCCTACGGTGGCTCTACGTGCGCTCCACCTCCACCGCAAACCGCCCCCGTTCCATTTACACGTTTGAGTGTTAAGTGAGACGTCTCGGCAAGAGCATCGCACAGTCACCATGAGCGTCCTTCAACGTGCACGCGACAGTGGCAAGTGTCCGCCCTCGCTATTAACAGAGGATCGAGTGGAGGACGCGGATGGCTTTGATGCAGCCGTCATGAAAGTCCTCGATGCCAGTGGTAAGTGAAGTTTATGCGGAATTCCGGGTTTGCTTGTCTCCGGGTGTGTGGTTTTGCTAACCTTCGTCTCGCCTTTTTAGCTTTTGCTCTGGCTCCAGACTTGAACGTCGCGGATGACTTTGCTGCTCTTTTACAGGTAAGATGACAAAGATGTTTTTTGTTCGAGCTAGCTGGGTGATCGATGAAAGAGAGGCTTTGGGTAACAAGCTGCGCGGCCACGATCGAGCTAGAGACTACTTACCGGTAGCGAGGAAGCACATTTCCAAGTCAAGCCAACGCTCCACAAGCGCGCCTATCCGAGGCCTCAACGCTGCGAGTATCTGTATTATCTTCCTTCCGTAAAGCCGATTCAAGCTGACTGGCTGGCTGGCTACAGTAGTCTGTATCCTCTTCGGAATAGCATGTGGTCAGCTCTGCTCCGACATTAGACTGACTGTCGCGCTGCGATAGCCCGCACCGATTTGTTCGTTCATGCGTTGGGGTACACATCGATCGACTCCAGCTCGATACTCCACGTTGAAACGAATTTTTGATTGCAGACACTGGAATCTAATGAATTAATGGCCCTGCTATGCCTGTCAAACAATAGCTCGCTAAGTATGGATGATGCGAAACTTCGAGTCGATGTCTAGCCCGTTACATACCAGACAATACATACCTATGGACACACACAAGCATATCATGGATAGGCATACGAGTAGACGAATAGCTGTAGCCATATGGCAGATAAAGTGACCACCAGTGAAAGCGCGCAACGTCTCCGTCAGACCCCTTGCTCCCTTCGGCGAACATATGTCGCAGTAGCGCACCGTCTGTATGGAAATGTTGAATTGGCCAGGCGCAGAGCTCCAGCCACTTGCCGAGATCATTATGCTTTCGAAGAGAGATAGTCTACCTTTCATTCTTTTTACCTTGTCAATTCGTTTTTACGGATCGCTTGAGACTCACTCGTCGTTCTTGCACACTTCGTCTTTTCTATTATATTTCCATCGTTTACAGAAGACAGAGAGTTTAGACACTGTCCCAGAAGTATCGGGCGATCTAAAGAAGGCTGTATTGGAGCAACGGCGCTGTATCCTGTTAGCTGTTGTAGGGTCTGCATCTGAAAGCAGTCCCTCTTTGGAACGTGTCCTGTCGGACGGCTTCCTTGGTGCTGTCAAGGTTTGGCTAGACCAAGTGTTGGACGGCTCCGTTGGTAAGTAATCGCTATGCAGGCGTTTGTCGTTGCCTCCCGTGATTTCTTTGCTTCTCACCATGCTGCCCCTCTTGAATCGTCGCTTCTTCCTCAGGCGGTGTCGACTTGCTGCTTCATCTATTGACCAATATCACCAACCTTCCCGTCACAAAGTCTGTCATTAAAGTCTCAGGAATGGGCAAGGCTATCGGTTCCATCGAGAAGCATAGTCTTGTTGCTGGTACACCGAATGAGTCTGCCATCAAGGAAAGGGTGGAGCAGATCAAGGATGCATGGAAGGCGTCGGTCAAGGTGCGAAAGACCATCGACCCCGCTAACGACCCTGCTGGTGAGCCCAAGTCGGGGGTGAAGCGAGAGCTTGAGTCTCCAGCACCAAGTCCGTCGTCAGCAAAGCGTATCAAGTCGGTGGTCGATACAAAAAAGCCGTCGTCTTTCTCGTCGCTACTTAAAAAGGTCTCGTCTTCTGCGAGCAGCTCTGCAAGTGCGAAAGCGACAGAAGCGGCGGCCGCCGCGGCTGCTGCTGAGGAAGCACTTGCTGCTAGCGATGCGACGGAAAAGGAAGCGAACGAATCAGAGAATAAGGGTGAGTTCACTTTCGGGACTCGGAATGTGGCTGGTACTCTGGATCTTCGTTTTCTAAATCGTTTTCTTTATCGTCTCTAGTCCGGAAGAAGCCTCCCCAGTCGGTGAAGTGGGCTGACCACTTTGGTGGAGCTCTTTCTATCGCGCAGATGGTGGAAGGCGAAGAAACAGCAGATGGGGCGCAGCCGGGTGATCCTTCCGTTTCTTGGTCGGATAGAAAGAAGAGAGACCGTCTACGAGAAAAAGATCTCCTTGCAAAAGCCAAGTATGTATTGCGTAGATTGCACCGTATTGATTGTCGTACTTCAGACCGAAACACTTCGCTCACTCTCTCTTTCTTTATGTATTCAGAAAATCAAAGCTTATGGACGATGACGACGATGTCGAGCCAGCAGTATCGTTACAAGCGACTGTTGCATGGCGTGTACCTGAGCTATTGCCCGAGCGCACGGATGTTGCAAAAACACTTCCCAATTCTTCCGAGATGTCTATTCAAGAGCAGCGTATGAAGACGGTCCCTGCGGTTGCTTATTTCTCCGAGTACGATGTCCCCAGTAGTCCAGCTCCACTGAGTGACGTTGAACAAGCACTGGATATGACATCTCAAGCCGCTGCCGTTGTTGCGTCTATCCCTTTTTTTGTCCCGCAGCAGCCAGCCGCGCCGCCCGCTGCTACCCTAGCGCCAAACGGGTTAGGCTCTGCTCTCTCGACTGCTTTGGAAACCGTTGCTACCCCCGACTTCGTGCAGTCTTTGGGACTGCCAATGTTTTTGGTCGGGCAACACGTCCAGGCTCTACAGACACTGGCGAATTCGCCCGGTCTTCTCACCACCCTTGTGGATTCCAATGGAATGTATGACGAACCGCGGCTAATGAGTCTCGTCCAAACGTTGAGCGCATCTCCAGGTGGGGGTCACCAAGCTCCCGCACCTAATTACACCGGCGCACAGTCGTCGTATCATAACCCATCTACAGGAATGTACGGAGCTGGAGCGCCATCAGCATACGGTCATCAGTCTTCGTCTTTCTCGGGAGGAGCCGCAGCGAGGCGAGGAAACAGTTCTGAGGGCAACCTTCACATCAGTGGCTATGGTCCAACAACCACACAGTCAGACATTATTGCTTTGTTCTCGCCGTACGTAATAGTGGATGCGGTTGTTCTGAAGGGGACGTTTGCCTTTGTGAATACTAGTGATCCTGTCAATGCACTAAGAGCTCGGGAAACTCTTCATGGGAGTTTACTCAATGGCATGCCCGTGGTGAGTCAGCTTCAGTGACCTAGTTATTGGAATGTGTGTGTGTGTATCCTTCTCACCTTTTCCTTCTCACCGCCGCCCCC
>Ga0307981_1003513_pt1 | contig 11704 bp, 8 predicted proteins | sample OrgLakmetagen987_FD_201849 | JGI IMG/M metagenome (GOLD analysis project Ga0307981, IMG submission 201849) | Saline water microbial communities from Organic Lake, Antarctica - #987 | ecosystem: Environmental > Aquatic > Non-marine Saline and Alkaline > Saline | place: Antarctica: Organic Lake... | reverse complement strand
CACGGTAAAAGCTACGCTCTGCATGCCCGAGCAACGCTGCAAACGGATCTAATCCGTGCCTCAATCCACAATCAAGAACTCTGTCGCCTCAACATGTAGTCCCGCCGGAACAAAAGGGATAAGCCTTCGCTTGCGAATTCCAGATTTACCAATCATCTTTGGGGTGGGAGAAAATTGGATGCGGGTAAACCGCACCGAATGGGAGGAATATAATGTCGTTTTCTGGGATTGAAGACCGTGATGCCATCGAGGCAGAAATGCCTTGGGCAGACCGTGACGTTGCGAAAACACTGTGGGGTCTGCTTGGCAATACCGCTGGCAAATTCCCGAACCATAACGCCATAAGCTATCAACTGTTTTCGGGTCCAAAAGACCACGCTGAAACGCTGACTTGGCAACAGCTGCAAGGCCAGGTAGGCCGCGCTGCCAACCTTTTCAGGTCACTTGGTGTGGGACCGAATGACGTTGTCGCCTACGTCCTTCCCAACTGCAACGAGACGGTGATCACATTGCTGGGCGGTGCGGTCGCGGGGATTGCGAACCCGATCAACCCATTGCTGGATGCTGAACAAATCGGGTCTATCTTGCGGGAAACAAAGGCAAAGGTCGTGGTGACCTTGCGCGCATTCCCCAAAACGGATGTTGCCGAGAAGACAGCCGCCGCCGTGGCGCTCGCCCCGAATGTCAAACATGTCCTCGAAGTTGATTTGTGCCGCTATCTGACCGCGCCAAAGTCGTGGATTGTGCCGCTGATCCGGCCCAAGCTGAAGACCACCAACACTGCGACCTACCACAACTTCAACACCGAGCTTTCCAAGCAGCCAAGCAGTCTGACCTTTGATGATCCGCAAGAAGATCGCGTGGCGTTCTATTTCCACACAGGGGGCACCACGGGCATGCCCAAGGTCGCGCAGCACAAATATTCCGGCATGGTGTATAACGGCTGGATTGGTCACACGCTGCTTTACACCGAAGAGGACAACATCATGTGTCCTTTGCCGCTTTTCCACGTATTTGCCTGCCATGTGATCTTGATGGCGGCAGTGACGTCGGGGGCGCATGTGGTGTTTCCAACGCCGCAAGGTTACCGAGGCGAGGGCGTCTTTGACAATTTCTGGAAGTTGATTGAACGCTGGAAAATCACTTTCATCATCACCGTGCCCACCGCAATTTCCGCCAAGATGCAGCGCCCCATCAATGCTGACATCTCGACGGTGAAAACAGCGTTTTCCGGATCGGCCCCTTTGCCGCTTGAACTTTTCCGCCGTTTTGAGGAGGCGACTGGCATCACGCTTGTCGAAGGCTATGGGCTGACGGAGGCGACCTGCCTGGTGTCGTGCAACCCTGTGGACGGCGAAAAGAAGGTCGGTAGCATCGGTGTGACCTTCCCCTACACAGACGTGAAAATCATGAAAAGCACCAATGACGGCCCGGTCGAGGCTGGCGTCGACGAGATTGGTGAGATTTGTATTTCCAACCCCGGCGTCTTTGTGGGCAACACATATACAGAGGCCGACAAGAACAAAGACCTCTATTACTTTGACCAATACCTGCGCACCGGTGATTTGGGGCGGATCGATGCGGACAAGTATTTGTGGATCACAGGCCGTGCCAAGGATCTGATCATTCGCGGCGGTCACAATATCGACCCTGCCGAGATCGAAGAGGCGCTGCTGGGTCACAGTGCCGTGGCTTTTGCAGGTGCCATCGGCCAGCCGGACGCCCACGCAGGCGAAGTGCCGTGTGCCTTTGTCGAACTGGTCGGCGGCGCGTCAGTCACCGAGCAGGAGCTGCTCGATTTCTGCAAGGAAAAGGTGCATGAACGCGCAGCCCAGCCAAAGCACATGACGATCATGCCAGAACTGCCAAAGACGGCTGTTGGAAAGATCTTCAAGCCCGATTTGCGGAAGATGGCGATCACCCGGATCTTTAACGAGGCGCTGAAAGAATCGGGATCGGCGGCAAAGGTCACCTCTGTGATTGATGACAAAAAGCGCGGGCTGGTTGCTCAGGTCAAAATGAACGGTGCCAATGAGTCCGATGTGGGCGAAGTGCTGAACGTCTTTACCTTTGGTTGGGAGGCTGCGTGAGCCAACCCGACTACAGCGTTCTGCTGGATGATGAAATCTGGGCGTATATCAAGCGTTCCGAGGAATTTTATCCAACGGGCGCGGTCGGGCTGAAAATTGAAGACCAGCGCACCGTCTACAACAAGATGTGCGCTGCTTTTCACCAAGAACACCCTGACGGAGTTGAAACATGGGACGCACCATTTGGTGGCGTCCCATGTCGCCGTTATGAGGTCGGGGCATCCGGGGTGACGGTCGTCTATTACCATGGCGGCGGCTTTGTCGTCGGCGGGCTGGAGAGCCATGATGACGTCTGCGCCGAGATCTGCGCACGCACAGGCTCTCGTGTTGTCTCGGTCGATTACGGATTGGCACCGGAAATGATCTTTCCCGCATGCTTCAACGATGCGTGGTCGGCGTTCAACGGGATTGCAGCCGCCTATCCCGGCAATATCATTCTGGCCGGTGACAGCGCGGGGGGCACCCTTGCTGCGGCTGTCGCCCATCATGCCCGTGGCCGTGCAGACGGTCGTATCAACGGGCAGGTGTTGATCTATCCAGATCTTGGCGGCGACCGGGCGCAGGGCAGCTATGTTTTGCACGCCAACGCGCCGCAATTGACCGTCGCAGATGTGGCTTTTTACCAGAACATGCGTGCTGGCGGGACGCCGCCCAAAAGTGACCCGCGATTTGCGCCGTTGCAGGACAGTGATTTCTCGGGTCTGCCGCCCAGCGTTCTTATCACGGCAGAATGTGATCCGCTTTCAAGCGACGGCGAGGCGTACCGCGATGCGATATTGGCCGCTGGCGGGCAGGCCCTTTGGGTAGAGGAACGGGGCCTCGTGCATTGCTGTTTGCGCGCGCGCAGGATGTCAGGGCGGGCCGGAGCGTTCTTTGATCGCTGTGTCGATGCGATTGCAAAGCTTGGGGTAAACGCATTTCCCAAGGCGTGAGGCGTGTCTTAACTCAGGAAGGATTTGGCTTTCATGGTCGTTGCGATAGGTGCCCCAAGCCTGCCCAGGATCGTCGGGGCAAGCTGCACCTGGTCAATGACCGTATCCTCGGTTGGGCCCTGAGCATCTCCAAAATAATAGAGTGCGGTTTCTTGTTGCAGCGCACCGCGTCCACCGTGATGTCCTCGCTCGTCCTGCCCGTGATCGGCCGTCACGATGACCTCGTATCCCATCGCGTGCCACTTGGGGATGAAGAGGGCAAGCATCTCGTCCATCACAGCGCAAGCATTGTCCATTTCCTGACAATCGTGAAAAAACCGGTGGCCCATGCTGTCGAGCGTGCAAGTGTGCAACATCCCGTAGTTTAGCCCGAAGCGACCGCATAGATTGGTCAAAGTGCCGAAGAGATCAACGTCTGACGGGGTCATCTGGTTGATCAAGCCATAGCCCGTCATTGTGTGGAAACGTCCGTGGTTGATCGTACCGCTTTCTGCCTCGTCGTATTCGATGTCATGCACGACATCGAAAGGATGACGGTTGAAAAGCTCTGACCAGAATGAATGCGCGACGGCACCTGTCACGCCGCCAGCTTCGCGCACCTGGGCAAAGACATCTTTGTGAGTGAGACGGAACACATTGCCGTTTCCGGTACAGCCATGTTCCGCAGGGGCGACGCCCGTATGGATCGAGGCGTAGCATGAGGCCGAGATTGATGGCAGAACGGCACGGTGGGTCCAGACCTGTGCATCGCCACTGTCCACCCACCCTTCGAGGTTACCAAACAGGCGACGAAAATTGCGATAGGGCACACCGTCCAGAATGATCAGCAGCAGTTTTTTGTCCAAGGCATGGTCCTACGTTTGCGGGGGAAGCCGGAAAATTCGAATTTTCCGGTCCGGATTTTTCAAAAATCCGGTTACTCTAATTTCCGGCACTTTCCATGCGGCGATGTTCGATGGTTTCTTCCAGCCAGCCGATTTTCATCTCGGGAACCGAGCTGAGCAACAGATCGGTATAAGCATCAAACGGCGGCGACAGCACCTGGCTTTTGGTGCCGTAGCGGACAACTTTTCCCTGAAACATCACCGCAATGCTGTCTGCAATGGCCCGCACAGTGGCCAGATCATGGGTAATGAAAAGATAGGCGACATCTTCGATCTTTTGCAGGTTTAACAGAAGCTTGAGGATCCCGTCGGCGACCAGCGGATCAAGCGCCGATGTCACCTCGTCGCAGATGATCAGCTTGGGCTTTGCGGCAAGGGCGCGCGCAATACAGACCCGCTGCTTTTGACCACCCGACAGCTCGGCCGGATAGCGATCCTGAAAACCTTTTCCCAGTTCGATCTCGTCCAGCAGTTCCTGAATGCGTTTCTGTTTGGCCTTGCCCCTGAGGCCAAAGTAAAACTCCAACGGTCGCCCAATGATAGTACCGACCGTCTGGCGGGGGTTCATCGCCGTATCGGCCATCTGGTAGATCATCTGCATCTCGCGCAGATCCTCAACGGGCCTCGTCGCCAAGGCGGGGTTCAACACGCGCCCGTCAAAGGTAATTGTCCCGTCGCTCGGCGGTAACAGGCCGGTAATGACCCGCGCCAAAGTCGATTTGCCGGATCCGGATTCGCCAACGACCGCCAAGGTTTGGCCGGGGTGTATATCGACATTGATCTTCTTGAGAACATCAAAATTAGTGCCCCTGTAGCGCGCCGTTACGTTTTCAACGCGAAGGAGCGGGTTGTCTGTGGGCGTCTTTTCCTCGTGACGGATCGACCGCACTGAGACCAGCGCCTTGGTGTACTCTTCTTGCGGGTTGTTGATGATCTGGTCGACGGTGCCGTATTCAACCATGTCGCCTTGTTGCAGCACCATAATGTGGTCGCTGACCTGTGCCACGACGGCCAGGTCGTGAGTGATGTACAAGGCGGCAACGCCCGTGGCGGCAATCGCCTCCTTGATGGCAGCAAGCACGTCAATTTGTGTGGTAACATCAAGGGCGGTCGTGGGTTCGTCGAACACCACCAGATCGGGTTCGGGGCACAGCGCCAGTGCCGTCATGCAGCGTTGCAATTGACCACCCGATACTTGATGTGGATAGCGTTTGCCGATGGTTTCAGGCTCGGGCAGGCCCAGACGGCGGAAAAGATCGATGGCCCGCGCTTCTGCATCTGCTTTCGAGAACTTGTTTTGGAAGATGGCAGCTTCTGTCACCTGCTCCATGATCTTTTTGGCCGGGTTGAAAGATGCGGCGGCGGATTGCGAGACATACGTCACTTCGGCCCCGCGCAGGCGGCGCAGGTTGCGCAGATTTTCTTTGAGGATATCACGCCCGTTGACCCAAACCTCGCCGCCGGTGATTTCGACACCGCCGCGACCGTAAGCCATTGCCGCCAGACCGATGGTGGATTTGCCAGCACCGGATTCCCCGATCAGGCCCAGCACCTTGCCAGCTTCAAGATCGAAATCAACACCATGCACGATCTTGATCGCGACGGGCTTTTCACCCGGAGGATAGGCCGTAGCCCCGATCTTGAGGCCGCGCACTTTGAGTAGCGGTACAGTCATCCCCGGCCCCCTTTCAGCGATGTGGTGCGGGTCAGGATCCAGTCCGCAACAAGGTTGATCGAGATGCACAGCGTTGCAATCGCATATGCCGGATACAGCGCCGCCTGAATGCCGTAGTTGATGCCTTCCTTGTTTTCCTTGACGATCCCGCCCCAGTCAGCTTGGGGTGGCTGAACGCCAAGCCCGAGGAACGACAATGTCGACACGAAGAGCACTGCAAAGATAAAACGCAGGCCCATTTCTGCGACCAGGGGGGATAGCGCGTTTGGCAAGGTCTCGCGGAAGATGATCCAGCCGATTTTCTCGCCGCGCAGGCGGGCGGCTTCGACATAATCCATTACGGTGATGTCGACGGCCACGGCACGCGCCAGACGGTAGACGCGGGTGCTGTCCAAAAGACCCATCAGAATGATCAGGATCGGAACGGTTGTTGGCATGACCGACAAGACGACCAGCGCAAATATCAGCGAAGGGATCGACATGATCAGATCGACAAGACGCGAGAGTGATTGATCGACCCAGCCGCCAGAGACGGCGGCGAAAAACCCCATGACCGAGCCGAGTGTGAAGCTGAGGATTGTGGCGGCAGTGGCAATAAAGATCGTGGTTCGGCCGCCGTAGATCATCCGGCTGAGCAGGTCGCGGCCAATGCTGTCGGTACCTAGCAGAAATTCGGACGATGAGGGTTCCCAGACGTCGCCCACGATCTCGGCCATGCCGTAAGGGGCGATCCAAGGGGCCAGGATGGCCATCAGGAAATAGAGCCCGGTAAAGAAAAGGCCGATCATTGCGGAGATGGGGATGTTCTTCATGTGGAGTGCCTGTGAACGGGGTGCGGCGCTGTTGCGCGGGCGCGCAATGCGCCCCGCCCGCCGTCCCGTGGAACTGTGGTGCTCATAGGGGCTAGGTGCCTCACTGTGCGTGAACAGGGCAAAAACCTGTGGTGGCGCGACATGAATTTTTCAGGGGAAAGGCTCACTTTGGATGCCTCAGCCGGGGGTTGGCGAGGATCGACACGATGTCCGCCACGAGGTTCAGCCCGATATAGACGGCAGCAAAGATCAGACCGCACGCCTGCACCACCGGCACATCACGTTTGCTGACGTGGTCCACCAGATATTGACCCATGCCGGGATAGGCAAAGACGACTTCGACCACCACAACGCCGACCACCAGATAGGCCAGGTTCAGCATCACCACGTTGACGATCGGTGCGACGGCATTCGGGAACGCGTGTTTGCGAATGATCTTGAGCATGCCAAGGCCTTTCAGCTCGGCTGTCTCGATATAGGCGGACTGCATCACGTTCAGGATCGCAGCGCGGGTCATGCGCATCATATGCGCCAGAACGACCAGCGTCAGCACCATCACGGGAATGGCGATGGCGTTCAGCTTTTCGCCAAGGCTCATGCTGTCGTTGATGATGGCGACCGAGGGGAACAGGCGCCATTTGATGGCAACCCAGTAGATCAAGATGTAGCCGATCATAAATTCGGGGATCGAAATCGTGGTCAGTGTAATTGCCGAGATCAGCTTGTCTGGTATGCGGTCTTTATAGCGTACGGCCAGAAGCCCGAGGAAGATTGCCAGCGGGACTGAAATTGCAGCCGCCCAGAAGGCAAGAAAGAGCGTATTTTTCAAACGTCCGCCAAGGCTTTCTGCGATGTCGCGGCCATTGGTCAGGGCGGTGCCCAGATCACCTTGCAACACACCACCCAGCCACATGAAATAGCGGGTAACGGCGGGATCATTCAGGCCAAGTTCGCGGCGCAGGTTTGCCAGCGCCTCGGGGGTGGCCGACTGGCCCAGGATGGACTGCGCCACGTCGCCGGGCAAAATCGAGGTGCCGACGAAGATCAGGATCGAGGCTGCAAAGAGGAGCAGAAGGCCCAACGCTAAGCGTTGGGCGATCAGTTTCAGTATCGGGTGCATCTACGTGAACCCTTATGCGTCTTTCACCCAGCATTTGATCGGTGCCTTGTTGTTCATCAACTCGGCATTCGGGTCTTCGATCCAGCCGCCAACGTCGTTGGCTACGCCATCCACAAAGTCGTTGAACATCGGCAATATCAAGCCGCCTTCGTCGCGGACCATCATGCCCATTTTGGCATAGATTTCCTTGCGCTTGGCTTCGTCCAGTTCCGAGCGTGCTTCAAGCAGCATCGCATCGAATTCGGGGCGCTTCCAACGGGTATCGTTCCAGTCAGCCGTTGACAGATAGGCCGTGGAATACATCTGATCCTGAACCGGGCGGCCACCCCAATAAGAGGCGCAGAAGGGCTGCTTGTTCCAGACTTCGGACCAGTACCCATCATTGGGCTCGCGCTTTACTTCCAGCGGAATACCAGCGGCCTTGGCGGTTTCAAGGAACAGCGACGCGGCGTCTACCGCACCTGGGAAGGCACCATCGGCAACGCGCAGGATGATCGGGCTGCCATCGTGACCGGATTTGGCGTAATGTTCTTTGGCCATTTCGATGGAATGCTCGCGCTGCGGGATGGTCTTGTCAAACAATGGATAGGACGCGTTGATCGGCATGTCATTGCCGATAGACCCATAGCCGCGCAGGATCTTGTCGACCATTTCTTCGCGATTGATCGCGTATTTCAGCGCCAGACGCAGATCGTTGTTGTCGAAGGGTGCCGTGTCGATATGTGCGATGAACACGTAGTGGCCACGGCCCGAAACGGATTTCACACTCAGGTTTGGCGCGCGGTCCAGCAGGGCGGCGACTTTGGGGTCGACGCGGTTGATCATGTTGACCTGACCGGATTGCAACGCAGCAGTACGGGCGGTGGCATCGTTCAGCACCAGCACTTCGTTGTAGTCGGTAAAGCCGCGGTTGTCGGCATCCCAGTAGTTCTCGTTGCGGGTAAAGCCGTGGCGCACACCGGGCTCGTCCACTTCAAGCGTATAGGGGCCTGTACCGATACCTGCACCGGGGTTGTCGATGCCGCCGCCGGGCTGGATCATCAGGTGATAGTCGGACATCAGATAGGGAAGGTCAGCGTTGCCGACTTCAAGTTCGACGATAAAGTTGTCGCCATCAACCTTCATGCTCGAGATGCCGCGCATGATGCCCAAGGCACCCGACTGGCTGTTCTCGTCCGAGTGGCGCTGCATGGTCATCAGCACGTCTTCGGGGGTCATGTCCTTGCCGTTGTGGAACTGGATGCCCTTACGGATCTTGAAGGCCCATGTCTTGGCGTCTGCCGAGGCTTCATAGCTTTCGGCCATGCGCGGCTCGATCGAACCATCGGGAGTCGTATCGACCAATGTCTCGTACAGATGGCGCAAGTTATCAAGCGGCACTTCGGAGGCGGTCAGAGCAGGGTCAAGCGTGTTGGTGGATTCACCACCAGACGAGCCGATCTTGAGCGAACCACCGCGAACAGGGGCCTCGTGTGCGGCAGCTTGGGCATTGTTTGCAAGCATCGAATTTGCGACAGCGGCTGTCACGCCAAGCGCTGCTGCGCGGCCAACAAATTCGCGGCGCGTCATTGTGCCTTTGGCCACTTGGCCCGTCATATGTTTTAGTTGATCATCCATGGATCATATCTCCCTGTTGGTGTTTTTTTGGCCCCCTCGGGGCGTTTTTTATGAAAATCAGATTTGCGCATTTCTTTTGGTGTCGCAAGAACTAATACCCCACTTTGTGTGCCGGCTTTATTACATGAGGTGTCGCTTAATACCATCCTCAAGGTCACGTTCATAAATCAACGTGCCGTCCTGATAGGCTTCAAGCCGGGCAGTCAGGTAGAAATTTGTCGCATCCGACCACATCTTGGAGTGGGTTTCCGTGCGCAGCTTTGTCCCGTCTTGTTCCAGTTCTTCCGTCCAGTGGCAGGTGCCTGTGGCGCTAAGCGGGTCGTTGGGGTTGATCGTCCAGCGTTCGCGCGCAATGCCGCCAGAGATGAGGCCGTGATCGCTGTCGCGCACCATGCCAAAGTCGTCTTCGATCACCAGTGTCACATCGCCGGTCGTCATGTCGGTTTCTTGCCGCCGGATGTGGTTGTCCGCCCGCAAGGTCTCTGTTTTCCAAGGCATGGCCGAGGTCGGGGGCTTGAAAATGTATTCATCACCGCCCTTGGTCGGGCGTTGCGGAACGGCGATCTGGCCTGCTTCAAGCGTCAGGGTTGTTGCCTCTGGTGAGGGCCAGATCAGCGGCCAATACGCGGTTGAGATTGCGATACGCAGTGTGTGCCCTTCAGGAACGCGGTATGCGATGTGATCAAGGTCGAGCGTGATGTCTTGGGCCTTGCCGGGCGTCAACGCGGTTGGATGCTCGGCGCTGTCGCTGTGGCACAGGTTCAACACGCCGTAGGTGATGCGCGTGCTCGCACCGTCGGGGTGGACATGGTTCAGCCGCACCGCAATCTGCCCCTGAGGTTTGTCGCATGTCAGCCGCAGCGTCAGGCGGGGCGCGCCGACAATGTCCATATCATGTGCCAGCGGTTCGGTATCAAACGTCACCGACAGTGCATCATCATGGCGCTGGTCACCGGGCATTTCAGGGCCAAGCCAGATCGCGCAATATTCCCCTGCATCCGCGCCACAATGGGCGGGCGAGGCGATAATGGCGCTGAGCGGTCCCTCTTCATATCGCAGTCCGGCATCGGTCAGGTGCAGCGTCTCGCACGCCAGATGGGATGTGGCACCTGACTGTTCGACAATCCAGCGCCCCGGTCGTTCCAGAACCCAGGCTGCAGGGCGCATGCCATCCATCAGATACGCGCGATAGTCTGGGTCGTCTTCGACGCCTGTGTCGATGTCTTTCAGCCAGCGGTCCCACCAGCGCAGGGCCTCTTGCAAAAAGCCGATACGCGGTTCGGGAATCGCAAAATGCGGATATTTATGGACCCAAGGCCCGACAATTCCCTTTGCACCGGGCAAGGCCTCGACCAATTGGGGCACCGCGTTTTTATAGGCATCGCCCCAACCACCGACCGCCAGTACCTTGGCCTTGATGGCGCTGTAGTCTTCGATCACCGACCCCTGCTTCCAATAGGCATCGCGGGATTGGTGACGCAACCAAAGCGAGGGCAAGAACGGCTCGGCTTCAAGCCTTTCGAGCCACATGGCGCGCCAGTCCGCACGCAAGGCGGGATCCGGCGCGCGGCTGGAATAGGCCCACATCGTTGCCCCCCAGCCCAAGTTTTCATTCAACAAACAGCCACCCTTGTAGTGGATGTCGTCGGCGAAACGGTCAACAGTGGAACATAGCGTTATAACGGCCTTAAGCGGGTCTGGCCCATGCGACGCAACCTGCAAGCCGTTGAAACCGCCCCAGCTGATGCCCATCATCCCGACACGGCCGGTGCACCAGGGTTGGGCGGCGAGCCAGTTGATCACCTCAAGGCAGTCTGTCTGCTCGAGCGGCGTGTATTCATCCTCCATCAGGCCCTGACTGTCGCCGCTTCCCCGCATGTCGACGCGCACGCAGGCATATCCTCGCTCTGCAAACCACGGGTGGGTCAGGGCATCTCGTGCCGTTGTGCCGTCGCGTTTGCGGTAGGGGAGGTATTCCAGAATAACTGGCACCGGAGTTTGGTCGGAGTTCTCTGGCCGCCAAATTCGTGCCGACAGACGACATCCGTCTGCCATGGTAATCCCCAAATCGGGGTCTTCGATCAGCGCCAGCGGGGTGTTTTCTGTGTTGTTCATGAAAGAAGCGTTGCCGCCAGATTGCGCCTTGTCAACCAAATGCGCAACGCTGATCCAGGGAAGCGCAACACGCCCTAAGTGACGCCCTTGCAATGGATATTCAGGATCTGACGCAACAACCAGAAGGCGAGTTCCCGTTATGGTGGAAACTGTTGCGCCCATGCACCGTAAATGTGGCGGTACTATGACGGATCGAAATAATTCTTGGCATTTTTCCGACAATGCGGATACTCAATCGATAAGAAAACGTATCTTTAGTTACGATTAGCGATTAAAAGTTACGATTATACCGGAGCTACGCCAAAACCCGAAATTTATCATAGCTGATGATCCTGAAGTTGTCTGACAGCTGATCGCGGAATGATTTCCACTCATTTGGGATGGTTTCTCGGAAGAACTTCAGGATCGCATTCGCGAACTGCTTTTGGGTCGGGTAGTGCCGATTGTGTGTCATGTATT
>Ga0307981_1003512_pt1 | contig 11708 bp, 16 predicted proteins | sample OrgLakmetagen987_FD_201849 | JGI IMG/M metagenome (GOLD analysis project Ga0307981, IMG submission 201849) | Saline water microbial communities from Organic Lake, Antarctica - #987 | ecosystem: Environmental > Aquatic > Non-marine Saline and Alkaline > Saline | place: Antarctica: Organic Lake... | reverse complement strand
GGTGACGAGTGACAAAAAAAAATAGTCGCCTTGGGCGTTCCCAGTCGGGTTCAGTACGATCGCTCCAGTGTTACGGGACGTGGTAGTGTTGCTGGGGGTGTTGTCCTCGAAAACCTGTACGTAAGACCCAAATTCCAGCTTCAGGTCATTGTAGTCGGGGTTCGCGCGCCCAGTCATGATGGTGAGAGGGCTGAGAGTGTCGGAAATGCCCTTCTTCGCCGGGAATTGATTCAATTGTTTTGCGGCATGCTAAACAAATGCTTGAATCATCACCTTTGGAAGACGTTAGAAAGGTAGACCGTGGATGGTGGTGCGCGCACGCTCCTTCATCGTCCGAATGGATTGTTTGACTTCACCAACATGGTCGTTGGCGGCGGTAACGTTGAGCCTGGAAGGGAGGAAGTCGTTTCAGATGCACTCAAATTCCATGGCGGCGTGCAAATTGGAAATGTTGAAACCCCTGGACTTGTACATTGCCAAAACCGGCTTGATCTCACGGGGGAGGGTTGCTTTGTTTCTGTTGAGTACGGGAGCAACGGTGCGGAATTGAACTTTGCGAGAGATGGTATGAAAAAAAGGGTGGCCCTGGAAGTAGAAAATGTCCATGCAAAGTGTCACATCGATGTGGTGCTGCAAGATAAAATTTGGGACTTGTACCGGGTTGAAAGTAGGGACATGTTGGGAGGGGCCTTCTGTTGTTTTTCCTTTGAGGGCGGCTACGTCAGGACCGTAGATGAGTAGAGCCCGTTTGGCGTCATCAACGGTAACGGGGCAGTTTCGGATGAGATTCTTGGCATGAATTTGTTCGAACTGTTGCTGAGAATGGCGCCCGATCTTTCGATAAAGTGCTCAAGCCTTGTCCGCTCCTTCAATTTTGCGACGTGGGAACTGTGCCTTGTTGTTAGCTACAGTGGAGACAAAAGAGTAGTCAATAACATTCTCGTTAGAATTAGGCTGGACGGCAGCGGCGGCGTTGTGGTAGTAGAGGCCCTAACCGTACTCGATGAACTTCATGATCAAGCCATCAGAACAATGGACGCAGAGGGCAGCTTCAACAGACATGTCCATTGTGATGCAACAGAGCTTGCGGACGGTGGCGAGAGAGAACATGTTGGCCATAGAGTCAGGATTGTACCAGACAGTCCCGAAATTCTTGATGTCGCGAACAAGCGACGAAATCTGGGTGCCGCCATTCGTGTGAACCTTCAACTGACTGTTGCTGCGCCGGATGTTAGTGAGGAAATTCGGATTTTTAAAAACCGAAACAGTTGACTGGCTGTCGAGGAGTACCCAGGACGATGGGATGAGCTCGTGACGCGAGGGCAACTGAGTGAAGATGAAATCCGAAACAGGGTTTTTGTTATAAGAGGTAATGATGGCCTCGGTGTGAGAGGCTTGGAGAAGCGACACGGCGGCAGCGGCTTCAGTTTGGAGGAGAGTGGCGTTGGGACCGTTGGGGCACTTATTGGCGTAACGTCCTTATGCTCGCAACGGAAACAAGTGACGTGAGTGTGTGTGACGCCGTCAGCGCCTGCAATCACTTCGCCAGCTTGCATAAAAGTAATGCCGTCTTCTTCTTCAACTGCAGGCTCCTAACTGCGTTGATTCCGACGTGGCTCGTCCCGTTTGAGAGGCTTGAAGTTGACCAAGAGACTGTAGGCTGCAGTCAAATTGGTCAGATACTGGTCGTTCTCGAGATTGGCCCAAAGGGTGCCAAACCAACAACGGTTGGCACGCTTGAGGTTAGCCGGAGCAAGAGTGCAGTCACGCGCAATCTTGAGGCGCTTCATCGCATTGTCTGCGTCGGCCAAGACAGCAGCAGTGGCATCGAGTAAGCCTTGGTCTTCGCCAATGGCGCCGCCATAGTGCTCCAGGACTCGACGAGGGAACAAAAATGCTCCAGGTAGGAGGAAATTGAGTCTTCGGCGCCTTGGGTGTAGGCTTAGTAGGTGGTGCGCGCGTCATCAAGGGAGAGGTAGATGTAGCATGCCTTTGATCTCCTTCAGAATCCAAACACAATCGCTTTGGTGACTCTTTGTCTCGAAATCATCGAGAGAAGTGAGTTTCGCTTTCATCGCCTTGCTGCACTGGCCCCAAATGACCGCGTAAGCGGTCTTCAACTTACTATCGAGATAGTCAGTGCGCGTGCAATAAGCTGATACCTTCTTCCCCCAGATAGGGCTTCGGAATTTCGGGTCTGACGAAGTCTTTTGTGAGGGAAGGCATGTCTCCCGGGTACTTGAGTTTCTTGGCAATGTATTCTCCGAGGGCTTCTACAGTCTTCGAGAACTGCTTCTTGTCTTCGCATCAGTTGAAGCACTGGAAAACGAGACCGTTCATCTCTTCGGTATTGCCCTTAAAAAATATAGCGAACACGGGGTATAGTAGTCGCGCGGCTGCCGTGACGGCTTCCGCGACCGCGGCTACCACTTTGTCCGCGTCCTTGTCCGCCACCACGTCCACTAGCATTGCTGTTGCTGGGGACAATAGAAGAAGATGAGACAGTCTCACTCATGGTGGAGTATCTTAGGTTCAGAAAAAATGGATCAGAAAAGAACGTTGAGGAAACGGAGTAGTTTTCTTTTTGATTAATGTTGATTCTAGGAGAATCTCATCACGCCTCAAAACTTCAATTCTCAGCTGTAGTGTATCAGAACTCTCGATAGTCTATCTAAAAGAAAAGTCAATCAAACTGTTCTTACGATGGGATTAATCAAAAAGAATGAACAGTCACTGGTGCCCACTTGAGGCCCTTTTTGAGAATTGACGCATACGCGGGAGCATATGCGACCTCCATCTGTTCGGACACTTTTTCTTGGTTGGCAACGCAAACGTCTGTCCGCTAGCTCAAGATCTAACTTTCTTCAATATCGGATTCTCAACAGCTGGATGTGCATACGGGATGGATCCTGCTCGTGAAGGTTGTGCTTGAAGGCCTTTTGGGCAGTCACCGCGGCTAGGAACCAGCGTCCGGAGAAACATTCGGCTTTGACTTCTTGGGCCCACCAATGCGCTTTTTCGTTTTTAATGTTAGGCTGGCTTCGCCACTGCTGCAGCTGCGGGCTCCTTCTTTGTACATGCGCTGTTGGTCACTTTAAGGTCACGGTTACGGTATGCCTGCCCATGACTACAAGCGAGACGAATGCTCTTTGCCCTGCCTGGTGGTTGGCAAGATTCCAGGAGTTTCGTGTCTGATTGTTGTCTCATAGGACAATAATAGAGGCCGGCGCGATAGTCATCTTCCGGAATTCATGTGCCAGCTAGGACCAATACCTATGCTATTGGTCAATCGTGAGTACATATATCTATATTCTGATTGTCTGTATACAGTGATCAGGAGAGTCAATGTTATGACTCTATGGTACCTTCTTGGCGTTCCTATCAAAGGCAAGTTGTACATGTTTGGTGATAACCAATCAGTGGTCACCACCAGTTTGACTATACCTCACTCCAAGTTGAATAAACGGCACATTGCTTTGTCGTACCATCGGGTGCAAGAGGCCATTGCGGCAAAGGTTCTTGACTTCCTTCAGATTGACGGGAAGACCAATCCTGCCAATGTTCTCAGCAAGCATTGCGGATACATCGACGCGTGGCCGCATCTCAAGTGGCTGCTCTTTTGGCAAGGTGCTCCACCTCTGGAAGGTGAAGTGATTCCCCGTAAGAAAGGGGAGCCCAAGGTCTAAGGGCAAGGAAGTGGTGCTTATTGAGGCAATCTTGGGGTCCTTCTAATAACAAAGCCAGGAGCCACTTCATGTCCCTACAACTTTATCTGGTGCCATGGAGGGGAGTAACAAGATTCCAGGAGTTTTGTGTCTGATTGTTGTTTCATTGAACAATATTAGAGGCCGGCGCGAAAGTCATCTTCCGGATTCCATGTGCCAGCTTGGACCAATACCTATAATATTGGTCAATCGTGAGTTCCTATATTAATATTTTGAGTGTCGGTATACAATGATCAGGAGAGTCAATGTTGTTTGTTCCCGCTGTAAGCGGGTTGCATCATGAGGGTATATGACCCTTGATGCGTTCACAATTAGCGTGATCGTGTCCATCCTACTTGCTACCTGTGAAAGCAGTAGGTTTAGTTTAGATAACCAGTGACAAATCTACGGATTTTGCGCAACACAAAATTAGCTCACAGTTCTAATTTATATCATTTTCGCTTCTCTACTTTTGGATTGACTTCTCGCCTCTGCAAAACAGATCTTGAAGTGGCTTTTGGTTATCTTGCTCGTGGTTGTCTACTTCCAATACTCTCAGTGTTATCATCCATCATCGTTGTGTGAATTGCTCCTCCATCTGACTTTGTTTATTCTTGTGTGTTGTATCAACTTGTCGTACATCACCCAGTGTTACAATGACATAATTTCTGTCCGTAATTCTGTCAGTGGTGGTGGGTGAATTCGAGTTGGTAACGTTTGCGACAACATGTGAGTGTCCACAGGTGATGGCAGACAACTTGAGTTCACGCAAAGGCAAGCTTCAGATCTAATCCCTTGAAATCTTGTGGGAAAATGTAGTTCGTTGGTGAAGAGTACAACTTATTTGAAGTAGTTCCACATGAGTGGTATGGATTCAGGCGTTTGCAAAGATCTACGTAAACAGCTTCTTGGTTAGGCTCAGACTCGTTGAAGAACAGTTCACACCTCCAGGTTTTGCATTCGTCTTCTACGGCTTGTAGATCAATGTGGACTTGAGAAGTACGCTCCATCTTGTCACGTAAAACTTGACGTCGCAATTGATGTCAAAAAATTGGGTCAAAGGTGACGTAAAATATGACGTCATTTATAACGTCAAAGTAGGTATCGAATGTTTCCGGCACGAAGTACGCTGGTCACTGGTATACTGCAACAAAGCAAAAGTAGATGTAAAACATATCAGAGAGCTTTGCGCACAATTTGCCGTAGCGGATCATTGATAACTTCGTTCTTACCAGGTACCAAAGAAACAGACTGGCCTAAAAGATAATCACTAGGGAGGTTCCAGAGGCAATGCAATACTTACAAAAACCCAGGCCTCAGAGTTGGCAAGCTGGAGGAGGGTAAATATGCGTTAAAAAGCAGGTGCGCGCTGGGCCGGAACCGTGGGTAATTTTATTTCCGTAGTATGGTTGGCGTTCCTCGAATATGATTATATTGGCAAAAGCAATATGGAATATGGATATAATATGCTAGATTATAGTATATTATAAATATCAATAGGGCTCACCGGAAGATGGACAGACGTTCGAATAGAGGTTCTTTGGAAACTGGGCTTTCCTAGCTACTTTAGCTCCCTGCGTTCCGCCTTTTCACGTTCGCTAGACACCAATCTCTGTCCATGAATTACAATCCATATTACATCACTAATATCACTAACTGCTGTCGGAGCCATCATCAGAGGACTCAGAGTCAATTTCTGATTCTCTATTTTCTGACGCTTCCGCAAGAATCCGCTCATCCTCGATTCCATCCAGTATCCAGTAGTTTCTTGTCCTTTGGCATCGTCTTTGCAATCTTCCTTGCATAGGCCCAGTCCATGATCCGATTCCAAGGCAGGAATGATGCCCTCCATATGAGAAAGCTCAAAGAATGCAGATACTACCGCATTGTCTGTCGCGGACTTATTTTTGACCCATTCCGGCGAGGACATTGGATCCAGGATGGAGGCTAGCAAATACTGTGGCGCGTAAAGGCCCACTTGAAGGTTGCCACCTTACCCAAGCCAGCAAATGTCAACCACTTGCTGCACTTGCTGCTAGCTGGTCTGATGCTGGAAATAGAGTCTGATGCTGGAAATAGAGGACAGGTGGACAGTTGCGCCACTGTTCCACGTTTGCAGTCTCGCCATGAAGCAAGTTAAGTTGCCCTCGTTATTGTCCTGCTGCAGGGACTCTTCCAGTGGGATGGTGCCTTACTGTGTGGTGAATTGTGTGGTAAATGGTGGCGACTTTCGTGCTGTAAGGATTTGACTCGTGCTGGTGGCAGTTTCCAGCTTTCCTGCGCTCGAACGATGTCGCGGGAAGGCAGGCACGCGATTGGGTCTGGCCGGTACCCGCCTGTTTCTCGAATACGAATATTCTGAAATCCAATCGGTAATATGGGTATATTATGTCCGAATCCATTCTGCTCCCTCACTCGTCGTGAAGCTTGGGAGTGACGTGGCCGCGCGGGGCGAGCCGCCGCGCTTCACTCCATCGTGGCGTAAAGCCACGATGTTGCATGCTGCTAGTTTGGACGGCGCAGTGTGCTAGATTCGGGGAGTAACTAAGTACGTTGGCTCCCCAACCCCAGCCTGGAACCCCAGTGTGCTAGATTCGGGGAATAACTAAGTACGTTGGCTCCCCAACCCCAGCCTGGAACCCCTAGGAAAGACTGCGAAGCAATTAATCGGTTGGGAATACGGTCCCTTGCATCTAGCTGTGTCTGTGGCAACAGCAGCCGTCGGCGCAGAACCGCATTGTGTGACGAAGTCACAACGCTCCAGGGTGGGAATGGTGGGATTTTTAAAGGCTATTGAATGGCTCGATTTTGGTCAATGGTGGTCCTTGCGACTGAAGCGAGGAAAGTGAGCGTCGAAGACGCAATCTCGCTCAACAGAACGGTCCGATTTCGAGAAAACGCCGTAGGCCGATCGGGCACTAATCGTCAATCTTACAGGGACATCTCGATTACCGCTCAGAAAATCTGCCCGCTTGAAGCACGTGTGTCTGGCGCTCGATCGAATGCATAAGATGCGAAGGGAAGATGAAACGCGCGGTTGGCGTTTCCCGGGAAAACTGGATCAGACGTCTGTCTCGGACGGGTAGGTGGCAGACCACACAACCTCGTCGAACGTCCGCAGATCAACAACAAAAAGTCCGAATTTATTCTGCTCCCTCACTCCTCGTGGAGCTTGGGAGTGACGTGGCCGCGCGGGGCGAGCCGCCGCGCTTCACTTCCTTGTGGCGTAAAGCCACGATGTTGCATGCTGCCAGTTTGGACGCCGCAGTGTGCTAGATTTGGAGAGTGACTAAGTACGTTGGCTCCCCAACCCCAGCCCAGAACCCCTAGGAAAGACTGCGAAGCAATCAATCGGTTGGGAATACGGTCACTTGCATCTAGCTGTGTCTGTGGCGACAGCAGCCGTCGGCGCAGAACCACATCGTGTGACGAAGTCACAATGCTCCATAAATAATTCATGCGGTTCCTGTGAGAGGTGGGAGACTTGGTCTTGCTTGGGAGGAACGAGTTGTCGCCGTCGCCGTTGGGCCAGGGGATGAGATTGGGGAGGCCAATCTTAGGCCCAAACTGAGAAAGCATTCCTGTTGATGTTACCGCCAGGGCCCATTCCCATATTCGCGGTAAATGAAGCCGGGTTGCGACTCGTGCGGGGATCCTCGAGGTCGGTCGAGTGGGACACATGCAGGAAGCGACTTGTCACGATCATCTTGGACGACACACCGCTGCCGAAAGACTCGACTTGCTTCCGGATGTAGCGGAGGAAAGCGTCGCTGGACCAGCGACCGAGCAACATGATGGTGTACACCGGTACACCGTTGGAGATACATTGCCATGGCCGCCTACAAGCGAAGGGAGTGGAGTCCAATGCGCTTTGGGTCGAGACCCAGGCCTTTAAAACCGACGTTCGAGATGAAACCTCGGAGCATCCGCAAGGCGCTCGTGGAGTCAAAATCGCGGGTACGTCCGTCGTCGCCCTTGAATTTGTAAACAAAGTCGGACTCGGAAGCATCCATTGCCTCGAGCCGGCGGACCACTGCGGCGCTGACAACCAACGGGCATTAGGTACTGTCGCTGGTGCGCCACTGGGTCACTGGGTTGTTGCGTCTGTTGCGCTTTTGATACTCGAAAGTGATCGCGATGGTGTCGGCTAAGTGGAGCCGGGGCGACGAATGCGGCAGAATTCGGCCGCCTTTTCGGAACACCATGTTGCGCTTTCTTATCGGATGGGTTAGCCGCTCGCCGGAAACCTTGACATTTTCGCACCGTCGCATCGTGAAAAAGAAACCCAGAAGCATAAGTTGGTGAAAAACAATAAAAATCGCCAGGTGGGCGACCGGGCGCTCGAGCATCTTCTTTAAGAGGGAGAAGGGAAGGCACTGCTGACTCTGTTCGCCGGGGTCGTTGTTCTTGTATCCCTTGAACTGTTGAAGTAAGAGGAACGAAGTTTTTCCTTCAGAGTTGAGTCGGGGGTCGGGCTCGTCTGCTGCGATGAAGGCCGTAGCCACACCGTTGACGGCGGTACAGCATGTACTTGCAACCAGTTCAGCATGTCCTTCTGTGGATTTGCTGTAATGGCACATATGAACGGAGTGGTCGAAGGCACCGAGGGTGCGGTGGGTTTCGGATCGGTCCAGGGCGCCGAGGTAGGGGTCACCTTGGCCGTCGGCGTCAAGGAAATTCGCCTTGACGAGGAACTCGATCCACCGTAGCTGTGCGTTTGGCCGGTGCCCCCTTGGCAGCGTTCGTAGCTGCATCCAGTAAGTGAGGAAGGAGGAGATCTTTGCCGGCGTTGGAAACACCTTGAAACTTTTGGGAACCTGAGAAGGAAAAGGAGAGTTAATAATGGTTGTAATCTCGTGGTCGGAGGTCTGCAACCCAATTTCCTTCCCCCGCAAACCGCTGGCTGTAGTTCATCAAGGCTCTGCGCAAGAGCTCACTGGTGAACTCCCGAGCGAGGCCAAGGTGAGCCGCGTGGTCGTCATCACTGACAAAGTTCGACTTCCGAAGCCAGCCCATGGCGGAAGTATTGTCGGTTGCGCTTAGGTAGCAGTAGCCAGCTGCTGGATTGTCCTCCTCGATGCTGAGCATAATCCAGACAACGCAGGTCAGGAGCTCGAGGAAGTTGATTGACTTGCGCCCTCGGAGATGCAAGGGAATCTCCCAGCGCCAAGCCCGACCCGTTTTGAGCGAGTAGCCGCCGAGACCGTGCTCACAAGCGTTGGTCCGGAGGATATTGTTTGGCTCTCAGGTTGTCAGAAGGTTCAGGTTGATGCCGGTGTGGGCGACAACCAGGAAGTCCTTCCAGAGTACCAGGTCCTTCATCTCCTCGGAGGCCCTTGAACTTGTCAGCGCGGAGCACTGCACCAAAGACGGCCAAGGAAATGGTTTCCCTGGACCATAATGTTGGCGACGTGCTGGAGTCGGCCAATCATTGTCTCCAGGGTCCGTAGCTTGACGCGGCGGCCCTTGGAGAGCAGGAGGTTGTTGATTTTGGCCGTCTAAGCGGTGAATTTGTCGGTGGGGAGGCTGATCAGCAAGCGTCGGGTGTCGATCATCCAGCCGAGGACAATCAATCTTTCCGCCAGGGTGCCTTCGGCGATTGCCTTGTTGATGGCGAGGACTTTGTCTCGAGGTAGTGACTCGCCGCCGTCCGGGAGTAGTGGTCGCCCGAGGACATCCAATGCGAGTAGGGCAGCCTGGGCACCGCGGTCTCCGGGCGAATCTCCATCGAGCTGTGGGATAGCGGAGAAGGTGCCGAATTCGTCGGCTTCGGGGTCCATCATTAAGGAGCGGGCCGCGGCGAGTGGTACATTGTTGGGTTCCACCTTGGCTGGGCCGACTAAGTGACTGTAATGGCTCGGAAAAGAGGCTGGGTCGTAATCGGAACAGCGGATGATGGCGTTCGTGAGATCGGTGACGGTCTCGGAAATCTCTCAAAAGATCGACGGGCAGGGGCTGCCACCAAAGGTGGTGAAAAGAGATACCAGGGCGAGATCGAGTCCGCCAAGGCCCTTGGTCGTGATGCAGCTCTGGAGAGCCGACTCGGCCCCGAAGTGGACGCGTCGGTAGGCCGACTTGAAGTCGAATTTTGAGAGCAGAATTCGCGCGGCAGGATAAATCGCGCGCAGGGCCGCAATCTTGTGAATAAATCGAAGAAGCGCAAACCGTATCAACACGGGGTGAGCTTGTCTTCGATCACTCGGTTGTTAAGCCATTGACCTGCACCAAAACTGAACGACTGATCGTGGATCGGTTGGTCTTTGGGGAGCCAGTGGCCAAAGGCGTCGATAGAGTCTTGGCTGACGATGCCAACTGGGCCTACGACTGCTCCAGGGAGGTGTTGGAGAGCGGAGATTGGTAGCGTCAGCTAGCAACCTTTCTCGACCTCCTTCTCAAAGATCGACAGGGGCTTTGGGTTGTCCTTGGTGGCGGACTTGTGGTTACCGAACTCGATGGATTCGAGGAGGTTCTGTAGGCGGGGTTCCTCTTCGATCGGTTCCACCGGGAGGTGGGCGCCGTGCATCAGAGTCTTCTTGGCTCGCTCCCACAGGGGGTGGCCCTGTAGTACGGGATCAAGGATGGTGGTGGGGCGAAACTCGCTACCTGGGCGAAGCGGCGAGTGGGCATCCTCGAGGAGGATCGCCTGCAGGTCGTAATTATACGACTCGAGGATCTCGAGGTTCGTCCGGGAGGCCAATTCCGTCAACTTGAATTTTAAAGACCGGTTTGGACCGTGGGGGAGGATGCCAGGCTAGTGCGTCCTTGATGGCTGCCAAGATTATCGGATTCGGTGGCGGCCATTTGGGGGTTGGGGATGGCTGTAGTAGCGGTGATGATGGAGTCGCCGGGGTGACGGGGTGGCCCAGTTGATACCTCTGGTTGAGGCCTGGATTGGAGAATCCGCTCGGCCGCCACGGTGAGCCTATCATTGGAGATGTTGCCTCCTGTTACTGTTGTAACGGACGGTTTGGTGATGGCGGTGAGTGTTGGTGAAGGGGCCCACTTTGTGGTGGTATGACGATGGGGGCTCCGAGCTGGCTGAAAAGGCCTTCTGGCGGACAACTGAACAGTGGGGAGGCCACTGGTCACTGATTGTACGACCAAGGCGGAGCCTTGGGTCGATGCTGGCGTGACAAATGAGTTGTTGACAGGCCTGAGAGCGGGGGACTTACCAGAGGTTGTGCCTCTGGTCGCTGTGTGGTCGGGCGAGGGCTGGTTGCCTCGTGCCAACGCTGGCGTGACGAATGAGTTGCCGTCAGGAACTGGGGGTGGCCCAGTTGGTACCTCAGGAGGCGAGGCCTTGTGATTGGGTTGCAGATCCTGGGCGCCTAGCCAGCGCATTAGGCTGGGGCACGTCCGGAGAGACGATTTTGGGAGCCCGAGGGGCGAATCCTGGTCGTCGGTCAAGCTGGGAGGCAGCTCGAGCGAGCGGATCGAAACTGTCAGTAGTATTCCTCTATCGGCGGGTGGAGACAAGGCAATGTTGACGACCTTCTTGGTAGACGTACCAATAAACCGATGAGCTTCGGAGGAAGTGGTTAGCGTGGACACTGGGTTTTGGGATTGGAGGAACGATGGGTGGAGAATTTCTGCGCTGGGACGCGGTTTGGAAACTGTTGAAATTTCGGTGACACTCGATGGTGCACTTGTTGGTACAGATGGTGGTACAATAAACGTAAGGTAACGGTGCAAAGAAGAGGATGTGGAGGTGTGGAGCCCACCTGGAGCCGCTTGAGTATGCAGGGGTGTGTTTGTTTTTTTTTTTTTGTTGTTTTTGATGAGGTGTGTGAACTGAACGACTGTTGAGTGATCAGAGTGGAGGTGCTTGACGCCGACGTTGTCAGAGAAAAACACGGGTGGATGGAGGGTGAAGGGGCATACTTGTGGGGCAAGATAGTCATGCGGTGGCGCGGTTGTCCTTCTGCCACGTGTTGTACGCCTGGTGGACTGCCGTGGGGAGGGGGCCGTGGGAGGCCTTGAACCTGCACGCGTCATTGGCGTTGC
>Ga0307981_1003511_pt1 | contig 11710 bp, 7 predicted proteins | sample OrgLakmetagen987_FD_201849 | JGI IMG/M metagenome (GOLD analysis project Ga0307981, IMG submission 201849) | Saline water microbial communities from Organic Lake, Antarctica - #987 | ecosystem: Environmental > Aquatic > Non-marine Saline and Alkaline > Saline | place: Antarctica: Organic Lake... | reverse complement strand
AGTCCGGCGGCAGCACGACAGCGACGGGCCCGGTGCCCAGGCATCAGCATCGGCATTGGCATCGCTCGGTACCGAGCCGACGAGCGGCGCCGGGTCGACGAGCGACGCCGGGTCGACCGTTTCGCCCCCTCGTGGCGTGAGTTCGTCCGCTGCGCTGCTTCGCGCTCAGCGCACGCTCTCGTCCGACGGACGACCGATCAGCTCCTCACCGGCGAACACGCCCGAACCCGGAACGGTCGGCGGCAACGTGGCGCATTCTGGCATCGCGGTCGGCCGCACCTCCGAGTCAGCCCCAGGGATCATCGGCGCTCGCAGCGGTTCGGCCAGCACGATCGCCACCACCGCGCGACGACGGTCACTCGCCACCCCCACGCTGCCGGTGTCGCCCGCCGCCGTGCAGGCCTCGGGTGGATCCGTCACCACTCAGGTCTTGCGACGGGTCACGCTTCCACGCGCCACGTCGATCGGGCACCGCCCACCGATCATGCGCGCCATTGCGAATCGGCCAGCAGCCGACCAACCCGCCACGCACCGCCCGCCGGCGACCAGCGCCGTCGAACCGCGCCCACCAGCCAACCGCGCCACTGCGCCCAACACGCCAAGCCAGCTCGGACCCGTTGCTGACGCCGGGACGCGGACCCGGGTACGTGCCGGAGCCGCGCCAGAAGCCGCCAGCACTGCGAGCAACGTCGCCCGCTCCGAGAACCGCGCTCCGGTACGACGGTCAGACCGTGCCGGCGACCAGTCCGTCGCAACTCGCCAGTCCGTTGCGGCCGACCAGTCCGTTGCGATCGATCAGCCCACCGCGGTCAAGGCTCCGGACACACGCAGTGAACCCATGGTCGGGCAACCGCTCGCTGGTTCCATGCCCGCTGCGATCCGACGGAGATCCTCGGTGCAGTTGTCGGACACGATCCGACGCTCCGTGTCTGACGGTGCGTCATCGCGGTCCGACCCGCGACCGAACCTGTTGTCGACCGCGTTGCGCGGTGTTCACGAGCATCCATCCCGATCCGCTGTCGCCAGCCCGGGCACCTCGGGCAACACGACCGTGTCTGACTCACCTGCAGTGCGCGCCGTCACGACCACGACTCCGCTCGCGCCAAGACCCGCCGGTGGAAACATCGCTCAGCGGTCCATGCCGGCGACTCCGTCCGCAACCGACGACGCTCGCGAGGCCATCGCTCGGTCGACCGCCCCGACGACCCGTCCCTCAACCGACGGCGTCGACTCCGCCGGGTCGACCACGCCTGTCAGCACCACTGCGCCACGCTCGACAGCCGATCCTTCGTCGGTCGTGCGGAATCAGGCTCCGCCGAAGACCTCGGGTGAGCTCGTGAGCCGGTTCATGGACGAACTGTCGACCACGATCCAACGCCGGCCGGATCGCTTGCCGTCCACGTATCGACCGATGGCCGACGCGATCACCGGTGGACGTCGCGTGATGTTGTCCTCCGACTCGAACTCACGCCGGGCACTGCGCTCGGTCGGCAAGGTCGCGGCCACCACCAACGACGTGATCCACCTCGACACCGCGACGACGCCCCGTCATCGACTCGACGAGGTCATTGCGCACGAACTGACCCACGTCGCGCACCCGTCGGCAACGCCTCGATTCTTCGACGACATCGATCACAGCCCCGAAGAACGCAAGGCCGAGCAGATGGCCGAACTGATCGCTCGTTCGCCCCTCGCGCCGAACTCGCCAGCAGCGACTCGCCCACCGAAACCGTCGACCGACGACACGATCCGCCGCACCCCTGCGACCCGTTCGGGCCCGTCGAGCGGCGGGACCATCGGGGCTGCTTCACTGGCATCGCGCATCTCCGGAACCTCCTCGCCATCGTCGACGAGCAGTTCGGCCAGCTCGATCTCACGGTCTTCGGCTCCGCATTCGTCGGAGCTGCTGCGGCGAGCGATCGACCAGGGCGCGACACGCACGGGATCCAGCTCGAGTCCGTCGAACTCGGGCGAGCAGATCCAGCGAAAGGTCAGTTCTTCTCAGATGGGGCAGTTCACGGAGTCCGACACCGGTTCGTCGAATGGTGGCGCCCCGATCGGCAACCTCGCCGACGTGCCCGGTGCCGAGGCTTGGTTCGTCGAGCAACTGACCCGCCACTTCGACCAGATCATCAATCAACTCGAGCAGCGGATGATCGTCGAATTCGAGCGGCGTGGCGGCCGCACCTGGGGAGGGATCTGACCAATGGATCCAGAAAGTGACCGATCAGCATGGTGACACAACTCCAGAAGGCGTACCTCGAAGTCGAGTCCGGTGGACGCGTGGATGCGATGTTCAACCCGACCACCTTCGCGTTCTCCACACAGAACAACTGGGAGTCCGACCAGATCCCGGGCAAGAACACGCCATCGCTGCGCTACGCCGGTGGCGCAGGTGGAACGTTCGACCTGAGCCTCGTATTCGACACCACCGACACCGGCAAGTCGGTCACCACACACACCGACAAGCTCCTCAAGCTCCTCGAGGTCGACGAAGAGCTCGCCGGCTACGACGCAGAGAAGAACAACGGCCGGCCCCCATGGGTCAAGTTCCACTGGGGCACCCACCTGCACTCGTTCAAAGCAGTGATCACGTCGGCGAACATCTCGTTCACGTATTTCGCAGCTGATGGTCTGCCGCTGCGAGCCAGCGTGGATCTGTCGCTGAAGCAGTACGAGCCTGACGCGAACTGGGGTCCGCAGAATCCGACCTCTCGTACTCCCAAGCCGAAGCGGACCCATCAGGTGCAGGTCGGCGACACGCTCGACCGCATTGCCGCCCGCTACTACGGCGATCCGACCAAGTGGCGTGACATCGCCACGCTCAACGGCGTCGCCGACCCGCTCGACCTGGCACCCGGTCGACTGCTGTCGGTCCCGGAACGGGGAACCTGACGTGTCCGACAATTCCACCACAGAGTCCCCCACCGTCAAGATCAACGGGTCGGAGATTCGCGAAGAGATCTATGACGAACTCGCTGAGCTCCGCGTGTCATCGTCGAACGGTTCGGCCGCATACGCGTCGCTGCGGTTCAACGATGCCGCCACCGTCGGCAACACCTTCGCCGTCGGCGAGAAACTCGAGGTGCTGGCGAGCGGATCCGACGGCAACGAAGCCTCGATCTTCATCGGCGAGATCGCGTCGATCGGACTGGACTTCGCCGCTGGACGCAGTGCGCTGAGCATCGGCGCCTACGACGCCGCCCACCGACTGGGCCAGCAGTCGGAGTTCACGTCACACATGAACGCAACCCCCGGCGACGTGATCAAGAAGATCGCATCCGACGCCAAACTCACGGCCAAGATCGATCCATCGCTCGGCACGACACTCGAGCACATCCAGCAGTCTGCGAGCCCGCTGGACTTCATCAGCCAGCTCGCCCACGTGTACGGATGTGAATGGCGGGTGGAAGGCGAGAACACACTTGTGGTCGAACGCCGCCAGAGCGGCACACCGATCAAGCTCACGGGCGGCGACAATCTCCGATCGTTCTCCGTGCGATTCACCGCTGCCGAACAAGCGTCCAGCGTCGAGGTGCGTGGTTGGGATCCCAAGACCATGCAATCGGCGTCGAGCACCGTCACGCCGAGCGGAGCAACCACGCTGCACACGGGTGTGAGTGCCATCGACAAAAACCGCAAACACTATGCAAAGAATCGTGCGGCCGTGGCGTGGCCGACCTCATCGTCGAACCAGAGTGAAATGGATGAGATCGCTGCCGGGGTCAACGCTCAAATGGAGGCCGCCACCGTCTCGGGGCGCGGCGAGGTGTCGGTCGATGCACGCCTGCGTCCTGGCATCCAGGTCGAGATCGGCGAGGTCGTCCCGGAGTGGAACGGCACCTACTACCTGAGCGGTGTCGAGCATGTGTTCGGCGACCGCCAACCGTTCGTCACCCGTTTCAGCATCGGTGGCAACAGCCCGACCACGTTGGTCGACCTGTTCGGCCCGCGCACCTCCGGCCGCGCGAACTCGTCGGAGCGCGTCTCGCACGGCGTCACCGTCGGCGAGGTCACCAACATGACCGACCCCGACGACCTCGGGCGGGTCAAGGTCAGGCTCCCGTACCTGTCCGACGAGCACGAAACCGACTGGGCGCGCGTCGTTCAACTCGGCGCCGGCGCGAAACGCGGCTTCCAGATGCAACCCGAGGTCGGCGACGAGGTCCTGGTCGCCTTCGAGAACGGCGATCTCCAGCGCCCGTACGTGATCGGGGGGCTGTGGAACGGCAAGTCCAAGCCGCTCAATGCGGCAGCCACCACCAATGGCCAGGTGGTCGAACGATCGATCACCAGCCGAACCGGCCACACGCTCACGCTCTCCGAAGGCGACAGTGATGCCAAGGACTTCGTGATGATCAGGCTGGGAGATAAGTCAGCCACGCTGGTACTGAGCAAGGAGAAGATCGAGGTCTCGGCGAAAAAGGTGCCGATCGAAGTCTCGACGAAAGACGCCAAGATGATCCTCGACAGCGGCAAGATCACGCTCAAGTCGAAAGACATCGTGCTCGACGCGTCGAACGGCATCGAGTTGAAGGGCATGACGTTCAAGTTGGATGCAAAAACGTCGGCTGAGGTGAAAGCCGGGAGCCAACTCAAGCTGAGTGGCGCAATGGCGGAACTGTCGGGGAGCGCAACCACCGACGTCAAGGGCGGAATGGTGAACATCAACTGATGAGTGACGCATCGGAATTCATCGGACGCGGTCTCTCGTTCCCGCTCCGCGTCGACCAATCCGGGTCGTTCGCGATGACATCGGGCGCCAGCGACATCGACTCCTCGATCCGCATGGTGCTCACCACTGCGCCGGGCGAACGTCTCATGCGGCCCCAGTTCGGATGTCGAATCTGGGAGTTGCTGTTCGAGCCGATCAATGCGAACACCTTGGGGCTCATGAGCGAAGCCGTGCGCGAGGCCGTGTCGCGGTGGGAACCGCGTGTGGAGCTGCGCGATGTGGAGATCGAACCCGATCCCGGGTCGATCGGTGCGGTCCACATCCGCCTCGACTACGTGGTCAAGACCACCAACGATCGCCGCAACCTCGTGTATCCCTTCTACGTGATCCCGCGAGAAGACTGAGCCGGAGCCGACCATGAGCCTTCCCATCACCAACCTCGACGATCGCAAGTTCCAGGACCTCGTCGACGAGGCCAAGCGGATGATTCCGCAGCTCTGCCCCGAATGGACGAACCACAACCTGTCCGACCCCGGCGTCGCCTTGATCGAGCTGTTCGCCTGGATGACCGAAATGACGCTGTTCCGCCTGAACCAGGTGCCGGACAACTTCTACACCCACATGCTCAACCTGCTCGGCTTCGAGCAGTTTCCCGCCTCCGCTGCCCAGGCCGACCTCACCTTCTGGCTGAGCGGCACACAGCAGCAGCACGTCACCATTCCCCAGGGCACACGGGTGACCACGCTGGGTTCGGTCGGCGAGCAACGAGTGTTCACCACCCTCGAGCAGCGCCGCATCGAACCGCCGGTGCTCACCTCGGCCCTGACGTCGGAGGGCGACGACAAGTTCACCGACGTGTGGACCGAACTCGAGCTCGGGTTGTCGAACATCTCGTGCTTCCCGCGCACCCCGATCACGCCCGGCGACTCCTTCTATCTCGGTTTCGAGGACTCTCTCGCCGGCTGCGCCATTCGTCTCGCGGTCGAAGCGACCGTGCAGGGGATCGGTGTGATCCCGACGAACCCGCCGCTCGTGTGGGAGGTCTGGCAGGGCGAAGGGTGGATCCCCACGACGATCGCTGCACAGTCCAGCACTGGCGACTCGGGTGACACCACCGGTGGGCTCAACCGGAACGGCAACATCTTGTTGCTGATCCCGAACGCACACGAACCGCTCACGCTCGGCGGCGTCCGCGCCCACTGGCTCCGTGCCCGCCTGTTGCCGCCCGCTCCGGGCCAGCCCGGCTACCGGGCGTCGCCACAGGTGCGGCGCATCTCTGCCACCACCGTCGGCGGCACCGTGCGAGCCGAGCACAGTCAGCCGATCGCCGAGGAGTACGTCGGCACCAGCACCGGCAAACCCGATCAGGCGTTCATGGCCAGCCGGACGCCCGTACTTCCTCGGACCGGCTTCGAGACCCTCGAGGTGGTCGCCGACGGTGTTGGAGGGACGTCGGTCTCACAGTGGCTCGAGGTCGCCGACTTCGTCGACTCGGACGCTACCGACACCCATTTCACCTGGGATTCGTTCACCGGGGAGATCCGCTTCGGCCCGCTGATCAGATACCCCGACGGCACTCGCCGCCAGCACGGCGCCACACCCGGCGAAGGTGCCGCGATCCGACTCACGGGATACCGGACCGGCGGTGGCGCCGCAGGCAATGTCGGCGCCGGCACACTCACCGGGCTTCGATCGGCGATTCCCTTCGTCACCGGGGTCACCAATCTGGTCGGGGCGTCGGGAGGCGTCGATGCCGAGACGGTCGAGAACGCCAAGCGTCGCGGTCCGCAGTCCGTGCGTGCCGGTGGACGCGCCGTCACGATCACCGACTTCGAACGACTCGCAGTGGAAGCCGACGGTCGCGTCGCTCGCGTTCGGTGCCTCCCACCGACCGAGCCCGGTCAACCGATCCGACTGCTCGTGGTGCCTCGAATCGAGGAGCCCCCCGAGAACCTCGTCCTCGACGACTTCGCACTTCCCGACGAGATGATCGCACTGGTGTCGCAGTACCTCGACGACCGGCGCATCCTCGGCAGCAAGGTCGAAGTAGGAACACCCTTTTACCAGGGTGTCACGGTTGCGGCGCTGATCACCGCCTCGCCGGGACGACCGGCGAGTCTGGTGCGCGAGCGTGCGATGCGTGCGCTGTACGACTACGTCAACCCGCTCACAGGCGGCCCCGATCGCCAGGGATGGTCGTTCGACGCCGACCTCAACTCGGCGCTCGTCTTCCAGTTGCTCGAAGCGGTCGAGGGTGTTGAACGCGTCGACGAGGTCCTGTTCTTCGAATTCGATCTCCGCAACCAGGAGCGACTCGGGTTCGGCAAGGAGTTGCTGAAGCTCGCTCCCGATTCGCTGTTCCTGTCGGCGAACCACCAGGTGGTCGTGCGATGAGGCGCGACGACTGGCTCATCCATCAACTCCCGGTGGGGATGACCGAAGACGACTTCCTGGTCCGCTACCTCACGATCTTCCAACGGATGTCCGACACGGTGATCGAGCAGGTCGACAACCTCCCCAAGATGTTCGACCCCGACGTCGCTCCCGACGAGATGGTCCGCACGATGGCGCAGTGGCTGGGGGTCGACTGGGTCGACTCGTCACTGCCCGATCGCACGCAACGTGAGATCGTGCGCCGCTACGCCGACCTGATCCGGTGGCGAGGAACCCGAACGGGGCTCACGATGCTGCTCGAACTGCTCACCGATGGCCCGGTGCAGGTGCGCGACACGGGCGGCGTGTTCCCGGAAGGTGAGGCGCCAGGCGCCCCGAGCCATGTCCGCCTCGACGTCGCCGATGCCGGCTGGAACCGGGTCGAGGATCTCGTCCGGATCGTGAGGGCCGAGGTGCCGGCGTCGGTGACCTTCGACCTGTGGGTCGGTGACGACCACGTCTGGCCGCCGAGCAACCCGGCAACAGCCACGATCGGCCAACTTCCCGAACCCGCACGGACATCGTCGGATGAAATGGCCGCAACCCGAAATCCCGGCTCCGTGACCACCGAGGGGGGCAACGATGCCTGACATCACGTGTCCCGAATGTGGGCAGAGCACCCACCTGGTTGCGGTACGCCGCGACGCTGCCGAGTTCTGTTCGCACTGCGACTTCCCGCTGTTCTGGGCGGCGTCATCGATTCCGGCGATGTCACCGGGCGGCAACAGCGACACCACGCTGCGACGACTTCCGGGTGCTGGCGGTCGGCGCCGAGTGGGCTCGAAGGTGTGTCCGGAATGCAGTGAGCTGAACCCGATGGGTGAGACCCATTGCATCCGGTGCACGAGCGAACTCGATCCGAAGCCGGTCGCGCCACCACCTCCGGCGCCACTTCCCCCTGCACCTGCCCCCGTGCTGATCGTCACTCCGGAGCCCGGCACGAGGTGGGACTACTACGTCCTCGGGGTGTGCATGGCTGCCGCAACGATCTACGCAGTCATCGTCTCGCTCTGAGCACCGCCGACCGACACGGTCAGGGCCAGCCGGCGAGCATCGCGATGCCGAAGCCCACGAAGAGCAGCGCTGACACCCACTTCATGACATTCGCCGGGATCTTGTCGCCGACGAGCGATCCTGCGAGCACCCCGATCATGCCGCTGGCCACCTCCCCGGCTGTTGCCCCGATCCAGGTGCCGACCGGGTTCGAACGCGCCGCCAGCGTGGCCGTGGCGATCTGGGTCTTGTCGCCCATCTCGGCGACGAAGATCGCGAATCCGATCGTGGCGACCACCGAGGTGCGCACCATCGCCCGTCGCCGTTGGTCGTCGGCCTCGCCGCCATCGTCCTCATCTTCGTGGCCGTCACCGCGCAGTGCGAGCAGTCCGAACAGCACGAAGATCGCACCGCCGACGAGTTCGAGGGGGCGCTGTGGCAGGTTCGCACCCAGCACTCCCCCCACGGTGACGGCGAGCAAACTGGCTGCGCCGTAACCCAACGCGAGGCCCGCGGCCACCTTCTTGATCGAGTGAAGCGACCCGAAGTTGACGGCGAGCAACTGGGTCTTGTCACCCAGTTCCGCCAGGAACACGATGCCGAACGCCGCGAGGGTCGCTGAGATCAGTTCCGGCACGATGTGGTTCTAGCGGGGTAACCCCCGTCGATGACGCTCCGGGATCGTTCGCGCCACGACAAAACCGAGCGTGCCGCGCTCCCAGGGCGGCCTGCTCCGACACTGAACTACGGCGGCGATTGCCCAAAGATGCTGATCGCCCAGCCGCCGCTACCAGCATCCGGAGCACCGAGAGCGCCGACCGTCACCGATCCATCAGCGTTCACGGTGAACGAACGGATCCGTTCACTGGTCACCTCGATCACATCCGGGTCCGGTCCGGCATCAAATTCGGTGGTGATACGACGGACCTCCACGAAGTACGCAACGGCTGTCGTGATGGGCCCTGGCATGGTGAACGTGCCCGAGTCTCCAGCGATCATGGAGGATCCGTCGGCGATTGCTGTACAAGCGTCCGCGCCATTTCCGCCAGCGGTCTGACATACCTGAACGCTCGTATCCCCAAAGCCATTCGTCAGGCCAGCGAACGATGCCGTGAAGTTCGCCTGGGACATGTTGACCGTCACTGTGGGCGTTGCATTGGGATCAGCGACCGACGCGGCCGTGATCGGCTGCAGGCTCCCGTTGGGGAGGCGAACGTCGTACGAGATGTTTCTTTGTGTTTCGGCAACGCTGAAGGTCCTCGTGTTCAAGAAGCCTGTCCCGTCGAAGTCGATCTCCGCAAGCGCTACCGAGGTGCCACCGAGGCCGAGCACGTCGAACGTGACCGAGATGTCGCGGGGCACGACCGTGAGGTCGAGCGTTTCGCTCGTGCCTGAATTCCCATCAATGGTGATGGTGTCCGTGACGGCGCCGAAGCCGGGCTGGTCGAACTCGATGGTCCAGGTCCTCGCCGTACCGTTGGCGTTGGTCGTCAGACCTTCGATCTGATACTCGTTGCTGGCGTCGACCGTGCCGTTCAACACGGTGGTGCCGCTCGTTGCGGTGATGGGCTGTGCGTTGGCGCTGACCCCGTCGGACAGGGTGAGCGTTCCGACGGCATTGACGAAGTCAAATGTGCGGATCGTGCTGAGCTCGTTCGGAATGGTCGTGTCGATGATCACGTCGGATACAGCGGGGCCGACCCTCAGTTGGAGATCCAACGGACCGTTGCCCTGCGCAGCGATGACATTCGAGCCCTCGGCAGCGTTGGACGCTGGCGGTATCTCACCTTCGAGGACGATTTCGAGGTCGGTCGGGATGTTGTTCGTGATGATTTCGACGGTCCGAGGCAGCACGATGGTTTCGCCGTATGGCCCGTCTGCAGCCGCACCGACGGGGAAGAACTGCCCGCCAGGGGTCGGATACGAAGCATCGGGATAAGAGCCCGACACGAGCACCTTGTAGCTGGCATCGGCTTCGACGTAGAAGTCGAGCGAACCGGCAGGCTGCGGCGGGATCGTGTCCGCGCTTCCGGACTGTTGCATTTCCACGATCACGCCAGCCGGCAGCGTTGCGGGGTCGGTGGTGACCACGAATCTCGCAAGGGTTTCCAGATTGAACGGGCCCACCTCGGTCACCACCCCGAGGGTGACGCTCACGGGCTCATCGTCGAAACGGGTGGCATCGAGGCCGTTCGAGATCGACAGGAGATAGTCACCTGCGACGCCGACGGCGACCTCGAAGACACCGTTGATCGGTTCGATCGAGATCGTGGGTGCAACCAGTCCACCCGTCGGCACGAGGTTCACCTCTGTGGTGCCCGCCTGAAACTGCAGCGGAACGCCATCCTGTGTGATCTCGCCCGATACCGCACCCCGCGCTGGCAGCGGCGAATACGTCGACGGGATCGAATCGACCGTCGCTCCCCCGCCGGTGTTCGCCGGAACGGTGATCAGCGTCGTCGGGCCCGTCGTGTCGTCGAACTGACTCGCGTTGTACAGCGGATCGGACACCTGCAGCGTGTACTGCGTCGCAGAGGGAGCGACGCCAGCGAAGGTCACCGTGGCAGTTCGCCCGTTGAACACCGGCGCACCCACCACGGTCCCTGCGGGGCCCGTGAGCGTCGCTTCGAAATCGGACTCCGTGAAGGTCCCGTTGACCGGCGCCTGGATGTCGACCACGACGTCGACGTTGCTTGCACGCAAGACGAACGGCGCCGTTGTCTCCGGGTTGGCGAGGTCGATCACCACGATGGTCTGGTCGTCGGGAGTGACGAATCCCTCCGCTGCCGACACCGACACCGTGTGGGTTCCCAGCGCGACGTTGCTGTCGAAGGTGAAATTGGCCTGGCCGCCCACCGTCGCCACCAGATTGGCGCTCTCGACACCCAATGGGTTTCCGTTGGCCGAGTCCTCACTGGCCCCATCGACAGTGACCGTTGCCGGTTCGCTGGCGAATGTGCGGGTCACGGTGACCGCTGGCAGTGCAACGAGGTCACCGCGCTCGTTGCGCGCTTCGACGACTCCGTCGATCGTGGCTCCGACGCTCGGAAGTGGCGCGTCGACCACCGTCACGATGGCGTTGTTCAGCTCGGTCCGGCTGACGATCACGGTTCCGATGAACGAGAACCGACCAGCAGCCGAGATCGTGAGGTTGTACGTGCCAGGGAGCAGGCCCGCCACGACCAATGGCTCGGGGTTCGTCGCTTCGATCAATGTGTACGTGGACTCGACCGCATCGTCGAGGAAGTCCAGCACCACTGCATAGTCAGTGACTGCATTTCGCCCTCCGCCGGCGAGCGGCTCGAACACGTTGATGTTCACCTCTGCCCGCCGAAGCGGGAGACGGAACTCGCCGATCGTGTTGGTGGCATTCGCAGGCATCTCGAACACGCCTCCCGGCAACGCAGTCGTCACCGTGTCAGGGATTCCAAGAACAACAATCTCTTGTTCGTATGTATCACTCGGCACCTGCGTCGGAGCGCCGAACTCGGGGTGCGACACCACGAGGCGATAGAAGCCCGACGGTCCGCTCACACGGAACTGTCCAGCGGTGCCGGTGGGCTCCACGAGGAACTGATTCGTGACGTCGGCTCCGGTCGACCCAGCCGT
>Ga0307981_1003510_pt1 | contig 11710 bp, 9 predicted proteins | sample OrgLakmetagen987_FD_201849 | JGI IMG/M metagenome (GOLD analysis project Ga0307981, IMG submission 201849) | Saline water microbial communities from Organic Lake, Antarctica - #987 | ecosystem: Environmental > Aquatic > Non-marine Saline and Alkaline > Saline | place: Antarctica: Organic Lake... | reverse complement strand
AGTCCGAAAAGCCCGCAAATCGTCACAGTCATACTACCTCCAATATCGAGAAAATAAACCTGTTTCGCAACTCGTTAAATCAACCGCATCCGTTATGCAAGAGTATACCCAATCAGGCGGAGTCCGTCCCTTCGGTGTATCACTCCTCGTTGCTGGAGTAGACGCTGATAACACACCGCGGCTATACCAGGTTGATCCATCCGGGGCATATTTTGGATGGAAGGCCACGGCCATTGGAAAAAATTATGTCAATGCCAAAAACTTTTTGGAAAAGAGATATCAGGATGACATGGAGTTGGAAGATGCGATTCATACCGCGCTTTTAACTTTGAGAGAGGGTTTCGAAGGGGAGATGACTAATGAGAATATTGAGGTTGGTGTTGTGAGTAATGTGGATGGCAAGTTTAGGGTATTGACTCCAGAGCAGATTCAGGATTATTTGGATGAGGCCAATTAAGCTGATGGGCAGGATTGTTCGTTGGTGATGATGTTGTGATGGATGAGGAGAAGTGGTCGTCTGATGTTTCATGATGCAATGCAAAGGAGAAATTGAATGATGGATGTGCAGTTTGTAAAGAGCATAATGATGAATTTCCTTTTGCGATTGTATACAAGCTTAGCTTAGCCTTTATGATTTGAATTTTAATTCATTACTGATTTGAATGCATTGCATTGTCTCTTGATTGTATTTCATGATTGGTCAACAAATTGTCCTCCTCCAATGGTCAGCTTTCTCTTTTCTTGCTTGGATTTTTTCTAATTCAAATTCCTTGACACCTCAACTGTGTTGGCTCACAATGATCTCCCCGAAAGGGGTTTCATGTGAGTCCACAGGAAACGATAAAAATTGCAGCCAATATATAATATTATATCACCAATGACAAAAATTCAACATGGTAACAAACACTTGACCCAAAGAGAGCATTTCAAACAACAACCAGTCCATTCTTGTTCGGGAGAGTACTGCAGTCTGATCCACGTCCTCGATCCCAACCGTGATATCATCAATGTCAAGAAGAAAATTTCCATACAGTCTCCTCGAACAAATAAAGGAACGCGAGGTCGATTGCTGAAGCAAAATGATAGGGAGGGGAGGGAGAGAGCTTTAAAAATACTGAAGAGAGTAGTGACAAAAGAAGAATTGTTTGGTTTAGAAGATAGTGGAGATGTCACCAAGTTAAAAATTGATGGTAGAATATGTCCTGGGAAGAAAGGGTTCTTGTCCGTTCCGAGGGAATCCATTGAGAGATCCAAGAGGGAGCATCGGGTGAAGTTTCTGGAATTGCAAGATATGGAAGATCAAGAACTGGGATTGGCGAATGTGTGGGAAAGTGGTGAGGGTAAAGGGGACGAGGTGGATGTGTATGCTGGAAAGACAGGGGAGTCGAAATTTATTCAAGTGTGTGAGATGTGCTTTCATACGTATCGACTTTTGACGAAAGTGACATGTCTTCGTGAGAAAACAATATTGAGTGCCACTGAAGATGAAGTATTTGGGTTATCGCAAATGTTGCAGGAAGACAGGCCCAGAGGCAATGATGATGATGCAATATGTCTATCTTTATCAAGAAAGAATACTTGTGTGGCACCGCTGCCTGATTTGGATCTTAATAAAGACTGGAAAGCAACGGAATCAAATAGTCAACAAGGTTCGAATGAGAAGTCTAATGCAAATCGAGGGATAGCTGTACTGGAAAGGAATGATGGAAGACAAAATAGTTCGCCTTTGTCACCAAAGAATCGAATGCCGATTACGCCCAATGCACAAGTAAAAAAGATGAAGCGACCCAGACAGAGCAGTATGAGCCATGACGAGACGTCACGCCACATAATTCGAAAGGAGACTCAAATGAAGAAGTTTGCACCGGATGACAAAACTGAGATCCCATACTGTATTCTATCAAGTACGCTTAGGCAGCCCAGACAAAAGGCTAATAGTCAATCGGGACCCAACTCTAGGAAGGCTCACGCCAGACCAAAATGCAACCTCGTTGTTTGCCATGACCTATTTGATACTTTTGAACGGATGCAAATTTACCTCGCTCCATTCATTGAACGTTTTGCAGGCCACAAGATCCTTTTATGGAATTATGCTGGTCAAGCATACACTAAGTTTTCCGATACAGAGTGTCTCAACAATGCATTTCACACCAAGTGCCTTATAAAGTTAATTGATCACGTCGGTATAGATGGTACTAACGAATTTGCTACTAACGAGCCTTTCTACATCATGGGCCATGGGCAAGGTGGATCGATTGCATGCTTGTATGCGAAGTCTCGACAACAACCAAGCCTCAAAGGTTTGTTCCTTGTGAACCCCTTATCGTATGTTGACACGCACTTTGCATCTGTGATCCATGACTGTAGAAATGTGTTCAATTGTTCACCTGAGGAGAGACCCGACTTGCCCCTATATTTTTATTCTCGCTTTCTATTTTCGGACGGATACCTCAAGAAAACACCAACGGCCCTTGCCCTAAATCTATATGCTGCAGTTCACAACCCAATCACTTTACGAGGAAGGATTCGTTTGTGCGATGGTGCATTAGATAACGTTGACTTGCGTGGAATTGTCAACGAAGTGTTTGCGCCAATCATTTCTCTTCATGGGAAAGATGCTAGTCTAATGCGTCCGTTGCATGCAGCAACATTTTTGCAAGATAGGGAATGCTGCTCTACCATTCAACAAGCAGTATATAGAAAGGGTGGTAAACGAACTGTCGTTGTCATGACAGAGGGTGGTCATGAACTCTTTCAAGAAAAGAAGAAGACTATTTGTATGTTGATTGAGCAGCTATTGACTGGAAATGTTTCTTCACCTCAAAATGTGAAGGATGTGAATACATCTACTGATAACAATAGAGGAAAGCAAGACAATTTAGAGATAAACGATAATACGAATCAACAAAAGTGGAGCGATCTTATCAATTTTTCGCTGAAGACAAAGGATGATAGTTCCGACCCGAGCAAACCACCAGCACGTCATTTCAGAGATGAAACCAACGTCAAGCATAGGGACAACGGCAATAGGAAAATAAGAAGCCTCGAAGAACATTGCATAAATAGACCAACAAATATGTTACTTGATCCCGAAAATCCTACCTTTGAACGACAGAAAAATTCAATATACAAACCCAGTGCAGGGTCCAGTATTTATCCTGCCCTTGATGAGGATAGGAAAACTAAAGAGTATATGGCATGGCGATTGAGACGTAATAGAAAACGACTTACTCGATTTCAACGCGCTGCTGGGATCATTCAAAAAACACTTCGCGCGTTCATGGCAAAGACGATGATTGCCCGATTGAAACGGCAGACCTCTGCATTGACAATACAAAGATGTTATAGGGGAATGCTCGCCAGATTTATATTCATAGAAAAGAGAAAAGAAATATGGGCTTCACGCTTTGTACAGCGAATGTACAGAGGGAGAATCGGGAGGAAAACTTCATACTTTACTAGAATAACGAAGAAATCTCAAATACACATTGCAAAAATGTGGCGAGGATATGTTGCACGAAAATGGGTTAATCGTTTATTACTTCGTCGCAACTCAGCGGCGACTGACTTTCAGACTCTTTGGAGAGGGTGTATGGCGCTGAAACTGGCTGGAATAATGAGACTGAGGAGAAATTCTTGCATTGTTATTCAGCGCATCCACCGAGGGCGTCGTGGGAGACAAAAGGCAGATAAGGAACGGGAAAAGTATCTTTTTAGCCGAAGCCAAAGCAGAGGGATTGAAATTGGCCGGCAAATGTTGAGTCAGCATAAAAGCCAGGCAACTAAATTACAATCTGAGCTCAGTATTCTTTCTCAAGAAAAAAAGATACTGGAAGAAAAGGTTAAATTCATCACTCAAGAGATTACAAACTTTCAAGAGACGCTGACGACGCTGGAGAAATCTATGCAAGAAATATGTCTTATAGAGGTTGACCTCAAGTCCTCAAAATTCGATTCATCCAGAGCTAAAGCAGATATTTCGATTCGGCAGAAGAAATCGTAAGTGCATCGTATGTAAAAATTTGTCTGACTCTCACTTCTTTCTCTAATTCTAAATTAAAACCTTATTCAGGTGCCTCGATGAGGAGTTTAGCTCTTTGCTTATGAAGATTACAGATAGGAAGAATCAGCTCATATCAGTAGAGGAAAAATTGTCTCGGTTCCAACAGAATAAGGAACAGAAGGAAAAGGCTTTAAGGATACTTGAAAGAAGCCTTGTTTCTCTGTTAGAGACGCAAGAGATCGAGCTAGCTGAGATACGACGGCGCCAAGATAAAAAAGAAGATCTTGCTCTGAACCGCAAGACTCAGAAATCGAGCAAGGAGCAACATCGAGATTCCGAGGATATGCAAACGAAGCAGAGATCTACTCTGGATAGACAAAAGACTGCTCAGCTAATGAATTCTACAGAGACCATGATGAAATTTGGATTTACTAGCATGTCAATGACTTATTTCACAGCTCTGAATATGGTACGGACTATGAAAGATATCTCGACCCAAGAAGCAGGAAACCTAAGTAATATTGAAGTCAGTCATGATGATGCACAGGGCTTAGGAATAAAAAAACAGAGTGACCTTTACACAAGGAGTACAGACTCGCCAGTATTGAACTGGGAAGTTGACCATGTGATTCAATGGTTAAAAGCTCTATCGTTGAGTCAATACGGGGATTCGTTTCGAGATGGCTCCATCGATGGGCCTTTTCTTTTCGAACTTACTGATGATGACTTGATGAATGTGTTGGGTGTCGAACATAAGTTGCATAGAAAGAAAATTATGTTTGGGATAGCTCAACTTCAGGGGATGTCAACTAAAATCAATGTAGATAGAGACGATACGATTGGGTTCGACGGGAGTTTAGATTTAAACGCAGCGGTACGGTCAATTAGTGTATTGTATGTAATGAATTTTGCCCTTACTCACTATTGGTCCTTCTCATTTTAACCAAGCTTTCAAGAGCACCAGTTGGTTCACCTGAAGAACCAGCTTCGCTCAGCCCCCCGCCCATCTCTTCCGTGCAGAAGAAGAAGGTAAGCATATAAATTGATATATGGAAGTGTCCTGAGCTAGCGATGAATAATCTAATATATCTTCGTGTGTTGTTTCTCGTTTGTATCCATAGGTCGAGCTTCCTCTATCACTCGAAGACCTATCGCGATGGGTCAGAAATCAGAAATATTCACTAATAAAGGAAGCCCTGAGCTCTCTTCCTTCCTCAAAGTTTGATGCAAGTAATGTTCGAGTTCAATTTATGGAAAACATGGGCACCATCTATGAAACTTTGGTAACTGCTAAACTCTTCCACATCAATAAGAATGACGAACATGGTAATACACTGATGCATATTGCTGCACAAAATGGGAACCTCCGTATTGCGAGACTGCTAATTCAGAAGGGGGTCAATCCTAATCATCAGAATAAGCAAGGTCAGACACCTGGTCATTTCGCTGTCGCTTATCAATTCTATGATTTTGCGAGTTGGCTGTTTGAAGAAAAAGGAGGGGGTGGAGATGATTTGATGTTGAATATGTATGGTTTAGGTCCATACGATGGAATATCTGATGAGGAATGAATGCTAACATCAAGGAGAGGGAGGGAGGGGAAGGGGCTGAATATGATATACCACTCGGTTTGCTAAGCCTCTGACGATGCATACTCGTGTGTAGGACGCAACAATCATATCGCTGAATCAAGAGGTCTGAAAGTATACTATGCGTTGTGATAAAACCTACTGTTAACACATTTTACTGTCGAGGATCCCTTCACCCTTCACAACTTATTTCGTTAAATTAGCTTCGATGAACACAGATTGATAGTCTGGAGTTTTCATGTTCTTTCGATTACCATTGCTGGTGTCGTCGATAGAAGTGCTATCATGGCAGCTTTCTAATTTTTTGACCGTCCGTAATTCCTATTTGCCCAAGTAGTAGGAATAGTAAAACCTATAAAAGACTCTATGAATCGACGCAATCATAGATCGGACTCAGAGAGCGGTCTGCAATTATTTGGGGTTCCCTCCCTATTATCTGTTGCGGGGCTGCCAGAGGTCGAGAGTTGAGAGTTGAGAAAGAAGAGACACAATCGGACATCAAGATGAACCTTTCTCTACAGCCTGTGTTGGTCATGTCTTGGTTTCGTGGTGATCACTAAAGGACCTTACGATAGACAAAGGGAGCGATCAATGCTTTGCCTTCGTATTTTATTTTACCTGCGGCGTTGAACTACCCCTGACTCCTGACTCCTGACAGCTCCTGACTCCTGATGAATGATGAATGATATTGGAACGGTTAAATGTGTGATCCGAGAACGTTTAAGATCTTTTCAGTGTGAAGTAAATATCTGTAATACCACAACCTATCTACGTCACAATTGTTTGTTTGTCGAGGTTTGTCGACAGAACACACCGTTGTTGAACAGAACATGAAGCATGAGAATTAGGATACTTCATCATTTCAAATCACAAACTGATAATATTACCACAGTAGGCAGTAGGATTCTTTCGAATAAACAGTGAAGCAACATGCCATCCATTCTCTCCAGCAACAGTATCTTCTTCATATCGGCAGTTCTACTGTTGTGGAATAAACATAATCCGTTTGTTCATGCCTTCACTCAATCTGCACCTTTAGCAGTATTTTCATCATCTGGACGGTCAATTCGTTATCAGCAGCGGCCAGAACTCATCTTGTTTTCAACCAAAGATCATCAATCTCAATCACAAGAACAACTGGAAGTAGCAGCAAAAGACAAAGTGTCATATGCCATTTCGAGAGGTGATGGATCTACTGGAGGAGGTGGTCTTCCCATGCCGAATCAACACAAAAAACGCGAGCAAAAGAGCAATGCCGTCGATCAAACGGAATTAGACGACACCGTTGATAATGATGATGATAACGATAACCTGCGTAGACCAAAAGTCGGTGCTGAAATGCCAAACGGGAGACCATCATGGTTCCGCGTTCCTGCTCCATCCCAATCTGAAAAATCACGCTACGCCCAAGTCAAAGAATCACTCAAAGAACTTGAGCTGAACACCGTGTGCGAAGAAGCACAATGTCCAAATATTGGCGAATGCTGGAACGGAGGAACGGGAACTATCATGCTACTGGGCGATACATGTACCAGAGGATGCATGTTCTGCGCCGTCGATACCAGTCAGGCACCTCCGCCACCCGATCCTTTCGAACCCTTCAAAACAGCAGATGCAGTAGCGCGCTGGGGAGTTGATTATATCGTCCTAACGAGTGTGGACAGGGATGATATTCCAGATGGAGGTTCTGGACATTTTGCGACGACTGTGGAATTGATCAAGCACCAGTCACCGGATATGTTGGTCGAATGTCTTGTTTCTGATTTTAGAGGGGATTTGAAAGCGGTTGAAAATCTTGCCAACTGTGGAATGGATGTTTATGCGCATAATGTTGAGACAGTGGAGCGCTTGCAAAAGGTGAGTTGGAATGAGAGAGAGGATGAATGATGAGGGTTGCTATGATACCATACTATTGTGATGACTTGACTGGTTTCTTATTCCAAAAAGACATTTAATAAAATACTCACCCTTGCGGAACATTTGAACATTTGATGATATTAAAGTTTGTGAGAGATACAAGAGCGGGATATCAACAATCACTGTCAACTCTCAAGCATGCAAAGCATTTGAATCCTGACTTGTACACCAAGACAAGTGTAATGTTGGGTCTTGGGGAGACGGATGAAGAAGTCATACAAACAATGAAAGATCTTCGTGCTATTGATGTGGACGTGGTGACCTTTGGTCAATATTTGAGACCGACAGAATCTCATTTGTCTGTTGTGGAGTATGTCACTCCAGAAAAATTTGATGAGTTCCGAAGGATTGGAGAAGGCATGGGGTTCAAGTATGTGGCAAGTGGACCAATGGTGAGGAGTAGTTACAAGGCTGGAGAATTCTTCCTGGAAAACATGATCAAGAAGGAGAGAAAGGAGCAGGTAATTCACGTAGAATAAAGGTTCTGGACTGAAAGGACTTGCTTCATGGTCTTGCACTTTGTAATCTGGCTATCCAGCCATTTGACGCGCAGTACTCTAGAGACGAAATAATGCAAAGAGTGATTCGATCTTGCAGCTTACTGGAGGGCATGCATGTATTGAAGGAACAGCATAATATGATAGCATGTAGAAATTCTACGAAATGAATATAAAGAACAGTTGATGCGTTTAAATTGAGGCATTCTATTCCAATTCCTTGTGTTTATTGGTCCTCCTCCTTGTATTCATACATCATAAAATTTATGCAAGATGCGAGCGAGCGAGCTTTTTTTAGGGGTATCACAGAGGCCTATTTCACCGCAAATTACAAATTACTTCCTCCAGAATTCTGTAATTAGCACGTCTTCTGGAGATAAAAATCTGTAATACTTTTCTCTGGATCTGCATTATAATTAACTGCTGCTGGAAGTGAATGGAAAGCATCAGTTTCGTCTTCGTGAGTGCAAAGCACGAGCTATATTTCATCTATTGTCAATAGCAATAGTAGTTATGAATGATAGATTTGTTTAATGATTATGACATTGCTATATTCAATAATAATAAAATAACCACGTTGTTTCTCCTGCTGAATAACACTCTATGGCTTGAAGTGGAGTATCGAAGAAGAACGGGAAAACAGATGTTTCGCGAGGGGAGCCGAATACAGAGAGACCAACACCTAAGAGGTTTCGCTCAGAGCACCAAACATAGTCAGAGAGGAATCGGATAATACCTTTCATTCAATAAGAGTGCCGTTTTTTTCTATCTGAATACCAATTATCATTATTATGGTCGTATTGAAAATTCCATTCCATGTCTGAGATACGCTCCTCGTAGTCTCGAACATCAAGCCTGTGATCTTGCTGCATAGCATTCTTCGTGTCTGTCAAATCGTGAAGTTTCATCCTAAGCTTACGAATTTCCAAATGTGCAGCTGACAATTTGGTAGGGCCCTGGTGATGCTTCCTTGCGATTTTCTGACGCGACGGTCTTATAAGGCGTTGATTATAGACAGGAGATACTAGATCATTTGCCATTGCAACTGCTTGGCGAGAATTTGCTGGACGCTGGTACAAGGACCTGGAATGCGCCTGCATGTCATTGGTTTTGTCTTGATAAGATGACGACTCCTTCTCGATTGTAAGGAGTTTAGCCGCTTTCAAGCGCATTTTAGAAATAACATTCTTTCCCTTGGGTTTTTTCGCCTGATATCCTGTATTCTTGGAATAATAACAATAGAAACGTTTCTGGCCCTTTCCTGCTTTCTTGAGCATACGCAACAATGAGCTAGCAAAGCAGTTTGAAGTGGGATCGTCGTAGTCATCAACGATAGGAATGCGCATGATGTTCTTGGTATCACGGAGGTAGCTCGTGTTAACAGTAAGTTTCCTCTTTTTGTCAGTCTTGAGATGGCCAATACCAACATAGGTCTTCCCTGCATACTTGTGCCCAGGTTCGAAAACTCCCTGAACAATTTGTTCAACGAGAAGCTGGGCATGCTCTTCGACTCCACGGAATCCAAAGTAGACTCCACATCCAACGAGGCACTTCATTTGATGCTGTTCAGGAATGCTCTCGTCAAACTTTGAAAGAAGAACCTTGTGTGAGTCCTCTACAGCAACTCTATTCTTCTTTGGCACACCAAAGACTGGCTGCTCAATGACAAGAAGTGAGAATATGGAATATTGTAATCTTTCGTCATAATCAATCTTGCCAAACTTACATATTTCTCCGATCTTTCTTTATAAAGAGTGCTTAGTTGCCCAGCCAAACTTCCATTAAATCCCCTGAGGGAATCAAGCTTAAGGTGCCAGCCATGGAATTTGGTCAGTGCTGAAAATAAAGTACGGAGTTTTTGATTTTGACTGGATGGAGCAAAGTAAGGACACCCGTTTTCGTCTGGTTTCTCCCTTTTCAATTCAGTTTGCCAGTGGGTGATAGTTTTATTGGCAAGATGGCGCTTGTCATCTGTGATAATCCCAGAAAGGACAACAAGAATTTTGGCAACTTGCCTAGGACCACCGGATCTGATGGGATTGTTCACAAGTTCCACGAGCTTTTCGTAACGATCAACTGAATCAATATGAATATTAGTTTGCAATTGATAGAATACCAATAGCCAATTGCAATAGATAACCTACATTTTCCTAGAAAGTCAACGTAAGATTGCACAAGTTTTTTCTGTTGGGCATTGTAGCGTGACGACGTATCAGTTGTGCCAGCTCCGGCTACCTGACAACCACTTTCTTCCTCCACAACTTCCAACTCCTCAATGAATGCTCCAAGATCAAGATCATCGTCTGTTGTAGAAACGGCGGTTGGTTCATTGACGATAGGTGCCATATTTAAATTTATGGCAACTCATAGTTTCAACCTAATCATGAACAGGAGTTGGCCAGCAACCTCAAACGGGAAAGGAATTCAAAGTATGACAGTACTGGTTAAAAAATGGCAGTCTTGTCATAAAGTTATGAATCTTGTACCTTAATAGTGCACTTTTGAATCTCAGTGTTCTTAATAGTCATATTCAAATTGGATGAAGTAATTTGCAGATTGCAGATTGCAACGCAGTACTCAAAAAGTAAACAAACAAGTACTGGTGCCGAGGAAATACAGGTTAGGAGACCAAGTATCTTTAGTGCAAAAAAACAACTTCGAAGGTTCAAACTAAAAACACTTTCAAAGCAAGTCGCAAGCGAGAGCAAGCAAGAGAGAATAAACGAACCGAAGTACCAATTATTATCTTACCATAGCACCTTCTACCTTCTAGCACACAGAACGCAGCAGCTACGACAGCATCCTCTCTTCTCCTGTTAACAACAACGCAATGCCGGACCAAGCCAGTTTCATAGTAGGAAACAATTACAAAAGAATTTCCAATCAGGATGCAAAACGAAGCCGAAGTGGAATCCTAAAAAACCACGACGTTGAAATCTTTCTAGACATTATCAACGGCAACCCGGATCTAATCCATCAAGTGACCTTTCACCTTGGATCATCATTCGAACCCGAGCAATTCACCTGTTCCACACCGGTCCAGAAGACAATCACGTCCCATGGTATCCAAGTGAAAGTGTGGCGTTTCTCTACCCGCCAGCAAGTATTCGGAAGCTTCCAGACAAACATTAAAATTCGCGGAGCCGGGGGATCCAGCGGTCAATCGATCCATGACGTTTCCTTCCATCGCAACAGCGAGCGCGATGCTCACTCTCAGCCTCCTTCCATCTTTAGGGAATCCAGATTCTCCAAAAACTTCAAGATGAACAGATTTCCGGATAACGCAAAATTTGGAATTGAGCTCGAACTCACTTCTTCCAATCATCTCGACTCGAATTATATTTCGAAACAATTGCAATTGAAAAATGGACGGATCGGAGTGGATGTCATTGAAAACTATAGAGAAGGAAGAAGGACTACCAGCAATTGGAAAATAGTGTCCGATTCCTCCATTGTCTGCAGCACCACTCAGCCAGATTGCAACAAGTTCGAACTCGTATCGCCACCTCTCACCGGTGGCGACGGACTCCAGAACGTGGCCATTATTCTTCAGCGAATGGGGAATATTTCCCCCAGACTCAAGGTCAACAAAAGTATGGGATTCCATGTTCACGTTGATGTATCGACCTTCTCCTTTGCCCAGATTGTCAAGATCTGTCAGCAATTTGTGAAATATGAGCAAGTCCTAGATTCCTTCATGCCAC
>Ga0307981_1003507_pt1 | contig 11716 bp, 6 predicted proteins | sample OrgLakmetagen987_FD_201849 | JGI IMG/M metagenome (GOLD analysis project Ga0307981, IMG submission 201849) | Saline water microbial communities from Organic Lake, Antarctica - #987 | ecosystem: Environmental > Aquatic > Non-marine Saline and Alkaline > Saline | place: Antarctica: Organic Lake... | reverse complement strand
CACGACGCTCTTCCGATTGACAGCACTTTTTATTATAACACGAGATATCGAAAGCCAACGAACAAACGAACGAACTAGCTACGTAGTGTTGGTGCTGCTTTGGGACGTGTTTAGTTCAAGCGTTGATTTAGGCGACCGCCAGAGGACCCATGTCGGATCCAACTAGATATCCGCCCGGTATGGGGCCGCCGCCCGGCATGGGCGCGCCGCCTCCTGGTATGGGGCCGCCGCCCGGCATGGGCGCGCCGCCTCCTGTTATGGGGCTGCCGCCCGGCATGGGCGCGCCTCCTCCTGGTATGGGAGGCGGTCCGCCTCCTCCTGGTATGGCGTATCCCAGGCAGACGCCTCCTGGATCAAACGGAACTTACCCACCGCCGCCGCCGCCGGGTATGGTGCCTCCTCCACCAGGTATGAACGCTCCACCAGGAATAGTACCGCCCGGAATGCACAATGCCTCGTCCGCTCAAATGTACTCGGGTCAACGCGCACCAGACGAAATTTCGTTGGAAGAAAAGGCCAAGCGCTGGGCCAAAATGCAGGCCAAGCGCTACTCGCACCGCAAGATGCAAACCTTTACCGCTCCGCAAAAGGAGCTGTTGCCCCCCGACTTTTTGCGAAAGATTCTTCAGGATCACGGTGACATGTCGTCCAAACGCTATCAGACGGAAAAACGCTTGTACCTGGGTGCTCTCAAGTATGTTCCGCACGCGCTCTACAAGCTACTGGAGAATATTCCCATGCCGTGGGAAGCCTACAAGGAAGTCCCCGTCTTGTTTCACATGACGGGTGCCATTAGTTTCGTCGACAAGGTGCCCACTGTTATTGAACCCGTGTATCGGGCGCAGTGGGGAACCGCGTGGCTACTAATGCGCCGCGAAAAGCGCGATCGACGCCATTTCAAGCGCATGCGCTTTCCGCCATTTGACGATGAAGAACCACCGTTGGATTACGCGGACCATTTGCTCATGGTGGAGCCAGGGGAAGCTGTGCAACTCGATTTGGGAGATGAACAGTACGATCTCATTCAAGAGTGGTTCTATGACGATCAGCCCTTGGCGGATATTCGATCCTCTCGGGAAAAACCCTTGGCGGATCACGTTTACGTCAATGGTCCGAGTTACAAGGAATGGCGTTTGAGTACGGCAATCATGTCGCAGCTGTATGGATTGGCGGAACCATTGTTGAACGCCTTTCCCGACCAGAATGTTCGACATTTGTTTGACTTGCCGGAATTCTTGACGGCCAAGGCGCTCAACGTGGCCATTCCGGGTGGGCCGCGCTTTGAGCCGCTGTTTCGCGATGTGGAAGAAGACGAAGATTGGAACGATTTCAACGACGTTTCCAAAATTATTATTCGCAAACCGATTCGTACCGAGTACAAGATTGCCTTCCCGCACGTTTACAACTCCCGGCCGCGCAAGGTCAAGCTAACTCCTTATTTTCACGTTCCCTCGAGCTACGCTGGAAACGACGAAGAGGAGGAGGAAGACATGTTGGCGTTCGAGGCCTATCCGTCGCAACTCAACCCTATTGTTCGTGTCGAAACGCGAGAGTGGACGACCGAGCTGGATGAATTCGAAACTGAAGAGGTTGCTCTCCCCTTGGTTGGAGAAGTGGACGATGAGCACGACAATGTTTGGGCCAAACACGATGAGTACACGTCGTACAACGATGCTGGGTGGGAACCCGACGAAGAATGCACGGCATCGTCTTCGTTGGAGCCGCTCTTGGCGAATGCCCCGTTGGCAACGCGAAATACCGCGCCGGGTATCTCGCTTTACTGGGCTCCACACCCGTTCAATATGCGATCGGGACGGACGAGGCGTACCATTGATATCCCGCTGATCAACCACTGGTTCCGCGAGCGTGTTTCTCGTGATTTGAACTATCCCACCAAGGTTCGAGTGTCGTACCAAAAGTTGCTCAAGGCATGGGTGATTAACCAGTTGCACTCCAAGCCGAGCAAACCCAAGAGCAAGCGGGCTCTGTTCAAGAGTCTCAAAAGCACCAAGTTCTTTCAGTGCACCGAATTGGATTGGGTGGAAGTTGGACTGCAAATATGTCGCCAGGGGCACAATGTTCTCAATCTGTTGATTCAACGCAAGCAGCTGAAATACCTTCACTTGGACTACAACTTTAACTTGAAGCCGACCAAGACGCTTACTACCAAGGAGCGAAAGAAGTCTCGTTTCGGTAACGCGTTTCATTTGGTTCGAGAGATCCTGCGCCTGACCAAGCTGGTAGTTGACGCTCATGTCCAGTATCGTCTCTCGAATATCGATGCGTACCAACTGGCTGATGGTCTGCAGTACGCATTCAACCACGTGGGTCAGCTGACTGGAATGTACCGATACAAGTATCGACTCATGAGGCAGATTCGTACTTGCAAGGACTTGAAGCATCTAATCTACTATCGTTTCAATACAGGCCCCGTCGGAAAGGGTCCTGGTGTAGGCTTCTGGGCGCCAAGTTGGCGAGTTTGGATGTTCTTTCTACGTGGAATCACTCCTCTGCTAGAACGCTGGCTAGGAAACTTGCTTGCCCGTCAGTTTGAAGGCCGCCATTCGAAATCGTTTGCCAAGAATGTGACGAAGCAGCGTGTTGAATCGCACTTTGATCTTGAATTGCGTGCGAGTGTCATGCACGATATTCTAGATATGATGCCCGCTGGTGTCAAACAGAACAAGAGCCGCGTCATTCTCTCTCACTTGAGTGAGGCTTTCCGTTGCTGGAAAGCGAACATCCCGTGGAAGGTGCCTGGTATGCCTGCTCCAATTGAAAACATGATTCTTCGTTACGTCAAGGCCAAGGCTGACTGGTGGACAAACATTGCCCATTATAACCGCGAGCGAATTAAGCGTGGAGGTACCGTGGACAAGACTGTCGTCAAGAAGAATATGGGTCGCTTGACCCGACTCTGGCTAAAGGCGGAACAAGAGCGTCAGCACAACTACCTGAAGGATGGTCCGTACGTGTCCGCTGAAGAGGCGGTCGCCATTTACACGACGACGGTCCACTGGCTCGAGAGCCGCAAGTTCACGCCGATTCCCTTTCCTCCGCTCTCTTACAAGCACGATACCAAGCTGCTTATTCTGGCGCTCGAGCGCTTGAAAGAAAATTATGGGCTGCAGACGAGGCTGAATAGTTCGGCAAGGGAAGAGCTTGCCCTCATCGAACAGGCATACGACAACCCTCACGAAGCTTTATCTCGAATCAAGAGGCATCTATTGACCCAGAGAACCTTCAAGGAGGTTGAGATCGAGTTCATGGACATGTACGAGTACCTCTCTCCGGTCTACACGATCGAGCCTCTCGAGAAGATTACGGATTCCTATCTTGACCAGTATTTGTGGTACGAGGCTGACAAGCGCCACCTCTTCCCCAGTTGGATCAAGCCGGCCGATTCTGAGCCACCTCCTTTGCTGGTCTACAAGTGGTGTCAAGGTATAAACAACCTCGAAAATATATGGGATACCGACGAGAATGATTCGGTGGTGCTCGTCCAGACAAAGTATGACAAATTCTACGAGAAGATTGACTTGACGCTTCTGAATCGTTTGTTGAGACTCATTGTCGATCACAATATTGCAGACTACATGACAGCGAAGAACAATGTTAGTGTCGCGTTCAAGGATATGCTGCACACCAACTCGTATGGACTGATCCGAGGCCTTCAATTCGGTTCTTTCATCGTCCAGTACTACGGCCTTGTGCTCGATCTTCTCGTCCTTGGATTAACGAGAGCGAGTGAGATTGCAGGGCAACCGCAACGTCCCAACGAGTATCTTACGTTTGCTGATATCGAGACTGAAGTCAGCCACCCTATTCGACTTTACACGCGCTACTTTGACAAGATCTACATGCTGTTTAAGTTTGATACCACCGACAGTAAAGACCTGATCCAGCGATACTTGATCGAGCATCCTGACCCGAACAACGAGAATGCTGTTGGTTACCGGAACAAAAAGTGCTGGCCTCGTGACTGTCGTATGCGTCTTCTGAAGCGCGATGTCAACTTGGGACGAGCAGTCTTTTGGGATATGAAGAATCGACTGCCCCGAAGTCTCACAACTCTGGACTGGGAGACTTCCTTCGTCAGTGTATACAGCGCAGACAACCCGAACCTATTGTTCGACTTTTGCGGATTCGAAATCAGAATCCAGCCGATCAAAGCCGCCCGCAAGTCTACGATCGTAGGTGCGCAAGCTCCGGCTGCGCCTACTACATACAAGGATGGTGTCTGGAACCTGCAGAACGAGACAACAAAGGAGATGACAGCTCAGGCGCATCTTCGCGTTGAAGAGGAGGCTGTTCGAGCCTTTGATAATCGTATTCGTCAGGTTCTAATGAGCAGTGGTGCCACGACATTCACGAAGATTGCGAACAAGTGGAACACTGCTCTTATTGGATTGATGACATACTATCGTGAAGCAGTTCTCAACACACAAGAGCTTCTTGACCTCTTGGTTAAAAACGAGAACAAGATCCAGACGAGAATTAAGATTGGATTGAACAGTAAGATGCCTAGCCGATTCCCTCCAGTCGTCTTCTATTGTCCAAAGGAGCTCGGAGGTCTCGGTATGCTGAGCATGGGGCACGTCCTTATTCCTCAGTCGGATCTGCGATACAGCAAACAGACAGACACGGGTGTAACGCATTTCCGGTCTGGTCTAAGCCACGATACCGATCAGTTGATTCCCAACTTGTTCCGCTACTTGCAGCCTTGGGAGAGTGAGTTCGTCGACTCTCAACGCGTGTGGGCTGAGTACGCTTTGAAGCGTCAAGAGGCAAACGCGCAGAATCGACGCCTCACGCTGGAGGATCTCGAAGACTCGTGGGATCGGGGAATTCCTCGAATCAACACGCTCTTCTCGAAAGATCGTCACACTCTTGCGTACGACCGTGGATGGCGTTGCCGCGAGGAAATGAAAAAGTTCCATATCCTACGAGTCAATCCTTTCTGGTGGACCCATCAGCGTCACGACGGCAAGCTTTGGAACTTGAACGCTTACCGTACCGATATGATTCAGGCTCTCGGAGGTGTAGAAGGAATTCTTGAGCACAGTCTTTTCAAAGGAACCTACTTTCCTACCTGGGAAGGTCTTTTCTGGGAGAAAGCGTCCGGATTCGAAGAAAGCATGAAGTTCAAGAAGCTCACCAACGCACAGAGGTCTGGTTTGACTCAGATTCCTAATCGTCGCTTTACCCTCTGGTGGTCGCCTACTATCAACCGCGCCAACGTCTACGTTGGTTTCCAAGTTCAACTGGATCTGACGGGCATTTTCATGCACGGAAAGATCCCAACGTTGAAGATTTCCCTAATTCAGATCTTCCGTGCTCATTTGTGGCAGAAGATCCACGAGAGTGTCGTCATGGATATCGTTCAGGTATTCGATCAAGAACTCGATGCGCTCGAGATCGAAAGTGTTCAGAAGGAGACGATCCACCCGCGTAAATCGTACAAGATGAACAGCAGTTGTGCTGATCTTGTGCTTTTCGCAGCGTACAAGTGGCCCGTATCGAAACCAAGTCTCTTGCACGACACAAAAGACGAATACATCGGCACAACGTCGAATAAGTACTGGCTTGATGTCCAGCTGCGGTGGGGTGACTTTGACTCGCACGACATTGAACGTTATTCTCGTGCAAAGTTTCTTGACTACACGACGGACAACATGAGTATCTATCCATCCCCAACTGGCTGTCTTCTTTCGCTGGATCTTGCTTATTCCCTCTATAGCGGATACGGAAACTTTATTCCAGGTGGCAAGCCTCTGCTTCAACAGGCAATGGCCAAGATTATGAAGGCTAACCCCGCACTCTACGTCTTGCGCGAACGTATTCGCAAGGGTCTCCAGTTGTACTCGAGTGAGCCCACCGAGCCGTATCTCAGCTCACAGAATTACGGCGAATTGTTTAGCAACCAAGTCATTTGGTTTGTCGACGACACGAACGTATACCGTGTCACTATTCACAAGACGTTCGAAGGAAACTTGACAACGAAGCCGATCAATGGAGCGATCTTTATCTTTAACCCAAGAACCGGCCAACTATTCTTGAAGATTATCCATACCAGCGTCTGGGCAGGACAGAAACGTCTCTCTCAGCTTGCTAAGTGGAAGACAGCAGAGGAAGTCGCCGCTTTGATCCGTTCGTTGCCGATCGAAGAGCAGCCGAAACAGATTATCGTTACGCGAAAGGGAATGCTTGACCCGCTAGAGGTGCACTGTCTCGATTTTCCGAACATTGTCCTCAAGGGATCCGAGCTGCAGCTTCCGTTCCAGGCGGCTCTCAAGGTAGAGAAGTTTGGCGACCTTATATTGCGTGCTACCGAGCCACAGATGGTTCTCTTCAATATCTACGACGACTGGCTCAAGAGCATCTCATCCTACACGGCCTTTTCTCGATTGATTCTGATTTTGAGAGGCTTGCACGTTAATGTGGACAAGGTAAAGATGATTCTTCGCCCCGACAAGAGTGTCGTGACGGAGGGCCATCACGTCTGGCCCAGTCTCACCGACGAGCAATGGATCAAGGTCGAGGTAGCCATGAAGGATCTCATTCTCGCTGATTACGGCAAGAAGAACAACGTAAATGTCTCCAGTCTCACGCAAAGCGAGATTCGCGACATTATTCTGGGAATGGAGATTGCACCACCGTCTGTGCAGAGACAACAGGTGGCCGAAATCGAGGCACAGGCACGAGAGCAGTCGCAAATGACAGCCACGACGACCAAGACGACCAACGTGCACGGTGAGCAGATTGTCGTCACCACAACGACTCAGTACGAATCAGCAACCTTTCAGAGCAAGACGGATTGGCGTGTGCGTGCCATTAGCGCAACCAATTTGCATTTGCGAACCAAGCACATTTATGTCTCTTCCGAAGATATCTCGGAGGAAGGTTTGACCTATGTTCTCCCCAAGAACATTTTGTCCAAATTCATTACTGTCGCTGACCTTCGTACTCAGATTGCTGGATACCTTTACGGTGTGACTCCTCCTGACAACGATCAAGTTCGGGAGGTACGATGCATTGTGTTGGTACCTCAGGTTGGAAACCATCAGAGTGTCACGCTCCCCAAGAAACTACCGGACGACGACATGCTTAGCGGTTTGGAGCCATTGGGCTGGATTCATACCCAGCCAAACGAGTTGATTCAGAACGGCATGCAGGTCCTACCGGCTCCCGACGTTGTTACTCACGCCTCCATTATGGGTGACAACCCAGGTGCATGGAATGGAACGGACGAGATTGTCATTACGACATCCTTTACGCAAGGTTCGTGCTCGTTGACGGCTTACCAAGTTACTCCAGCCGGACACGAGTGGGGAAAGAAGAGCCGCAACGTGGCTGGTGGTGTTGCGAACGCGGAGCAGTATAATTCTAGCTGCTTCAACAAGGTCCAAATGTTATTGAGTGATCGATTCAAAGGTTTCTTCATGGTGCCCGAAGGTGGTCTCGGTTGGAACTACAACTTTCAGGGTGTCAAGCATAGTGTCGGCATGGATTACACTGTCAGGATGGATGTACCGCAGCCCTTTTATGCCGAGTGTCATCGGCCTCAGCATTTCTTGACGTTTGTTCAAATGGAAGAAGGCGAAGACGACGAAGGAGCGGACCTGGAAGACTTTCTTGACTAGTCTAGTAGAGAGCGACTATTTGGATCTAACTGAATGTATCTAGTATTTATGCAACGTTACGTCCCGTCTTCACAATTTGATTTAGCTCTAGCTACTGTACGGCATGTTCTGCTGTACCGTATGGGTATGGTAGTGATAGGGTATAGGATAGAAAGACGACGAAAGACTCGACTCTACTGCTGTCACCATAGTAGAGGAGCTTACCTTTCTGTGCTCTGCATAAACAAACCCGTTTCGTTTATTCGACGACTGACGCATATTGTGAAATCTTTCAACTGAAAAGTTACTGCTGGAAGAGTGGAAGAGAACGCAACCATCAACGATTGTATTGTACATACCGGTACACCTTCTCGCTGCCGAAGAAGACTCACTCATCGGACTCCATACCCACCTCTTCGCGTCTATTCCCCAAGTGCTACCCTCGCAAACGAAAACAAACAGTATGAAATTCTCTAAAGAAACGCTTCTTTACATGGTCGTCGTCGCGTCCGTTTCATGGGCACCCTTTGGCGACGCCTTTGCGCATGCCTCTATCCGCCTGAGGGCTTCCTTTGTCCAGGTTAACACGGGATCTAACTACTTGGTAGCGCAATCAAAGGCCCGCAAGGCTTCCTCTGCGCGTCTGTGGTCTCAATTGGACGACGACGATGAAGAAGACGAGGACGATTCGGACGTGGGTCGAGGACCCCTATCCAAGGGCGTCGACTCGGTCTCTTGGCTTCCGACCGTCGTCGGCGCCAAGGGGGATGGCAACGCGGCGCTCACGCAAAAGGACTCGGAAATAATGCCCCTCTTTCCGCTCGGTGGAATTGTCTACACGCCAAACTCCGAACACGTTCTCAATATCTTTGAGCCGCGGTACCGGCAAATGTACACTGACATTCTCATGAACGGCACGAAGCGTTTCGTCGTCTGCATGTCTCATCCCACTGAAAAGGGCCGCTTCGCTCAAACGGGTGTCTTGTTCGAGCTCGAAGATCTGAAGGAAGTCTCGGAACAGACAGCGGATCAAATCAAATACATTTGTAATCACCGAGTTACGGGGCGGGTCAAGCTGCACTGTGTCGTTAATCCGGATGACTGGGAGTCGCGAGACACGTACCTTCGTGTGGAGGGTACCGTGATGGACGATAGTGGCAAGAAAGGCAAGAAGAAGGAGGAGAAGGAACCCTCTAACGATATTTATAATGTCTTGTCGGGAATCATGCCAGGGAATCCCAAGGAAGAACGGGCTTTGCGTGACTCCTTTGCCGACCTGATTGATATCCAACACGATCTAGAAGAAGACGTGCGATTCACCAGGGCATCAGTGGTTTCTCTGGCGACCAAGTCAGGTTCTGGTGAAGATGGCTTGTGGCAAACGATCCGGCTCTGGCAAAGCTTCGCCGACCAGCGCCTCATGGCTCGGCAGAATGAGTTGCAGAGAGACTTTCAGGAAAAGCTGCAAGCCTTTCTCAAGAAGGAAAAGGGACTGAACGAAGAAGAACTCCCGAGGTAAGTCAGAAACAGCGCAGTCAGCTTTGTATCGAGTGTCGGGCGCACCATCTCACCTCTATTGTCGTGCATATTATAACACAGTGCAATCGGATTTCAGGACTTGTCGCCACAGCTGCAACAGGAAGTCCAGGAGCTACAGCAGCGAATGGCGATCGAACTTCAACCCTTGGTGCTCGAATCGACTCTGACAATGCAAAAGCTTTTAGAGGCTGAGGATCATACCGAGCGTCTGCAGTTGGTGCGTTACTTTATCGAAGCCGAGACCAAGCGGCTGACTACCAAAAAGGCGTTGCAAGGTATGTTTTCGGGTGAAACCGCAGCCTCATCCGATTCCAGCCTCCCTGCCGAAGAGCAACTATCAGAAGAAGAGGCGAATGAGAGCGCTTCCTCAAAGCCGTCGAACTTTTTCTCCGACGAGCCGGATGCCTTTCAGTAGACACCGGTTCGCTTGAAGACCTCTAAAGCTATAATTGCAAGCCAAATTCAAACTCTCTACTTCATTTATGCATGTTGTTACAGTGTTCGCTCCAGTGCGCGTGTCTTTCAGACTAAAGACTGCTAATCAATACAATATCTCTAAAGTTCGCTGCGAGCCCCACCTACCGGGGCTGTAGTCTTATTCTTCTTCCCGTCAAATGGAACGGCACCGAGATTTCGCAACAACTGGGTTACGGGATGATCCTCTCCATGATAATCCAGCGAAACGGAGAGCGGTTGATACCCATAGCGAACCCTGGCACGCGAGTTTATATCGGCACCGTTATCTACCAGATAGCGAGCAATGCGTAGGTCTCCTTGTCGAGCGGCTTCGTGAATCGGAGTCCATCCAGCTTTGTCCGCTTGGTGCAACATATCTGGTTTGATTTTGGCTACATATTGGAGAGTATTCAAGTCTCCCCGCTGAACCAATAGCCGTGGCTCGTTTAATACCCACCATCCATTCGGATTTTGATCGCGCCAGACCATCTCCCATGCGGATCCTTCGAGCACATAGGGAGGGAGACCGGAATGGTTTACCTCGACTTCTTTGTCGTCCAAAGGTCCAATTGGCTCAAAATCTGTGAAGCGAAGCAAGAATAAATGGTGAGTTGGGTGATGGAGCTGCTTCCTTTCATTGCATCATGCTTAGGGGGGACACGTACGTATGAAGACGTTGGCATAGAAATCACAATGTGATTTGAAGGGACGACCGTGAATGACAGAATGGCTCTCATACAAAACCATATCCCCCGGTTCCATCGAAACGTTGTGAGCGACTCCGTCGTGATCGTAGACTTCCAATGGCCAAGGGTTGTCCTCGTCACAGTCCTGCGCAACGTTGATAATAGCACTCGAAACTAGAGGCAATCTATCGGTATGCGGCGTTAAAATCGAACCCCGATGATAGATCCGGATGCCATAGACACTACTAGAAGCGAGTCGCTGCCCAGTCCAATCTTCCATGAAGTCACGTGCAGCGTTGGAAATCATGGCCTGCAGCTGTTTGCCCCCACCCTTTAGTTTGCGATCATCAACACGCAAAATCGTCGGGGGAACTTCCCAGTTGTTGTGATAGGTTGTTGGGATTTGCCATTCAACACTCGCCTCATCCTTATTTTCCTCCCAGAACTCTTTAATGAGGCTAATCACTTCCTCGGGAGCTCTTGTCTTGGTAAATCCCTTGGCCGTATAGTTTCTCATTGATCGGGGCTGGAATTGGTTCATTCGCATACGCTGGGCCTCTTCGGCATCACACGTATCGTAAGCCCTGTCTCCGGCGGCTTCTCGACAAACGTTCATGAAGCGATCATATTCCTTCTGCTTATCAGGGTCCGAGAGAGACGTCGAGACAATCGCCCAAGACTTGTTGTCGGAGCACGTGTAGTGTGGTGACGACGACGGTTTGTCTGAAGGAGGATATTGCTCTGCCACAATCTCATCCAAAGATGGCGTTTCTGCAGATCCCAGCTTCGTTTGGAGCCCCAGCAAGGCTAAAGATAGAACAAGGAACCGTCTAGTAAGCAGAGTCGTCATGGTAAACGCCGCAAGGTCACTATTGGTGCCAGCGTTATGTGTAACACTCGTTGCAAGTTCACTCGTGGTGCCTGTGGCCAATAGTCATCGTCGTCGAGTTCTTGTTCTTTTTGTGTGTTCGTTGTGAGGAGTCATTAATCCCAAGGGGCTTTTCGCTTTTCGCTCCGTTTTCCGTCTACATTAATACAGTGGTACCCGGTAACGTTAGCTAATACCGCTAGACTTTCTTCGACGTACGATACACATTGTAGCCCCAAGCAAGGCCACAAGAGACCTGATGTACTGTATCTCTAAGGCAGCTAGCTAGACTAACAAGGTTCGTTAGTAGATATGGAGGACTAAATAAATGATTACAGCGACCAAGGCCTAAACTACCTAAACTACGTACACACTTGGCAATTACCTGTGCTCTGGAGAGGGTCACAAAAAAAGATGGAACCCACGCTTCACTTCTTCTCAGCTTTGACGCCCAGCTCCAACAGTTCGCGGATCTGCTCCACTAACCGTGCTCTTTCTTCAAAGTCAGCCTCGGCCTCGGCGAGAAAATCCTTTCCATCGTTTCC